>JAEEGL011412870.1_pt1 | contig 19413 bp, 18 predicted proteins | sample 9134231 | NCBI WGS metagenome assembly JAEEGL01 (sample SAMN16246548, study PRJNA631951) | gut metagenome | biome: gut microbiome; feature: rumen; material: fiber-attached | host: Bos | place: Iran: Karaj | collected 2018-10
ACCTGCTGCTACTTCAACAACATTTTTGGTAACATATTTCATTAATTGTTTTCTCGTTACTGTTTGTAATCCTTTTGTTATTGTTTTTTGTGCTGCAGTTTTTCCTAATGAATATATACCTGCTGTTAAGAAAAATTCTCCCGCAAAAGCAGGTAAATGGGTAAGCCTTGAACCGACTTTTCCCCAAAAAGATGTACCTCTTTCTGATTCTTCAACTTGCTTTAATATATATTCATAAAATTTTTCTCTTTCTTCTTGTGTTAAAATTTCACCTTTTTTGTATTTCCTTACAATATTTAATATATTAGCTGATTTAGCAATATCAATAAAACCTGAAAAAAAAGGAATAGCATTTCCTTTGCCCTCTTTTATACATTCCAAAAATCCTTTTTCCCCTTTGGCTTTAAATTTTGCTTTTAATTCATCAGTTATAATTAAAGGTTTATTAATATCAATATCATATTCTTTTAAAATTTCTGATTTAGCAGCGGTTTGCATTGTATTTTCAGTTTCTTTAATAGTTTTAGGAATAGAAATTTGAAGATTTTCGTCATTATTTTTATCTTTATTAATAAAAATACTTTCTTTTTCCTTATTCTTTTTAATTTTATCATTATTTTTGATAGCAGCATTATCCGTGCCTGCGTCACCTTTTGCATGCAAATTGGCTAATCGTACAGTAATAGGTTTTATCTTCTCAATTTCTTCCATGATAATCTTTCCCATATTTCCATGTTTATATATAAATAAAGTATTTTAAAGTAAAAAAATTGCCTTATTTTTGTGAAATAGCTTTGATTCTTTTCCTCAAAATCAGCCTCTTGGATTTGCAACATTTGGATTACTTGAATTGCATTTCATATTTTACTATCGTAAAATATTCCATTTCATCGCAATCTTCATCATAATAAGTTTCACAAATATGCAAAATCCGCTACTGAATCTTATAAAGAACAGGTGTTAATGTTCCTCCATTAACTTTATAATGTCCTGCATAATCAATATAAACCTCTTGTCCGCCTGTTGAACCCAGTATTTTTACGGTTCTTTGCTGTTTTGTTTCCTCGGGCATATTTAATTTATGTCTGTATGGACCTGCATAAATAGGCATATCGGGCTTACCTATTTCTTTAACAAACTGTTTTACATAATCAAAGAAAGCATCTCTTATGTTATCATTAAATTGATATTTGCCTTTAACCTCTATATTATCTAAAACTAACGAGGGAATACCATCAACTTCCGCTATATACATCATTGTATTGCCTACAGCGGTCTTTCCGTCAGTTATTTCAATTCCGCCAATTAATCTGTTCATAATATATGCCGGTGCGGAGAATTGGTTACATCCTGTGCCTACTGCGGTACAACATCCTGCCTGATTTCCTAAAAATAATGTGTGCGGCAAATCTGTCATATCGACTTGTCTTATTCTCAAATTTGTAGTTTTATCAACACTTCCGCCGTTTTCAATGTTTTTAAATTCCTGTCCTCTCATTTTAATAAAGTGGTTATACATAGTATTTTTAGCTTCTTCGATTTGTTCGCTATTATTCTTTTTATTCCAAAATTCCTCCTTATTCAAAACATCTTTTATTGTTGAAATAACATCATTCATATCGGAATAATTGACCGGGCTTTCATCCTTATATAATCTTAAAACTTTTCTTGCTCCTGTTGCAAAACCGTTTTCATCAAAAACAGTTTCTTCAATTTCTTTTAATATAATTCCTTTTTTCTTTAATGCTTTAAATAGTTTTTCCTGCTCTGCTTGCGGAATTAATTTAAACTCTTCGTCATTAAAATCCTGCTCTAAGGAGGTAATAAGAGCTTGTTTTGCTGCATCGGAATTTAATGTTACGGTTACTTCTTTATAAGAATTTTCATTAACGTTTATCCACCTTCCGTAATTTATACCGTTATTTTTGTATACATCTTTTGTTACCTCATTTTGCGGTAATGTTTGCAAAACTTTTGATATTGATGAAGGGTTATCTTTAATTAAATTCAGAAGCAGGGAAAAATTATTTATAAACCTGCTATCGGTCGTTGCTAAAAGTTCAGACAGATATTCGCTTTTGTCAAGTCCGAGTTTATCCGATAATTCTTTACTGTAAGGAATATCATATTTTTCAAATATTTTTTTATTAACAAATTGAATTATAGCTTCTTTTTTATCTGTTATGTCAGGATTATTTGCTATTTCAATTAATTGATTTACGGCATCTGGTGAAACATTATTCATAGCTATAAACATTTTCAAAACAGAGAAAAATTCTCTCATTGATTTTCTGTGTAAATTTTCTGTAAATGATTTCATTTGTGATAATTCGGTTTTTTGCTCTATTATTTTTTTGGAATTATTCTTCATTAATTCTATAATTTTCGTTTCCTGTTTTTTAATTTTTTCGGCTTCCTCATTTAATTTTTCATCGGTAATATTTATTTCCATACTATAGTCATGATAAGGATGACCGTCTTCAATGCCTCTGTTTTCACCCGTAATTTCAAACCCGAATTTTTTGTATAATTTTATAAGATTAGTTTTATCTGTATCAACATCAAGTACAATTTTTCTTATATGATTTTGTTTTGCAAATTCCGTAATATCTTTATGTAATTTATGCAAAAATTTAAAGGAGGATTTTGTATTTTTTAATTTCTTGTTCATACCAATGCTATAAATATACAATTCTCCGTTTTCACTTGGTTCAAGCTGATAATATCCTAAAACAGAATTTTTAGATTTTATTACATAAGTTGTTATTCCCTGTTCTTCTAAATCCTTTTTATAATCTTGAAAATCGAAATCAATCTCATATCTGCCGTCAAAAGCTTCCAAATCAATTTTTTGAATTTCTCTTAAATCTTCATCCGTAGCAATACAACTTGTTATACCTGAAAAGGCAAGCTCTTTATTATTTTGATTAACTTCTTCAATATTTTTATTTATTTCTTTCCCTTTTTCGCTCTGTTCAGGATTAAATATTTCTAATATTGCTTCTTTATTTTTACCGGTTACTAACCAGGAAACACCTCTCAAAAACTTTTCTAATCCATCTAATTTTAGTCCGAAGCAGTTAATAAAATCTGATTCGGATAAGATTTTTCGTGCTTGGCATATTATATTTATATTATTACCAACAAATGCATATATTTGTTCGTTGGTCAAATCCTTCTCCCCAGATTTGAGTTCATTCTTTCTTTCTATCATTAATTGGGGAACAGTTGTAAAAATTGATTTTACATTTTCTATTCCAAATTCATTTGCTACTTCAATCATTATCGGAATAAATATAATATTATCTGTTTTTCTGAAAACTTCATTCTCAGGTTCTTTGCATATCTTTTTTGCAAGCTCGGGATTTTTTTCAGCTGCGAATATAATATCAGATATATATTTAACATTATCAAAAGTTCTGAAAAATCCACTCTCTGGGCTTGTACATATCCACTCTGCAAAAGTTTGATTACTCTTATTTGTTGCTTCTATGATATCTGTGATATATTTGATATTTTCAGAAGTTTTCAAAAAACTATATTCTGAATTTTTGAGTATTTTTTCAACAAAATTTATGTTTTCATTTGTATTTATGGCATGGAAAAGATTTGGAATATATTGAATATTTTCAGAAGTTCTATAAGGGCTTTCCGGACTTTTTAATACCCAATTTATTAAATCATAATGCTTCCATGATAAATTTCTTAAAATATATTCAAAATGTCTGATATTTTTTTCGGTTCTAAATTCTTTACTTTCTTCACTTGTACATAGCCATTCAACAATATCTTTGGTATTTTTATTTGCAGCATTTATTATATGTCTTGCAAGTACGATATGTTTTTCCCTTAGTTCTTTATACTTTGTATCCATAAAAAATGTTTTAGCAAAATCTATAGTTTCAGGATTTATTTCAGATATTATATTATCGTAAACAGATTCATCAAAATTTTTAGTACTTTCTATATAAATTGCTACAATTAAATCAAGGATTTCTTCTGAATTCTCAGTATCTTTTAAAATTGCTTTATTAATGGTTACATTTAAAAAATGATTTATTCGATTTCCTAATTTGTCAAATATTTTTTCTCCCATGGCTTTGTCAAAAATAGCAGCTACATTGATTATCACAGACGGCTCTAACTTTGACAGTTTATCTGAACTCAAAATATCCGGCAGCTTTTCCGCATTTGGCAAAATATAATCTCCAAATTCGCTAAATAATTCTTGTAATCTGTTATTTTTATCGGCTGCTACTATTTTACAAAATGAGTTTATTCCGGTTTCAATTTCTGCTTCATTTAAGGATTTTTCTCCTTCTTCAATACTAAATGTTGGCAAATAACAATTACCAAGTATTTTATTGGTTATTAAATGATTTAATGATTTATATGTATCTGAATTTACTAATTTTTCTATTGAATTTTCAACAGAAGTAATATCAACTTCGCAATCTTGAATATTTAAAATAAAACCTAACGAAACAATACCGTTTTTTATAAATTCTATAATTTTTGGGTGATTTTGCTTTAAGTTTGCTAATTTTTCATGATTTTTTAAATGAAGAGTACTTATATCTAAAATTTTTTCTGTATCTGCTAGGGCAATTTTTTTACATTCCTCTACAGAAAGAGAATCAATGTTATTAATAATATCTTTAGTTAATATGTTATTATGATTTTTAAATATTTCTGCCAATTCCAATAATTTTTCTTTTTTTGCTTTATTCATATATCGTATTTCATTAAATTCCGCAGAGTAGAATTTGTTATTTTTAAAGATTTTTGCAAAGAATCTGATTTTTTCTTTATCAAACTCATAATTAAAATCACCATTTAAAAATTCTCGATAATTTAAATAATGCACAATATTGTCAATATTTTTAATAATAAAATCTTTACATTCGGGTATTTTTTCCATACATTTTGCTAAGAGGGCATATAAGAATAAACCATCTGAGTTTTGACGTTTAGCTTCAATAAATTCGGGATTTCTTAATAAAATATCCATATATTCTATAAAGATTCTGTAGTCATCTTTACTATTTAAAAAATCTGCATATTTTTCCTGTATCTCAGGAGAAAATGATTTATTTATATTTTTTAAGATTTGTATTTTTTCATCAGGAGTTGTATTCATAGATTTACAATCTCTAAACAATTTTACTTTCTTTTTAATTGCAGCTTTATCTGTTTTTCCATCAAATAATAATTGATATAAATCCCGATTAGTAACTAATTCTTCAATAACATATTTATATTCTTCTTTATCCTCAAACAAATTATTGATATTTTCGATTAGTTTTTTTATTATCGGTGTTTTTTCATTATTGTTTACAACTACATTAACATTATCAGGTTGCTTTTCATTTTTTCCTGTATGTAAAAAAGGTATATTTTGAGCAAGATCTGCTATTCCTTTTTTAATACTGCTAAATATTTCTACAACTCGATCAATGTCTAAACTGCCGCTATCATCTTGTAATAATTTTTTAACCTCAGTACCGATATTTTCCATGCCCGATTTTTTTGAAGAATTTTCTTCCTCATTTTCATCTGAAATTATATCTTCTCTTTTTACTTGTAAATCTTTAGAAAATAGAGGTATATTTGTTGGAGTAATCACAACCTGCCCAAATTGAGGGAAAAAATTTTGAGTTACTTGAGGAGTTAAGGGAATAGCAGCAGGCTTTATTTGAGAGGTTATTTGTGCAGAAGGCAAGGTTATCGGTGCAGTAACTTGCGATTGCGGCAAGGTTGTCTGCGTTGGTTGCAAATTTACCTGAGGCAAATTTGGTTTTGCCTGAGGTAAATCAACTGCTGCTATAGGTTTATTGATAAAATTAAATGTAATAGGCTTCGGCATTTTGTTTCCTTAATAAATCTTCTCATTCCTCATGTGATATTGAATTTTGTTTCCAAAATCCATGCTTGATTTTCTTTCGCTAATCCATGTTTATATAATAATAAAGTATTTTTATTTAAAAAAATTGCTTTTTTATTAGTATTTCCTATTTAGTAACAAATTTTTTGTTTGAAGATTTAATATGAATATACAAATTTATCAGAGAAGAATTTATGCAAATTTCTCATGTTTATTCAAATTTCTAAGACTAAAATTCTTACTATAAGCAGACTTTGCCTACCCTGCACTACTCTCTTACTGTTTTGTACACAACTATACAGCAAGGAACAATTCCAGAAATTTATAAATTTTATACATCATAAAGATGTTGCTTTTTTTTGAAAAATTATTAATAATTGAAGGGTTAAGATAAAATCTAGGAGAAAATTATGTCATCAGAACAAAAACCTTCAATTAACGAACAAGGAATTGTTACTTTAATTCATATTTTAGGAGGAATTTTTTACTTTTTACCTGCACTTATCGGTTTTTTTGTAATAGATAATTTATCGGAAAGTGCAAAGAACTCTATCAAAATAGCATTAAATTACCAATTAACCGTTACCTTGTTATTCATCATACTATCTGCGGCAGGTACTCTGCTCGGGATATTAGGATTGTTAATATGGTTTGTTTTATCAATTATACCTTTGGCAAATTTTATCATTTCATTACTTGCAGGTTTGTCATATTACAATAACGGAACTCTTAAATATCCGCCATATTTTGAATTTATAAAATAATCAGATTGCGGAAAATATTTTGTAAAAAATAATTATTGAAACTAAAACCAATATAGCTCCGCTTATTTTTAACAGTAAGCCTGAATATTGGTTAAGTTTGAGCATCTTTTTAAATAGAGAAGTAAACAGTCCTGCAATAACTAAAATTGAGCCTTGTCCTATTGAAAATAAAAATAAAAGAATTGCACCCGATAATATATTGGCTTTTACCGAAGTATATGCCAAAATTCCCGCAAGTATCGGAGTAGAGCAAGGAGTGTTGGCAAAAGCAAATAATCCGCCGATTAGCATAGGGTATAAAAACAAATCATTATTTTTATTTTTGGGAAGCTGCTTAACGACAACGGGCATTGGAATTTCAATTATTCCCATTAAATGAAGCCCGAAAATCATTATTAAGGATGCCATTATTAATGTAAAATACGAGCCGGAATGAGAACCGAAAATTTTACCCGTTAAAGCACAAAATACTCCGAGCAAAGTTAAAGTTAAGGATAACCCAAGTATAAAAAACAGGATTTGAACAACGGATTTTGCTGTTTGTTTCTCCGTTCCTATGACAAAGCTTACTATAACGGGTAATAACCCTAATGAACATGGCGAAACTGAGGTAATAACTCCGCCAAGAAAAGCAAGCAGATAAATTACCCACCCCAAATCGGAAAAATTAATTTCTGTTGCAAATAATTGAGCAAAAATTTCCATTTATTTGCCCAATTTATCCAAGTATTCAACAAGTTTTTCTTTATTCATTGAACCTTCTGTTTTGGTAACAAATTTTCCGTTCTTGTCTAAAAATACCATTGTAGGTACAACTCTTATATTATACTTTTTCATCTCTTTAGCCTCATCTTTTGAACAAGACGAGGTATTAATTTTGTGAAAAACTACTTGTTTTTTATACTGAGGTTCTACTTCATCAAGAACTTTTTGCAATTTTAAACATTCAGAGCAAAGAGGGGCTGAAAATTCAAGAACAACAGGCTTTTGTGTTGCTGCCATAACGGCTGTATTCATATTGTTTGGGGTTTTCAATAAAGAATAAACCGTTACGGGTAAAACTAAAATCATAATAATAGCTAATAAACTCAATTTTGTTTTCATACAATATACTCCATAAACTTACATATTATATTTTATACTTATTAAAAAATTTTTTCTAGTCTTTTTGTCTGATTTATGATAATCTGATACCAAAATAGCCTAATCGGGTAATAAAAATGCTTTTTAGCTTAATAGAACAAATAGATTTCTTTTCACAACCAATATATTTTTTATCAATGCTATTGCTTTTGATTATTCCGATGCTAATCAGTTTATCTTTTCATGAAGCAGCACATGCTTTTGCTGCATATAGTTTTGGTGATGATACACCCAAAAAACAAAATAGATTAACCCTTAATCCAATGGCACATTTTGATACGGCAGGCTTTTTAATGCTGCTTATTGTAGGTATAGGTTGGGCAAAACCTGTTATGATAAATGTTAAAAATTGGACTCAATTTATGATAGTGGCTGTTTGCGGTCCTCTTTCAAATTTATTACTTGCATTAATATTTGCAATACTTAAAGCTGTTATGATATTAAAATTAAATTATGACGGGGCTTTTGCTTCGCCTTTATATTTTATGTTTGATATGTTCGTATATATAAATATTATGCTTGCCCTGTTTAATCTTATTCCTATTCCTCCGATGGACGGTTCAAGAGTTGTTTCTTGGCTTTTGCCTACCGATGATTTAAAAGAGAAATATAATTCAATAAGTCCTTATTGTATGGCTATTTTGCTTATCGGATTTTTCGTATTTAAGTGGAATTTCTTATACATTATGACGATTTTTGTTATTAATCATTTGTATAATTTTTTGGGAAGTATATTATGAATAATAAAGAAAAAGGCAAATTTGGAGAAGATTTGGCTGCAGAATTTCTTAAAGGAAAAAATTATGAAATTCTTGAACGAAATTGGAGATACGGACAATTCGGAGAAATTGACATAATTGCAAAGGATAATAACGAGCTTGTTTTTGTTGAAGTAAAAACAAGAAGTACGACAAATTTCGGACTTCCCGTTGAAGCAATTAATGAAAAAAAACTTTTTCAGATAAAGAATATTGCAAATGCCTATATAATGCAATCTGCCCAAAAATACAAAAAGCATCGTATCGATGCTATCTGTATTCTGCTAAACCCGCAGGAAATTAAACATTTGAAAGGAATATCTTAAGGAACTCTGTGTCCCACTCTGTATCCGTGGTCTATATCAGCAGTTTTTCTGTTAATATTAATCAAAGTTTTTACTGCAGATAAACCTGCTGCTGCAACACCAATGGTAACTGCAAGAGCTTTACCTGTTTTGCTGACATTTTCGGCATTTTTAACATACTTAACTACTTGAGGAACAAATTTTGTAAACGGATAAGAAACAATTTCCAAAATAGATTTATCAAAGGATTTTGCTATTTTTTTAACTGTCGTACCAACTAATTCGCCGGCTGTCTTAAAAGGAGTAGTAATAATAGTTCCTGCAGTAGCACCATTACGTCCTGCCGTAGCACCAATGAGCCAATCAATACTCATCATTGCACCACCTGTAATAAGTCCTGCTAAGCCTGCTTTGACGACACCTTTTGGTACATCTGTTGCATAAACCATGCCCTTTTTAACATTTGCAGTGGTTTTTAAAACCTTTTTTAACGGACTTTGAGCAAGAGGTTTGTCTATGACTACAACTTTTTCGCCTGTACCTGCATTGTCCTTTAAGAAACCTTCATAAACTTTTGGAGTTGCAGAAAAATTAACATTTTGTATCATAATACACCTACTACCTTCACACCTATTATAAGTCATGTGAATAAAATATTTGCCACTTTCTTAACAAATATTTACATTTGTTCATAAAATCATTGTAATACAGGTTTTGCAGATTTATTGCATTATTAAATTCTGAAAAATTTCGGATTCTGCCATCCATTTTTCTTCTTCTACAATGAAAGCATGATTCCAAAATTTTTCTATTGCATAAGTTTCTCTTTCTTCTTTATATAAAACATGAATTACAACATCACCATAATCAAGCAAATTCCAACGGTTTTTTTCGTCTTTTTCTTCACCAATAGGTTTTCTTTGAAATATTACTTTTATTTTATCTTTTACAAATTCACTTATTGCCCTTACCTGTGTAGAAGAATCAGCACTGCATATAACAAAATAATCAGCCAAAACCGATACATTACCAATATTAAGTATGGTAATATTACCCGCTTTTTTATTATCCGTCATTCTGGCTATTGTACAAGCAAATTTGTATGAATTAATTTCGTCCATCATAATCTCCCTCAAAGACTTAACTTTTAAAATTTAATTAGTGTTTTGAAGTTAAATCTTTATAAAGCATATCACTTGCTCTGCTTGCATCTTCTTCCGAATAGTTATTATTTAACATCAAGTCATAAAGCTGCATTGCAATTGTAGCTGCTTTCGTATTAAGTTTGAAATATCTCAAAGAAGCTTTAATATTTTTTTGAATGGTAGCTTCATCCATAGCAGGTTTTGCGTTGATGCCGTTAACCATTGAACGGCCGCAAGCTGCTGCGTGATCAAGATTTAAACTGTCTAAATCAATTTTCTTACCAACAGCGGTTTTGTCCTCTGTTAATGAATCCGCTTGTGAACCCTTTGGATTTGCGAAAACATTGTTTTGGATAGGCATATTGTTACCAACATTTTGATTGTTTAAGTCTGTCATAAATCTCTCCTTAAACTGTATAATTTATTTGTATATATTAAAACATGATTTTCGAAAAATTTGATAGTAAGTTAATAAATTTTAACAAAAAATCATACAAACGATTTAGATTAAGAAATAATTTGTATAAATAATTTTTATACAAAGAAAACTTTTATATAAATAATTTTTATGCTAATCTTAAAAGAAAAAGGGAGTTTGTTGTTATGTTCAAAGATTTTAGGACGGAATATGCCGTAAAAATTGCACCGCTCGATGATGCAACCGGCATTGAGTATTTGCTGAACTCTATGTCTGCTGACGGTTGGGAATTATATACAATGCATGAAGCACAAACCGAAAGCGGAAAGCCTTGTTATAATTGTATTTTTTCAAGGGAAATAGAAATAATTGAAGAAGATTTCAATACAAATGTAGGCGATTTGGATAATCCGCTCGAAAAAATGTTCAGAACTGCTCAAGAGCCATATAATTTATGTTTGCAATTCCAAAGAAAAATCAGAGAAAAGAAAAACAAAATCAGAAAAATTAAATCCTCCCTTGAAAATATCAGTACGGAAGAAGAACATGCAAAGCTCAATTTAGAAATTTCAAGAGAACTCAACGAATTAAAGGAAATTAAAGCGGAGCTCCAAACCGTTATTGACCCTCAAAAAATGTATAATCGTATAGAGGTTGATAAGATAAAAATTGTTTTATCGGAGGAGCTTGCTGATTTAACAAGTACGGATAGTGATAATGAACTCCTTTGTGAAACGGTAAAATTAAGACAAAAATTAACCGATAAATTAGGTTATGTTATTCCTTATGTAAAATTCGAATTATCAGAAGAGCTTGATGAAAATGAATTTGAAATAATTATCAGAAACACAAGTGCTTTTAAAGGTAAGGCTTATGCACATCACAGAGTTATTGAAACAAATCTTTTGAATATAAAAAAGGATGAGGACATTATTATTGAAGATGATATTCTTAATCATACTCAGGTTGCGTGGGTGGATGAAACCAGAGCAAAAGATTTTTGGGAAAACGGCAGAAATGCCGCACAATTTATTACCGATGCACTTGAATTTGTTACTCTGAAATATGTTGATGATATTCTTGACTACCAAGACATGAATAATTATCTCGAGCTGGTTATAAAGGATAATCATTTCCTTGTTGAATCACTTATTCCTGAAGTAATTACTTTAGGAGAAATCAGACATATTTTAGCTCAACTTATTAAAGAAAATGTCAGTGTAAGTGATATTGTATTTATTTTTGAAAAAATCAGCGATACTCAAGATAGTGAGGAGGAGGTTATTTCTGCAATAAGATTTGCCTTAAGGAGACAAATATCCGCAAGTTTGGCTAATGAAAACAATGAAATATATGCAATTTGTTTATCCGATAATACCCAAGCTAAATTCAGAGCTTTAATGGAAAACGAAGACGAGGAAGAAATTATTGACGATAATCTTGCTGAAAACTTACTTGAAGAATTATATAATATTACCGCAAAACATAACAACTTAAATGAATGTACTCCGATTATTGTTCAAAATGATATAAGACCGTTCATAAGTGAAATTTTGAGTACTTTCTATCTGAAATGTATGGTGGTTGCACCGGAAGAAATTACTCCCGATTATACATTGATTATGCTTGATGAAATAGATGTTTAGGTGAAAAATGGAAAATATCGGTATTATTTCTTTAGGCTTAATAGGCGGTTCAATATTAAAAGGACTTAATCAAACAGAAAAATACAAAATTTTTGCGTATTCTTCAAATAAAAATACGGTTGAGCAATTAAAAAATTATAATAATGTAATAGCAATTTCTTCATTAGAAGAACTAAGAAATTGTAAATTGGTCTTTGTTTGTTCTCCAATAAGTCAAACAGCCAAACAAATACAAGAAATTGCCGAAATTGTTGATGAAAATTGTATAATTTCAGATGTTGCAAGCTTCAAAACCGATATTATTGAGAAGTGCAAAAATTTACCCTGCAAATTTATTTCAACACATCCTATGGCGGGAACGGAGAAAACGGGATTTGAAAATTCGTTTGAAGGTATGTTTAACAATGCAAAATGGGTGATAATTAAACAAGATAATCAAATTGAAACCGATTTGAATTTCATTAAAGAAATTATTTGTGATTTAAAAGCCTATCCTATTTTGACGGATTATATTTCTCATGATAGAGCTTGTGCTTTGATTAGTCATACTCCCGCCCTTATAAGTCAATCATTAGTCTGTACTCTTTTAAATGAAAACGATAAAGAAATAAAAGAGCTTGCAAAAACTCTTGCTTCAAGCGGTTTTCGAGATACAACAAGGCTTGCTTTATCTAATAAAACAATGATTAGAGATATGCTGGATTTTAATAATCAAAATATAAGAAATGTTTTGGAGGATTTTATTAAAAATGCCCAAAAGTTATTAAATGATAAAGAATTTTATGAAAAAACAATAGAGAAAATTATTGAATTAAGAGAGAATATGTATAAATAGCTTGGGAGAGATTTTTATGAAAAAGTTTTTGGTATGTTTATTGATGACGTTGAGCTTCTGCTTATGTCAAAAGGGATTTTGTCTTGATGTTGATATTGAAGTAATTTCTCCTAAAAACAATCAAGCAGAAGTTCAGAAAAGAATAAGTCAAATCGGATTTAACATTTTAAATGCAAACAGAATAGAAAAGAGAATGGTATTTTATTATTCTAAAAAATCAACAGTAAATGCTTATACAAGTCATAGGGATAGAACGATTACTTTTTATAAAGGACTGTTTAATTATATAGAATCAGATGATGAATTAGCAGGGATTTTGGCACATGAAATTTCTCATGGAGTTGATTCTTATGACGGAATTTGTAGAGGAGCTTTTTCTTATATTCCGAAACATTTTGTTCCGAGAAAATATGAAAAATTAGCAGATAAAAGAGCTATTGATTATATGGTAAAGGCGGGATATAACCCCGTTGCTTTTATCGTAATAATGAACAAATTTGCAGGTCAAAGAAGATATGAAATATTTGATACACATCCTTTGACTTCAAGAAGATTAGCTTATATGTATGAATACATTTTCACAAAATACCCCGAATATTTGGCAGATAATAAATACAAAGATAATGTTTATTATCAAAATTTCCTTTTAACTTCTACTAAGAACAGAATGAAATTTCAACAAAAATATAAAAGCGGTTCAAAAGCAACATTAAGGTATCAATAAAAATTATGAAGAAGCTTCTTATCCTTTTATGTTCGATAGAACTCATCTTTTTACCTGTTTGCGTTTTTGCTGATGGGATAATAGAAGATGACTTTGCTAAAACAGAGTTAAAGAACGTTTCTTCTTTATCAAAACAAGTTGTTTTTCCGATAAAAGACGATTTTGCGGAGAAAACATTGAAAAATATTCGTAAAACTTCTGTTTATAAAAATGAAATAACCGATGAATTTGCACAAATTAGCCTTAAGGGTAAAAAGTCAAATGTCAGAATTAATACTAATTATGATTATACTTCTTTAGAAAGAACTGTTTTGAAAATTAATCCCATGAAAACAATTTCTTCAACAAAAAGATTTAAAGAGGGAGAAGAAGTCAGTTTTATTAATAAAAATGAAATTAAAATTAATTCTGTGACCGTTCCAAAAGGTGCGGAAATAATAGGCAGAGTAGAAACAATTTCACCAAGCAGTCTTAGAGGAGTACCATCTCAATTAATAATTGATAATTTCTATTTGAAATCAAATCCCGACATATATTTTGTCGGTTCAATTGAAAAAACGGGAGCAAGAAGATATATTTGGGTATATCCGTCTGCTATGTTAATTACACCATTATTTGGTTTGGGTGCTTTTTTATGGCTCGTTAAAGGCGGACATGCAAAAATCAGAAAAAGACAAACTTTTGAAATTTTTTATGCAGAAAATTAAATAATTATTTATAGAATGTCCGCCAACAATATTTTTTAACATGGAAATGCTATTCGGAATTTCATGTTTAAAATTCCTGCTAAACGCAGGTTTTGTCCACACTTCACTACTATATTTTTATCTATGCGTATTATTTTAAAACATCATTCCGTTCCAGCCCCATAAATCAACGGGATGATAGGTTATATAAACATTATTGCCCTCTATTCCAAAATCTTTATTCAAAACTTCACAAATCGATTTTGTTATATTTTGGCAGGCAGACTTTGAAGCTGAGCCTAAAAGACTGATATTAATATAAGAAGCTTTTTCAAGCTTGTTTCCACCCATAAAAATAGTCTTTTCATCTTCTATTTCCGTCATGATATACATTTTGGGTTTTGAAAAACCGGCTGATACTATATCAGTTAATTTTACCTGCAACTCATTTTTCTGATTTTCATCAATTTTTAAACTTAATTGTGCTTGAATAAACGGCATAACGCTCCCTCCTTAAAACTGAAAATTCATTCAAAATTATTATATAACATTTAACCTTTGTTTACTATCAAAAAAACTTTTTTATGCTTTTTATTATTATTGGAGAATTAGCATGAATATAAATAATAATATAAATAATTCTATTTGTTTTGGTTGGTATATGACAATTCATAATAACGTAACTGAAAATGTCGGGAAAAAATTAGGATTTAATTCAGATTTATTGAAAAAAATTGCTTATTGGACAAAAAGACCTGATTGGGATGAAATATTTATTTTCAGACAAAAACATTATTTTTATCCGAAGCTTAACAAAAGTTTTCTGGATTTCACCAAAACCCGTAATGCAAAATGTGCATATAAAAAACATTTGGAAAAAATGAAACAGGCTTTTTCTAAAGGAGAAAGAGATAAAACAATAAATGAAGCAGGTCGAGCTTTGCATTATTTGCAGGATATGTCACAACCTCATCATATTGAAGAAGGGTCTGTTTTTAAAAAATTTAAAATGGCTTGTTTCCCTCATTTAACATTTGAGATAAAAACTCATAAAATTCAAAATCATTTATATGAAAAATCAAAACCGAATAAAATTATTGCAAAAAGTTTTGATGAATTATTTGATGAAACGATAAATATTTCGCAAAAGAATGAAATCCCTCATAGAGTAAATAAGAAAGATTGGGACAAAATAGCTCAAAAATCTATAAACTTAACAATAGCTTCAACTGAAAAATTTCTTGAATTAGTAAAAAAATATTTAAAATAAACTGTCAAAAAAATTATTTTAGAGTTTTTAAAATAAATGCAGATTGGATTAGGAGAAAATTATGTTACCATTACAAAGTATTTCGTTTACATCTACTTATAGAATTCCGTTTACAGAAAGAGGCATGACACCTTCGAAAAAAGTAATGCTTCAAAATTTTGCAAAACAATATGAAAATCACTTGTATCCGCATAATCGTTTGGGATATGCAAGAATATCCGTTCCCAAAGAGCTTGATAACGAAATTGAAAACGGCTTAAAAAACATGCACGTCAGAGTTTATCAAAAATTTTCCGAGCATGACGTACCTGTTAAAAAAATGAACGAGGTTATAAAACAAGCATTATATAACGGGACTTATCAACAAGTCGGAAAACAAAAACCCAGAACAAAAAATCGTTATTGGGAAAAAAGAGCTGAATTCAAAAAAGCAGAATAACTTAAAGTTATTCTGCTTTTTTTCTTTTTTATTTTGTATATGTGCATTTATATGATAAAATACTCGTAATAAATTTTTTTGTTTTTCTGTTTTATTAGACTAATCGGTTTTTTATTTATAAGGGGTATATATGAAAATCAATTCTGTTGTATTCTATGCTAATCAAAATTATTTAAGAAAAATTAAAAAATCCGCTTTACCGAAAAATACACAAATAAATAGCTTTTCCAATGCTCCTGCTTTTAAAATGATTACCTTCTCCGGTAAAAAAATACAAAATCAAATTGCATTAGTTGCAGCCGAAGCAAAAGATTATTGCCCTGTCAGCGGAATATCTCCCGTTTTATCCGATTATTCAAAATATGTTTTCACAGGAGAAGAAAATACTCCCCTGATTATTCCTTATTATAACGGTGAATTGATTTTATCAAAAAATAAAAATGAAATTTTGCATGCGAAAGTTTTGAAAAAAAATAATTGTCCTATTTATACAAATGCGGATTTAACAAAAGTAAAAATTGATGAGCTTGAAAATGCACAAAAAAATCCCAAAGCAAAAAATAAATATTGGGAGCTGCAATTTGTTACAAGAAATACTATGGATTGGCAAGGAGAAAAGACTGTAGTTGAAGCATATAAAGTAAAAGGGAAACCTCATTTTATGATATATACTGATATTACTGCACAAATGCCTTCTCCATATAAAAAGAGCATCATTACGAACGGTAAAATTTCTACCGAAAATGTCGCCCACGCAACAAATTCCAAAAATAAAGGGGAATACGGGAAATTTTCAAAAGCGCTTGTAGAGCTTCTTCCAAGAATGGAAAAAGCCGGACTCAATCCTGAACATTTATTGTTAAATGATGCTCAAACTGCTTATATTCCTGAATTTATCGCCCAAAAAGCCATGCAAAATGAAGAATATTATAAAGATACATCTTTGAGCTTTGTTCAGCATTGTCTTGATGAAGGATATCAACAAAAAACGGATATGGAAACTCTTTTTAATATTTTTGCAACAAATAATATGTATACAACGGTTAAAGCCGATCCTGAATATCAAATGGCAAAGCTTTATGATAAAATAAACAATACAACAAGAGCAACAAATAAATATTTTTATCCTTTAGTCAGCCCTTTTGTCGGAGATGATAACAGAGCTTCTGCCAGTATGATTCCGATAAGTTATGCAATGAATAATTATATTAATCATGTCAGCGGAGTTTCCGAAATGTATGCCCAAGATTGCATGAATAATCCGAATGTCGCAAAAGGTTTAACCAAGAATTTAAAAGAATTAAATAAAAAGGGGAAATTTTCCGGTATTTTAAACGGATTTAATAATAATGACATAAATCCGGAAATTCCTATAGGCTTTCCTGTTTATAAAGAGGTTACCAAAGATAATTTAGGAAACATTCATAACCCGTTTCTAACTTTTAGCAAGGATATGAGTGCAGAAGAAATAATTAAAATAAAAAAACAAAATGCTTCAAATCTTATTAAAAGATTGCAAAAAGGCATAGACTTTAAATATTCTATTGCTCATGCAAGAGGAAAAGGTATTACAGGGTATCTTGATAAGAAATGGGCAGATAAAATTGACTCCGGTGAAGATGTTACACTTTTTGTATCATGGGGAAGAGCAGATGAACAAAAAGGTATGGATAATGTTTTGGAAGCCTTTTCAAGATTTGCAAAAACTCCTGAGGGCAAAAATTCAATTCTTATAGCAGGCGGAGAATTACAAAATCAGTCAGCCCAAAAAGCAATTAATGAAAAATTAAATAAAATGAGTACGGATAAAGATTTAATCGGAAGATTTGCTTATATGGACGGGTTTGCACCAAATGCGGTTTTAGCTTCCGCAAGCGATGCTTCAATATTTCCTTCTCGTTGGGCACCTTGTGAATTGACTGATTTAGAAGCAATGAAATATGGTTCAACCCCAATAGTTACAAATTTACAAGGGCTTAAACAAAAAAACTTTGATATAAGAAATCCTAATGAAGCAGATAAAGCAACAAGTTATAAAACAAATGCACATTTTTTTATGGATGAAAAAGAAGTTATTGAGCGTAGTAATGAGTATAATGTTGAATTGAACAAACTTATAGAAGATTATATGAAAAAATATAAAATAAATAAAACTATTGCAATTTTTCAGATTAAACAAACAGATGATTATAAATCTTTGTGGCGAAAAATAACTGATGAATTAACGGTTCAAGATTTGGTTAAAGCAATGCAAGCAAAAACTACGGAAACATTTGAAACAAAATCAAAGTTAATCAAAAATGCCATGAATATAAAATGCGGTTGGGAAAATAATAACAAGCTTCATCCTGACGAAAATAAATCTTCAAAAGATTTATATTGGGAAAAACATATAAATTCAAAATCATTACCGATGACACATTCTTTATTTTTCAGTTGTATGCTTAATGCAATGTCTTGTATTCAAGCAAGAAACCCATACAACACAAGTATAAAAAACATATATTATTAAACCCGTCTCTTTACAAAACTTAATACTATTTGTATAAAAAAGCAATATTTTTTATATACTCTTTTTTATTAATACAGAGAGAGAAAAAAAATTAATATTTAATAAGGAGAGAAAATATGTCTATCGGTTATTCACAATTTCCTACATGGATTACAACGAATTCATCCAACACAGCTAATTCAGCAAAAACATCAGCAGGCAGAACAAACAATAATTCTGCGGCAATTGAAAAAGTAACGACTTCATCAAAAAAACAAGTTGAACAAGGTGCATCAGGATTAATGAAACAAATATTTTCAGCAAAAGATACAGATGCAGCAGCAAATACACCTAAAAACGAAACAAAAGTTGATAAAGAAAATACACTCGGTTTACCATTCATTGTTGAAATAGATAATGTACAAGTAAGAACAAATAATCGTACGGATGAAGAAGTAATTAAAGAATTATCATTAAAAACCTGCAGAAGTACAATGGAAATCGAATCAGAACTAAAACGTAAGTATTCCAACAAAGTAGGTACTTCTTTAAATATGAATGCTTAATAATTTTATACTTAATAAAATTAAAAGGCGGGACACATACCCGCCTTTTAATTATGATGATAAAAATAAAATTTTTGAATTAGATTTTGAATAAATTAATTATTGTCGGATTGGTAAATCCGACCTATTTGCTAAATTGCTTCAAAATCCGAGCGGGTTAAGTAAAATCCCTATGCTTATAAGTAATAAAAAGGCATACGAATCAATTATTGCTGATTTATTCAAATAAAATTAAGCAATAAACAAGCGGAAAAAGAGAATGATTAAATCATTCTCTTTTTTCATTTGTTATTACCTAATGAATTAATCGGATTTTTTAGGATAAGTGATATAAAATAT
>JAEEGL012822113.1_pt1 | contig 19413 bp, 15 predicted proteins | sample 9134231 | NCBI WGS metagenome assembly JAEEGL01 (sample SAMN16246548, study PRJNA631951) | gut metagenome | biome: gut microbiome; feature: rumen; material: fiber-attached | host: Bos | place: Iran: Karaj | collected 2018-10
CCGGCGATGACGTAGGACGCGCCGCCGAAGTCCGCTTCCCCGAGATCGTCGGGGGTGTATGCTGCGTCCGCTTCCGTCTCCTCCAGTTCGGCAGCCGGTTCGGCAGCGGAGAGATCGGCGGCCGGCGCGGGCGTCTCCGTCTGATCCTGTGCGCAGGAAACGAGGAGGGGCAGAAGGAGCGTCAGGGCCAGCAGGATGGCTGTGATCCGGTATTTCATGGTCATAGATCCTTTCCGGGAGCAACAGGCGCTCCCCTGTCATGGGCGGGGGCGGGCATCAGTTTCCGTTGATCGCTTCGATCATCTTCTGGATCTGCTTGTTGATGACCTTGACGTTCTTCGCGACGGTCGAGGCGAGGTCGCGGTTGTTCGAGGAGAACATCGAGGCGACGAAGCCGTCGCGGACCTGCGAGCAGAAGAGGGTGTCGCCGAGGTCGATCACGCGGGAGTCGAAGATCAGATCCAGCATCTGGATGCTTTCCTTGTCGCGCGCGTACTTGCCCTTCAGGGCGATGTCGTAGTACGCCGGGGTGATGAGCTTCTTCGCCTGATAGTTCGCCTCTTCGAGCACCGCGCCGACGAGTTCGAGGTTCTGGTTCGTCTTCGGGATCATGGGCGGCATGTAGTAACTGATGCGGGAGCAGTAATTCTGCTGATTCTCGTCGTACTTGGGGTAGGGGATGATGCCGAAATCAGTCTCCATTTCACGGAGCGCGGCGACCCAGAACAGGGAGCAGTCGAGGAACAGGCTGTGGTTCGTCGAGAAGCGGTTGCGGTTTTCGAGCGGCACGTCGGAATCCTCGGAGACCTTGATCCACGCGTCGTTGTCGTAGGTCATCGCGTAGATCTTCTCGAAGACCGAATTGAACTTCTCGTCCGCCATCGTGAGCACGGGGGTCCCGGTTTCGTCGAATTCCATGGACTTCACGCCCGCGCCGATCCAGAAGGAGGGGAGCACCATTTTCACGGCGGAGAGATAGCCGTAGACGTCTTCTTCGTCCCGCGTGCCGTTTCCGTTCGCGTCGAGCAGGACCGCTTCGCACATCGATTTCATCTTATCCATGGTCCACTTGCCCTCAAAGACGAGGGAATAGGGATTCTCCAGCGAATTCTGATCGATGAGGGCGGAGGAGAAGAGCAGGATGTAGGTCAGGTCGTGGGTGGAGATCGAAAGGTCTCCGATGGCCGCGTACCGGATCCCCGCGAGCGTCAGGGATTCGTTCGCGCCCTGGTCCCACCACGGCTTCGAGAGATCGATGTAGGGGATGTTCTCATAGCCGAGCACGTAGCCGCCGGAGAGCAGACCTGTCGCGTCGACGCAGAAGACGTTCGCCACCTGGATCGCGTCGTCGCCCGCGGCGATGATCGGGGTGAGGGAGTTGAGCGCCGGATAGCCGCTGGTCATGACGTATTCCTGGACCGTCACGCCGAGAGCTTCGTTCACCAGGTTGATCGCGTCGTACTGCGCGTCGTTCAGCACTTCGCCGGTGACCTCTTCCATGACGATGGCGTTTTTCGCGTTCGGGTTGTCCACGACGCCGAAGGTGAAGGTCGCGCCGTCGAACTTGAGATCTGCCGGGAGATCGGGCTCGGGCAGAGCGGGCTCTTCGGTCTCCGGGACGGTCTCCGCGGCTGCCGAGGGATCGGTCGGAGTGCCTTCTCCGGCGCCGTCTCCGGAGGATTCCGGTCCGGAGCCGTTCGCGCAGGAGGCGAAGAGAAGGAGCATGGCGAGCAGGATGGCAAGCGTTCGTTTCATGGTTGGGACTCCTTTCAGGATGATGGGTGATATGGGCTTTCGGAGAATTCTGTGCCTGTTCATTCGGCGGGGCGGAGCAGCCACACGAGCCGGTGTCCCGCGCTGATGCGGTCGAGCTTGCGGAACATCCCGGCAGGGGGCCGGAGATCCTTTCGTCCGGCGACGGCTGCGACTCCGCCCGGCGCGAGAAGGGGGACGATGTTTTCGAAAAAGCGCTCAGCGGGATCGGATGCCGCGGCGTCCGTCTGCCATTCGGTCATGATCCCGTAGGGAAGATCGGCGAAGAGGAAATCGACGGGCTCCGGGAGGGACGGCGTCGACGCGAGGATGTCATGCCGGAAGACCGTCACCCGCGGCGGCTCCCCGGCGAGCAGGGGCAGGATCTTTGCGGCCGCTTCGTCGTATTGCGCGAGCCTTTCCGCCGACGCGCCGCGATCTGCGAGCCGTTCCCGGGCCGCGGCGAGACCCTCGCGGGAGAGCAGGGACGTGTTGCACCGCGCGGCTTCGACGCAGGCCGGGTCGACGTCCGAGGCGTAGATCGCTTCGATCTCCCGCTGCATGGCGATCCCCATCGCCGAGAGGCTGAATCCGCTTCCCGCGCAGGGATCGTACACGCGGAGCCTGTCCCGGCCGACGGCTTCTTTCGCCCGCCCGAAGAGCTCGAGCGTGAGCCGGACGGGAAAGCAGGGCATGCCCGTGAAATGCTTCAGAACGTTGCCGCTCGCGAGATACGAATAGTCGCCGCGGCCGGCAAAGCGGTACTGCATCGGCGCGCCTCCTCTCCCCGTCGGTTCCGGTTGATCTCATTATACTACATCCCGCCGCGAATTGCAATGCCCCCGGCGAATTTTCCCGGATCCTCTTGCATTCCGCCCGCGGGAAGCGTATAATGGTACCTGTATTCTTATCTGCATTCTGGCATCACGACTGAAAAGGAACTTTCCATCCATGAATTCCGGAAACAAGACCCTCACCGAGGGACCGCTCACGCCGCAGATCATCCGGTTCATCCTGCCCCTCATGGCGACCGGTATCCTGCAGCTCCTCTACAACGCCGCGGACAGCATCGTCGTCGGACGCTGGGAAAGCACGAACGCCCTCGCCGCCGTCACCTCCGTGGGTTCGCTCATCAATCTGCTCGTCAACCTCTTCATGGGCCTCTCCGTCGGCACGTCCGTCGCCGTGGCGCACGATTACGGCGCGAAGGATTACGAGGGCGTCTCCCGCACGGTCCATACCTCCTATCTGGTGAGCTTTCTCGGCGGCGTGTTCGTCTCCGCGGTCGGGATGATCTTCTCCCGCCAGTTCCTCATCTGGATGAAATCGGATCCCGCCGTTCTGCCGCTCTCGACCCGCTATCTGCGCATTTATTTCGTCGGTACGACGGCCAACATGGCCTACAATTTCGGTGCGTCCGTGCTCCGCTCCGTCGGGGATACGCGCCGCCCGCTCTATTTCCTCTCGATTTCAGGCCTCGCGAACGTCCTTTTGAACATGCTCTTCGTCATCGTCTTCCGCATGGGCGTCGCTGGCGTCGCGTGGGCGACCGTCATCTCGCAGATCCTCTCCGCCGTCTTCGTCATCGTCTACATGATGCACAGCCGCGAGTGCTTCCGCTTCGAGTGGAAGAAGCTGAGGATCCACCCGGACAAGCTCAAGAAGATCGTCACGGTCGGCCTGCCTGCGGGGCTGCAGGGGACCGTCTTCTCGATCTCGAACGTCATCATCCAGTCGTCGGTCAATTCCTTCGGCGCGCTGGTCATGGCCGGAAACGGCGCGGCGGCGAGCATCGAGGGCTTCACCTACATCGCGATGAACTCCGTGTACCACGCGTCCCTGACCTTCGTCGGCCAGAACGTCGGCGCGCGGCGGCTGGACCGGATCAACAAGGTCATCTTCCGCTGCCTCGTCATCGTCACGGTCATCGGGCTGTTCTTCGGCATCGTCAGCAATCTCCTCGCCGGGCCGCTGCTCTCGGTTTATCTCCCCGACGAGCCCGACGCCGTTGCCTACGGCAGGATCCGGCTGTCCTACATCGCGCTGCCGTACTTCCTCTGCGGGATGATGGAGGTCATGGTCGGCGGACAGCGCGGCATGGGGCTCTCGCTCATCCCGATGATCAACGCGCTCGTCGGATCGTGTCTCTTGCGCATCGTGTGGATCGCCACAGTCTTCGCCGCGCATCACACGCTCTTCATGCTCTACATTTCCTACCCGATCTCCTGGCTCGTCACGACGGCCGCGCATTCGGTCGTCTACGGGATCAAGCTGCACCGGCTGAAACGGGAAGAAGCCCTATACGGACACAAATGAGAGGTACTGAAAATGGAACTCTGGGATCTTTACGATCAGAACCGGATCAAGACCGGCGAGCTCGCCGTGCGGGGCGGAGATCCGATCCCTCCGGGACGGTATCGCGTTGTCGTACACGCCGCGGTCTTCAACGCGAAGGGCGAGATGCTCATCCAGAAGCGTCAGCCGTGGAAGGAGGTCTTCCCGGGCCTCTGGGACATCACCTGCGGCGGCTCCGCACAGGCCGGGGAGGACAGTCCCACGGCGATCTGGCGGGAGGTGCGGGAGGAGGTCGGGCTCGATCTCGACGCTCTCCGGCACGGCCGCGCCGTCTTTACGGTGAATTTCAGGGACGGCTTCGACGACTATTACATCGCGAAATCGGACGTTCCCGCCCGGAGCCTCGTGCTGCAGGAATCCGAGGTCGCCGAGGCGCGCTGGGCGACGCGGGAGGAGATCCTCTCGATGATCCGTGAGAAGACCTTCATCCCCTATTATCCCGCCCTCATCGAGCTGCTGTTTTTCCACTGCGTCTACGGCTCGATCTACGACTGGAAGTGAAATCCCCCGGGACCGCCGTTCTTCGGCGGCCTTTTTGGATCTTAGAAAACTTTTCGGGAAATTTCCCAAACCGCGAGACCTTTTGCGGAAAAATACGTCTTTAAGGGCAGAGACGTCTCAGATCCCCATGAAAGGAGAACCACCATGGACCCGGAACTTGCCGCCCCCGGCTCCGACGCGCCCGAAGCCAATGCTGAAGCGCAGACGGACAGGCGGATCGTCGCCCTCTTCTGGGACCGCGACGAACGAGCCGTCGCCGAGTGCGCCGCGCGCTACGGACCGTATCTCATGACCGTTGCGCGGAATTTCCTGCCCACCGAGGAGGACGCGGAGGAGTGCGTCAGCGACGCGTATTACCGCGCGTGGAATCAGATCCCGCCGAAACGCCCGGATTATCTGCGTCTCTTTCTCGCGCGCCTCACCCGCACGGCGGCGGTCGATCATCTCCGGAAGCTCGGCGCAAAGAAGCGGATCCCGCCGCACCTGACCGGACCGCTCGACGAGCTTGACGAGATCGTCACGGGATCGCCCGGCGTCGAGGACGAAGCGGAGGATCACCGCCTGCGGGACGCGGTCAGCCATTATCTCGGCACCCTCTCCCCGGACGCCCGGATCATCTTTGTCTCGCGCTATTTCTACGGCGACGACGTCAAAACGATCGCCGAACGCCTCGGCTTCACCGTACCGAAGGTGAAGAACGCGCTGCTCCGCGCAAGGACCGGGCTCCGAGCCCATCTCGAACAGGAGGGATTTGACCTGTGAAACCCGAAAAACTCTATGAAGCCATCGGAGGCCTCGACGACGGCATCCTCGCGGAGACGGACGCCGTGCGCAGCCGCCCGAACCCGAAAACGAAGCCTCTCCGCCAATTCGCGCGCCGGTGGGGAACGCTCGCGGCTGCCGTGGTCATCGCGGCGGGCGGCGTCCTCTACGGCTGGACGCACCGCGTCGAGGTGACCTACGCCACCTACCCCGCGGAACCCTCTTGCGCCGGCCCGAACGTCTATCCGAATCTCGGAGAATTCACCGTCGAGGACTATCTCGCGTGGCGGGAGGAGACCGACCGGGCGATCGCGGACCTGCTGCCGGAGGGCGAATTCCCCGAGCGCTCCACCGCGGCCCTCTTTTCCTCCCCGTCGGGCGGCAACCTCTTGTATTCCCCCTACAACGCCGAGATCAGCCTCGTCTCCCTCGCGGACATAACCGCGGGACAGACGCGGAGACAGCTCTTGAACGTCGCCGGGGAAGAGGACCTCACGGACTTCGAGAAGCGGATGGAGGCGCGCATCAACGCGATCCAGCGTCAGGACGCCGTGGCACTCCGCACGTCTTACGGCTGCCTGAATTACTATTTCTACATTCCCGAAGAAGAATACATCATCGACGGGGTGTTCGATGAGGAGAAGCTGCACAGTCTCATTCCCACATGGAACCCGTCGTATAATAACGACGGCCTCTTGCAGTTTCGATTCGTCCGGTTCATCAACGCCGTGCTCGGCGGAGCCGGAGCGGGGATGAGAGCCGGTCCGATGAGAAACGGTTACGAAACGATACAGATAGACCCGGCGGCGGAGGATACGATCGGGATCGAGCGGTATCTCTACGTCCGCTCCGCCTGGCTCGATCCCGCCGATCCCGCACAGATGCGCAAGTCGACATTCAACGGCAAATCCGGTGAATGCGAAGCGGATTACGTCGTCGCGCCGAAGGCGTATGCGGTGAACGGGGAGGGCTTCTCCGCCGTGCGCATCCCGCTGCTCGTGGGCGGGGATCTCTGGCTCGCGCTCCCGGACGAGGGGACGACGCCGGAAGACCTGCTCTCCGCAGGCGCTCTCTTCTCGGCGGCGAGATCCGGCAACGAAGGGACCCAGACCGCCGCAGCCGTCCCGCGGTTCAGCGTCGCGTCGGAGGTCGATCTGAAGGATCTCTTCACGGCGCTCGGCGCGGACAAGGCCTTCACCCCCGGCGAGGCGAACCTCTCCCCGTTCTTCGGGACGGATGAAACGGATTTTGAGACGGAGAGCGAAGTGCAGTTCCACCGGGATATCCTGTCGGGCATCCGGGACTGCGTCGACGAGATGGAGAAGAAGACGGAGGATTATTTTGCCGCCGTTTCCGCAGCCGGCGCGTCGCGTCCCGAGGACGAGGACCGGATCCGCGAAATCATGGAAAAGCTCGGATCCGTCATCGAGAGCGAGCAGGATCGCGCGGATGACCGCCTGCGTCTCATCCGGGAGACGGCGGAGGACGATGCGGCGACGGAAAGGAAATACGCCGTCACGCACGTGAAGCATCCGATCCGCTTGGCGGTGGACGAGACCGGCGTGAAAACCGCCGCGTACAGCCTCGCGTTCCGCGCTCCGAAGGAAGAGGTCCGCAGGGGGACGCCCGACGCCTCGCAGATCATCGACCGGCCCTTCGCTGTTCTCATCACCGCGGAGGACGGAACGGTGCTCCTCGCGGGCGCGGTGAACGACATCGCCGAATGAAGCATAAGGAAAACAAAAGCCGCCGAAAAAGCGGCCTTTGTTTTTTCACACCGTCTTGACTATCGCCCGAAAATTGGTTATAATGATCAAAACAGACATTCCGAAAGAGGGCGATCTCATGGCTTCTTCCGTGCTTCATCCCACGAGAATCCCGCTCCGGTTCCGCGGGGACGGCGGCTTCCGCATCCTCATGGTATCGGATATCCACGGCGGCGTCGGCTACAACCGCGAAAAGACCGTCGCCGCGCTCCGCGCTTTGCTCGAGGCGGAGCATCCCGATCTCGTCGTCCTCGGCGGGGACACGGCCGGTCCGGGTGTCATCCACATCGAGAACGCCTCGCAGCTTCGCGGGATGCTCGACGGCCTGACCGCTCCCATGGAGGAGGCCGGGATCCCGTGGTGTCACGTCTTCGGCAATCACGACGACAACTACGGTCTCCCGAACGGGGAAGCCGAGGCGGTCTACGAATCCTATCCGCACTGCCTCTCCGAAGCGGGACCGGAAGAGCTCTCCGGCGTCGGGAATTATATCCTTCCGGTCTATTCCGCCGACGGGAGTACGCTGCTCTTGAACATATTCGCCCTCGATTCCCATTCCGGCATGCGCGACTGGGCCGAACGCTGGGGCGTCGATCCCTCGCTGAGGGTCCTCGAACCCGACGTCGGCGACCGGAGCGACTACGACACCGTCAACATGGATCAGGTCCTCTGGTATTACGAGACCTCCCGCGCCATCGAGCGGGAACAGGGGCGGAAGGTCCCCGCGGTCCTCTTCATGCACATCCCCCCGCCGGAGATGCATGAGGCGTCGAAGCACCGCTGCGATGTCCATCTGCGCGGCATCCAGTGGGAGGACGTCGCCTGCTCCTCGCTCAATTCCGGTCTGTTCCGGGCCTGTCTCGAGCGCGGGGACGTCAAGGGCATTTTCTTCGGCCACGACCACCTGAACGATTTTGACGTCACCTACATGGGCATCCGCATGGCGTACGACGCCTCGCTCAGCTATCATGCCTGCCAGATCAACGAGCTCCGCGGCGGCCGGGTGATCGATTTCCGCTCCTCCGATCCCGCCGCGTTCACGACCCGCACGGCGAAGATCGCCGACATCATGGGTCACGCGGGGGACAGCGTCGAATGAAGACCGCCGACGAAAGAGGGAAGCCCGTTCTCCGGTTCCGCGGGGACGGCGGCTTCCGCATCCTGATGATCTCCGACTTCCACGGCAAGCCGGACTACAACCCGAAGCTGACCTGGGCGATCGATCTGCTCGTCGATTACGCGAAGCCCGATTTCGTGATGCTCGGCGGCGACCAGCTCGTCGGGATCACGCCGGAGATCCTGAAGCGCTACCTCACGGACGTCACCGATCCGATGAACCGCCGCGGGATCCCGTGGGCGCATGTCTTCGGCAATCACGACGCGGAGGAGCCGATGACGAAGGAGGAGCAGGAGCCCGTTTACGAATCCTTCCCGCTCTGCCTCTCGGACGCCGGCCCCGCCGAACTCTCCGGGGTGGGGAACTACTGTCTTCCCGTGTATGCGAAGGACGGCGACGGGATCGCCTATTCGCTCTACGCCCTCGATTCGCACGCCGAAGTGCGGGACTACGTCGCGAAATTCGGCCTCCCGGCGGACACGCGCTTTGTCCTTCCGAAGCATTTCAGCGACGGGCACCCGCAGGCGACCCCGATGTTCGATCAGGTGATGTGGTACTACAACCACTCGAAAAAGACGGAGCTGGCAAACGGACGCAAGGTCCCGGCCCTGATGTTCCTTCACGTCCCGCTGCTCGAATTCTGCCTCCTCTACCGCAACCCCGAGGACGTGGGCTTCATCGGCCGCAAGCGCTAGGGCGTCGCCTGCTCGGAGATGAACTGCGGCCTGTTCTTCGCGTGCCTCGAGCGTGGTGACGTGCGGGGCATCTTCGCGGGCCACGAGCACCTCTGCGACTTTCAGGGCGAATACTGCGGGATCACGCTGGCCTATGACGGCTGCGTCGGGTACGACATGAGCGCGCACGACGACATGCGGGGCGGCCGGATCATCGACATCCGTGACGACGGCTCGATGCATACCCGGCAGGTGCGTCTGTGGGACCTCGTCGGCGAGGCCTGCATGCGCAATCCCGACTTCTTTGAGGGCGGCGACAAGTATTACATCCGGGATCTCAACACGTGAGAACGGACGGAAAAGCGCGAACGGGGAGTTGGAATGGAATGGTTTGAGAAATCGAAGATCCGGCTTTGTTTCGATGAAAACGGGGAATTCCGGCTGCTGTGCGTCTCGGATTATCACGCGCCGGCGGAGAGGGACTGGGACGAACGCCTGATTCGGGCGGAGGAAGCGCTGCTCGACGAGGCGCGCCCCGATCTGATGATGATCCTCGGCGACCTGACGCACGACGGCGCGCTCGATACGCGGGACCGGCTGGAACGGTACGCTGCGGCGATCGCCGGACCGATGGAAGCGCGCGGGATCCCGTGGGCGCACGTCCCGGGGAATCACGACCGCGAAGAGGGCATCCCGACGGAGGTCTTCGCGGCATATCCGCATTGTCTTTCGGTCCGCGGACCGGCTGAGCTGCCGGGATACGGGACCTATCTGATGCCCGTCTATCCGTCGGACGGCGGAGAGGAGCCCGCGCTCCTGCTCTGGGCGTTCGATTCGCACCGCGGCGGCGTCTGGGAGCGTGAATGCGGGATCCCGGGGCCCGTGGAGTTCCGCTCGCAGACGACCGGCTTTGACCGCGGGGGCGGCGTCACCCACCGGCAGGCGCTCTGGTTCTGGGAGACCGATTGCCGGATCGAAGCGGTCTTCGGGCGTCGTATCCCCGGTATCATGCTGATGCACAGCCCGCTCGCGGAGCACCGCCTGATTCCGACCAACCCCTCCCTCACCGGCATGACGGGCGCGCTCGAGGAGTCCTGCGGGATCCCTTCGCTCAATTCCGGGCTGTTCGCGGCGGCGTATGAGCGCGGGGACATCCTCGCCGTCGTCACCGGTCACGACCACATCAACACCTTCGCCGGGCGGTACATGGGCATCGAGCTCTCGGAGGACGGCTCCCTCGGCTACGATGTGTACGGCTCGGATCATCTGCGCGGAGGACGGCTCCTCACCTTCCGCGAGAACGATGTGCGCGCGTTTGCCTCGGAGCACGTCTATCTGAAAAACTGTCCGGGGGCAGCGGATTTTCTGTTCCGGGAGGGCCATGATGACTGAATTCTGCCGGGAAGGCGTTTTCCGCCTCCTGATCCTGCACTCCGCGCGCCTCACGCCGGAGAATGCCGAAGGATCGGCCGCGCGGCTCGAAGCGATGGCTGCCGAAGCTTCCCCCGATCTCGCGATCCTCAACGGCGACACCTTTTCCTCCCCGATCCCCGATCCCGGCGCGCTGCTCGGGACCTTTCTCGGGCCGCTGACGCGCCGCGCGATCCCGTGGACCTATGCCTTCGGCGATGGCGAGCGGAAGACGGGGATCCCGCCGGAAGAGCTGGACGCGGTCTTTGTGTCCGTTCCCGGGTGCGTCCGGGGCGAACGCGCGGAGGGGATCGACGGCGTCACGAACGCGGTGATCCCGATGTGCGCGGACGGGGAGATCCGGTTTCTCCTCCGCCTCTTCGACACGCACCGCGAGACGACGGACTACGAGAGGGCGTACGGCTCCCCCGGACGTTCGCGTCTGCCGTATCCGCTCTATTCGCACCACTACATGGACGGCGTCCGCTTCTGTCAGACGGCGTGGTTCGACAGGGATCACCGCAAGCGCTCTGAAGCCGCCGGACATCCGCTCCGGGAGCTCTTCGTCTTTCATACGCCGACGCCCGAGCACGCGCAGATCCCTCTGAATCAGGCGCTGTGCCGCTTCGACGGCGTCTTTTGCGAGGACTCGAAGTGCCAGACGGTAAACGGCGGGATCTCCTGTGCGGCGGCGGAGAGCCGGGACGTTTCGGCGATCCTCTGCGGACACGAAGAAACCAACGATTATTTCGGCTCCTGGGCCGGCATGACGCTCGGGGTCCTGCCCGCGTTTGCGTCCAGCGCATGGCTCGTCACGACCGACGGCACCGCGGCCGCAGTCAGACGCATCAAAGCATAAAAGCATGGAACGGAGGGTGGCCATGGCAAACATCCAGCTGCACTATCTCATCGGCGACGTCCACCGGGGCGGTCACGACGTCCACCGGGTCGCCGCGAATCTGCGCGTGCTGCTCGGCGAGGCGGGCGGCTTCGATCTGACCTGTGTCTGCGACACAAAAACGACGCCCTTTTCCCCGGCGCCGCTCTCGGACGTGACCTTCGCGGAGTATTTCCGCCGCGGGCTGATCGATTCGGCGGACGTGATCGTCTTCAACTGCGGCAACTACCGCTTTAACACGCCCGAGGAGCAGAAGATCCTCGCGGATGCGGTGGCGGGCGGCGCGGGCTTCGTCTTTCTCCACGGCGATCATCCGTGCTACTGGGCAGAGGTCGGGATGAAGCCTTTTCCCGAGATCGAGAAGATGGCGATGCTGATGTGGCGCGAGCCGACTTCCCACGGGGACTTCGGCGACTGTCACGTGACGATCCGGGATCATGAGCACCCGATCACGGCGGGGCTCGGCGATTTCGACACGCGCGACGAACTCTTCTGCGGGTTGAAAAACGTCTGGGGCGTTCCCGCGCATATCCTCGCCACGGCTTATTCCGACAAAGACGTGATCTCCCGCCACGGCCGGCCCGGCACGGGAGAGGATGAGCCCGTGGTCCTTGTGGGACAGTACGGGCGGGGGAGAACGGTCAATCAGGTCCTCGGACACGTCTGGCCGTATTACACGATGCACGGGATGGGTGAGAATACGATGCGGTCCTTCGCGCCGCGCGCCCTCCGACAGATCTTCGTCCGCTCCTGCGAATGGGCGGCGACCGGCAGGACCGAAAGAACGCACGACTACGACGGGCGCGGCGTGCTCGTCTGAAAACCAATCAACCAATTCACCGCCATGAAAAGGAGGACATCATGGAAAAACGAGAGACCAGATTTGACCGTTCGCGGCTGAACATCGGGACGTACTGCATCGACACCTACGCCCGCGACGAAGCGCATGTCCGCGAGATGAAGGAGTGCGGCATCGACTTTCTGACCGCCGCGCCCGCGGACCCCGAGCTGCTCGACAACTGCGCGAAGTTCGGCATCGGCGTGGTGGCGACGGGCATTCTCCCCGGATGGTGGGGCGGAGACGGCGATAACGCGGGCAAGATGGAGACGGCGATTCCGCTCGAGCGTGTCCGCGAGGCCGCTGCCAAGTTCACCGATCACCCGGCGATCTGGGGTATCGACGCCGGGGACGAGCCGAGCGCGCTCGACTATCCGCACTACGGACGCCTCATCCGGCTCGCCGAGGAGCTCTTCCCGGGCAAGCTCATCTACCTCAACCTCTACCCGAACTACGCCTCGGTCGCCGAGAATACCGGCTCCCAGGTCCGCTCCCAGCTCGGCACGGCGACGTATCAGGAGTACATCGACCGCTACATCGAGCACGTGAAGACCGACTACCTCTGCCTCGACAACTACGAATTCGCGGCGGGGACGGCAAAGCTCTATGACAACCTCCGCATCGCCGCGAACGCATGCCGTGCGGACGGGAGGGACTTCTGGATGGTGATCCAGGTCAATTCGAGCAAGCCGGAAAAGTGGCTCTCCGAAGACATGCTCCGGCATCAGGCGTTCTCCTGCCTCGCGTTCGGCGCGGTGTCGCTGAACTGGGCCTGCTGGACCGCCGGATGGTGGCACAACGAGGTCCTCGACAAGGAGGGCAAAAAGACTGAGCAGTACGAAAAGCTCAAGACGGTCAACGCGGAGGTCCGACGCCTCGAAGGGGACTACATGGCGCACCAGAACGTCCGCACCGTCTTCCTCGGTCAGCCGGACGAGGCCGCGGCATCCTCCGGGGTCGAGGTGACGGAGACCTACGCCGATCCGCTCTTCACCGAAGTGAAGCCGGAGGACGGCGGGCTGTTCCTCGCGGGTGAGATGGTCTCGCGGAAAGGGAACGGTCGCGCGCTCTTCCTCTGCGACGTGTCGGACGCGTCGTTTGCGGGCGAAGCAAAGCCGCACACGCTGACGGTCGACTTCGCCGAGGGGTACGAGATCTCCTACGCGGCCAGCACGGACGGCTGCGAGGTCGAGGTCGTCGGAGACAAGCTCCGCGTCACCCTCCCGCCCTACGCCGCCGTGCTCCTCACCGGAGAAAAGCAGGCGTAACGCAGCAAAAACAGAATGAGGCCCATCAGTTTTCTGATGGGTCTATTCTTTATAAAGTATTCACGGAAAATTCAATGATTGACACATATTAGATCGCCCGGTTCTGATACAATAGGTTTATAAATCATCAACGAGAACCGGAGGTACTTATGAGACAGGCGAACGATAAGAGACTCTGCGCATGGATCCTTGTCATCGCAGCGGCACTCGCCCTGTGGGGATGCCGAGGAAAGGGAAGAACGAACTCTGATGCGCCGGATCCCGCCGTCAGTGATGCGGGCGGCGGCAAGGAGAGCATCGTCACCGCGGATGACGGGACACGGTGGCTGACCCATGTTTACAAACCTCGCGATATGGAGATCCCGGACGGATGGGAATTCAACGAAAACGGGATCGAGTATTCTGCCGAGCGGGATGAGTTCCGGGGACGGCTGAGCCGGTCGGAAGAGATTGAGGACGAGGGGGGCGTCATTTACCTGATCTTTGATTGGGCAATCGCCGTCTGGGATGGTCAGGGGAATGTGAAGACGGTTTTGCAGCTGAACGATCCGGATCACCGCTGGCGATCCGTCGGTCAGTCCTGTTTCGATGGGAACAGGATGTACGCCGTCATGTGGGAGTATGACGGAAAGACCTCGTTCGGTGCATGGGATACCGGGACCGGCGAGCTTCTTGTCGAAAAAGCAGCCGAAGAAATCCCGAGCTGGGATCCCATGTTCTCGGTCCGCGAACTCACGGCGGACGGAAAAGGGAACCTCTATGTCAGCAACGGCAAGACCGTGACGGTCTTCTCGTCCGATTTTGTCTTTCTGAACGAATTCAAGGCCAGCACCTTCGATATGGCGAAGACGCCGGACGGTGAAGTGTGGGCGGTCTGTCCCGACATGGCAGGACGGGGGCTTTTCCGGCTCGATCCGGAGAACGGTCGGGAAAAGCTGACCTATCTCGACGCCGCGGCTGCGCAGATAGCTTTTCTGCCCGCAAAAGACGGGAACGGTTGGGACGTGATCGCAGCGGTATCCACGGGGATCAACCGCTTCACGCAGGCCGATGAGGGGAAGTGGCCCTCCGAGGAGCTGATGAGCTTTGCCAACTCGGGGGTCACCTACAATTCCGACGTGGATGTGCAGCTGGATACGGAGAGGCTGCGCGCCGCTTTATCGTCGGAACGCTTTCTGCTGGTCAGCCGGGAGCGCATCGGCGAGGACCTTTACGCTTCCGTTCCGCGCATATATGAAAAAGCGCCGGATATCGACCTCACGGCGATCCGGACGGTGACGCTGGCGTTTTCAAATCCGCTTCCGGACAACATCCGTTTTCAGATCTCCCGTTTCAACCGCGAGAACGACGGAATCCGGATCACGATGCTCGATTATACTTCCTACAATAACGAAATGAACCGGGAAGGCGGCAATTTCCGGCTGACGACGGATATCCTGAACGGTCTGGTGCATCCCGATCTCGTATACGGAGAGTGGAGGTACGATCCCGTCAAAACGCTGATGCAGAAAGGCGTGACCGTCGATCTCGGCGCTTATCTCGATGCGGATCCGGAGGTGAACCGGGAGACGATCGCCGGATGCATCCTGAACGTCTTTGACGACGGACAGGGTGGCGTCTGGGGGATTGCGCCGTTCTTCCAGATCCGTACCTTGATCGGGCTGAAATCCGTCCTCGGGGATTATGCGGACGGGTGGGACCTCGACGGCTTCCTCGATTTTGCCGACAGTCTGCCCGCGGACGCGATCCTCTCGACGAACGCGACCGTCGGAGGATGGGGCGGCATCGAGATGGACTACAGCCAGTTTATCGGCGAGGACGCCTGCCGCTTCGATTCTCCCGTATTCATCCGGTACCTCGAATGGCTGAAGGCTCTGCCGACGTCTGCAGAGCTGCAGCAGCGGTCCCCCGCCGTGAGCCTCTATCCTGAAACGCTTGCCCGGGAATACTATCAAAACGGGTCGGTCGCGCTGAGGTCTTTTTCGGCAGAGGATACGGACGCACTGCTCCTGATATCCGATCTCTTCGGTCAGGAGCCGGTCGCCGTTCCTGGTAATCCCATGACGGAGGGATCCGGTACGGTTGTGGAGACGATCCGGGTCTTTGTGATCCCGCCGAATGCGCCTGATCCGGACGCGGCGTGGGCTTTCATCCGTTCCGTCCTTTTGGCGGATGATCTCAGCGATGAGATGCGGTGGCACGTCCCGAGCGGGATCCCTGCCTATCTCCCGACGTTTGAGAAGGAATGCGGCAAATGCCTCCGCTCGCTGAAAACCTACACAGCGAACGGCATCATGGGGGTTTATCCGGACAGAACGGTCGAGGAAGTCGAGCAGCTGATGGCATTGTACTCGCCGGGAATTTCCTATGAAGTGTTCCCCTACTGCACGGAAGAGGACGTGACAGCCGTGCGGGAGCTGATTCGGACGGCGGGAAATCCATACCGGACCCGCATTCCGAACGAAGTGCGCGACATCGTGACGGAAGAGATCTCCGCCTTCCTTTCCGGCGTCGGCACGGCGGAATCCTGCGCCGCAAAGATCCAGTCCCGCGCGTCCATCTGGCTGGCGGAGCATCGGTAACGGTCCGCGTCACCCGGATCCTTCCGTTTACAGAATATTTACAAATATATTTCCAAAAAAGTGAAACAAATCGGATGATCATCCGTTATAGTAAGCAGAGTATTTAAGGGTTTCTGTCCCGAAACGGGATCAACGGAAAAGGAAGGATTCAAATGAAACGGATTTTTACCCTCCTGCTGCTGGCGGTCGTGCTCGTCACGCCAGTGTCCGGCTGCAAAAAACAGACCGGCGCGGAATCGGTGACGGAGCTGACCGTCGGAGACCGCGGCACGCTGACGGGCATTTACGAAGCGACGCCTCTTGCCCTGCCGGACGGGTTTGAACTGGCGGACACCGCCCAGATCGGAACGGACCCGGACAGTGGGGAGATCCTCGTCCTCGCCCAGAAGAATGAAGAGGTCACGGCGGAGGATGGTACCGTCACGTGGAAGGCCGAGCTGCGCCTCGTCGTCTATGACGGAACCGGAAACGCCGTGCGCGAAGTGGCGCTTGAGGACGCGGACAACAGCGGACCGCGCGTGGCTGCGGTTTCCCGGGATCGCGTCTGGGCGTTCTGCGATCGCACCGAATCGGGCGGCCGGCTGCTCGAATGGGACGCCGCAACAGGCGCGCTCCTGTCCCGGACGGAGACGCAGAGCATCAAGGGATGGGCAGGTCAGACCTCGCCGCGCAAGCTCATCACGGATGTACAGGGGAATCTCTGGCTGAGCGACAGTGCCAAGGTGGTCGTGATCTCGCCCGAACGGGTGTGGATCAACCAGTTCAAGCTGAACGCCAGCGATCTGGCGGCTCTGCCGGACGGAACGGTCTGGGCGGTGACTCCTCTCGCAAGGGGACGTGGCATCGCGCGGCTCGATCCGGAAACCGGACGCTATGAAGACGCGATCTCCCTCTGGGACAATGCGATCAACGCCGCGCCGGGCGGATCGGGAGACGGGTACCGCTTCTATTACAACGGCGAGGGCGGCATCTGCGGCATCCGGACGGACGAGGAAGGCAAGCCCGTGTCCGAAGAGCTCATGAGCTTTGTAAACTCCAATGTGAATTACAACGCGTCGCTCGTCCCGTCGGAGGACACGATCCAGCTCTCCGCCGCGCTTTCCGCAGAAGCCTTTGTCATGACCGAATGGAGCCGCGGCTCGGACGGTCGGTTCCGTTTCCTCCCGGTGCTCTACCGGAAGGGCGAGGACCTCGAGCTCTCCGCGGTGAAGGAGATCCAGATTGCGCACTGGCAGGCCCTGCCGCAGAATCTGGCGTGGGAGATTACGCAGTTCAACAAGGCGCACACGGACATCCGCATCACCATGCTGGACTACACCAAATACAACACCGACGAAGACCGGGTGGCCGGCGCGAAGCAGCTGACGCTGGACGTCATCACGGGGATCGTCTCGCCGGACATGCTCGTGGGAAGCACGCCGGACACACTGACAGGAAGTGTACAGAACAATCCCCTTATCGACACACAAAAGCACGGGATCGCGCTGGATCTCACGCCGTATCTGAAAGACGCGGGTCTTGACGATGATCTCTTCGGCTGCGTGCGAACGAGCTTCACGGATGAGGACGGCAAACTGTGGGGCATCTGCCCGACGTTTTCACTGAGCTTCTACGCTTCGTCTCAAAAGACATTGGGTGTGTATGCCGAGAAAGGCTGTTGGACATCGGCTGAGTTTCTCGATTTTGTGGAGAACCTTCCGTCTGACTGTGCTGTTTATCTTAACTCGGTCCGGGAATGGCCCGGTGTTCTTCATCCGGATTTCAACTCCTTCATCGACAGGGAGGCGGCGACGTGCTCGTTCGATTCACCGTTATTTTACCAGTATCTGAGGTGGCGTGAAAACCTGCCATCTACGGAAGAGTGGACGCGTCCGGGAGGCTCCGGCGAGGCGCACGGGTACAACAAATGGCCTTTGAATCCATATATCAATGAAGGGAAACTCGCTCTTCGCTCGAGCGGTATGGGAGATGTTGGGGACGTGATTTGTCAGGATATACGAACAACCGGAGGAAAAGACTACGCGCTGATCGGACGCCCGTCCGAGACAGGCTCGGGCGTTGATCTCACCTCGAAGACGGGGATGGTCGTGCTAACATGCTCGAAATACCCGGAAGCGTGTTGGACGTTCATCCGGGCTTGTCTGGAAGAGAAGGGTCTGATCAATACGGACCGCTGGCAGGGCTCTACGGGACTTCCCGCATTGAAATCGGTATATGACGGGGAGATGGAAGCGCTAAGCCGCAGGCCGGTCGGTAAGGTCGTCCGTGACGCTGTTCCCACCTTTTTCTTGGAGGGGACGGATCCTGCCTTTGTGGAGGAACAGATGGAAAACGCGGCACACGGCACGCTATGGTATCTCGAACCATTCGATGATGAAGAACTCTCCTGGCTCCGGTCATTTATCGACGGTGCAGGAGAGCCGTTCACGAACGCGTTCCCGGAGGAGCTGAACGAGCTTATGCAAGAGGAGATTTCCGCATACCTCGGCGGCGTCGGCACGGCGGAATCCTGTGCCGCAAAGATCCAGTCCCGCGCATCCATCTGGCTGGCGGAGCATCGGTAAAACGTTTCTACCCCCAAAACCCGTCGGTTCACGGCGGGTTTATTATTATAAAATGTTTACAGAAAGTTGCACAATGATCGTATATTCAAGGCGCCTTTTCTGCTAAAATGAAACCATGCAAGGTCATTCCCCGAAACGGAGGTCTCCATGAAGCGACTGAAACGAACGTTCGTTATTCTGCTTTGCGCCGCGTCTGTGTTGTCGGTATTCCTCCTTGATTCCTGTTCCAAAGCCGGAAGGGCCGGGCAGAAGGATGCGATCGAGCCGCTGTCGTATGAGATCACCTCGGAATTCGGCGATTCCGTCCACTGTCTCGAACACGGCGAGGAGTTTGTCTGCCCGTATGATAACATCTTGTACGCGGCGGGAAACGGTTTTCTCACAGCTTATGATCTCTCCGACAATATGCGTTGTACCGTACTTGCCGAAATCGACATGACGAATCTCTTCCCAGCGTGGGATTCTTTCCCGAATCACCGTCTGATTGCCTCGTCGAACGGCCTTGCGCTGCTCTCTGCGGATCGCATCCTGTTCTATGATCTGAACGGCAGCTATCAAAAGGAGATCGCGATCCCGGCGTTTTCGGCGCAGGACGGCCGGGAGCTTCGATTTATCGCCGCGTCTTTCTTCTTCTCCGGCGGACATTATTATGTTTGGACCCGTCTGGCGTGGCCCGTTTCGGAGAGCCGCGTGGAAGAAAGCTATGTCTTTCTTCAAATCGATCCGGCAACCGGAACCGTCCGCGAACTGAAACGCAGCGGCGAAGCGGTAGAAGAGATCTATTCGATCCTGACATCCGACCGCGGAAAAACGCTGACAATTGCGGCGGAGGTGAAAGTACCAGGTTCTGACAGCCTCGAATGTCAGCTTGTGAAATATGATTTGAGCGCGGAGAAGTTCGAAACCGTCTATCGTTGGAACGGGCG
>JAEEGL015766238.1_pt1 | contig 19413 bp, 21 predicted proteins | sample 9134231 | NCBI WGS metagenome assembly JAEEGL01 (sample SAMN16246548, study PRJNA631951) | gut metagenome | biome: gut microbiome; feature: rumen; material: fiber-attached | host: Bos | place: Iran: Karaj | collected 2018-10
AATAATGATATTAAATATAATAATTATATTGATGATTTTAAGAAGATTGCTGCTAAAAATAATATGAGCAATATACTTAATAAAATCAATATTTTAATTGAAATGAAAGACACAATTAAAAATAATGTAAATATTAATTTGTTAATAGACAATTTAATTGTTAGTGTTGGAGGAATGTAAGATGGTCGTTGGTGTTAGATTAAATGATAATGGAAAGGCATATTATTTTGATGCTTCATCTGTAAATGTACATGAAAATGCGACAGTTATTGTCGAAACTGAAAAAGGATTACAATATGGCACGGTGGTAAGAATAATTCCTGAAGAGGAAATTAATCATGATATTACGTATAAACCTGTTATTAGATTAACTACAAAAGCAGATTATAAAAAGCATTTAAGCAACATTAAGGATGCAGACAGAGCAATAATAAAATGTAATGAATTGATTGAAGAATATGGTCTTGAAATGAAAATTATCGATGCAAGCTATACATTTGATAGAGAACAATTGATATTTCGTTTTTTAGCAGATGATCGTGTCGATTTTAGGCAATTAGCAAAAGATTTAGGATCAATATTTAGAACGAGAATTGAACTTAGACAGGTTGGAATTAGAGATAAAGCTAAAGAAATTGGTGGATTTGGACCATGTGGGAGAAAACTATGTTGCAGTAATTTTTTAACAGAGTTTGATAGTGTATCTATAAATATGGCTAAGAATCAAAATTTAGCGTTGAATCCAACCAAAATTAATGGTGTTTGTGGAAGACTATTATGTTGTTTAAAATATGAAAACGATAATTATAATGTTTATAAAAAAGGAATGCCAGATGTCGGTAATAAGGTAAAAATTGCCGAAGGGGAAGGAAAAGTAATTTCAGTTGATGTTTTCAAAAGAAAGTATAAAGTACTATTAAATGAAACAAATGAAATTATTGAATGTGAAGCAAAAAATGAAAGTAAAAAATAGACTACTAAATTTTGGTAATATGATAATTTATCAGGATAATGATTATTTTCTATTTTCGTTAGATTCAGTATTATTGGCAAATTTTGTAACATTGAAACTAACAGATAAAAAAATTATCGATTTGTGTTCTGGTAATGGACCGGTTCCTATGCTAATGTCTTTTAGGACAAAAGCTAGGATTTTTGGCGTTGAAATACAAAAATATATTTATGATATGGGATTACAGTCAATTAAAGAAAATAAATTAGATAAGCAAATTACTTTTGTCAATCAGGATGTTAAAACTTTAAATACAGAATATTCAGCCGAATCATTTGATGTGGTTACATGTAATCCACCATATTTTAAATATCAGAAGGATAGTTTAATAAATGAAAATGAAGGAAAATCAATTGCTCGCCATGAAGTTTTAATAACACTGGATGAAATTATTAAGGAAGGTAGCTATCTACTTAAAAATGGTGGAACATTTGCGATGGTTCATCGTCCAGAGCGATTAATCGAAATAATCGATTTGATGCATAAATATAATATTGAACCTAAGAAAATGCAATTATGTTATCCTAAAATAGGAAAGCCGGCAAATATGCTTTTAATTGAAGGTATAAAAAATGGAAAACAGGGATTAAAAATATTAGAACCATTAATAATTCATAATTTAGATGGTAATTATACAGATGTAATTAAAAAAATGTTTGGAAGTGATAAAGATGTGGCAAAAGAGTTATGATAATAGTCCTAGTGTCTATATTGTACCTACGCCGATTGGAAATCTTCAAGATATGACGTTTAGAGCAATAGAAATTTTAAAGCTGGTCGATGTAATATTTTCTGAGGATACTAGAGTTACGCTACAATTACTAAATTATTTTAAAATCAAAAATAAATTGATTCATATGGATGATCACAATGAAGATATGGTTAAAGAGCAAGTGTTAGAATGCTTAAAAAATAATAAAAATGTAGCGATAGTTACTGATCGTGGCACACCAATAATTAGTGATCCTGGATATAAAACGGTAAAATTTTTAAAAGATGAAGGATATAATGTTATTGCATTACCTGGTGCGACGGCTTTTGTTCCAGCACTTGTATCATCTGGAATAAGTTCCGAACACTTTACTTTCTACGGATTTTTATCAAGTAAGGATAAAAAAATGAAAGATGAATTGGAACAACTTAAAGATAGCGAATATACCTTAGTTTTCTATGAAGCACCACATCGTATTATTAGAACATTAAATGCGATGCTTGAAATATTTGGCGATAGGAATATAAGTATTTCTAGAGAAATTTCAAAGTTACATGAAAGTGTTTTTGTTGGAAAAATTAGTGATGCAATAAAAACAATTGATGTTAAGGGAGAATTTGTTATTGTTGTCGAAGCAAATTATGAACCGGTTATAAATAATATGTCTATTGTTGAAAATGTCAATATGTATATCAAGAGTGGATTATCTAGTATGGATGCGATAAAGCGGGTAGCAAAAGAGCAAAAAATACCCAAAAGTGAGGTATATAAAGAATATCATGAGGGAAGTGAATAAGATGAAATTGATTGTGGGACTTGGAAATCCAGGTAAAGAATATGATAAAACACGTCATAATATAGGTTATATGTTTTTAGATTATGTTACTAATAATGCTAGTTTTGTATTGAATAAAAAGTTTAATGCTTTGGAATACATAATGACAAATGATGGCGAAAAAATAATATATATAAAACCAATAACCTTTATGAATCTATCTGGTGAAGCAGTACTTAAGTATGTTAATTATTATAAGTTAAAACCAAGTGATATCTTGGTTATACAAGATGATTTAGATATGGATCTTGGTAAATATAAACTTATGTTTAATCATGGCGATGGGGGACATAATGGTATTAAAAACATTATTTTAAATCTAGATAGTCGCGAATTTTTAAGACTTAAAATAGGAATATCAAAGGCAAGTATTGATACTAAAGATTACGTTTTAGGAAAATTAAATAGAAAAGAATTAGCTATTTTAAAAAATGTTTTTGATAATTTAAGTGAATTGATAAATGATTACCTTAAGATGAATAGAGATATATTAATGGGAAAATACAATATACGCGAAAAAGAAGAGAATAAATAATACTTGCGAGGGAGAAAATGAATTTTTTTGATCATATATTTGAAGTAAATGATACGAATGATTATAATGTGTCAGGACTTAATAAAGAATTAACATGTATAAATATTTATGATGCTTTTATTAGAAATAATAAAGGCGTTTTGGTCGTGGCAAGTAGTACATATATGGCTAATTTGCTGTATCAAACATTACTTAATTATACCGATAAAGTATTATTTTTTCCAATGGATGATTTTTTAACTAGTGAAGCAATTGCTATTAGTCCAGAATTTAAGGTTGAAAGAATTACGACATTGAATGCAATTTGTGCTGATAGCAAATATATTGTTGTTACAAACTTAATGGGGGCACTTCGTTATTTACCAAAGAAAGATGTTTGGAAGCAGGCAAAGATAGAGTTAAGAAAAGGGATGGAAATAAATAGAGAAGAATTGCTTCAAAAATTATATGATCTAGGTTATGAAAGAGAAACAATCGTTAATGGAACTGGTAAGCTTGGAGTTAGAGGATATGTATTAGATATTTTTCCTACGTCATTAGAAAACGCCGTTAGAATAGAATTTTGGGGAGATACCATTGATACGATTAAGTATTTTGATGTTGAAACACAATTATCACTTGAAGAAACTAATGGTGTAACAATATATCCGTTTACAGAATTTATATTAGATAGTTATCCTAACAATGTCATAAGGAAACAAAAATATTTAGCAAATTATGGTCAGCCATCGTTAATTAGTGAATATCTTGATAATCCTATAATTGTAAATTATGATTATAACACCCTCATAAATAGTTACGGGTTATTAATGGATTCAGTAATTGAATATGATCGCGATAATCCACAAGAGATTGAAACACATTATATGAATGATTTGACGAAGATAAAAGGAATTTTTACTATTAATTATTATCATTTTGATGATGATATAACAAGTAAAAATAAGAGTTATAAATATCAATATACCAGTATAAGTAAATATAATGGTGATTACAATCAAATAAGAAAAGATATTCTAGCTTATTTAGCAAGTGGTAAAACTGTGATATTATGTATACCTAATAAAGAAAGCGCTAAAAGGATTATTAAATATTTGGAATTTGATGATGTTATTTTGGCAAAAGAAAATAATATTGTAAAAGGTAAAGTAAATTTACTAAATAAAAATGTCTATGAAGGATTTATATACGATGATTATGTTATTATTGGTAAAAATGACTTATTTGATAAAAAAGATGAAGTAATAAAATATAAAAGTAAATATAAAATAGGAACGAGGGTAAATGCTATCACCAATATAAATGATGGCGATTATATTGTTCATGAAATGTTTGGTATAGGTATTTATCGTGGTTTACAGACAATAAATAAAAACGGCCTTCAAAAAGATTATATAAGACTTGAATATGCCGATGGCGATATTCTATATATTCCAGTTGAAAATATTGATCGTATCAGTAAATTTACGGGTAAAGAAGGAATTGGAATTAAGTTAAATAGTCTATCAAATGACAATTGGAAAAAGAAAAAAAGCAAGGTTAAAGAAAAACTTGAAAGTATTGCTGGTGATTTGCTTAAAGTATCGGTAGAGCGTGAGGTAAGTCAAGGTTTTTCATTTTCTAAGGATGATGAAAACCAAACTATTTTTGAAAGTGAATTTGTTTACACTGAAACGCCTGATCAAACTAGGGCTACCAATTTGATTAAAGCAGAAATGGAAAAAGATAAACCAATGGATATGCTTTTATGTGGCGATGTTGGTTATGGGAAAACAGAGGTAGCATTTAGGGCAATGTTTAAAGCTGTTAATGATGGTAAACAAGTGGCATATTTATGTCCTACGACTATTTTATCTAGTCAACAGTATGAGGCTGCTAAAGAGCGTTTTGCAACATTTCCAATAAATATTGCTCTTATCAACAGATTTGTTGATAAAAGTAAGCAGACTGATATTTTAGAAAATTTAAAAAAAGGAAAAATAGATATTATATTTGGAACGCATCGTCTATTAAGTGATGATATAGAATATAAAGATTTAGGTTTACTAGTTGTTGATGAAGAACAACGATTTGGGGTAACACATAAAGAAAAAATTAAAAAGTATAAAACTAATGTTGACGTTTTAACTTTATCGGCAACGCCTATTCCTAGAACACTTCAAATGAGTTTAACGGGAATTAGAAGTTTAGCTCTTATTGAGACTCCGCCTAAAGAAAGATATCCAATTCAGACATATGTTCTTGAGGAATCTAATTTAGTAATAAAGGATGCCATATATAAGGAACTTTCGCGTAATGGTCAAGTATTTATATTGTTTAATAGTGTTGACAAAATTCAAGAAAAAGTATTAGAAATAAGTAGATTAGTACCAGAGGCAAAAATTGATTTTGCGCATGGTCAAATGACCAAAGATCAGTTAGAAACAAAAATGAATAATTTTGTGAATGGAAAGTTTAATGTATTAATATGTACAACAATTATAGAAACTGGGATTGATATTCCAAATGTCAATACATTAATAATTATTGATGCAGATAGATTTGGACTTTCACAATTGTATCAAATTAGGGGGAGAATTGGTCGTAGTAATAAAATAGGATATGCATATTTGATGTATAGCAAACATAAATTTTTAAATGATTCAGCTATTAAAAGATTGGATACAATTAAAGAGTTTACTGAACTTGGTAGCGGATTTAAGATAGCTATGCGCGATTTATCAATTAGAGGAGCTGGAGATATTCTCGGAAGAGAGCAATCTGGATTTATCGATACTGTCGGAATTGAATTATATTTAAAACTTCTTAATCAAGCTATTAGAAAAGCAAAAGGTGAAGAGATTGAAGAAGAAACTGAAGATGAGAAAAATGAAAAACCATTAATTTCCGTTTCAACGCATATTGATGATGAATATGTCGATGAGGCAGAATTGAAAATATTGATTCATAAAAAAATAAATCTGGTCGATTCATATGATAGTTTTTGTAGTGTCAAAGACGAACTTGAAGATCGTTTCGGTAAGTTAAAAGAAGAAAACTTAATTTATATGTATGAAGAATGGTTTGAGAAAATGGCTCGTTCACTTAATATTGAAGAAGTTATTGATAATGAAAAAATGGTTGATATTAAACTACCAAAAGAAATAAGTAATAGTATTAAAGGTGATCAACTATTTATGGAAGCTTATAATATTAACCATAGTTTTAAGTTAAGTTATAAAAATGGGTGTATTCACATTTTATTAGATAAGAATAAGTTAGAAAGACATTATTTAATGTATTTAATAGGAATACTAATAAAAATTCGTAAAATGATTAATAATTAAGAGCTTTAGCTCTTTTTTTGTATACTTATTAGTATTTTTACCAAACTAATTATGAATGGAGGATATATATGTCAACTGGAATTATAAGAAGAATAGATGAATTGGGAAGAATTGTCATTCCTAAGGAAATTAGAAAAAACTTAAGAATAAAAAATGGTGACAATTTAGAAATACTGGTTGATGGAGAAAGTATAATATTAAAAAAGTATTCACAAGTTGAGAATGTGACTGATATGGCGATGATCTATGCAGAATCATTTTATCAAGTACTTAAATATAACGTGATCATAACCGATACTGATAAAGTAATTGCCGCTGCAGGTAATTTAAAGAAAAAGTATATGAATGCTTTAATCAGCGAGACACTTACTACGATGATTGAGAGGCGTGATAACTTTGTTGAAAGGAAAAAAAGTGATATTGAGATAAGTCCAGGTATTATTGAAAATGGTTATTATACAGTATCAACAATCATTAATAATGGCGATTCAATTGGTGCTGTCATAATACTTTCTCAGGATAGTCCAATGTTAGAACAAGAAGAAAAACTGGCTAATATTTTAGCTAATATACTTAGTAATTATTTTTTATAAATCATCATATGATGATTTTTTTTATTAATAATATAAAATATGGTATAATGGTATTAGAAAGGAGTACGTAATGAATAGAGTTGAAATTAAGCAAGCTGCAAAAGCAAAAATTAAAGGAAATATTTGGAATTTACTTTGGCCACTTCTTGTAATTTGGGTACTTCAAAGTGTTTTAAATAGAATTTTTGGTGGAGCTCAAACAAATGCATTATTAAATGTCGATTTAAACAATTTTGATATTAATACTTTGTTTGAAAATATTAAAGTTTCACCAATAGTTACTTTGATAACATTCATATTCGCAATTATTGAAGTATGTTATTTGAAATATGTTTTAAATTTCATAAGAACTGGTAATTTTGAATTTAAAGATATTTTGAATTGTTTAAAAGAAAAATGGCTTAATATTTTATTAGTAACTTTGATTTCTCGTGTTCTAATTAGTATTGGAATTGCTTTCTTTATAATTCCAGGTATTATTTTAGCATTAGGTTGGTCAATGGCAAGTGTAGTTGTAATTGATTCTGATTTAAGTGCCATTGATGCCCTAAAGAAAAGTTGGAACATGATGAAGGGTTACAAATGGAATTATTTAATATTTATTCTTAGTTTCCTAGGATGGGCTTTATTAGCACCATTTACACTTGGCCTATTGTTCATTTGGTTAATACCTTACATAACAGTAGCAGAACTTATGTACTACGAAAAACTTAAAGAAGTAAAAAAAGATTAAAGATATTTAATATCTTTTTTCTTTTCTAAAAAAATATTGCGTATAAAAAAATAATGTGTTATAATACGTTTAGTTTTTGAAAGGACTATGAAGGAAAGAGCAATAGTGAAATTTTTAGAGAGTCTACGGTTGGTGGAAGTAGATAGAGGAAACTATTGTAAATGGGTCTGGAGTCTATTTATAATAAATCGGTAGTTCCGTTATAACTTTGAGTGTATAATGTAAATTATAAAATAAGGTGGTACCGCGGCAAAAGTCGTCCTTAGGGCTAGCTTATTTTTTTAATTATAAAAAGGAGATGACATTATGGATAAAAAATTTTATATTAGTACTGCGATAGCTTATGCATCAAACAAACCACATATTGGAAATACTTATGAAATAGTATTGGCCGATGTGATAGCAAGATACAAGAGATTATGTGGTTATGATGTATATTTTCAGACAGGAACTGATGAACATGGTCAAAAAATTGAAGAATATGCTAAAGAAGCTGGTATGGATCCTCAATCATATGTTGATGAAAAAACTGGTGTAATTAAAAAGATTTGGGATGTAATGAATACAAGCTATGATAATTTCGTTAGAACCACTGATCCTGAACATGAAAGAATAGTTAGTGAAATTTTTAAAAAGTTATATGATCAAGGAGATATTTATCTTGGTGAATATAAAGGACTATATTGTACTCCATGTGAATCATTTTGGACTGAAAGCCAACTAGTCGATGGAAAATGTCCTGATTGTGGTAGGGAAGTTAGTGTTGCAAGCGAAGAAGCATATTTCTTTAAAATGAGTAAATACTCAAAATGGTTAGAAGAATATATTGAAAGTCATCCTGGATTTATTGAGCCTGAGGCTAGAAAAAATGAAATTATGAATAATTTTATTAAACCAGGATTACAGGATTTGTGTGTATCTAGAACAAGTTTTAAATGGGGAATACCTGTTAGTTTTGATGAAAAACATGTAATCTATGTTTGGATTGATGCTCTTTCTAATTATATTACTTTCTTAGGCTATAATCCAAATGGTGAAAGTAGGGAAGAATTTAATAAATACTGGCCGGCCGATATTCATTTGATAGGTAAAGATATTCTTAGATTTCATACGATATATTGGCCAATTATGCTTCATGCTCTAGGTGTAGAAATGCCAAAACATATATTTGGCCACCCTTGGATGCTATTTGGAAATGATAAAATGAGTAAATCTAAAGGTAATATTGTCTATGCTGATGATTTGGTGGCAACATATGGTGTTGATGCAGTAAGATTTTATATGATTCATGAAATGCCTTTTGCTGCCGATGGAGTTTATACTGAAGAATTATTGATAGAAGCTATTAATGCTAATCTAGCAAATGTAATCGGTAACTTAGTAAATAGAACAATTGGTATGGCTAACAAGTATTTTGATGGAGTTATTACAAATACAGGTGTTGCTGAAGATATCGATAATGAACTAATTACCGAAGTATTAAACTTACATCAAAAAATTGATGAGGATGTCAATAAATTTAGGATTGCTGATTCATTTGAAGATTTAATTGATGTCTATCGTAGATGTAATAAATATATTGATGAAACAACACCATGGGCATTGGCTAAGGAAGAAAGTAAACAAGATAGATTAAAAACGGTTATTTACAATTTGATTGAATCTATTAGAATTGCAACAGTATATTTACAAGCATATTTACCAGATACAGCTGAAAGTATTTTTAGACAAATTAATACTGATATTAAAGATTACGAAAGTACCAAAGAATTTGGAAAATATGCAAGTGGAACAAAGGTCAATAATCCAGAAGTATTATTTATGAGAATAGATAAAAAATAGTCGACGATAATCGACTATTTTTTGTTGACATCTTTTGTAAAATAGTTTTTGTAATGTTATAAATATTTACATTGCTGATATTATTTGATATATTAATTTGGTAGTGCGTTATGAAAGGAAGGCAACCATGGAAGAAAAAGAGCACAAAGAAAGAATAATATTAGTATATTTTTTATTATTAATTGCATTTGTAATTTATAAGATGACTAAGGAAGTAACGATCCTTGATGTAATATACTTAATTGCTTTAGTGTGCGCAGTTATCAAATATTTTATGATAATGCATGAAATTAGAAAGTAGGAAATTATATGATAGATACTCATTGTCATATATACCAGGAATACTATGACAATCTAGATGAATTAATTAATTTGATTAAGGCTTCTGGCGTAAATAAAATTATTGTAAATGGCTGTGATATGAATTCTAATATTGAAGTTTTAGAATTGATTAAAAAATATGATATTGTCTATGGAGCAATTGGTTTTCATCCAACCGAATTAAGTGATAATTTAGAAGAGGATATTAAGTTTTTGGAGAATCATATTAACGATGACAAAATTGTAGCAATAGGAGAAATTGGACTTGATTATCATTATGATAATACTGATAAATTAAAGCAACAAAATATGTTTAAGAGACAACTCGATATTGCATCTAAATATAAGAAACCGGTTATTGTTCATAGTAGAGATGCGATCCAAGATACATATGATATTATGAAAGGATATAATTTGAAGGGGAGTATCCATGCTTTTGCGGGTAGTTTAGAAATGGCAAAAGCGTTTGTTGAACTGGGTTATCTATTAGGAATTGGCGGTGTATCTACCTATAAAAATGCCAAAAATATAGTTAATGTAATAGAAAGCATTCCATTAGCATATTTGTTATTAGAGACAGATTCACCATATTTAACTCCAGAGCCTTATCGTGGTAAAACAAATACCCCAGCTAATCTTAAAATTATTGCTCAAAAGATAAGTGAAATAAAGCAAATTTCTTTGTCTGAGACAGTGAAAAAGACGACGGAAAATGCGGAGCGTCTATTTGACTTTTAGGGATAAATGTGGTAGTATTATATTACTAGTATTCATAGAGGTGATAGGCATATGCGAAAAACAATCGTAGGTCTTACGGTAATTGCTTCTCAACTATTGATAGTGGGATTATTTTTCGGAACAGTATTTAACGATGATGTTAAAATTGAAAAACATGTTAGTACTATTCATAACGAAAATTTAAATAAAATAGCTACTTCGGTTTCATTACTTTTTGACGAAGAAGAAGAGGAATCTTCAATTGCACCAATCGAAGATAAAATGGAAGAAATTAAACTTGAAGAACTTCCTTCAATTGATGTAATAAAAGAAGAAGTAAAAAAGGAAGAAGAAAAGAAAGAAGAAATCGTTACGACTCCTTTGGTTTCTGTTGATGCCAGCAAATATAATAGTAAAGAAGAAATGGGCTTTAAAGTAACCGAGGGAAATCAAACATATGAGTTAAGCGGCGAAGAGTTTGATGTTGTCGTTGCAGTTGTAGCTGGAGAATTTGATCAAACGTTTGATGATGCGTTAGGTGTTGTATCTGTTATTTTAAATAGATGCGATAATAGTAATTGGCGTCGTTGGGCTGGAGAAAATCCTTATTCGCAAGTAATTAGAAAAGGTCAATTTGAAGTATATTTTGCAGGATACTATTTAAAATATATGCCTGGTGGTAGTGCTTATGGCAGTCAAAAATATAATATTGCTAAGCAAGCACTAATTGATGGCTTAAATGGAATTAGAAATAATGAATATTTAGGATTTAGAGCATGGCATGTATCAAGTTATAGCGATAATTATATCGTCTATGGTGGAAATAGATATGGTTACAATTAAGATAGCTTAAGCTATCTTTTTTCTTGACATAATAATATAAACTTTATAAAATACTAATTGTGAGGGATGGATATGGATAATTTTGAATTTAAAAAATCGTTAGGGCAAAATTTTTTAAAAGATAATAATATTGTCAAAAAAATTGCTAATTGTAGTGAAGTAGATAAAGAAACGCTAGTAATTGAAATTGGACCGGGAGCTGGAAGTTTGTCCAAAGAAATTATTCCTTTGGCTGGTTATGCCATTCTTTATGAAATAGATGAAAGGTTAAATGATATCCTTCATAATGAACTTAGGGAATATGATAATTATGAAATTATATTTGGCGATTTTTTAAAGCAAGAAATTAGTAATATTAGGAATAAATATCAATATTCAAAAATATTTGTGGTTGCCAATTTACCATATTATATAACTACACCGATTATTACAAAATTAATGAATGAATTATATCCCGATAAAATAGTTATCATGATCCAAGAAGAAGTTGCAGATAGAATATCAGCTAAAAATGGAAATCGTGAGTATGGTATGATTTCTGTATTATTGGGTGCTAAATATGATATTAAAAAAATGTTTAAAGTAAGCCGAAAATGTTTCGTTCCTGAACCAAATGTCGATAGCGCTGTAATAAGTTTAGTGCGTAATGATAAACTAGGTAAAATAGACATGATTCATTTTGAAGAATTAATTAAGCAAGCATTTCAATTTAAACGTAAGAATTTGCGCAATAATTTAAAAAAATATGACTTAGATAAAATAGAGAAAGTTTTAATTAAAAACAATTATAATTTATCTAATAGAGCTGAAGATATCCCTGTTGATGTATTTATAGAAATAGCTAAAGAATTGTAGCTATTTTTTTTACATTTGAAGTGTTAAATGGAGTTAATTTTCTTGATAGCACTTTTTGGTTATGTTATACTTATGGTGAAAGTATGGTGATTAAATGAGTAAAATAGTTATTGCTTTAGGTGGAAATGCCTTAGGTAAAAGCCCTGAGGAACAATTAGATTTATTGGAAGGTGTAGCAAAGATAATTGTCGACTTAGTCAAGAAAGGAAATCAAATTGTTTTAACACATGGTAATGGTCCTCAAGTAGGACAAATACTTTTGGCAATGGATTATTCTGCCAATGGTGAAGCTAAAACGCCAGATATGCCTTTTGCTGAATGTGGTAGTATGAGTCAGGGATATATTGGTTATCAAATGCAACAGTGTTTACAAGATGAATTGGAACGTCAAAAAGTTAAGAAAGATTGTGCAACATTGATTACACAAGTATTGGTTGATCCAAATGATAGTGCTTTTAACAATCCAACAAAGCCAATTGGCATGTTCTATAGTAAAGAAGAAGCAGATCAAATAGCAAAAGAAAAAGGCTATCAATTTGTAGAGGATGCTGGTAGAGGATATCGACGTGTAGTTCCTTCTCCTAAACCAATCGATATTATAGAAAAAAGAGTTATTAGGCAATTAGTTGAAAATGATAATATTGTAATTGCCGTAGGTGGTGGTGGAATTCCAGTAATAAAGACTGATAAGATAGAGTTACTGGAAGGAGTAGCTGCCGTAATTGATAAAGACCGTTCAGCTGCTTTATTAGCTAAATTAATTGATGCTGATATGTTATTAATACTAACGGCTGTCGATAAGGTATATTTAAACTTTAATCAGGAAAATCAAAAAGCATTAGATAAAATTACCGTCAAAGAAGCTGAAGAATATATGAAAAATGGCCATTTTGCAAAAGGAAGTATGCTTCCTAAGATAGAGGCATGTATCGATTTTGTAAAAAACAATCCTAATAAAAAAGCTATTATCGGTTCATTAGAGAAAGCCGCCTTGGCTATTAATGGCGAAAGTGGTACAACCATTGAGGATAAATAAGAAGAAGGATATCCTTCTTTTTTTGTACTATTATTATTTATAATACATATCATTAATTGGGTGAAGGTATGTTTAATATAGGAGATTGTGTAACTAGAAAATCATATGATAATGACATTCTTTTCCAGATAGTTGATATTAAAGGAGATATATATTATTTAAAGGGAGTAACAGTTAGGTTATTAGCTGATAGTCCTCAAAGTGACTTGGTGTTAGCAGATGATATTGAGGAACCATTTAAACCTACAATTGACGAATATCGCAATTTAGATCGTAATGAATATTTTTATTTACCAGGAAGGATTCTTCATTTAGATGGCGATAAAGATTATTTAGAAAAATGCATGAAATTTTATAAAAAAAATAAAATTATGGCATATGGATTATATGTTAGTGAAGACGATATGCCAATAAAAGTGACAGAATTATTAAAAAAATATAATCCTGATATTCTAGTAGTAACTGGTCACGATGCTTTTTCACGTAATAAGAGGGAGCAGTATAAAAATACATCAAATTTTGTAGAGACGGTAAGTAATGCTAGAAAAGTTGAAAAATCACAAGATAAATTATTTATTATTGCTGGCGCATGTCAATCAAACTATGAAGATTTGATAAAAGCAGGTGCCAATTTTGCTTCCAGTCCTAAAAGAATTAATATTCATGCATTAGATCCCGCTATTGTAGCAGCATGTCTTTCTTTTTCTAATAAGAATGACGATATTGATATTGTAAAGATACTAGATAAAACGAAATATGGTTCATCTGGTATGGGTGGAATTATTACCAAAGGATCAATGTATATAGGATATCCAAGATAATGAATATAAAATATATTAAGAAGTATTTAATGTCAAAAATAGGGTGTCAGATTGCAATAATATGCTTTGGTAGTAGGAACCGAAAAGAAAGATATCAAGGCTATTTACTTAAGACTTATCCCAATGTATTTACAATACAATTAGTAAGTGGTGAGATAAAAAGTTTTAATTATATTGATATTTTAACTAAAAACATTCAAATATATGTCTAAATATGATAAATTACTTGACTTTTTGTTATGAAATCTTGTACAATGTATTTAGAAAATATGTTATTTTCTAGAGGAGGAGTGTAGACAGAATGAAGATTACTTCAGTTACAGTAAAAAAGATTGACAAAGAAAATTCAAGAATGAAAGGAATTGCTTCAGTACTACTTGATGATTGTTTTGCAGTACATGATATCAGAATTATTGAAGGAGATAATGGTTTATTTATCGCTATGCCAAGTAGACAAACATCTACTGGTGGGTATAGAGATATAGCTCATCCTATTAATACTGAAACACGTCAAGTCTTCGAAAAAGAAATTATCGAAGCCTATGAAAAAGCTGAATAACACCAATTATGGTGTTTTTTTCATATATGTAAAACTAATACATATTATTAACTAGGTGATAATATGGATAAAGCAAAAGAATTAGAAGCAAGTTTTAATCATGGAATTACATTGGCAGAAAGAAAGAATATTGTAATTACAGGAGTAAAAAAAATTGAGAGTTTTGATAATTGTGAATTCTTAATGGATACTACTTTGGGGTTTTTAAATATTAAAGGTAATGAATTAGAAATAATTAAATTAGACACATATCAAGGAAATGTATCAATTAAAGGGAAAATAGACAGTATAATATATCTCGATAATGGTTTAACTAAAAATAAAGAAGAATCATTTTTAGGAAAAATATTTAAATAATGAACTTAAATATTCAAATATATTCATTATTTTTTTCTTTTATATTTGGAATTGTTTTCTATTTTCTACTCGAAGTTTTAAATGTTATCAAATTAAAAGTTAAATTATTATTTAGAGTAATTATTTCCTTCTTTTTTATAATCTTAAGTTCACTTTTATACTTTGGGGGATTATTATATATTAACAATGGTTATTTACATATTTATTTTTTGGTTATGATAGCGGTTGGTTATATAGTTATATATATAATTAAGACTATTTGGTTTACACATTAAATTTAAATTAGTAAAATGTAGAAATAAATTCTTTGTAAAATGTGTTTACTTGTGCTATAATGTGTTTGTATATAGAAATAGGCGGTGATTTAATATGGCTAAAAAAAGAAAAAAAGCATCTAAACATAAAATTAGATTCTTCTTTGCTTTTCTTGTTTTTACCGGAATCACTGCTGTTTTAGGATATAATCTATTTTCAAATGTAATGGCAATTAACAAAATGAAGATTGAAAAAAAAGAATTGAAGGATAAGATTGCTGCTTTACAAGAGGAAAAGAAAATATTAGAAACTGATATTAAAAAATTAGAAGATGCTGATTATATAGCTAAATATGTTAGAGAAAAATACTTTTATTCAAAAGAAGGAGAATTAATTTTAAGGATGGATAAATAAAAGATAACGATTACTCGTTATCTTTTTTATTTTCTTTATCTTCTTTCTTTTCAGAAATGCTTTCTTCCTTTTTCTCGTCTGGTTTAACAATTTTACCATTTTCAACAAGCGAATCAATTTCTTCTTTAGTAATTGTTTCTTCTTCAAGTAGTGTTTCAGCAATTAACTTTAGTAATGCTTTATTTTCTTTAATTATCTTTTTCGTTTTTTCATAACACTCGTTGATAATACCACGCATTGCTTCATCGATTTCATTGGCAACAATTTCTGAGAAGTTTTTGTTTTTAGTATAATCTCTTCCTAAGAAAGTATTTTCTGATGGTTCTTCATACATTATTGGTCCAAGATCGCTCATACCAAATTCAGTAACCATCTTTCTAGCAATACCAGTTGCTTTTTTGAAATCATCTTGGGCACCAGTAGTAACTTCATCAAATGTTAATTCTTCAGCAACACGACCACCTAGTAAACCACAAATAGATTCAAGTAATTCATTCTTGGTGTAATTGAAGGTATCTTCTTTAGGAGTCATCATTGTATATCCACCAGCATGACCTCTTGGGATGATAGTTATTTTTTGAACTTCTTTTGCACCATCTAACTTAATACCCATAACGGCATGACCAGCTTCATGGTATGCGACAAGTCTTTTTTCTTTATCAGTATATTTTCTTGTTACTTTAGCTGGTCCCATTAAAACTCTATCAGTAGCTTCATCTATTTCTGACATCGTAATAGCTTTTTTATTTCTTCTTACGGTAAGTAGAGCAGCTTCATTAAGTAAGTTTTCTAAGTCAGCTCCAGAAAATCCTGGTGTTCTTTTTGCTAAATTATCTAAAGTAACAGAACTATCTAATACTTTATTTTTAGCATGAACAGCTAAAATTTCTTTTCTAGCTTGTTTATCTGGAAGGGAAACGGTCACTTGCCTATCAAAACGACCAGGTCTAAGTAATGCAGGATCAAGAACGTCTGGTCTATTTGTAGCGGCAATAATGATAATTCCTTCATTTGCGCCAAAACCATCCATCTCAGTTAATAATTGGTTAAGGGTTTGTTCTCTTTCATCATGTCCACCGCCAAGTCCAGCACCTCTTTGACGTCCTACAGCATCAATCTCATCGATGAAGATTAAGCAAGGAGCATTCATTTTTGCTTGCTTAAACATATCTCTAACACGGGCAGCTCCGATACCAACGAATAATTCAACGAAATCTGAACCACTGATGTAGTAGAATGGGACTTTAGCTTCACCAGCAACCGCTCTTGCTAACAATGTTTTACCTGTTCCTGGAGGCCCTACTAGTAAGATACCTTTTGGAATTCTAGCTCCCATGCTTTGGAATTTTTTAGGATTTTTTAAGAAATCAATCAATTCTTGAACTTCTTCTTTTTCTTCGGTTAAACCAGCAACATCTTTGAATGTAGCAGTTTTTTCACCATCTACAAGAACGGCTTTACTTCTTCCAAAATCCATAGATTTACCGTTAGAACCTAATTGTCTAGTAAATAACCATAACATCGCACCACCTAATAAAATGATAGGTACATATTCCATTATAATCAATAATATTGAAGATGTTTCTGGATCCTTTTCAATTTCTAACTTAAATTTTTGTTCATCTTGGGCTGCAACAATCTTTTTCATAAATTCTTCAGATACTGGCAAATATAAAATGAAACTTTCATTTTCTTTATAGTCATTTAATTTACCAGTAACTTGATAATTTTCTGATCTTACTTTGGTTACAATTTTTAATTCAGTAACTTTTTGCTCACTTAAATCACTAATAAATTCGCTAGCTTCTAATTCGTGAACTTCCTTGGCATTTAAATTTACAAATATCATACATCCTACAATAAAGAATAATAGAAAAATGTATGGTAACATGTTATTTGACTTCTTTTTCATTCTCTTCCTCACTTTCACTATAACTAGTAAGTATTATATCATATAATTCATCTTTTTTGACATTATATTTTGATTTTTTTATATTTGGTACCCATAAAATATTGTCGTCACTATCAACAAGTAGTGGATAGTTATTTCTAATATTGGTAGGAATTTTGGCTTCAATAAATAAATCTTTGATTTTTTTATGACCATCAGTTCCTAATAAGCTGATGACATCGCCCTTTTTACGATTTCTAAAATATAGGGGCAGTTTAATATTTTTAGAGTTAAGTCTACAAACATCATTGCCATCAGTATTACAAGTATCTACTTTTTTAATAACTATGTTATCAAATATCTGTTCTTTAGTTAGTTCATATTTATATGCAGTTATTTTATTATTTTTCTTTTCAAGATAAATGGTATTATATGATTTTCTTGCCTGATAACCATTTGGTAAATTAATAATGGCATTTGGCTTTTTGCTATTAGCTAATTTAATAATATCTAAAAGGTTTTTATCTTTAATAATATTGGCTTCATTATGATAAATATTACTTAGTAGATAGAAGATTATATTCTTTTTTATTAAATAGTGTTCTTTATTAAAGTGATATATATCAATGGTATTACTATGGTATATATTAGCAATTTTTTCTTTAACAATATCCTCAACATAGTTATAGTATTCTTGCAATGTATTAGAATATGTTAAGAATTTTAAATGAACATTTTTATCTTCAACTTTTAATAATGGTAAAATATTTTTTCTAATTCTATTTCTGGTATAAGTTTCATCACTATTTGTCTTATCAATATAGTATTCAATATTATTATCCTTATTATATTTAAGAATATCTTCTTTAGTCATAGATAATAATGGTCTTACAATTGTATAATCTTTTTGTCTAGAATAGACTTTAATACCAGCATATCCTTCGAGATTGGAACCTCTAATTATTTTCATTAAGACCGTTTCAATTAAGTCATCACCATGATGGGCTAATAATAGAGTATGTGAATGATATTTTTTTAGTATTTGTTCATAAAAAGCATATCTTTTTTTTCTAGCTTCATTCTCAAAGTTGTTTTCAGAATAATTGGTGATTTTCATGCATTCAAATATAATATTATGTGTTTGACAATATTCTTTTAAATATTGTTCTTCATCATCACTTTCTTTCCTGACATTATGATTAATATGGGCACAAACGATCTTTTTATTGGTATTTTTTTGAGTAAGGTGTAATAATGCCATCGAATCTGGGCCAGCTGAAACACCAATGACTAGATATTCATCGGTTAAATTACTAATAATATTCATATTACACCTCCAATTCGTATGTATTATAGCAAAATATTCATAATAAGTAAATAAATAGCAACAATAAAAGCGCATAAATATGCGCCTCTATTGTCCTTTTTATTCTTTTTTATCTATATATTAAAAATATCATTATTTACCAATAAATTCTACCAAATTAGGCATAGTTGTATAATCGTTATAATTTTCAGTACTTTTTTCTTTAATTATTTCGGTTAAATTTTGTTTATCATTGGTAGTTACATTATTTACTGGGTTCTTTACTTCAAATGGTAATCCATTTGTATATAGTAATTGTTTAATAGCCATATTAACATAGGTACTCATATTAAGTCCTAGGCTTTTTAATATATCATTGGCCATTTCTTTATCTTGGGAATCTACTTGTACGCTAATGGCACTAGTAATATTTTCCATAGTATCTCCTCT
>JAEEGL015965093.1_pt1 | contig 19412 bp, 18 predicted proteins | sample 9134231 | NCBI WGS metagenome assembly JAEEGL01 (sample SAMN16246548, study PRJNA631951) | gut metagenome | biome: gut microbiome; feature: rumen; material: fiber-attached | host: Bos | place: Iran: Karaj | collected 2018-10
GGGACAGGGGCGAGGAGCCGAAGAACTCCTTGATGACCGCCGTGACGGGGCGGATATTGATGAGGCTCTGGGGGCTGACGTCGGCCAGCTCCTGCACGGTCATGCGCTCGCGGATGACGCGCTCGAGGCGGGTGAAGCCCGCCCGGCACGGGTTCTGCGGCAGCTCGCCCACGCAGCGCAGGCGGCGGTTGCCCAGGTGGTCGATGTCGTCGGTGGTGCCGGCGCCCTCGACCATGCAGTTGAGGTAGTTGATGGAAGCCAGGATATCGTCGGGGATGATGTGCTTGGGCACCAGCTCATCGCGGCGCTGCTCGATGGCCTCTTCCCAATCGATGTCCTCCTGCTCCAGCATTTCCTTCAGGACCTTGAAGCTGACCTTCTCGCGGATGCCGTAGTCCTTCGGGTCGAAGTCGACAAACCTGCTCATGTCGACCATGCCGTTGGAGAAGACCTTGACGCGGCGGCCGCTGACATCGATGACAGCCTCGTTGACGCCGCGGTCGGAGATTTCGTGGGCCTTCGCCCGGGTGAGGATCTCGCCGGGCATGGCCAGCACCTCGCCGGTCATGGGATCGGCGATGGGATCGGCCAGGGTCTGGTTCGCCAGACGGGCCCAGATATCCATCTTCTTATTGAACTTATAACGGCCGACCTTGGAAACGTCGTAGCGGCGGGAATCGAAGAACAGAGAGGTCAGATAGCTCTCGGCGTTCTCCACCGTGGGGGGTTCGCCCGGGCGCAGACGGCGGTAGATCTCCAGCAGGGACTCCTCGCGGCTGTGGCAGGTGTCCTTCTCGAGGGTCGCCAGGATGCGCTTGTCCTCGCCGAAGAGTTCCTTGATCTCGGCGTCGGTGGTGACGCCCAGGGCGCGGATCAGGCAGGTGATGGGAAGCTTGCGGTTCTTGTCGATGCGCACAAAGAAGGCGTCCTGGTTATCGGTCTCGTATTCCAGCCACGCGCCGCGGTAAGGAATGATCTGCGCGGTGTAGGTGTGCTGATCGGCCTTGTCCACCTCATGACCGTAGTACATGCCGGGGCTGCGGACGATCTGCGAGACGATGACGCGCTCGGCGCCGTTGATAACGAAGGTGCCGCCGTTGGTCATCATGGGGAAATCGCCCATGAAGATGGACTGCTCCTTGATCTCGCCGGTGTTCTTCTTCAGAAGCTGCACCCGCACCTTGATGGGCTTGGCATAGGTGGCGTCGCGCTCCTTGCACTCCTCCACGGTGTACTTCGGGCTCTCGTCCATGGAGAAGTCCTTGAAGGTCAGCTCCAGGTTGCCGGTGTAGTCGGTGATGGCGCCGACGTCGCGGAAGACCTCCTTGAGCCCTTCGTTCAGGAACCAGTTGTAGGAATCCTTCTGGATCTTGAGCAGATTGGGCATTTCGAGGATTTCTTCATACTTCGCGAAGCTGTGGCGCAGGGTCTTGCCAAAGAGAACTTCCTTCGTTTGTGCCATTGAATTCATCACAGCCTTTCTCCGATCATCGGATCTATTTTGACACGCCAGGGTAAGTTGTTACAATTTGTTCAGCTCCCCTTGACAGATTTGGTGCGATCTGATAAAATGCAGTCAAGGTGGAGGAAAATGCGCAGCGATAGCCGCAGCATGGACTTACATCTTATCATTTTTTTGATGGAAAGTCAAGGCTTTCCCGGGAGATTTTCCCGTTTTTCCAAAAAACATACCATCGGGTGCGCACCTACCGGCAGTCAGGCGAAACGTCTGGCGCTTTTTTGTTTTCAGGAGGTTTTTTATGTTTTCCTATATCTGGCCCATCGCCCTGGTCGTGATTTCCAACATCGTCTATCAGATCTGTGCAAAATCCGCGCCGAAGGGGATGGATCCCCTCGCCTCCCTGACCGTCACCTATCTGGTGGGCGCGGTGGTATCCGGGGCGCTGTTCTTCCTCCTGCACCGCGGGGGCAATCTCCTGCGGGAGTACCGCCAGCTCAACTGGGCGCCCCTCGTGCTGGGCATCGTGATCGTCGGCCTGGAGGTGGGCTTCCTCTATGCCTACCGGGCGGGCTGGCAGATCAGCCGGGCTTCCCTGGTGCAGAGCTCCATTCTGGCGGTGGCCCTGGTGATCGTCGGCGCGCTGCTTTACCGCGAGCACGTCACCTGGACCAAGCTCGCCGGCGTCGCCATCTGCCTGGTGGGGCTGGTGTTTATCAATCTGTAAAATGCGGAAAGGTATACGCTTCCGCCGCACCCGTAGGGGCGCATGCCCACATGCGCCCGTTTCCGCCGCACTCGCAGGGGCCGATGCCCTCGATAGCCCGGCGTGCCGATACACAGATCACAAAAAAACATGGGGCGAATTCGCAAAGCCGCGAATTCGCCTCACATTTTTCGTTATTCGTCATTTGGCTGCGCGGGCGGATGAGGGCATCCGCCCCTACGACGCGTTTTGTGACAGTCCCTTTTCATGAATCATTGCTGTTGTATGTAACTGCTGCGGATGGAATTGATGGCCCGAAGGGCCCGCTCTGCGTCGGACAGGAATTCCAGCGCAAAGCCCGGTTCTCCGAAGGAGCCCATGCGCTTTACGCCGTTTGTCTGAAAGAAGGAGCTTTGCCCGAACAGGATGCTCTTGAGTCCGTCGCGGTGCTCCTTCACCTGCATCGGCGGCATGGAATAGCCCTGGAGCAGATCCGCCTTCTTACCTCTGCGGCGCAGGATCTTCTGGGTGGTGATCACATAGGCGTCAAACACAGTGAACGGCGTAAAGCGCTGGGGCCTGCCCTGCCAGAGGATGCTCTCCCCCGGGCCGAGATACGGTCGCACCCAGCCGGTATCGTTCCGATAATCCATGAAGTCCATGTCGTACTCTCCTTTGCAGGGGATTATTTATGATACAGCCGCTGGGTCTGATACACAGGCTCGCAGGTCAGGTCGGCGCCGAGCTTTTTGCATACGGCCGCATCCACACTGGAGAGGATCACCGAGGAATGGACCTGGCAGCCGCGCAGCTTGTCCAGCTGCTCCAGGGCCAGGGCCACCACGGGATTGGTCACCGCGCAGATGGACAGGGCCAGCAGCACCTCGTCGGTGTGCAGCCGGGGGTTGCGGCTGCCCAGATGCTCCACCTTGAGCTGCTGGATGGGCGTCAGCACCGTGGGAGACAGGAGCTTGATGGAATGGTCGATGCCCGCCAGATGCTTCAGCGCGTTCAGCATGGCCGCGGACATGGCGCCCAGCAGATCGGAATTGTGGCCGGTGATGATGGTGCCGTCGTCCAATTCAATGGCCGCCGCCGGACCGCCCGTGACCTCCGCCGCCGTCAGAGCAGCGGGCACGGTCGCGCGCATGGAGGTCTCGATCCCGGCCGAGCGCATGAGCATCTCCAGCTTCTGCAGCTCCGCCGGATCGCTGTCGCCCTGCCGGGCGTCGCAGGCGGTGTGGAAGTAGCGGCGGATGATCTCCTGCCGGGATGCCTCGCAGCATACCTCGTCGTCCACAATGGCAAAGCCCGCCATGTTGACGCCCATATCCGTGGGGCTCTTGTAGGGACATGTGCCGCGCATCTGGGTGAACATGGCCTCGAGCACAGGGAAGATCTCGATGTCGCGGTTGTAGTTGACGGTGGTCTCTCCGTAGGCTTCCAAATGGAAGGGGTCGATCATATTGACGTCGGACAGATCCACCGTGGCCGCCTCATAGGCCAGATTGACCGGATGCTTCAGGGGCAGATTCCAGATGGGGAAGGTCTCATATTTCGCATAGCCTGCGTCCACGCCCCGCTTGTGCTCATGATAGAGCTGGCTCAGGCAGGTGGCCATCTTGCCGCTGCCGGGACCGGGCGCCGTGACCACCACCACGGGGCGGCTGGTCTCGATGTAATCGTTCTTTCCGAAGCCTTCGTCCGATACCACCAGGGGGATGTTGGACGGATAGTCCGGGATCGCGTAATGACGGTAGGTATGAATGCCGAGGCTCTTGAGCCGGCGCTCGAAGGCCACGGCAGAGCTCTGGCCGGCATAGCGGGTCAGCACCACGCTGCCCACGTACAGGCCGTACTCGCGGAAGGCGTCGATCAGGCGCATGACCTCCAGATCATAGGTGATGCCCAGATCGCCGCGGCGCTTGTTCTTCTGGATGTCGTTGGCGTTGATGGCGATGATGATCTCCGCCTGTTCCTTGAGCTGGACCAGCATGCGCATCTTGCTGTCGGGCAGGAAGCCGGGCAGCACACGGGAGGCATGGAAGTCGTCAAACAGCTTGCCGCCGAATTCCAGGTACAGCTTGCCGCCGAAGTAGTCCACACGCTCTTTGATCCTGGCGGATTGCAGCGCCAGATATTTGTCATTGTCAAATCCGATTCTCTTCATTTGGAACCTCCGGAACGCGCGTTAAAAAAATCCTTAGTAATCATAGCAGATTCCGGGAAAAAGGTCAAATGAAATCCGTGCACAGATCGCAATGGAATTGCAATTTGTCCGGAAACGTGGTATAGTATGAAAAAATCGGAAAGAAGGTGGGGATATGGCGCGTCCGGATCGGCTGATCGCGGTGTTTGACTCCGGTTTGGGCGGAATCAGCGTCCTTCGCGAGCTGATTCGCCGGATGCCCTGCGAGCAGTTTCTCTATTTCGGCGATTCGGCAAACGCCCCCTATGGCAGCCGTCCCACCGCCGAGGTGCGCGCCCTGACCATGGCGCGCATCGGCGAGCTGATGCCCCGCGGCCTCAAGGCCGTGGTGGTCGCCTGCAACACCGCCACCAGCGCAGCCATCGATGAGCTGCGCCTTCAGTATCCCGATATCGTCATCGTCGGCATCGAACCCGCTCTGAAGCTGGCAGCGGAGCGCTGCTCCGGCGGCCGGATCATCGTCATGGCCACGGAGGTCACGCTGCGGGAGAAAAAGTTTGCCCATCTGCTGTCCCAGTACGGCGCCAGCCGCGATATTCTTCCCCTTCCCTGCCCGGAGCTTGTCCGGTTCGTGGAGAAGGGGCTTCTCGACGGTCCGGAAGTGGAGGACCACCTGCGAACCATCCTCGCGCCCGCGCTGCGGGCCGACGTCGGCGCCATCGTGCTGGGCTGCACCCATTTCCCCTTCCTCAAGCCGGTGCTCCGGCGCATCGTCGGTCCGGAGGTCCGCTTCTTCGACGGAAGCGAGGGTACCAGCGCGCAGACCCGGCGTCTGCTCTCCGAGCGGGGCGCGCTGCGGAGCGAGGGCGAGCTCAGCGTCACTCTGGAAAACTCTTTGGGCACCGCGGAGATCCTGGATCTCAGCGCGAGACTGCTGGACTACGATTACTGACAGCGAATTCCTGGCATTCGATTTTAGTCATTTGGAGGCATATCCATGCTGAAACTGCAAAAAAAGAAGCCGGACGGATTGAAGATCATCGTCGTGGGCTGCGGCAAGGTCGGCTCCACCCTGGTGGAGCAGCTCAGCCGCGAAGGGCACGACCTGACCATCATAGACGAATCTGCCGCCATTGTTGAAAACCTCTCCACCACCTATGATGTGCTGGGCTTAACGGGCAACGGCGCCAGTTACAGCCTGCAGAAGGAGGCCGGCGTGGAGAGCGCGGATCTGATGATCGCGGTCACCGGCTCGGATGAGTTGAACCTGCTGTGCTGCACCCTGGCCAAAAAAGCCGGCAACTGCGCCACCATCGCCAGCGTCCGCAACCCGGACTACACCGTGGAGCGCCGCTTCCTGCGCCAGCAATTGGGTCTGAGCATGATCGTCAATCCCGATCTGGAAGCCGCCACGGAGATCGCGCGTCTTCTGCGTCTGCCCACGGCCCTGGATATCAACTCCTTTGCCAAGGGCGCGGCGGAGCTGATCAAATTCCGCATTCCCAAGGGAAACCGCCTGCACGAAAAGACCGTGGCGGAGGCCGCCCAGAATCTGCAGTGCGGCGCGCTGTTCTGCGCTCTGGAGCGCGGCCATGACCTCAGCATCCCCAGCGGCAGCTCCGTGCTGCGCGAGGGCGATCAGGTATCGGTGCTGGTTTCGGCCAGGGATTCGCGCAGCTTCTTCCGCAGCATCGGCGTGCCCACCCATCAGGTCGGCAGTACGATGATCGTCGGCGGCGGCAGATCCTCCTATTACCTGGCCCGTCAGCTTCTGGAGATGGGCATCAACGTCAAAATCATCGAAAAGAGCGCCAAGCGCAGCGCCGAACTCAGCGAACTGCTTCCGAAGGCCACCATTCTGAACGGCGACGGCACCGATGAGCAGCTCCTGCAGGAGGAGGGCATCACCCGCACTGACTCCTTCGTGCCCCTCACAGGCATTGACGAAGAAAACATTCTCATGACCCTCTATGCCCGGCGCGTCTCCCAGGGCAAGGTCATCACCAAGCTCAACCGCAGCTCCTTCCGCGACGTCATCGCGCAGCTGGATCTGGGCAGCGTCATCTACCCCCGCTTCATCACGGCGGAAACCATCGTTGCCTACGTCCGCGCCCTGCAGAACTCCATCGGCTCCAACATTGAAACCCTCTACAAGCTGTTCGACGACCGGGTCGAAGCGGCGGAATTCTTTGTGGGCCCCGGCGCGCCGGTCAACGGCATTCCCCTGTCGGAGCTGCCTTTGAAGGACAATCTGCTGATCGCATGCATCAATCGGGGCGGCAAGATCCTCATCCCCGGCGGCAGCGACTGCATCCAGGCGGAGGATACCGTCATCGTCGTCACCACCCACACCGGCTTCCACGATATTCGGGACATTCTCAAATAGGGGGCCGACATGAACATTGCGCTGATTTTTTATATCATCGGCCGCGTCCTGCAGATCGAAGCAGTCTTCCTGCTCCCCTCCTGCGCCGTCGCCCTGAGCTACGGCGAATGGCAGGGCTGGGTCTATCTGGGCGTCGCCGCGGCGGCAGCCCTTGCCGGACAGCTGATCTGCATGCGCAAGCCGAAGAATATGACCTTTCTGACCCGCGACGGCTTTGCGGCGGTGTCCCTGTCCTGGCTGGTACTCAGTGCGGTGGGCGCATTGCCCCTGCGCCTGTGCGGCGACATCCGCAGCTATACCGACGCCCTGTTCGAGACCATCTCCGGCTTCACCACCACCGGCGCCAGCATCCTGACCGACGTGGAGGCGCTGAGCTATTCCAGCCTGTTCTGGCGCAGTCTGACCCACTGGATCGGCGGTATGGGCGTGCTGGTGTTCCTGCTGGCCATCGTGCCCATGCACGGCGGCACCCACATGCAGCTCATGCGGGCCGAAAGCCCCGGCCCCTCCGTGGGCAAGCTGGTGCCCAGGGTCCGCTCCACAGCGAAAATCCTCTACCTCATCTACCTGGGGCTGACCGCCACGGAAGTTATTTTGCTGCTGTGCGGCGGAATGCCGCTGTTTGATTCGCTGACCCTATCCTTCGGCACCGCCGGTACCGGCGGTTTTGCCCCGAAAAACACCTCCGTCGCCGGCTACTCCCCCTATCTGCAATGGGTCATCACCATCTTCATGATCATGTTCGGCGTCAATTTCAACATCTACTTCCTGCTGCTGATGCGCCGGTTCCGCGACGTCGCGAAGAATGACGAATTCCGCAGCTATCTGCTCATCATTCTCACCTCCGTGGCGCTGATCGTCTGGAATCTGATCCGCTCCGGTACGGCCATCGGCATGGCCTTCGGCGATACCCTGCGCCACAGCGCCTTCCAGGTGGCCTCGATCATGACCACCACGGGCTTTTCCACCATAGACTTCGACCTATGGCCGGAGCTGAGCAAGACGATCCTGGTGCTGTTGATGTTCATCGGCGCCTGCGCCGGCTCCACCGGCGGCGGATTGAAGGTTTCGCGCATCGTGATCCTGTGCAAAAACGGCCTCAATGAGTTGCGCTCCTATGTGCATCCGCGCTCCGTGCGCAAGCTCAAGATGGACGGAAAGACCTTGGACGACGGCGTCAGCCGCAGCGTGGGCGTGTATTTTTTCACCTATATGCTGATCTTCACCGTCTCGCTGCTCATCCTCTGCCGCGACGGAATGAACTTTTCCACCAACTTCACGGCGGTGGCCGCGACCTTCAACAACATCGGCCCCGGCCTGTCCCTGGTGGGTCCGACGATGAATTACTACTCCTACAGCGCCCTGGCAAAGTACACCATGATGTTCGACATGCTGGCCGGCCGCCTGGAGCTTTACCCGATGCTCCTGCTGTTCTATCCCGCCCTCTGGTGGGAGAAGGGTTTCTCCAAAAAACATCTGTGATTATCAAAAAACAGCGCCTTTTCCGAAGAAAAGGCGCTGTTTTTATATTTGTTTATTTCCTGTCGGCGGCGATGACACGCTTCAGCGCCTCGACGCCGACGCGCACGGCCCGGGAGGTATCCTCGCTCATGTTCTGGTCCAGACCGGCCTTCTCGCGTTCCTGGTTCCAGATCACATGGAAGCAGCTGGCACAGCGGCAGCCCAGGGCGGCCGCCGCCACGAACAGGGCGGCCGATTCCATCTCCGAGGCCAGGACCCCCAGCCGTTTCCAGCTCTCCCATTTCTGCAAAAGCTCATAGGAAACAGGCGACTTCTGCGGGCTGTGCTGGCCGTAGAAGCTGTCCTTGCACTGCACCACGCCCAGGTGCGTCCGGCAGCCCATGGCCAGGGCCGCGTCCCGCAGGGCCAGCGTCAGGCCGAAATCCGGGACCGCAGGGTATTCGATGGGGGCGTACTCCACGGAGGTGTGCTCGTAGCGGACCGCACCGGTGGCAATCACGACGTCGCCGGACTGCACGTCCAGCCGGATGCCGCCGCAGGTGCCCACCCGGAGGAAGGTATCCGCGCCCACGTTGTGCAGCTCCTCCATGGCGATGGAGGCAGACGGGCCGCCGATGCCCGTGGAGCAGACGCTGACCTTCTCCCCCAGCAGGGTGCCGGTATAGATATTGAATTCCCGGTTTTGGGCAACGTGCTTCGCATCGTCGAACAGGGCAGCGATGGCTTCGCACCGGCCCGGATCGCCGGGCAGGATCACATATTTCCCCACGTCCCCGGGGACACAATGGATATGGAACTGTTTTTCAAGCTGCTGCATGGCGCGCCCTCCCTTTTTCTTTCATCATAGCGCAAAAAAGGGACGAAGGCAAGCTATTTTGCCCGCAGCATCCGCATGGCGTTGCAGATGGCCAGCACCGCCACGCCCACGTCGGCGAACACAGCCAGCCACATGGACGCGATGCCGAAGGCAGCCAGCACCAGGATCGCCAGCTTCACACCCAGGGCGAAGATGATATTCTGCCGGGCGTTGCGCACGGTCTTCTGGGAGATGCGCAGGGCGGAGGCCAGCTTCTCCAGATCATCGTTGAGGATCACCACGTCCGCCGCCTCCACGGCCGCGTCCGCGCCCACGCCGCCCATGGCGACGCCCACATTGGCGGCCACCAGCACCGGCGCGTCGTTGACGCCGTCGCCGGTAAACATGACCCGGTCCTCTTTCAGCAGTTCTTCCATAACCGCCACCTTGTCCTGGGGCAGGAGTTTGGCGCGGATCTCGTCAAAGCCCAGCTTCCCGCCGATGCGTTCCGCGGCGGCCGCATTGTCGCCGGTGAGCAGCACCGTCTTTCGGACCCCCAGATCCCTGAGCTGGGAAAGCGCGCCGGAGGCGTTGGATTTGACCGTATCGGCCAGGCGGATCATGCCTGCATAGGCCCCGTCCACCGCCACCAGCACGCAGGTGCCGTCGGCATGGACGTCGGGCACAGCCACGCCCTCCCCGGCCAGCAGGGCAGCGCTGCCCGCCAGCACCCAGCGGCCGTCCACTTCGGCTGCCACGCCCCGGCCGGGCTCCTCGCGCAGGACGCGCACGTCCGTCGGCGGATCGGAAACCGCGGCGCAGATGGCCCTGCCGATGGGATGGGAGGACATGGACTCCGCGCCGGCGGCATAGGAAAGGATCTGCTCCCGATCCATGGCGGCCTCGTCCACCTGCTCCACACGGAACACGCCCATGGTGAGGGTCCCGGTCTTGTCAAAGGCCGCGGTGCGGATGCGGGCAAGGTCCTCCATGATGGCGCCGCCCTTGATGATGACGCCCTGCCTGGAGGCCGCGCCCATGCCGCCGAAAAAGCTCAGAGGCACGGAGATCACCAGCGCGCAGGGGCAGGAGATGACCAGGAATGACAGCGCCCGCTTGATCCACTGGCTCCAGGCCCCGTCGAACAGCGGCGGAATCACCGCCAGCGCCAGGGCGCACAGCACCACCGCCGGGGTATAGACCCGGGCAAATCGGGTGATCAGCCGCTCCGTGGGCGCTTTTGTTTCGCTGGCGTTCTCCACCAGCTCCAGGATCCGGGCCACGGTGGAGTGCTCATAGGCGCTCTCGGCGCGGATCTTCAAAACGCCGGACAGGTCGATGCAGCCGGAGAGCACCTGCTGCCCCTGCCCCACCTGCACCGGCAGGCTTTCGCCGGTGATCTGGGCCGTATCCAGACTGGCGTCGCCTTCGACGATCACCCCGTCCACGGGGATGCGCTGCCCGGGTTTGACCAGCAGGATATCGCCGGGCCGGATCTCATCGGGGTCGATTTCCTCGGCCTCTCCGTCCCGCCAGAGCCAGGCGCTGTCCGGGCGCAGATCCATGAGAGCGGAGATGGACCGCCGGGAGCGCTCCACAGCCAGGCTCTCGAAAAGCTCGCCGATCTGGAAGAAGATCATCACCGCCGCGCCCTCGGGGTACTCCCCCAGAGCGAAGGCGCCCACGGTGGCCACGGTCATAAGAAAATGCTCGTCGAATACGCTGCCCCGGGCGATATTGCGCAGGGCCTTGCGCACCACGGTCCAGCCCGTGACGGCCCAGGCCGCCAGCATGAAGCCCAGGCGCACATATCCCCTGCAGAACAGGCCTGCCAGGAACAACGCCAGACCGATGAGAATATAAACGAGACTTTTTTTCTGTTTTTTCGTCATTTGAGGATCAGCTCACAATCCGGCTCCACCTTCGCGATCAGCTTTACGATCTTGTCCATGACCTCGTCGCGAATGCTCTCGTCGTCGAGCTCCAGACTCATCTTCTGCTTGAGAAAGCTGACGCTGACCGCCTTCACCTCGGGCAGCTCCGCGATGGCCCGCTCCATTTTTGCAGCGCAGTTGGCGCAGTCGAGATCCACAAGCTTGTACGTCTTTTTCATGATATTATTCCTCCTCCAGATGTTCCTTTGCCATATAAATGATCGTTTTCACATGGTCGTCCGCCAGGGAATAGACCATGGTCTTCCCCTCCCGGCGGGAGGTGACCAGATCCGCCTGCTTCAGAAGCCGCAGCTGATGGGAAATGGCCGACTGGCTCATGCCCACAAGCTCGCAGATCTCAGTCACATTGCGTTCCTGCTCAAACAGGGCGCACAGGATCTTGATGCGGGTGGAATCCCCGAAGACCCGAAACAGCTCCGCCATGGAAAACAGGCCGTCTTCATTCATGATATGATCCATGGTTGCTCCTTTCATATGCTTAATTGTTCATATGAGCATTTCTTCATATATAATATCACAGCATCCCCGTTTGTCAAGACCTTTTCCATAAAAAACAAAAAAACTGCTGCAAGGCATGCCTTGCAGCAGTTTCATATTACGAATCAGTCGTTTTCTTCTTCCTCGTCGTCGAGATCAAATTCCAGTTCTTCGCCGCAGGACGGGCAGGCAATGGAGCCTTCCTCAAGCATATCCTCGTCGATGTTGATGATCTCGCCGCAGGCGGGGCACTCGACCTCATAGATGACCTCGTCGTCGTCGAAGTCGAATTCGTCGTCGTCCTCCTCGTCCTCTTCTTCCTCGTCGTCTTCGTCATCCTCGTCGAACTCATCCAGAAGGAAATCCTCCATGGCATCGAGAGTCTCCTCGATTTCGTCAAGCTCATCCGAGACGGCGATCGCATTTTCCTCCAGATCCGAGATCGAAGACGCGATCTGACCGATGGTATCGACCAGAGCAGCGATCATCTTTCCCTCGTCTGTTTCCGTGGACAGCTGCATGCCCTCCATCAGGCCCTTCAGATAGGCAGATTTCTCAGAAAGTGTCATAAAAGTCTCCTCCTTCACAGAAAAATTCGGGTAGATTATTTTGCACGACCCAGGTATTCGCCGGTGCGGGTATCGACCTGGATCTTTTCTCCTTCGTCGATAAACAGAGGGATCTTGATCTCAGCGCCGGTCTCCAGAGTGGCGGGCTTGAGGGTGTTGGTGGCGGTGTTGCCGGGGACGGCGGGGTCGGACTTGGTGACGACCAGCTCCACAAAGTTGGGAACTTCCAGGCCGAACACGCTGCCCTTGTGGGACAGGACGGTGCAGACCTCATTCTCCTTGATGAAGCGGAAGGCTTCGGGCAGAAGATCCTTGCTCAGGGGGATCATGTCGTAGGTCTCCTGATCCATGAAGTAGTACAGGTCGCCGTCGTTGTAGCTGTACTCCATCTTTTTGCGCTCGATGAAGGCCTCTTCAAACTTTGCGGTGGGGTTGAAGGAGGTCTCGGTCACGCCGCCGGTGATGATGTTTCTCATCTTGGTGCGGACAAATGCGGCGCCCTTGCCGGGCTTCACGTGCTGGAATTCGACGACCTGATAGATCTTGCCGTCCATTTCAAAGGTCTTGCCGTTTCTGAAATCGCCTGCGGTAATGGTTGCCATATATATTGCCTCCAAAATAGAATTACTATCCGTTTATAGTTTCTGATAGTTTACTACATTTACGCCGATATTTCAAGTATTTTCACAAAATTAACAATTCTTTCGGACTGCCGGTGATGTTTTCACAGCCGTCGTCCCGGAAAATGACCACATCCTCGATGCGCACGCCGAATTTTCCGGGCAGATAGATCCCCGGTTCGGCGGAGCAGACGGCCCCTGCGGGGATGGGCTGCGCGCACGAAGGCGCGCAGTTGGGCGACTCGTGGACCTCGATGCCGAGGCTGTGGCCGTAGGAATGGCCGAAGTATGCTCCGAATCCCGCCCGGTCAATGACGTCCCTTGCCGCGGCGTCGATCTGCGCGCCGGTTTTCCCGGCGCGGGTGGCGGCGATGCCCGCTTTCTGCGCCCGCAGGACGGTATCGTACACCAGGCGCATCTGATCCGTGGCATAGCCCAGGGCGACGGTGCGTGTCATGTCGGAGCAGTAGCCCTCCAGGATCAGGCCGAAATCCATGGTGACGAAATCGCCGGGCGCCAGCACCCGCTGACCCGCCACGCCGTGGGGCATGGAGGTGTTGGGGCCGGAAACCACGATGGGCGGGAAGCTCAAGCCCTCCGCCCCGGCGCGGTACAGTCGGTAGATGAGCTCCGCCTCCAGTTCCTTCTCCGTCATGCCCGGGCGGATGATGCCCAGCATTTCAGAGAACACAGCGTCGGTGCGCTCCTGGGCACGGCGCAGGCGCGCCTGCTCCCAGGGCTCCTTGACCGCGCGCAGGCCGTCCGCCCGCGCCTGACAGGGGATCAGGCGGGCATTCAGTTTTTTAGTCAGGCGGTCGAATTCTCCGTGGGTGAGCTGTTCCTCCTCCACGCCGACGGCGTCGATGCCCCTGGCCTCCAGGGCAGCGTTGATGCGCTGGGAATAGGTGTGCCCCCGGTCGACGCACTCCACCCTGCCCGTGCCGGCCATGGCCCGCTCCGCCGCCTCGGTGTAACGGCTGTCGGTCAGGAAAATGCACGCATCCGGCAGGATCAGGCACATGCCCTCGTCGATGCGCGCATCCGTGGCGTACTGCCGGTTGGGCGCGCCGGTGAGCAAAATCGCCGGCAGCTCCTCATTCAACAGAGCGCGGAGCTTTGCAAGCTGATTCATTCCCCTTCCCTCCTGCCTCCGGCCAGCCAGATGAACGGCAGCTCGGCCACATGGCGCAGCTTCAGCCAGATGTTGTGATTGTGGATCGCCGGGATCAGGATCGAGCGGACGCCGGCGCAATTGGCGCCGAGGACGTCGGTATAGATCTGATCGCCCACCAGCGCTGCCCGGCGGGGCTCCATCTCATAACGGCGCAGGCACGCCCGAATCCCCCGGGAGAAGGGCTTTTTGGCATGGGTGATGCAATCGATGCCGTATTTGTCACAGAATTCGACCACCCGTCCCCGTTTGCTGTTGGAAACCACACAGATCTGGATTTCCGATTCTGCGGCCCGTTTGAGCCAGGCATGCATCTCTTCCGTGGGATCGTTGGTAGTATAAGGTACGATGGTGTTGTCAAAATCCAGCATCAGCAGGCGAACGCCTTCGGATGCCAGGCGGGCGGGATCGATCGCGGTGAGCGCCGGATAGATGTGGCGCGGCAAAAAGGACAAGGGCATAGCAGGTTGCCTCCGTGCATAATAGTGACTGATGCTATTATACAAAACGGGAGGCCGTTTGTCCATGTCTTTGCCGGTGTATTTTGTATGTCAGGCGCCGCAGCCGCCGCCGGGACGGATCGCCCTCTGCGGCTGGCACTGCGCGCCGGACGGAACGCTGCGCGGGCCGGAGGTCCCCGGTCGGGCTGACGCGCTGGTTTTTGACGACCGTGCTCCCCTTCCGGACATCCCCGATACGCTGACGGACGCTCTGCTGCAGGCCGCCGGATGCATCGGCGCGGAGGTGATCGTCCTGGATTTCGAGCGTTCCGCCTCCCCCGGCGCCTGCCGGCTCGCAGAAGCGCTCGCCGCGCGGCACCGCACCGCAGCGCCGGTTCGGTTCTGCACCGGCGCCTGTGAGCCGATCCGCTGTTACTCGCCCGCCGCGCAGACCTTTCCCGAATTTCTCAGCACGGCCGGCGGATGGATCGAGCTGCGGCCGGTCCGGGAGACCGTGCGTTATGATATCGGCGGCGCCCTCCCATCCGGCGACGGGCAGGATTTCTTTTCCGAGCTGCTGCAGTGCCGGTATCGTGCGAGACAGACAGCGGACGGACTCCTCATAGAGCTCTTTGACTCGCCGGAATCTTTCCGCACCCGAACGCAAAGGCTTTCAGGCAGTTTTACCGCCGCCCTCGCCCTGCAATGGGAGCTGACGGCATTGGGATATCCGAATGATCCGAAATAAAACCCCGGAGCCGTCCTCGCAGCTCCGGGGTTTGGGTTGCTTTATCCGTTTTGTTTTTGGCAGGATTCGATGATACGCAGCGCCGCCTGCTCCAGAACGCCGGGCAGCTTCTCCGCCGGCCCGGATATCTGCTCCGTGGCGCCGCATCGGGTGCACTTGTACTCCTCCGGAACGTCCGTCGGTGCAAAATCATGGCCCAGCGCGGCGGAAAGCACGGTCTTGCGCCTGCGGCCGCACAGCTCGCACTCCTCCACGCGGCACTCGGGCTCGGTGCAGGTCGCAGGAGTGTCATATGCGGCACGGAAGCGGTGGTCGCAGTCGGACGGAATATCCTCCAGATCCGCGCGCGCAAGCTCCAGCCGCGTGCTGGCTGCGTTGCCCGCCGCATCGGAGACCGTCACCGTCACATAGTAGCGGCTGGCGTCGGCGCTGAATTTCCTGGTGCTGACCGGCAAAGCCCAAAGGCTGCCGGAAGTCTTGGCATAAGCCGCCCAATCCACAATGTCATCGGCATCGGTGCCGATCTGCACCCGGCAGTCCGTCACCCGCTTGTTGTCCTTCGCGTTTACCTCCACCTGGAAGCGTTCGGCGTCCAGGGGTACGAGCCGCGCGGCAGTGATTTTCGGCGGTTCGATGTCCACGTTGATCGGAACGACCGGGACGGGGCTCTCCACCGGTCCGGTCCATTCCAGATTGCTCCAGTCCAGGCTGCGGCAGTACTCATAGGTCCAGTTGCGGCGGTTCAGATAATTCGACGTCACCCGCACCAGCGCGCCGTGAAATTCGTCCACGGAATCGATGCTGGATTTGCCCAGCAGCCCCTTGACCCGGCTCACCAGATCCGCCGCGCCGCCCGTTCCGTACTGATTTTCAATGTCGCAGTAGTAAACCATTGCCTCCGCGGTGCGGATATCGTATGTACGGGCATGGGAGAGATAAATGGAAATGTCCTTTTTGGCCATGGCGTCCTGGATGCGCTCGGAAACCGTGCCGCCCAGGAGTCTGCCGAACAGGGCGCCCTCCTCGGAATTCAGGATGCGGCAGTCCCAGGCGCCGCGGCCGGCAGTCGTGATCTCCTGAAACAGGGAATCGCCCAGCGTCGCAAGGGCATTCGCCGGATCGGCCGCGACGATCTGCTTCATGAGCTCCAGCGCTCTGCCGCCGTGCCATTGCAGTTTTCCCAGGGACAGCGCGCCGTTGTCGTCGCAGCTGACCGAATCGTAGGTGCCCTCCCGGCATCGGAAGACGACCAGCACCGCACGAATGACGTCGTCATCCGTCACCGTAGCGGCGCTGATCCCGGGCAAAAGCGCGCAGAATATCCCCAGACACAGCAGAACTGCGAGGAATCGGAGATAAATTCGTTTACGCATATTGCTCCTCCCAAAGGGGTTTGCCTTATTCCAAAGGATCGGTATGATATCCGGTGATTCCATTCTCCTGCATCCAGCGAAGCTTTGATTCCATCAGCCTGTCGATCGTCTTGTTGCGCGGATAGCCGAAGGAAATCAGTCCCTTTTGCAGGTCGTACAGGTCATTATAAGTCAGATAGGGATAGTCGTTGCCTCCGAAGCTGCCGTCGGGATAGCGGGCGTACCAGAAGTTGCCGTCTTCCTTGATCCAACTGTCCTCCGTATCTTCAATGCCCAGCAGCATCCGGTCCGCCAACTGCGTCAGGTCCTGCCGGTCCAGCAGGTTGCCGAACTGATACAGGATCAGCATCTCGCTGACATGATGGTTCAGCGAAACATGCACCGGCGAAGTGGAATTGTTGTAATCCCACACGAGCCAGCCGCCGTTTTCCGTCTCATAGTGGCTCTTGGCCGCATAGTCGAGATAGAATTCGAAATACCGGTCCAAGGTCTGGGAAAACCCGCCGCGAAGGGATACATGCCTGTAAAATGCCTGCATCAGATCCGAATTGAAGCGGGTGTCGTAGAATCCGCCGGGGATGCCGTAATCCTCGCGCAGCCAGGCGCTCTCGGACAAAGTGGGGAAATATCCCTGCGCATTCTGCTGCAGGGAAACCGTATCGAGCATTGCCTCGGCGATATCCCGGCCGAAGCGAACGCCCTTCTCCTGCGCAACCATGCTCGAGACGAGATAGGACGCGACGCAGCGGTACCGGCAGAAGGGGCCGGTCGGGATGTAGTTGTCCGGCGTGGGGAAATAATAGCCGTCATAGCACCAGCGGCCGTCGCCGTTGTTGGCATAAGTGGACCAAAGCTTCATAAGGTTCGGCCGCTCCGTATCCAGGAGGGGCTCCTCGTCCGACGCTGTCAGAACCGTGTAGTCGCACACCTCTGTCGGCTGCAGCGCAGCGCCGAAGAGCATGAGCTTCCATTTGCTTCCGCTGCGGACGATGGTAAGATAACCCTTGCTGCCGTTTTCCTGCAGGCAGTTGTTCTCCAGCGGCAGATAGCCGTAGGGCGTATAGCAGAAATAATCCTGCTGATCTCCGTCGATATAGACGCAGGTCGTGCCGATCTTCATCTCCTCCAAAGGAACTGTTTTCCAGTCTTTTGTGTCGTTGTCCATGTACCAGACGGTGCCGGTCCGGCTGTCAAGCACATCGGTGCGGACCAGATGGTACATACTCTGACGGTCACCCGCCTGCATTCTTCCGAACACGACGAGATCGCCGTTGTCCATATTGTATGTCCGCTCCGACCGGGTCAGGCGTCCCACCATGGATCGGCTGACAGTCTCGGTAACCTTGGCGCTCTCCAGTGTCCGCTGGGCGACGGTACGCCGGGGCCAGTACCCCCGCCGCACAGGGCGGACCGATGCAAGCGCCGCAATCGCAATCAGGGCAAGACACGACAGAAGAAGAATCAGACGTTTTCGGTTCATATATACACTTCCTGTTCGATGTTATTTGGCATACAGCGCCCCGACGATCCGGTTGGACAGCCGGCGCGGCAGCAGCTTGGCAAGCAGCGCGACGCATTTGTAGGAAAAACCCATGGCCACCAGGGGCCGGGAATTGCGCTTTAAAGCATATTTCGCGACGAACCGCCCCGCGTATTCCGGGGTCATGCCGCCGCGCTCGTCACGCTCCATGCCCGCGACGCTGCGGGCGATCCGACCGGCGTACACATCGTCGCCGATTTCGGATTTTTCTCTGGCGTCGGTGAAGCCCGTGGCGATGTCGCCGGGCAGAACGGCGCACACAGTAATGCCGAATGGCCGCACCTCATTTGCCAGGGCCAGGCAGTAGGAGGCGATGGCAGACTTGCTCACGGAGTACCAGAGCTGAAACGGGATGGGCAGGATGCCGGCGATGGAGCTCAGGCAGACAATGCGCCCGCGCCCCTGCGCGCGCATATGCGGCAGGACGGCACGGGTGACGTTGTCCATTCCGAAGAGGTTGACCTCCATCTGGCGGTGGGCGTCGGCGCTGCGGGTGTTTTCCGCCGCGCCGGAGATGCCGAACCCGGCATTGTTCACAAGAATATCGATCCGTCCCTCGGCGCCGATGACCCGGCCGATGGCCGCAAGGACCTGGCTCTCGTCGGTCACGTCCGCCGAGAGGTGGATGACGCCGTCCTGGGAGATCTCCCGGCGGCTGAGTTCATAGACCCGGCAGCCGGCGTCCAGCAGCGACCTTGCCGTACAGCGGCCGATGCCGCTGGATCCGCCGGTGACAACGGCGATCTCAGCCATTGCCGATGATCGAGCCGATGATCTCCACAGCCTCGTCGATCAGCGGCTTGGTAAGCGACGCCATGTAGCTGGTGCGCAGCAGGCAGGCGTTGGGCGCCGTGGCAGGCGGCAGCACCGGATTGACGTACACGCCGGCTTCATAGAGCTCCTTGGCTTTGATCAGGGTGTTGTCCACCTCATAGGTATAAATCGGCACGATCGGAGTGATCGCTTCGATGATGGGCACGTTCTTTGCCTTCAGCCCTTCTCTGGCATAGGCCGCCAGATCCAGCAGGTGCTGGGGCAGTTCGGGATGGGCCTTGAGGTGCCGCAGGGCGGCCAGGGCCACCGCGCAGGCGGAGGGCGGGATGGAAGCGGAGAAGATAAACGGGCGGGAGTTGTGGCGCACGAAATCGCAGACCTTTGCGGAAGCAGCCATGAAGCCGCCGAGGCTGGCCAGGGACTTGGAGAAGGTGCCCATGATGACGTCCACCTCATCCTCCAGGCCGAAATAGCTGGCGGTACCGCGGCCGCCCTCGCCGATGACGCCCAGGCCGTGGGCGTCGTCCACCATGACGCGGGCGCCGTATTTCTTGGACAGGCGCACGATCTCGGGCAGATTGGCAATGTCGCCGCTCATGGAGAACACGCCGTCGGTGACCACCAGGATGCCGGCGCCCTCCTCGCTGACGCGCCGGAGGATGGACTCCAGGCCGGCCATATCGTTATGGTGATAGCGCAGCATCTTGCCGTAGCTGAGCTTGCAGCCATCGTAGATGCTGGCATGGTTTTCTCTGTCGCAGATGACA
>JAEEGL017265331.1_pt1 | contig 19411 bp, 12 predicted proteins | sample 9134231 | NCBI WGS metagenome assembly JAEEGL01 (sample SAMN16246548, study PRJNA631951) | gut metagenome | biome: gut microbiome; feature: rumen; material: fiber-attached | host: Bos | place: Iran: Karaj | collected 2018-10
CTTAATGAAAACAATGACATTATCGTAAAGCTTGCGTATATCGATGATGTTACGGGCGGATACAATTACAACTATTTCAGAAGACATGTAAACGACATAATCCAGAACAATAAAGAAACACCTTTCTTAATGCTCAGGTTTGATATCATGAACTTCCGTTATATCAACGAGTCATATGGGCATGAGAAAGCAGATAAAGTCCTGATGGCTACGATCAAAGAATTTGAAAAGGTATTTGACAGGAACAAGGAACTCTGCGTAAGAGTCAACTCCGACCAGTTTGTTGCACTTGTGATAAATGACGTTAATCTTGACGAGAAGCAGATGAAATACTTAAAGGGTATTTCGGATGATGCCAACGATGCAATGATCAAATATCCCATAAGACTTAAAGTCGGAATGTACCAGATACGCAAGGAAGACAACGACATAGACCTTATGATCGACAGAGCGAATGCAGCAAGAAAGTCTATCGACGTCAAGTCGAATGTACTTACGGCAAAGTATTCGGACAATATCATCTCCAACATGAGAAAAGTCGATGCGATCGAATCCGAAATGGAGAAGTCGCTTAAGAACGGAGAGTTCAGACTTTTCGTTCAGCCCAAATGGGATATCATAAAAGACGAGATAATCGGAGGCGAAGTTCTTGCGCGTTGGATCAAAAACGACGGAACAATGGTTTATCCTTCGGATTTCATACCTATCTTCGAGTCCAACGGATTTATTGAAAACCTTGATTTCTATATGCTTGAACAGATGTGTATCAAGATCAAGGAAATGCGAAAGAAACCGGGCAGGTACAAATTCTTCCCTGTAAGTGTGAACCAGTCCAGAGTCCTTATCAATAACCCCGATTACGTTAAAAACGTCGAAAAGGTTATGAAAAGATACGATACAGATGTTAATCTCATTCAGCTTGAGATCACGGAAAACGTTTTCTTTGATCAGAGAGAGAAGATGGTAGAAGTCGTTAATCAGTTAAAGGCGCTCGGTCTTGAACTGGCAATGGATGATTTCGGATCCGGTTATTCATCGCTTAACATACTTAAAGACGTACCTTTCGATATCCTTAAGATCGACAAGGACTTCTTCGATGAAACCTTTATTTCGAATGCAAGTACGGTAATCCTTCAGAAAATACTGGAGATGGCAAAACAGCTTAATATTGATGTTATCTGCGAGGGTGTTGAAACCAAGGAGCAGGTTGAAATGCTCAAAGACTTCGGATGCCATGCCGTACAGGGTTATTTCTACGGAAGACCCATGCCCGTGGATGAATTCATCGAGAAGTACTGCCTGATCAAAGAATAATGTTTTGACAAAAGAAATCTTTATGGATAAACTGTAAAAATGAATGTTCCGGCGAACTATTTTGTAAATAAAATGAATGAGACGCTTTCGGATTATTATAAGGTTCATGAAAACTCAAAGCCGAAAGTTCTTTTGCATGCGTGCTGTGCACCCTGCAGTTCATACTGTCTTTTGTGCATAAGGGATCATGTGGATGTGGGAGTTTTCTTTTACAATCCGAACATTACCGTAAAAGACGAATATGAGCACAGACTCGAAGAACTTAAGAGACTTGTAGGGATTTACAATGATGATCCGGACAGGAAACCGGCGGAGGAATGCTGCCAGGTAGAATTAAACAAAGTTCTGACTGTAAACCGGTCAGAAAAAGACGAGGTTGACATAAATAAACTTTATGTTAACCAAAATGCGATTAAGATAATCGAAGCACCGTATGAATCAGAAATTTACTTATCAAAGATAAAAGGTCTGGAGAGATGCCCTGAAAGAGGAGAACGCTGTAAGATCTGCTTTGATTTAAGACTCAGGGAAACGGCCCTTAAAGCCAGAGAACTCGGATATGATTTTTTTGCAACGACTTTGACTTTAAGTCCTTTAAAAGATGCGTTTCTTATAAATCAGATCGGTGAAAGAATTGCCAAAGAAGTTAACATAAAATATCTTCCGACAGATTTTAAGAAGAAGAACGGATATAAAACGTCGATTGAATTATCCAAAGAATTCGGTCTTTACAGACAGAATTACTGCGGATGTGTATTTTCGAAAATCAAAGAGGAGTTTACATAAAATATGAAAGATTTTTTGCTTGAATTAATGGGTGTGGTATCCGAAGCATTTAAGAAAGCCGGATATGACGAGAATCTCGGAAAGGTTACCGTGTCGAACAGACCTGACCTTTGTGAATATCAGTGCAACGGTGCAATGGCCGGTGCCAAGATCTATAAAAAAGCTCCCATCGCTATTGCCGGTGAAGTAGCTGAATATTTAAAAGAAAGTGATGCTTTTTCGTCCGTGGATGTTTGCCCTCCCGGATTTATCAATTTAAATGTAAGCGATAAGTTTCTCTGCGATTTTGTTCTTAAAATGTCAGAGACTGAAAAGTTCGGCGTTGAACTTGCGGCAGCAAAGAAGCGTTATATCATCGACTACGGCGGACCCAATGTTGCAAAGCCTTTGCATGTTGGTCATTTAAGAAGTGCCGTTATCGGTGAAAGTATTAAAAGGATCATCCGTTATATGGGGCATGAAGCGATCGGTGATATCCATCTCGGAGACTGGGGTCTTCAGATGGGCCTTGTAATTGCGGCTTTTAAAGAAGAGAATCCGGATCTTGTTTATTTTGATGATTCTTTTACGGGTGATTATCCCACAGAGGCTCCTTTTACGGTTTCCGATCTTGAGGAGATCTATCCCAAGGCTTCCGCAAGATCAAAGGAAGATGCGGCATTTAAAGACGAAGCAATGGCATGTACCAAGAAACTTCAGGATGGTGTAAGAGGCTATCGTGCTTTGTGGAAACATATCATCAATGTATCCGTAACAGACCTTAAGAGAAATTACGACAATCTTAACGTTGAATTCGACCTCTGGAAGGGCGAGTCCGATGTTCATGATGTTATTCCCGAGATGGTTCAGTACATGAAGGATACCGGACTTGCATATATCAGTGACGGTGCGCTCGTTGTTGACGTAAAGGAAGAAACCGATACAAAGGAGATCCCTCCCTGCATGATACTTAAATCAGACGGGGCATCTTTATATAATACTACTGACCTCGCAACGATCCGTGAAAGAGTAAGAGAGTATAATCCGGACGGTATCATTTATTTAACAGACAAGCGTCAGGAACTATATTTCGAGCAGGTATTCAGATGCGCACGTAAGACAGGCCTTATCAAAGATGACGTAAAACTCGTTCACATCGGATTCGGTACGGTTAACGGCAAAGACGGAAAGCCTTTCAAGACTAGAGACGGCGGAGTAATGCGTCTTGAATATCTCATAAAAGACATTAACGACAAGATGTATGAGAAGATCATCACCGGCCGTGAAATGGATGAAGAAGAGGCCAGGAAGGTTTCCGGAATCGTTGCTCTTTCAGCAATAAAATATGGAGATCTTTCAAACCAGGCTTCCAAAGATTATATATTCGATACTGAGAGATTTATGTCATTTGAAGGAGATACGGGCCCTTATCTTCTTTACACCGTGGTTCGCATCAAATCCATATTAAAAAAGTTTAAGGAAAATGGCGGAAACGTTGATGAATGTTCAATTTCGGGAAGTGTTTCCAATACATCCCAGAAAAACCTTCTTATGAAGATCTCGGGTTATAACGAAATGATGAGAGGTGCATACGAGGATCTTGCTCCTCACAGAATATGCGCTTATCTTTACGATCTGGCAAATGCTTTCAATTCGTTCTATCATGAAACGAAGATCTTAGCCGAAGAAGATGAGAATCTTAAGAAGAATTACATCGCTATTCTCAAGCTTACTCTCGGCATATGTGAAGACTGCATGGACTGCCTGGGATTCGAAGCTCCGGAACGTATGTAAATAATATTATTTTAAAATAAAATTATTCTTGACAATTGCCTGTCGATTTTGTATATTAAATAGGCAGTTGTTTTGGCGAGATGGCTCAACTGGCTAGAGCATCCGGTTCATACCCGGAAGGTTGAGGGTTCAAGTCCCCCTCTCGCTACTAAGGCACCGAGTAAATCCGGTGCTTTTTTTATGCCTTTTTTTGCCGTTATGGGAAGTGTGTGAAATAAATATGAATATTGTTGATACTTGTATGGATAAAAATATGGTTTTGTGGTAAAATACTCCGTGGTTATTTTATGGAAAATCATCATTAATAAAGGCTTTTACAGGGGTTTTGTGTGAGTACTAAAGATAAGATCAACAAAGTTATTCTTTGGACATCTTTTATTATATATTTTTTACTGGTTTTATATGTGACGTTGTTCGGAAGCAGAGCATCCGGTTTTAATTTCAGGATGGTGAATCTGATCCCTTTTAAAACGATCAAGCTTTATCTTAAATGGCTGTTCGATAACAACAGAGCAAACAACTACATTCCGATAGTAAATCTCGGGGTCAACTTCATTCTGCTCATGCCGATGGGGTATTATCTGCCTGAGGTTTTCAAAATATTCAAGAACTTTTTCTTATATACGGCGGTCTGCGCTTTATTTGTAGGAATTATCGAACTGATTCAGTATTTTACGCTGCGCGGTTCTTTTGATGTGGATGATTTTATATTAAATATGACGGGTGCCTTGATCGGCTATGTTTTATGGGCTGTATTCTATGTCATTCGTAAACGTAAGACACAGGTAAGTGAATCGGATTAGGAGTTAAAGGGAGAGAAAATCATGTTTCTTACTCTTATGAAGCACGTAAAAGGGTATGCGCGTTCTTCTGCGTTAACGCCCCTTTTTATGGTGCTGGAAGTTATTTTTGAAACCATTATCCCCATCTGCATGGGACACATGGTAACATACGGTATCGAAGGAAATAACGGTGCCGGCGATATGGATTATATTCTTAAAATGGGCGGAATAATGCTCATACTCGTTGCGGGTGCTTTTATCTCCGGTATTCTCGGAGCAGTCTTCGGTTCTATCGCATCCTGCGGACTTGCAAAGAATCTGCGTAAGGATATGTATGAGAATATTCAGACATTCAGTTTCTCTAATATCGATAAATTTTCAACGGCAGGTCTTATCACTAGACTAACGACAGATGTTACCAATGTACAGAATGCATATCAGATGCTTCTTCGCCTTGCGTTCCGTGCACCGGTAAGCATGATCTTTGCTATGGCAATGTCTTATACCGTTTCTGTCAGAATAGCCAATATTTATCTTATTGCTGTAATATTACTTTCGATCGGTCTTGCGGTAATCATGCTTAATGCAAGAAAGTATTTCTCGAGAGTATTTGAAAAATACGATGACTTAAACGAAACGATCCAGGAAAACGTTAATGCGATAAGAGTTGTAAAAGCGTTCGTAAGAGAAGACTATGAATCGGAAGAACTCAAAAAAGCCGCAGGAAACATTTACAAGATGTTTGTTAAGGCTGAAAACGTAGTTATCTGGAACTCACCTTTAATGCAGTTTACCATGTTCGGAACAATGCTTATCATAAGCTGGGTCGGCGCACATATGGTTGTATCAAACGAACTTGAAACCGGTGAACTTCTTACGCTTTTCACATACTGTATGAATATTTTGGGAAACCTTATGATGGTTTCGTTCGTTTTCGTAATGCTTACTTTATCCGCAGCGAGCGGACGAAGGATTGCGGAAGTTTTAAATGAGGAACCCGGTCTTAAGAATCCCGAGAATCCCGTAACAGAAGTTAAAGACGGAAGAGTATCTTTTGAAAATGTATGCTTCTCTTATAAGAAAGAGGGAACGGGAAAGAACGTATTAAACAATGTCAATCTGGATATCAAGTCGGGTGAAACAATAGGTATCATTGGCGGTACGGGTTCTGCAAAATCCAGTCTGGTCAATCTTATAAACAGACTTTATGACGTTACCGAAGGAAGAGTAAGAGTCGGCGGAGTGGATGTAAGGCAGTACGATATGGAGAGCCTTAGAAATCAGGTGTCCGTCGTTCTTCAGAAGAACGTTCTTTTCTCAGGAACCGTTTTTGAGAACCTTCGATGGGGCAATCCTTCCGCGACGGATGATGAATGTATCGAAGCTTGTAAGCTTGCATGCGCGGACGGTTTCATATCTGCATTTCCCGAAGGATACAACACAAAGATAGAACAGGGCGGAACCAATGTGTCCGGAGGACAGAAACAGAGGATCTGTATCGCAAGGGCACTGCTTAAGAAGCCCAAGATAATCATTTTCGATGATTCGACTTCCGCCGTTGATACGGCAACGGATGCTGCCATAAGAAAGTCCCTAAAGGAAGCGATTCCCGGAACCACCAAATTCATAATCGCTCAGAGAATCTCATCCGTTCAGGATGCAGACAGAATAATCGTTATGGAAGAAGGCGAGGTAAACGGTTTCGGTACGCACGATGAACTGCTTGCTAACAACGCCATCTACAGAGAGGTTTATGAATCACAGACCGGCGCCAATGCAGACTTTGATGAGGCGAAAGGGGGTGTGAACTGATGGCAAGAAACGATAAACCCATTCAGATGGGAAGAAACAGAGGAATGGGTCCCAAACCCAAACTCGATCATCCCGTTAAAACATTCTTAAGACTTATTAAATACTCATACGGAAGATACCCGATCCCTTCGATCATTGTATTTTGCTGCATTATTTTCTCAACACTTGCACAGATCGTCGGAATGAGTTCGCTTCAGGTTCTTATCGATGATTACATCACTCCTTTAAAGAGCCAGGCGAATCCCGATTTCTCCGGACTTGTAAAGATGCTGACACTCATCGGTATCATGTTCGCACTAGCGGGATTAAGTACTTTTACATACAACAAGATAATGGTTTATGTTGCACAGGGAACCATGAAGAGACTGCGTATAGATCTTTTTACGCACATGGAAAAACTCCCGATAAAGTATTTTGACACGCATTCACACGGCGACATAATGTCGATCTATACAAATGATATCGATACGACCAGACAGATGATAGCACAGAGTATCATTCAGCTTATTTCATCGTCCGTAACGATCGTCGGAACATTTATTGCGTTAATCAGATTAAGCCCCAGACTTACGCTTGTTTCCATACTCATGATCTTTATCATGTTTATGGCTACAAGAGTGATCGCAGGCAAATCAGCGGGATTCTTTGTTGCACAGCAGAAAAACCTCGGTGCGGTAAACGGTTACATCGAAGAGATGATGGAAGGCCAGAAAGTCGTTAAGGTATTCTGCAGAGAAAGGATCTGCGAAAAAGAGTTTAACGAACTTAACGAAGAACTTTATCATACGGCTTCAAGTGCGGGCAAGCTTATAAATATACTCGGTCCCGTTAACGGACAGCTCGGCAATTTAAGCTTCGTTGTCATTTCCGTAGTCGGAGGTTTCTTTGCGATCAACAATATCGGCGGATTTACGATCGGTGCTCTCGGCAGTTACCTAACTTTGAACAAGTCGGTAAATATGCCCATCATGCAGATCTCGCAGCAGTTTAATACCATCGTTATGGCACTTGCGGGTGCAGACAGAGTGTTTAAACTTCTTGATGAACCCGTAGAGGTTGATGACGGATATGTAACACTTGTTAATGCAAAGAAAACCGGCGGCGATCTTATAGAAACCGAAGAACATACAGGCAACTGGGCATGGAAGCATTATCATAAAGCGGATGATACTACCACTTATGAAGAGTTAAAAGGTGCCGTTGTATTTGATGATGTTGATTTCGGTTATACCGAAGAAAAGACGGTTCTTCACAATATCGACATGTTTGCAAAGCCCGGTCAGAAGATCGCATTCGTAGGTTCGACCGGTGCCGGCAAAACAACCATTACGAACCTTATAAACCGTTTCTATGATATTCAGGACGGTAAGATCCGTTATGACGGAATCAACGTAAATAAGATCAAAAAGGCTGATCTCAGAAGATCACTCGGAATGGTTCTGCAGGATACGCATCTTTTTACCGGAACTGTTATGGATAATATCAGATACGGAAAACTTGATGCTACGGATGAAGAAGTTATTGCGGCAGCAAAACTGGCAAACGCTCACGGCTTTATCGAAAGACTTCCTCAGGGATACGATACAATGCTCAAGGGAGACGGTGCATCGCTTTCACAGGGGCAGAGACAGCTTCTTTCCATTGCGAGGGCGGCCATTGCGGATCCTCCCGTGCTTATTCTCGATGAAGCTACAAGTTCGATCGATACAAGAACAGAGAAACTTGTTCAGGAAGGCATGGATAAGCTAATGAGCGGAAGGACTACGTTCGTTATTGCTCACAGACTTTCAACCGTTAAGAATTCTGACTGTATCATGGTTCTTGAAGACGGCCGTATCGTTGAGAGAGGAACCCATGACGAACTGATCGAACAGAAGGGTAAATATTACAGACTTTATACCGGAAATCATGAGTCGGCATAGGCTTATTTCGGCATCAATGATGAAGGTTTTGCCCTTTACATATAATAGGCAAATATAGTATAATAAATTAATCGCGCATACTAGATATGCCATTTTTGGATATTTAATATGCAAGAGGATTTGGAGGATATATTTTATGAGCGATTGTACACATGATTGTTCAACATGCGGTGCGGACTGTGCATCGAGAAGCAGCGCTCCCGAAAGCCTGCTTCAGCCCTGCAATGAACTTTCTCACATCAGAAAAGTTATTGCAGTAGTTTCGGGAAAGGGAGGAGTAGGAAAGTCACTTGTGACTTCACTTCTTTCGGTTAACATGAAGAGAGAAGGCTATCAGGTCGGAATCATGGATGCCGATATTACAGGCCCGTCGATTCCCAAGATGTTCGGAGTAAAGGATAAATGCGAAGGCAGCGAAAACGGTATTTTCCCCGTAAGAAGCAAGCTTGACATGGACATAATGTCGATCAACTGCTTACTTGAGAACGAGACTGATCCCGTTGTATGGAGAGGCCCCGTTATCGCAGGAACCGTAACACAGTTCTGGACCGATGTTATCTGGGGCGATAAGGATTTCCTTTTCGTTGATATGCCTCCGGGAACAGGCGATGTTCCTTTGACTGTATTCCAGTCAATTCCCGTAGACGGAATCATTGTTGTGGCATCTCCTCAGGAACTTGTTGAGATGATAGTCGAAAAGGCTGTTAAGATGGCAGACCTTATGAAGATTCCCGTTCTCGGACTTGTTGAGAATATGTCATATTTTGAATGTCCCAACTGCAAGGAAAAGCATTACATTTTCGGCGAATCCAAAGTCGAAGAGATCGCAAAGAAGCATGACATTCAGAATATTTCCAGAATTCCCATTAATTCCAAACTTGCGGGAGCTGCAGATAAGGGAATGATAGAACTTTACGAAGGTGACTGGCTTGATGATTTAACTGCCGCTCTTAAAGAAATCTGATAAATATTTGTGTATGAGGTGAATTTTCGTGAAAAGAACCGTACTTTCCATGGCTGATGAGAATTTTGACTTTTCCGTTCATGACGGGAATGTTACTTTTTCGACCGAAAGAATAGAGTTTGTATTCTCGGATACTGAACAAAGAAGCGGTTCGTTCTCGATTTTCTGCCAGGGTGATACGCCTGTTTTAGGTGTATGCCAGTCCAACAATCCCAGAATGAAAGTGATCAATTCACAGTTTAAGGGATTCGAGGCTCAAATTGAATTTGTATTCGATCCCTGCGGCATGGAGCCCGGGGACGTTTCAAAGGGAGAGTTTATTCTTCTTACAGATAAGGGAGAATATTCTCTTCCTTTTATTTGCATTAAAGAAAACGAATTTATCAATTCGACATTAGGTCATATAAAAAACCTTTTCCATTTTGCAAATCTTGCGAGAACCAACTGGAATGAAGCGGTTAATGTCTTTTATTCCAATGATTTCCTTACGATCTTAACAGGCAACGATCTTCAGTATAAGAGCCTTTACAGAGGCCTTTGCGAGAACGTAATGAACGAAAGGAACGTTGATGAGTTCCTCGTTGCAGTTAAAAAGAAAGACAGGATCTCATATACTCTCGAGACTGAGAAGATAGATCTTGTTAATCCCAAGAGCGAAGTTTCAAGAAAACTTGTTATTAAGAAATCAAGCTGGGGATTCGTAAGTATCGATCTTAAATCCGAGGGCAATTTCGTGTTCATTCCCTGCACCCATTTCTCCGGAGATGATTTCGAAGACGATACTCTTCAGATCGAAGTAAGGATAATTCCCGAATTTCTTAAAAAAGGACGTAATTTCGGAAAGATCATCATCGATACCGCATACGGATATCTTACCGTTCCCGTTATAGTCGATAATGACTGCGCAGACATATACAAGCATGAGAATTTCATGTTTAAGAAATCTCTTGATAAACTCATTAGACTTTATCTTGATTTTTCTTTTGACAGGATCTCACAGGATGAATGGTGCAAAGAAAGTCTTTCCATTGCAGAAAGCGTTAACGGCAACTTTGAGCATAATGTTTTAAGAGCCTTGCTTAAATGCCAGATACTGATCATCAGCAAGAGAGAAAAAGAAGCCGCAAGGATCTTAAGCGAGATCGATACGATCATCGAAAGCGAGAAGCTATCGAACGAGACTTACGGTTATTATCTATACATCACAAGCCTTCTTTCCAAAGAAGCCGAGATCGTTTCCAGATCCTTAAGGAAGATCAAGAAATTCTATGCAAAAGATGCCGGAAATTCGGTTCTTTCCTGGCTTATTTTATATCTTACCGAAGACTTCTATACCAAGGATGACAAGAAACTCGAATTCCTTATCGAGCAGTACAGACTCGGCAACAATTCGCCCCTTCTTTACGTTGAAGGATTAAGCATTTTCAATTCGAATCCTTCACTTCTTATGAAGCTTGACGATTATGAGGAAGCGGTTCTCCGTTTCGGTTACAAGCATAAAGCGATCAGCGCAAATTTAGGCGAAAGGATTCAGTTCTTCGTATCCAGAAAGAAAGAATTCAAGCAGATCTGGTTTGACATCCTTAAATACCAGTATGCATATATGCCCAGCAAGGAACTTCTTAATACCATCGTTACGTATCTCTGCAAAGGAAACAAGATCGGCAGAGAGTATTTTGAGTGGTATTCACTGGGTGTTGAAAACGAATTAAGAATTACGAGACTTTACGAATTCTATATGGACTGTCTGCCCCTTGATTATGACAAGGATCTTCCGCAGATGGTTATGATGTATTTTGCATATCAGAACGATCTCGATTACCGTAAGAAAGCATTTCTTTATCACAATGTCCTGACACGTAAGGCAAAATATCCCGAAATAGCAGTTTCCTACAGAGAGACGCTTGAGGCTTTTGCAAACGAGCAGATAAAAGAGAAGCATATAAACGAAGACCTTCTTTTCATATATGCCAAGGTCATGAACCCTGATTTTGTTACAGAGGATAATGCAAACGAATGCGTAACTCTTCAGTTTATCAGAAGAGTTAAAGTTCCAGAGAATGCAAGAAGAGTTATCCTTATCCATGACAAGATCATCGGAGAGCAGAAATTCACTCCCGAAAACGGCATAGCATACTGTCCGATCTACTCAAAGGATTTCAGACTCTTTTATGAGGATATACAGGGTAACAGAATAAGTGTTCCCGATGAAAATGTATCCGGCGCGATACTTAATAATCCGATGTTTCTTGAGAGAGTGGCACATCTGGTTTCCGATAAGATCGGCCTTATCCTCTGCAGAGTCGAAAGCATTTATTCATATGATGCGATCACTGAAGACAATGTTTTTGATTATGAGAGACTGCTTCATTCGGATATCATTACTTACACATACAAGAAGAGCATCGTAAAGAATCTTTTACAGTTTTATTTTGACAACGATTATTATGCAGAACTCGAAGATCTTTTAAAGAGCGTTAAGAGTGAGATCTTCGAAGGAAACGAAAAAGGAAAATTCTTACAGATCCTTATTGCGAGGGGAATGTACGATACCGCATTTTCCGTTCTCGAACAGTTCGGTCCGGAGCATATTGAGCTAAAGAGCATCCTGCGTCTTGTTTCAAGACTCCTTGAGAGAACCGATTTCGACGAAAGCGAGATGCTTATTTCCTATGCCCAGTATGCTTACAGGGAAGGCAAGTATGACGGTAACATCCTTGCTTATCTGGAACAGTATTTTAAGGGCAATATAAGAGAATTAAAGAATCTTTACAAAGACTGTGAAGCATTCGGACTTGATACATATATTCTTATCGAGAACATTATAATCCAGCTTTTATTTACGAACGCATATCTGCCCGACAAGATCAAATTCCTTGATGAATTCATTGAAATGAAGGGTACCGGAGAACTTGAAAAAGCTTTCCTGGCACAGTGTTCATACGATTATTTCGTCAAAGATACGATTACCGACGATTACGTATTCGAACGCCTTGAAAAACTTATTCTCGAGAATGAGAAAGTTAACAGGATCTCAAAACTTGCTCTCCTTAAGTATTATTCGTTCCTTGAAAAAGACGGATGGAATATTCCGATCATCGAGAAGCTTATTAACGAAGAACTCGATAAGAGAGTATGTTTCCCGTTCTTTATGACATTCGAAAATGTAGTTAAGAATCTTCAGAATTATTCTGATTATTCATTTGTTGAATACAGAGGCAATCCGAACGGACATGTTGTTATTCACTACTGTATCGAGCATGACGACGGACTTGCCACGGAATACAAAAAGGAAGAAATGATCTGCCTTTACAGCGGCATTTTCGTTAAATCATTCATTCTTTTCTGCGGAGATACCGTTCAGTATTACATTACGGAAGAGAATCAGAACATGGAACAGCTTACACAGAGTTCCGTACTTACCAGAACCGAATCCGAGACGCAGAGCAGTCCCTGGAGATTTACCGCTCTTAATGACTGCATAATCGCAAAGCAGATGGACGATTACGTAACCGTGGAGAATGACCTTGTTTCTTATATGGAAAAAGATTTCCTCACAAGAGAACTGTTTAAGATAATTTAGGAGTGAAAGATGATTTCGGATATAAAAGAGGTATTTGACAAAATAAACAAAGACCGTTTTGTAGTCGGACTTGATATCAACGATTCTTTTGCACAGGTTTCCGTATGCAAAGTCGATTCGGACAATCCGTATACTCTTTCCGTAAAAGAGAATTCGGATGAATTCAACGTACCCCTTTATATGTTAAAAAGAAGGGACGACGGTGCATGGCTTTTCGGGCAGGAAGCATATGATGCATCCGATGAAGGGGTTCTTATCAATAATCTTTTTGAAAGAGCCAGACTTGGTAAAACAGTAAGGATCGACAGGGAAGAATATCTTGCAAAAGATGTATTTCTTTTATTCCTTAAAAAGGTACTTCTTTTATTCCCGACAATGGTGACTCCGGATAAGATCCTTTCGATCACCATTACGCTTAAAGATGCTAATTCGGATACGATCCTCATGCTTCAGGAACTTCCTTCGATGATAAAGGTTAATCCCGATATCCTTCATTTTGTTACATACGAAGAAAGTTATTATTACTACATGCTTTATCAGCCCGAAGAACTTCAGAATCATAATATTCTTTTATTCGATACATCGGGAGAGAAACTCCGTTCATATTCACTTATGAGAAATTTCTTCAAAACACCAGGAGTTGCTACCGTTGATGTAAAAGAATATGTTAATTTCCCTTCGGAATCACCTACGGAATATGAAAAAGGCGAAAGAGATGCACTCTTTATGCGAATATCATCCGAGCTTTGCAACTCGACAGTTTACTCGGGCGTATACCTTATAGGACAGTGCTTCTATTCGGACTGGGCATCGGAATCGCTTCAGTATCTCTGTAAGGGCAGAAAAGTATTCAAGGGTAACAACCTTTTCTCAAAAGGTGCATGTTATGCAGCTAAAGAAAAACTCAATCCTTCGGGAAAAGAAAATAAAATACAGTATCTCGGAGATGACAGATTAAAAGTATCGATCGGTGTTGAAACCGACGATAAGCCGAAACAGCAGATAGTTTTAATAGAATCCGGAGCTCAGTGGTTTGAGGCTTTCGGAAGAACCGAACTTATATTAAAAGAAACAGACAAGATAAATATCTTCCTTGCATACGTAAACAACAATTACGTTGCACACGGAGAGATTACTCTCCCGGGACTTAATACATCAAGCAACAGGATAACGAGAATATCCATTGAGGTTAAGATGACAGGAGAGAACAAGGTTCATTTTAAGGTCTGGGACATGGGATTCGGAGAGTTGTTCCCTTCGACCGGAAAAGACTGGGAACAGGAATTGAGTTTGGAAGGATAGAATTATGGGAAACGTTTATAAACCTATATCGGGCAAAGCAGGAAGACCGTTCTTTCTCGACAGGATCTGTACTCAGATCTATTCGGCTGACGAACTGATATACTGTCTGGGCGAAAATCCCGAGCTTCTTACGGCTGATATGTTTAACAAAGATCTCGTAAAATGGCTCGACGAGGAATGCGGTGCTCATGAGCTTTCCGAAATGCTTGAAAAGCTTATAAAGACCAAAGCCGGAACAAATAAAACAGTTTCAGCGCTTCTTTCCAAAGCCCCTTTTATTTCGTCCGAGGAAGCCGACAGGATCCTTAATGTCATGAAGGAAGGCGAGAGCAGTTCCGAGTTCGATAAAAGAAAAGCAAGGGGAGATTTCTTCCTTTCAAAAGAAAGATACTCGATGGCAGTAAGGGAATATGAAGCTTTACTTGCCACGCTTGACAATGAAGAATCCGAAAGAGTTGCATCTATTTTCCATAACATGGGTGTAGCCAAAGCAAGAATGTTCCTTTTTGAGCAGGCAGCCGAAGAATTCCTCCGTGCATATGACTGCGATGAGAATCCCGAACATTATTATGCCTATATCGCAACTCTTCGTTTTACTCTTACAGACAGGGAATATGTTAAGAGGATAGGCGATGATGCCAAGATGAGTGAAGTGACTTTAAGGCTTGAGGCTGATATCGAGAAGGCTAAAAAAGATTTTACGGAAAGCCCCGAGTATATCGATTTCTGTCGTAAAAAAGAAGAGAGCAGCGAAGCCGGAAGATACGCATTCTGCAATTTCCTTGACATGAAGATCAACGAGAAGAAAGAGGAATACAACAAGTACGTTTATTAATTAAGGGCGATTATGGGATTTCTTAAAAACTTATTTAAGAAAAAAGAGAATATAGAAGAACAGTCCCCGTTAGATTTTTTCGACAGTCAGATTAAAAGCGACGAAGAACGAAGAAAATTCGTTACCGCCGCTTTTATGCAGATGAAAGAGATTTCATCCGACATTGATTCTCTGCGCGCGGAATATAATTCCATTACAAGTTTCTTAAATGACTGTGACGAGATTGAAAGAATTCCCGAAGATATCAGAATGCCCATCGAAGATGCGGCAAACGATATCATTACCGTTAAGGCAAACAGAGAAAAATATTATCTTGAAAAGCCTTTAATGGACGAAGCTCTGTACGATAAAATGGACAAGATCGCCGACGATATGCCCGATGCATATGATAAATTAAAGGATGCCGAGGAATTCCAGGGAAAGATCAAATCCGACTTAAGAAAAGTAGAAGGTGAGAAGCAGGCATATTATTACAGAAGACATGAACTTAATTCGATGATCAAGAATATTATCGGTGTTCTTATCATTGCTTCAGTTTCTTTTGTTATATGCATGATCCTTCTTCTGGTTCTTGCGGTCACTTTCTCAATGGATGTAAAGATCGGTTTTCTTTTAACTGTAACAATAATCATTGGCGTGTATTCGTTTCTTTTTATCAAAGGACATGATCTCAGAAAGGAATCCGATAAACTCGACAGAACGATAATCAAGATCATTCAGCTTCAGAATTCAGTAAAGATAAGACTCGTAAACAATACCAATCTTTTAGATTATCTTTATATGAAATATGAGGTTGATTCATCAAAAGAACTTAAGGAAGATTATGATCTTTATTTAAGTGAAAGACACAGAAGGGAACAGTACGAAAGAACTGAAGTCGAACTTCCCGCAGCAAAAAGAAGACTTCATTCACTTCTAAAGAATCTTCAGATTAACGATCCGATCTCGTGGGTTCATATGCCCGAAGCCATTGTCGATAAAAAGGAAATGGTTGAAGTAAGACATGAGATGATAGGCCGCAGACAGAAGATCCGGGAACAGATAGAAGAGAATACGAAAAATGCCGAGGCAATAAGGGATGAGATCAAGGAAATGATACGAAGATATCCCAAATATTCCGAGGAACTGCTTGGTATGATGAAAGATTTCGAGACCGAATGATTTTGTCATTATCAAAAAATACTTGCATAAATAAAAGACGTTTAATAAAATCTTTTATGTGAAAAAATCGATTATTTAAAAGGAATGGTGTACAAATGGATACAGACAGATACGTTTCTCCGCTTTCCGAAAGATATGCTTCAAAGGAAATGCAGTATATTTTCTCACCGGATATGAAATTCTCCACATGGAGAAGACTCTGGATTGCTTTAGCCGAGACTGAAATGGAACTTGGCCTCACACAGATCACTCCCGAGATGATCGCAGAGATGAAAGAGCACATCACGGATATCAACTACGATGTAGCAAAAGAAAGAGAAAAACTCGTAAGGCATGACGTAATGAGTCATGTATATGCATACGGTGTTCAGTGCCCTGCGGCGAAGGGTATCATTCACCTTGGTGCAACAAGCTGTTATGTTGGCGATAATACGGATATTATCGTAATGAATGAAGCACTTAAACTCGTAAGAAAGAAACTTCTTAATGTTATAGATAATCTTTCCAAATTCGCAGAGGAATATAAGGATCTGCCCACGCTTGCATTTACTCATTTCCAGCCTGCACAGCCTACGACATTAGGCAAGAGAGCAACATTATGGATAAATGAGTTCATGATGGACTTGGAAGACCTTGACTATGTAGCAGGTACGCTTAAGCTTCTCGGATCAAAGGGTACCACAGGTACACAGGCAAGTTTCCTCGAGCTTTTCAATAATGATCAGGAAACTATCGATAAGATCGATCCGATGATCGCAAAGAAAATGGGCTTTGAGAACTGTTATCCGGTATCAGGACAGACATATTCAAGAAAAGTAGATTCGAGAGTTCTTAATATTCTCGGCGGAATCGCTCAGTCAGCAACAAAGATGAGCAACGATATCCGTCTTCTTCAGCATTTAAAAGAAGTAGAGGAGCCTTTTGAGAAGAATCAGATCGGTTCTTCCGCTATGGCATATAAGAGAAATCCCATGAGAAGCGAGAGAATCGCATCTCTTTCAAGATACGTTATCGCAGATACTCTTAACCCTGCGATCACTGCTGCAACTCAGTGGTTTGAGAGGACGCTTGACGATTCCGCAAACAAGAGACTTTCGATTCCCGAAGGTTTCCTTGCGATCGACGGTATTCTCGATCTTTGCATGAACGTTACAAACGGCCTTAAGGTATATCCCAAGGTTATCGAAAAACACTTAATGGCAGAACTTCCTTTCATGGCTACCGAAAACATCATGATGGATGCCGTTAAGGCAGGCGGTGACCGTCAGGAACTTCATGAGAAGATCCGTGTTGCTTCAATGGAAGCAGGAAGGATCATCAAGGAAGAAGGCGGAAACAACGAACTTCCTTCACTCATTGCAAAAGATCCCGCATTCGGTGTAGATGAAGAGCATATCAAGGCTATCCTTAAGCCCGAACTCTATACGGGAAGAGCATCGATTCAGGTAGACAATTACTTAAAGAATTTCGTAAGACCTGTCCTTGATGCAAATAAAGAATTCCTTGGCGAAACATCGGAGATCAATGTATAGTAATGCGTGTTTTCGTTGAAAACATGCTTGTTCAGCTATGTAATAAAATGAAATTAAGGATGATAAATATATATAAAAAGGTTTCATAACCTGGACTTTGGAGGTCAAATTAATGAAGTATTTTGGTACAGACGGATTTAGAGGAAGAGTAAATGAAACTCTTACTGTAGATCATGCGATTCAGATCGGAAAGTTTTTGGGATATTATTTCTCGAATACACTCGGAAATGTAAGATGCGTAATCGGAAAGGATACCAGAAAATCCGGTTATATGTATGAGTACGGTCTTGTAGCGGGACTTACATCCACAGGCGTTGACGTATCTCTTTTACATGTTACGACAACACCTTCCATTTCTTACATCACAAGAACTGAGAAGTTTGATTTCGGTATCATGATCACGGCGAGCCATAACCCTTATTATGATAACGGTATCAAAGTTATCGACAGAGACGGTTTCAAGATGAGTGATAAGATCCTTCAGCTTGTTGAAGATTACATTGACGGTAAGGTTGAGATTGAACTTGCCAAAAATGATAAGATCGGCCGTGCTTCCGATTACATTCAGGGAAGAAACAAATATATCTCATATCTTTCACAGATTCCCACGCATTCTTTCAGAGGATACAAGGTTGGTCTTGACTGTGCCAACGGTGCTTCTTTTATGATCGCAAAGAATGTATTTGATATGCTCGGAGCTGAGACATATGTTATCAATAATCAGCCTGACGGACTTAACATCAACAGAGACTGCGGTTCAACTCATATTGAAGCATTGCAGGCACTCGTTAAGGAGAAAGGTCTTGATATCGGATTTGCATTTGACGGTGATTCAGACAGATGTCTTGCCGTTGACGAGAATGGTGAACTTGTTGACGGTGATATGATCATCTATATCTACGGCTGCTACTTAAAGGAGAAGAATCAGCTCGTAAAAGATACAGTTGTTACAACAGTTATGTCCAACATCGGTTTAACAAAAGCACTTGCTGCCAAGGGAATCAAGAATGTTCAGACTCCCGTAGGCGATAAGTATGTATCCGCTGAGATTCAGGCAGAAGGATATTCCGTAGGCGGAGAGCAGTCCGGTCACGTAATCTTTAATAAGTATGCAACTACAGGTGACGGAATCCTTACGGCTATCAAGGTTCTTGAGATATGCATCGAGAAGAAGTGTACATTATCTTCACTTGTTTCCGATGTTACGATCTTCCCTCAGCTTCTTATCAACGTAAGAGTTGAGAAGATGGATGAAGTTCTTGAAAGACCGGAACTTAAGGAAACAACTGATGCCATCCTTGAGAAACTTGCAGATACCGGAAGAATCGTTCTTCGTAAATCAGGTACCGAACCCGTTGTTCGTATCATGGTTGAGGCTCAGACGGATGAAGAATGCGAGAAGTACTGTAATGAGATTAAGGATAAGATCCTTGAATTATCCGATATGTTGAAATAATCTTTTCAGAAAGATTTCAAGTTATAAATGTAATAAAAAAGGGCTGTCGAAATGAACTGAACCCCGAATGTTAGACAAAACATTCGGGGTATTTTTATGTCTAAATATAGTTTTGAAGAAAAATATGAAGCCGTTCAACGTGTTTTGGACGGAATGTCCATTAATGAAAGTGCTAGAATAATGGGCGTA
>JAEEGL010468949.1_pt1 | contig 19410 bp, 17 predicted proteins | sample 9134231 | NCBI WGS metagenome assembly JAEEGL01 (sample SAMN16246548, study PRJNA631951) | gut metagenome | biome: gut microbiome; feature: rumen; material: fiber-attached | host: Bos | place: Iran: Karaj | collected 2018-10
AGGGTGTCCCTGTTCATTTCGATTTCCATGATATCAATGTGTTAAGAATAGTACTCTTTTCCCCGGATGTTTTGATGCTGCGGGCTGGTCGGGACCTTGTCGTCCTCCGTCTCCTCCTGGTCCAGGATGACATCCTCCTGCCGGTTGGACAGGATCTGCTCGATGGCCTGGTAGCTGTAGTTTCCCAGCACGAGCCCCAGCCGGCACGCCTTGACCAGGCGCTCCTCGCCGACCCGCTTCCCGAGGGCAAGGATGCCCTTGCAGGACTTGTAGGCCTGTTCCGGATAGCGGCGCGCCTCGATCACCTTGGAGAGATAGTCCTTCACGGCCTCGCCCATCGCGGCGGCCTGGTCCAGGAGCGTGTCCGGATCCCAGTCAAGATAGTTCTGCTGGGACTTGGGGAGATGGTCGGGATTCGTCGTATAGCCATAGGGCTTCACCCCGATCGGATGCGTCGCCACGCATTCGAACTTGTAGTAGATGTTGACGGTCTTGCTGTCGTAATGCAGATGCACCTTCTTCCGGATCAGTGACACCGGCACGCTGTAGTAGTGCTTGTCCAGGCGCACGTACCCGTTCTGCTGCACGGTGGCGATGCACCGTTTCTTGATCTCGAACCGGATGGGATTCAGCGGCCCCATGCAAGCGCGCTCGATCTCCTCGTACTGTTCCCGGCGGCTGTAGTTCCGCCCCGTGAGGTTCGAGTTGTTGTGAATCTCCAATGCCACGCGGATGGCTGCATTCAGCCCTTCCAGGTCGTAGTATTCCTGGTCTTCCACCAGCGGGTAGATAGTCCGGTAGATAAGCTTGACGGCGCCCTCTACGAGGGCCTTGTCGCGCGGGCGGCGGACACGGGCCGGCAGCGCTGCGCAGCTGTAATGCTCCGCGAACGCCGCGAAGTCCTCGTTCAACTCGGACTCGTACTTGTTCGGATGCGTCACCGCCGCCTTCAGGTTGTCTGGCACGATGGCCTGCGGCGTCCCGCCATAGAAGTAGAAGGCGTTCTCGCAGGCGTGGATGAAATCCTCCTTCTTCTGGCTCATCACCGCTTCGACATAGGTGAGCTGGGAGCAGGGGAGGATGGCGACGAACACTTCCACGGGGACCTTCTCGCCGGTCTCCCGGTCGATGAGGTGCAGCCGGTCTCCGGCGAAGTCCACGTACATCCGGTCCCCGGCCTTGTGTTCCAGGTGGGCGACGGGCGCGGACTGGATGAGATAAAGCTGGAGGATCCGGAAGAATTGGCTCTTCATGTATCCGTTGGGATGCTCTTGCAGATACCGCTGGAAGACCATGGTCTTCGTGACGCCCTTCTTCCTCAGCATCCGGGCATACTCCGGCATCCGGTCCATGAGTTCCGTGTACCGGTCAGACTTGGGCTGGGGAGGATAGGGGTCCGGCTTCTCGTTGAAGAGGCGGAGCAGGTCGGGCTCGTCCATCGCCAGGATCTCCTCGATGGTCTTGCCGCTCTGATTGAAGGTGGTGATGTACTTCTTCACGGTGTTCCGTGAGATGTCCATCAGGCTCGAGATGGTTCTCGTTCCGTTTCCTGCCACGTAACAGCGCAGGACTTGTTTGATTCTTGGCATACTTATCTTTTTGTTAGGCATAATGGTTTTCATGCTGCAGTCCGCCGCGGCACGAGGAGCCTTCAAGTATGTCCAGGGGGGAATGCTATCGCACGGCAGCGGAAGAGTATGCTAAGCTATCTCGTGCGATAACATTGCAAAGATATGAAATCATTCCGGAAACCGCAAACGGAATCCCGTGCACGGAATCCTGGAGCCGGGAAACCGGGCCCGGAATTCCGGGTGTCGAGGATGCCTTTCCCGGTTATGCTACTATGTTCAAATTTGTTCGGATATGGTCAAATCTTATACATATTAGTGCTTTAGTTAAGACTAGAAGTATGGAATTGCCGAAAACAATGCGTATCTTTGTGCAATTAAGTATACGCGTGCGTGCGTAGCCCCTGCACTTAGGCCGTTTTCCTGGATAGGAAAGGGCGGTGCGGGTATGTTCTCTGTCGATACACAATTCGGCGGGGAATAGAAGTTTTTATCAAGAAGAATTCAATTATTCTGCTATTACACTGAAAGGTATCGTCCTCGCAGGCAGCTCCGGCACAAGATTCTACCCCGTTACCAAGAAAGTTGGCAAGTAGGTTATGCCCATGTCTAAGTGAACAACAACAAACCAATGCCCACCCAAGTCAACACCCAACGCATAGCCAAAAACCCCCTGCTCTTGTACGGGCGGATGCTGCTGATCATAGCTGTGTCGCTCTATACCAGCCGTGTGGTGCTCAATACGCTTGGTGTAGAGGACTATGGCATCTACAATGTCGTTGGGGGCATCGTGACAATGTTCGCGTCCCTCAATGGGGCGATGGCGACGTCAACCCAGTGATACCTGACATTCGAACTGGGGAAGGGCAATCAGGAATGGAAGGGTCAGGAATGGCAGGGAACAAGGCTCTCTAAAGCCGCCGCTTATGGTCAAGAAATGCTAACGAATTATTGAATCGTAATGAACCCAAATAAACGCATAGCCATCAATGCGATGGCAACTTATGGAAGAACGATTCTGAGAATGGCATTAGGTCTATTCTCGAGTCGTTGGGTGTTACAGTCGCTCGGAGAGGTCGATTATGGATTGATGGGCGTGGTGGGAAGCTTAATTGTTTTCATCACTTTTTTGAATTCTGTGGTTTCTGGAGCATGTGCGCGTTTTTTTGCATTCTCTATTGGTAAGAATGATAATGATGACCTTGTCCGTTGGTTTAATGCCGGGTTGTCTGTTCATCTATTATTGGCCGTTGTTATTGTTTTGTTTGGTGCACCGCTAGGTGAGTGGGCTATTGATCATTTCCTTAACATACCACCTGACCGTTTGAATACCGCTCATTGGGTTTTTCGTTTTTCCTTGATTGGCGCTTTCTGGACAATGAGTTCAACCCCTTTCGAAGCGATGTATACTGCAACGCAGAATATTGCTGAGTATACTTTGTGGGAAGTGGCTAGTATACTAACTAATTTTGGCTTCGTCTATTGGTTACTATCGTATCAAGGAGACTCTTGGCTTATCTATGCGGGTTTTACAGTAGCATTAACTGTTTTATTGGGAATAGGAAAGGTCGTTCGTGCAAGTATCGTTTTCCCCGGATGCCGTATTCATCTATCTTATTGGAAAGATTTGAAACGAACAAAAGAGATGTTATCATACTCGGGCTGGTCGTTGTTTGGGAATCTGGGATATATGGCTCGTATGCAACTTCCTGCTATTCTACTGAATCAATATTTTCCGCCAGATAGATATAAATATGTGAATGCATCTTATTCAATTGGCGGATCTCTCGCGGGTTATACTCAGAATCTCTCAACTTCACTCAGAGGTGCATTCGCGCCCCAAATTGCCACGCTTGCTGGTGCAAATGATAAGAATGGAATGGTAAAAACCGCTTTTAGAGCGTCTAAATTTGGCACATTCCTTATGCTTTTATTTGCAATACCAGTGACATTGGAAGCCGACCATTTGCTTGTTTTATGGCTTAAGACACCACCCCTGTTAGCCGGCACCTTCTGTCGTTTAGTGCTATTACAAATGGTGTTGGAGAACATTACTTTCGGACACATGTCTGGCATAATGGCCACTGGCAATATTAAATGGTATCAGATTACTACCGGCCTGCTTTGTGTTCTTAGCATACCTATCGCATGGCTGGTTTTAGCATTAGGTGGTAGTCCTGTTTCTGTTAGTTGGGTTATCGCAGGATGTATGGCTGCGTGTTCTATTGCCAGGCTGTTCTTTGGACGGTCGTTATTAGGTATTGGTATTAGGTCATGGATAAGGAGTATCTTTATTCCCATTTCAATTATAGTGATAACCTCATTCTTTGCCGGATATCTTGTTGTAGTATTGATTCCGAATCCATCCTTTTTCCGTATATGTTTGACAACCGCAGTCTCATGTCTAGTTATGATAATTGTTGCATGGTTTATCTTGTTTGACAAATCAGAACGAACCATTCTAGGCAACACGGTTAAAAGGATAATTCCTAAACGTGTAAAGAAGTATTTCGGTATTTAGCAGGCTATTTTGATGGTATCTTTATGAAAGCGACACTTAAGCGACTACTATTAGATAAAGCTCACGCGATAGACATTCAACAGTTTACTCTTGCCGATTTGGTGGCGTCGAGAGGCGTGAAAGAGTACATAGGGTTGAACTATGCTAAACTCCAAAATGATATTCTCTCATATGTGAGGACATTGGAGATTGCCCCTTTTACTTATAAGTATTCTGCAAGCCGAGAGAGACCGTGTCTATATGCCAGCATATACGCTGTGATGATAGAGGGATTGTTTGGAGTATTAAATAACCGAGGAACCGACGAGCTACAACAATGGGGTGAATACCTCAATAGTTTCCAGAACCCTGTTGATGGTATTTATTATGATCCTGTGCTTGCAGGACCAGATTATGAGCACAAAGGAGTGTGGAATGAAGGATGGGGAAAGCATCATCTGATGGGGCATATCATAATTGCGTTATCCAGACTAGGCGTAACACCCAAGTATCCATTTAAGTATCTTGAGGATTTCTATGACAAGGACTACTTGATCAACTGGATGGAAGGATTCGATTTTGCGGGAGATGTTTGGACGGTCAGTAATTATTTTATGAACCTTTATTCTGTCCTAGAGTATGCTCGAGATTATATGCAGGAAACAAGGGCCAATCAATCTATTGAATTGATGGTTGATTGGCTTTTGAAGAAACAAAACCCTTCAACCGGGATGTGGCATGACGAGGCCGTTTCCAGGTTTAACACCTTGGAAAAACTGAAGGTTGTTAGAGCCGCATACCATTTCTATCCATTATTTGAATACGAAGGGATAGAAGTCCCGAATGCTAAAGAAATCGTAAATACGATACTTCCTTTGCAAAACCGTTGGGGCGCATGGACGGTTGATGGTGGTAATTCTGGAGCTTGCGAAGATATTGATGCCATTGATCCCTTGGTTCGTTATGCGTCAGCATGCCCGGAACGATCTCAAGAGATTGAAACGGCCGTCAGGCGTTCTATGGTATGGCAACTTGCATGTAGAAACGAGGATAAAGGGTTCTCTTTTTATCTGCACGCTCAACAAGAATACGGGGGGCATCCTGTTACAACAAGTTTGGTTGACGAGAGTTCTATGTTTGCTACTTGGTTCCGCACATTGTGTTTAGCCTATGAGATGCAATTTTTAGGTATAGAGAATCATTTTAATATAGGTCGCTTCCCTGGTTATGAACTTAAAATGAGGATGGGCAAATATGAATAGTGTCGGCGGGAATAAGACGATTACTGTGCTGATGAGTGTGTATAACGGAGAGAAATATCTCCGCGATGCAATAGATAGCATTTTAGCCCAGACATACACAGATTTCGAGTTTGTAATCTACGATGATTGTTCGACGGATCGGACGTCAGAGATAATCTTGAGTTATTCGGACCGACGGATAGTTTATCGTCACAATAATACGAACCAGGGCCTAACAAAAAACCTGGCAGATGGCTTGAATCGCTCGAATGCGTGTTACATTGTACGTATGGATGCTGATGATATCGCTTATCCCCAGCGTTTGGAAAAGCAAGTACTCTACATGAATGAACATCCTGAAATATCCATTCTGGGTTCAGCGGTTTCATATTTTAAGGAGAGCCCTGGAGACGGAAGCGTTGCTTATCAGCCTACAGACGACGAAAGAATAAAAGCGACTTTATTCATCAGTTTTACCCTTCTGCATCCTAGCATCATTATCCGCCGTTCCGACTTAGTGGAACGTCATATTAATTATAATCCAGATTATCGTTGCTCTCAGGATCACGAACTATACTTACATGGCATATTGAAAGGGATTAAGTTCGCAAATCTATCGGAGCCTCTTCTATATATGCGCTCTCATTCTGGCAGTATTTCAAGGGCTAAACACGGTTTTCAGCAAGAATGTTCTCAGCGAGCCAGATCCTTTTTTTTGGAGAGAACTGGTATAGCAGAAGAATGCACAGCAGAAGAAATCAATTCTTACAATACCTTTGCATCCGGTTACTTTCCGGAAACTATTGAAAAGCTCCATTCTTACGAACGTTTTACTGAAAAGATATATAATAATCCCAAGACGGAATTATATTTTGATAAAGATTTGCTTCGGGAACTGATGGCGGCGAAACTATGTGATGGGGCATATGAGGCCGTCAATCATAAGACTCTTCGGATCCCCGCATTAAATGCCCGAAAATCAGAATTAAAATTATTCTCTCCGAAATGGTCGGCAAGTAAGAAACTGAAGTTTTTCATCAAGTCTTTGATTTCAAGATGAACTTTGTTTATTTTAGTTATAATTTTTTCCCGCAAGCCGATGCTGAATCATATTGTGCGACCAGATTTGCTTCAGCCCTTGCGCGTTCAGGCCACGATGTGACGGTCGTTACGATGGATTGGCCTATGCAGGTCTCAGATAAGACCTACAAAGCCCTTGTCTCTGAAAGATTAGACATAATACGATTACCCTTTTCTTCCAAGAAAAATACGCCCCTTAAAGCCTTACTTTGGTACGGGCATAAGCATCAATCGGCCGTTGATGTCCCTCTGGCCGTGAAAACTGTCAAGTCGCTGCTGAGAAAGACTAATCAGCCTATTCTAATCACGCGTACACATCCGGTTATGTGCACGATGGTTGGCTTACATGCTTATCATTATGCCTATAAGTGGATAGCTCATTTTAGCGATCCCATTCCATGGATTGGAAGTTATTCCAACACATTGGGGCATCGTCTTTTGAAGCGGAAAGAAATGAATATTTTGCGCCGTGCTTTTTTACATGCTGATGGGATTTCGGTAACTTGTAAGCATGTCTACAAGTTTTACAAAGAATTCTATGGCAATGCTTTTGATGAGAAAAAGGCCTTTATGACAACTCACATTGGGGATTATCGTCTTGACGATCCACCATCGAAATCAGATTTACTCAAAACAGAGCGCATATTACTTCACCCCGGGTCAATATTTGCGCGCAGGGGAGGGAATACCATTGCCCATGTAATGAGTCAGTTAGCTGAAGAAGGCAACGACATAGAGTTTGTCCAAGTTGGTGAAGTTGAAAGCGTATTACATGATGCGCTGCAGGAAAACAGTCATGTCAAAATCTTCAATACAGTTTCTCCGGAAGAATCAGTCAGGCTCCGTAAGAAGGCACGAGCTATTTTTGTTCCTGACTTTGAGTCCGATCTCTCTTATTCACCCTTCCTTTTGTCAAAGTTTGTTTATCAAATAATGAGTGATAAACCTATAGTCCTTTACTCAAAGGAAGATAGTGAGATGCATGATTATGCGCTGCAGTTCCCCGAAGCTGGTATTTTTTGCGCTGAAGATGGTAATGTCGAATCCTTAAAGAACGCCATAATAACGGCGATGGACTACGACTTGTCATTGATTGATAGAAGTAGAATACGCAAAGTATTCTCCGAAGAAACAATCGTTGGCTGTTTTATCGAAGAAACTCAAAAGCTAATATCTAGGGATGGTCGCAGGTAATAAAAGCAATACTATCGCCAATATGGGGTTTATAGGAGCGCTTCTAGTAGTCCTTCTCCATGTTAGGCCTATTCCTGCAACATCGTTGGGTACCATGCTTGTTGATTTCATATATCAGAAATCAGGTTTTCCAGGGATTGCGGTGCCGTTATTTTTCGGAATTTCCGGCTATCTGTTGGCGAGCCATGTCAACGAAAGAGGATGGTGGAAGAAGGCAGTTAAGAAAAGAGTCAAGACGCTGATTGTCCCCTTTTATGCATGGACTGTCATCCTTTTGGCGGTTCAATTGGTTTTGCTAGTTGCCACACAGGCTTTACAACTTCCGCAAGTCACTCCGAATCCTTTATCAAATGGAGTCGCATGGTTTCTTCTTGAGCTCTTTGGGCTTGATTTTTTTCATCTTACAGGGATTGTATGGTATCTACGCTCTCTCTTTATGATGGTGTTGATTTCGCCTCTTTTCGTGCTAGTTTTCAAAAAAGGGGTGATTCCTTCGTTACTATTTTTGCTCTTTCTGGTTGTAGTTCATCGGTATGGCCCTTATTCACCTAGCGGAAACTTCTATCTGGATGGTTTCTTGGCCAATGGTCTCTATTGCGAAGGGTTATTGCCTTTTGCTGCAGGTATAGCTATCAGGATGTATCCGACATTCTTGAACAAGGTGACTTTGGAGTGGCTCAAATGGGCTGGGGGGGGGTGGTGTATTCTGCTTATAATCAGATATATCCATGATAATGTTATGGCCTTCTACCTTATCAGTGTGCTGGATGTTCTTCTGATTTGGGGATTGGCAAAATCTATCATTTTACCATCGTGGACAGATGGAATATCAATACGTATTTATCTTTCCCATATGATTTTCAAGTGGCTATTAGCATTTGTCTTGAATGGATTGGGACTATACACATTGCTATGGGATTCCGTAGGCTTTTGGCCGTTTAAGTATTTGATTGTCGTGCTGGCCACCACCTTATTCGTTGTTAAGACAAAGAACAGAGCCCCCCGAATTGAGACATTATTATTCGGAGGTCGGTAGACACTCATACAGGTGTTTTTACTATGAATCATCAACCACTTCTCTCTTTTATCATCCCATGCTATAATGTGGAGCCTTTCCTTTCTGATTGTTTAGATTCAATTCTAAGACAAAAAGAGGGTGCCTGGGAAGCAATATTGATTGACGATGGTAGCACCGATAATAGTGTCTCTATTGCGGATCATTATGCTGCAAATGATAATCGAGTGATTGTTGTTCGCCAAACTAATCAAGGGGTTTCTGTTGCCCGGAACAAAGGTCTGGAATTGGCTTCCGGGAAGTGGATTTGGTTCGTGGATAGTGATGACTACATCGTAGACGGTGCTTTAACGAAGGTGATTTCTGTTATTGATTCCATCAAATGTGATACTGTTTTCTTTGGACTTCGCCACCAATATGATGATTTTTTGCGTGAAAGCAAGATTGACGCGCTGACCAGTTTGGAGAAGGACGTTTTTTTGAAGCAGGTATTTTGTTATACAAATCCTGCGATGTTGTTTTCCAATGCAATCATCCAGCAGAATCAGCTCAGATTTACGCCTGGGATCAAAATGGCGGAGGATTTGGAATTCCAGTATAAATACCTCATGTTTTGCCGGAGACCTATAAGTATTTCAGACTGTTTGTATGTCTACCGACATCGAGAAGAGTCCGCGACGGCCAATGCCCATACACATAGGAATAATATGTATGACTGTATGAAAGTCTCTCGGAATTTGCTAGAGTTTGTCAAACAGGTTTCCGGCTCCGAGCGACAGTGGTTTTCCAGAAGGGTCAGAAGTTTATTGAAGTCGGGGTTGCAAGCGGGAGAACATCTGGATAAGGCGGAACGTTCTTGTCTCCAGAGTGAAGTACGAGAGATTGTCCATGGCTTCAAGAGCATTGGCTATATGAGTGTCCAGGATCGCACGCTGGCATTGGCATGCATGAACCTGGATTTATATTATTTCGGATTGAGATTGTTTTATAAGGTAAAACGAATTCGGTAATGAAACTCTCGATAATAATTCCGGTTTATAATGTAGAACCTTTTATCTCCCGGTGCCTAGATTCCTGCTACAATCAGGGTATTCTGGAGGAAGACTATGAGATTATATGCGTTGATGATGGTAGCACGGACAAGTCCATGTCGATTGTGGAGGAGTATGCTTGTCAACATAAGAATCTTGTCATCCTACACCAATCAAATGCCGGGCAAAGCGTGGCTAGGAATCATGGTCTGAGAATCGCTCAAGGTGATTATGTTTGGTTTGTGGATAGCGATGACTGGATACAGCCCAATGTATTGCCCGGCCTGATTGAGCATGCATATCGTGATAAACTTGATACTCTTTGTTTTACATTTCAATATGCATATGAAGACGGCCGCTTTTCAGATAGCGGATACCGTATGCCATCTTTAAACCAGGTCATCGACGGGCGCGATTTCATATCGAATTATACTATGCCGGCTGGCCCCTGGAGTGCTATTCATCGGAGGGCTTTCCTGATTGATAAGAATCTTCGTTTCATTGAAGGGATCAAGCGTGAAGATGAAGATTTTACTATTCGCGTCTACTGTTCTGCCGAAAAGATAAGCTACATAAATTATGTAGCGTATAACTATTTCCAACGGGTTGGATCAACAATGAAGTCGCCAAAGTCGACTAAAACAGCAGACGATTTGCTTATTGTTGCAGATTCGTTATATACTTATGCCCAAAGCATAAAAGATGTTCATACACAGGCATATTGGTCTATAATGAATCATGTCTCTTTCGCATTTTCGCAATCATTGGCATATTGTGGTGAGGGTAAAAACGACTTGGAGAAATATAAGATGAAACCTTATTATCCTCTAAATATCAACCCATTGCTCAGTAAAAAAAACAAATGGAAATATACGATCATTAATTATTCATTAGAATTCTATCTTAAGCTCTATCGTTTGAAATGAACAGTCTACGTTTATTCATCATAAGGTTTTTCATGGCCATAATTCCAGAGACTCGCGGGTTTGGTCTCAAAAGAGCCTTGTACCGCTGGGCGGGAGCAATAATAGGGAACGGGGTCAAGATCAATTCATCTGTAAGGATATCGGGAATCGGGAAGTTGTCCATTGGAGAAAATACCTGGATCGGCCCTGAAGTCATGATTGCCTGCTCTTCCGCAATTTCTATTGGAGCGGACTGCGATATAGCACCTCGCGTATATATCGGTGATGGAACGCACAAGATCACTCCTGGTATGACTCGTATCGCTGGCCAGGATGTGACTGAGCCCATTCATATTGGAAACGGCTGTTGGTTGTGTGTGAACAGTACTGTTCTGCCGGGAGTGTCGATAGGAGATAAATGTGTCGTCGCCGCAGGTGCGGTCGTGAATAAGTGTTGTGACCGGAATCGGCTTATCGCGGGAGTGCCGGCAAAAGTCATAAAGGAATTGGAATAATGTTTCGGGATATTAAGAATTACATAGCGTCAACAGATAAGCCTACTCTCCTGTTTGCGATCGCATCGGCATGGCCGATAATGGGTTTTTTGCCATCTCTTCCGGATATCATATCATATGGGATATCTATAGTTTTTGCAATCTATTGCATTAGATATGCTAGAACCCTTGATAAGGCCTTTTTATTACTGCTTTTATACATCCCGATTGAATTATTAATAGCTCAACCTAACAGGGTTTTCCACTCATGGCAACGCTATGTTTATTTTGCTATACTGCTAATCAATGTGTCGCCATTTATGCAGAGTTATGAATTACGACAACATAGAGAGCAGATATTCCAAATAATGATGTGGGCATGCGTTCTAATAGGAGTTGGTTCTTTTTTCGCTCGTATGCTGGGGATTAATTATATGAGGGGATATAATATTGACGCCCTGTCAACCGCAGGTATCTTTGGCGGTTTAACGACGCATTCGATGATGCTCGGGCCTATCGCCGGTGTAGCGGCATGCTATCTCTCCAGTCGAGCTATGACAACCAGGCGTTTTCTGGATTGGGTTTGGGTTGTGCTCGCTATCTTTTCGGTATTATTCTCTTCGTCTCGTGCCGCGTTGTTAGCCTCTATCGTCGGTGTTGTCATTACTGTTTTTTGCAAATCCGGGTCTTCAAGCCGATTCTTAAGAGTAGCTATTGTGGCCCTTGTAATTGCCTCTTCAACATATACATTCTGGGAAGGCGCCCTCTCTGGTGTTCTTGAGAAAAATGGCTCTTCATCGTCCCTGAACCTTGATTCACGAGAAACACTTTGGAAAGAAAGGATCAATGATTTTAAATCAAGCCCCATTTTTGGGGTTGGATTCTGTGCGGCTTCCATTTCGGAATCATCGATTATTGACATGGAATCAGGTAGAATAGAATCCGGCACTTCATGGATTATTATCTTCTCCATGCTAGGTGTCTTAGGTGCTATAATGATTATTCCCATTTTCTTTAAGGCTTTCAGGACAGCATATAGACGGAAAGACGATGGACCCTGCCCGGTAATCTGTGGGGTACTTTCCTTGTTTTTTGTACATATGTTCGCCGAAGGGTATATTTTTGCCGGTGGGAGTTTTCTTGCATTTATGCTATGGCTTACTGTAGGAGTGGCAATGGACAGTAGATTCATCGATGAATGATGGAATTGGTCTTTTACACAAACTACTTAAATCTTCATCAGGTACACCTGATGGACGAGTTTTATGCCCTGCTCGGGGAAGGTTTTCGTTTTGTAGCCACATTGCCCAGAAACAATGGTGTACTGAAAGGAGGTTCTGACTATTCCACACGTCCCTATTGTATTTTAGCTGGAGAGGATGCTGGAGCTAGAGAGTATGCGTTTAGATTAGCCCGTGAAGCGGGGACGTGCGTTTTCGGTGCATCTTCGCAGGCGTTTGCCGTAGAGAGGGCAAAGAATAATCCCTCAGGGCTCTCGTTTGAGATGGGTGAACGATGGCTTAAGCATGGTTGGCTGACATTTGGAAGCCCGGTTTTCCGTCAATGGTTGTGGAACTATTTCCGTTTCTATCGAAGGGCCAATTTTTATAAGTTGTGCTGCAGTTTCTATACCACTGGAGATGATTCGCGGCTGAAAGCATATAAGGGGCGTCATTACAAGTGGGGATACTTTACCAGCGTGACGAACGATTTTGTTGAAGCATCCCCGGAGGATGTTTCCACAAAAGGGAAAGTACGCATCCTATGGTGCGCACGTTTCCTTTTGTTGAAACATCCGGAGTTGGTCATTAGACTTGCCTCAAGGCTAAAGAAAGGAGGGTATGATTTTGTGATTGAGATGTATGGTGATGAGGGACATTTGGCTCCCCATGATAAAGTATATTCGCGGAGTGGCTTAGAGGCTCTTATTGAGAGGTCTGACGTTGGTGATGTGGTCACTCTGAAGGGAAACCGTCCGAATCTTGAAATTAGGAAGGCTATGCAGGAGGCTGACTTTTTTCTATTCACCTCCGATCGTAATGAAGGTTGGGGGGCCGTGTTAAATGAGGCAATGAGCAGCCGTTGTGCTGTGGTGGCATCAGATGCAATAGGTTCTGCTCCATTTCTAATTAAGAATGGGCAGAATGGCTTTCTGTTTAAATCCAAGGATTTGAATTCTCTTTATGAAAAGGTTGCCTACTTGTTAAATAACCCCGAAAGCAGACAAAGGATTGCTGAACAGGGTTACTTGGAAATGCTGCGCGTATGGAGTCCTAAAGTGGCAGCAGAGAATCTGCTGAAACTCATAAGCGATTTGCAAAACGGTCGTGATACTTCTATCTTAGAGGGTCCTTGTTCAAAAGCAGAATAGTAAGACTAATTGGTTATTAAGGAAATGACTGTTGTGGTATTGGCTACGGCGTCGCGAATAGGGGGGGCACTGACCATTTATAAGCAGTTTCTCGATCATTTGAAAGATGAGATTGGTGACGACTCCTATGTGGTTGTCGTCCATAAGACAATGCCAATGCCTAAGATTAGCGGTGTGGAGTATCTAGTTGTTGATACAACAAGAATGTGGAACCGCATCTTCTTCGATTTTTATAAATGTAAGAGGTTGTTTAAGAAAAAAGGCATTGTACCGGATGTTATAGTCTCATTGCAGAACACGGGACTCTTTCATGCCAGAATTCCGCAAGTTGTTTATTATCACCAGTCTATACCCTTGTATCCCCAGAAATGGAGTTTACTAAAGAAGAAAGAAAGGAAATTGTTCTATTATAAATACATTTATCCTTTTTTTGTACGAAGTACACATAATAGAAAGACTGATTATGTCGTCCAGATTCCCTTTATCAATAAGGGTGTAGTTGAAAAGTATGGCATTCCATCTGACCATGTGCATACTCTTTTCCCGGATGTTGAATCAATTGATGTAGATGCAATACATGCATATGAATGGTCGGACAGTTGTGCACATTTTCTTTACCCTGCCAATGGCGCAAGTTACAAGATGCATATAACTTTGATTAAGGCTATACAACGATTGCGTGACAGCAGAGTCAGGCTTCATTTTACTTTTGAAAAGGGTAAGTATCCTATTCTCGATCGCTTGATTACAGAGGCGGGATTAGATGATGTTATAATTAGAGAAGGCGTGATTTCTCATGAGAGTCTATTGTCGATGTATAAGGCGGCAAGCGGATTATTGTTTCCGAGTACGATTGAGACGATAGGTCTTCCGCTCTTAGAAGCAGCTTCGTTTGGCCTCCCTATTATCGCCGCCGACTTGGATTACGCCCATGAAGTGCTTGGGGATTATGAAGGGGTGACATTTGTGGAATCTGATGATGTCAATCAATGGGTAATTAATCTGTATAGAATAATAGATACACCTAAAAAATATAAACCAATAGCTCAAAGGTCTAGTAGTTGGCCGCTGTTCTTTGATTTGGTTAGAAACTGCGCAGAGAGGAGATGAATATTATCTTTCTAACAATGTCTTCCAGTGTCTCAAACATTGATACACGAGGCATTTACACAGATTTGTTTCGAAAGTTTCGGGATGAAGGGAACAATGTGTTTATCGTTTTCCCCCATGAACGACGGACTGGGCTTCAGACTGTGATGTATGAACAGAATGGAATACAACTCATTGGAGTCCGTACGTTGAACCTTCAAAAAGCCAGTGTGGTTGAGAAGGGTTTAGGACAGCTTCTGGTAGAGTGGCAATATAGAAGGGCAATCAAGAAGCTGCTTTCTCACATTAGATTTGATTTAGTTTTATATAGTACTCCTCCTATTACTTTCCCTTCAGTTATCTCTTTTTTGAAAAGTAGAAACCCTAAAGCTTCCACCTACTTATTACTTAAGGATATTTTCCCGCAAAACGCTGTAGACCTTGGGTTGATGAGCAAAACTGGACTTAAAGGGAGTCTGTATCGTTTTTTTCGCAAGAAAGAGAAGAGACTATATGCATTAAGTAGTTATATTGGATGCATGTCTCCTGCTAATGTGAAGTATCTTCTTGAGCATTACCCCAATATTTCAGCGGAGCATATAGATGTTGCGCCTAATAGTATTGCATTATTGCCTCATATTGATAAAGACAAAACTAGGATCCTTGAAAGATATCATTTACCTACAGACCGCCCGATTTTTATTTATGGTGGGAATCTTGGCAGGCCACAAGGAATACCATTCATTATTCAATGTCTAGAAGCAAATGCTAATCGTGAGGATTGTCATATATTGGTCGTTGGTACTGGAACGGAGTTTCCTCGTCTTGAATCATGGTTTATGTCTTCTGCGCGTCATTCCTCAGTTTCCCTGATAGATGGCCTGCCAAAGGAAGAGTATGATGAACTTGTAAGGGCTTGTGATGTTGGTCTAATATTCTTGGATCATCGCTTTACCATCCCCAATTATCCATCTCGCCTTCTCAGTTACCTGGAGAACAAAATGCCGGTTCTGTGTGCCACAGATCCTAATACTGACATCGGAAGGATTGCTGAAGAGAATGGATATGGCTATTGGTGTGAGAGTAATTCCGTCGAGGCTTTTACGGTTATTCTTGACAGAATGATTCACTCGGATCGGGAGACAATGGGCGAAAAGGGATATGAGTTCTTGAAAAACAATTACTTGGTTGATAATACTTACAAGGTTATTATGCAACATTTTGATAGTTCAAAGTAGATGTATAGAATTGCACACTGGTTACAGAAACAGTTGCCGTTTGTTTGGCGGCTTGTTGAGCTCTTGAATTCTTTTTTATTCAGCGTAAGATACACGAGAGGACTGTCATCCATAAATGAAGTTCTCGTTCCTTACCAAGTTGATTATTCTGTGCGTCTGGCTGAACTTGGTGATGTGGATCGGCTTGTAGCGTTCTTTTGCGAGCAGCCGGAGGAGGCATTCAAGTTCTTTAATCCGCATCCTTTTGATGCCAAAACAATAGCGCGCTTGATCAAGAACAAGGCTTACCTGTTTTTTGTCGTCTTAAAGGAGGAACAAATTGTCGGCTATTTCTTCCTCAGATGTTTCTTCAATGGAAAGTGCTTCAGGGGGAAGATCGTAGATTACCGCTGGCGAAATCGCGGTATAGCGAAACTGATGGGGAAAGTTTCCACAGACGTTGCCGTGCATTTGGGACTGAGGATCTTTGGCACGATTTCGAAAGACAATGTTGCATCAATGGCTTCTTCGTCGGCTGTGAATGAGATAAAGATTATTGAATATCTCCCCAACGATTTCGTTTATATTGAATACCTTCCTAAGAAGTAGTATGGCTTTAAAGTGGTTATTTGATAGAATCATTTCCTTGATTGGTCTGTTATTCTTGTGGCCAGTTCTGATAATCGTCGCCATTCTCATCAAGATCAAGATGCCCGGCGGACCCGCCTTCTTTACCCAGAAAAGGGTCGGCCGCAACGGCAAGTTGTTCACGATGTGCAAGTTCCGGTCGATGACTGTCGGCCATGGCGGATCATCGGTTTCCGTCGCCGGCGAATCCCGGATCACCCCGCTCGGCGCCAAGCTGCGGAAATACAAACTGGACGAGCTTCCGGAGTTGTGGAATGTGCTTGTCGGCGACATGAGTTTTGTGGGGCCGCGCCCGGATGTGCCGGGGTATGCAGATGCACTGATAGGAGAAGACCGGGAGGTGCTGAAACTGCGCCCTGGAATCACGGGGCCGGCGTCGCTGAAGTATCGGAACGAGGAAGAATTGCTGGCCACGGTCGACGACCCCCAGCGCTACAATGACGAGGTGATCTTCCCGGACAAGGTGCGGATCAACAGGTATTATCTGCATCACTATTCCTTCTGGATGGACATCAAGATGATCTTCGCGACGGTGCTGGGGAATAGGATTGAGTATGGAGGAGAGATTATTTAGGAATAAGAAATCTTTTGATTATGAATAGGATTTACCTTTGCCTCGCTCATATGAGCGGCAATGAAATGAAGTTCATCCAGGAGGCGTTCGACACGAATTGGGTCGTGCCGCTGGGGCCGAATGTGAATGGTTTCGAGAAGGACCTGGAAGGGTTTGTTGGAGAGAATAAGCGCGTTGTGGCACTTTGTAGCGGCACTTCTGCCGTGCATCTGGGGTTGCTGGCCTGCGGAGTAGGGCCAGGGGATGAGGTGTTGGTTCAGAGCTTTACGTTCTGTGCGTCGACGCATCCGATTACGTATCTGGGGGCGACGCCGGTGATGATCGACTCGGAACCGGATACGTGGAACATGGACCCGGACCTGCTGGAGACGGCCATCCGGGACCGGATCGGGAAGACGGGGAAGAAGCCGAAGGCGATCGTGCCGGTGGCGCTGTACGGGATGCCGGTGGTGGAGGATGCGGCCGAGGGATTCGGGTCCCGGTACAAGGGCCAGGTGCTGGGCACCTTCGGCAAGTTCGGGGTGCTCTCGTTCAATGGAAACAAGATGATTACGACCTCCGGCGGCGGCGCTTTGATTTGCCCGGACGAGGCGATGTGGCAGAAGATCATGTGGTATGCGACGCAGGCGCGTGAGAGTTATCCGTACTACCAGCACGAGGCCATTGGCTATAACTATCGGCTGTCCAATATCTGCGCGGGTATCGGCCGCGGACAGATGACCGTGATAGACGAGCACCTTGCGCACCACAAGCACATCCAGCGCTTCTATGAGGAGATGCTGGCCGATATCCCCGGTGTCCACGTGCATTCTCAGCCGGCCGGTGGCGACTATGACTCGAACTACTGGCTCTGCACGATCACTCTGGACCCGGACGTGCGGATTGTGGGGCAGGAGAACGCGTATAAGACCATCGTCCAAGGGGCCGTCGGCGGCGCCGCGGGCGTGATCCATATGGCGGATTCCGCGCACACGGATTGCGAACCGAATGCGAATGTGGAAGCCCTGCGTGTCTTCCTGGACGCGGCCGGCATCGAGGCTCGCCCAGTTTGGAAGCCGATGCACAAGCAACCCGTCTACAAGGGCGTCCCTTCCTACGAGAACGGCGTCTCTGAGGCGATTTTCAAGACCGGCATGTGCCTCCCCGCTGGACCGTGCGTGACGGATGAGGATGTGATGTATATTGTGGAGAAGATTAAGGAGGCGATTGTGAGGTAGCCCCCCCCCCGTGAGTCTGAAAAGACTGAAGGCATCGACCATAACATTTCTCCTTACGACCATCTGGGATCGTCTTTCAAGGTCAATAAGGATTACTTTGTGTGTGAACTGGTGGCGAGGCTTGAGCGACATCCCGATTGCCGGGTGTGAAACCGGTCCCTTGATCTGCTCGAGTTGGTATGGGTAGTCGCATAATGCCTTCCACGCAATGGGCATTACCCGCAAGCAGTCGACTCAAGCGGACTTGAACTCACTCAATGCAGAGTATGGACAATAATTATAAGGCATTTTTCGCGTTGCTTCGTGCGGGGCTCTGGGAACAGGGTGTCCAGCTTTTGCCCTACGAGCCTTTGGATTTCGATTCTCTGTATGAGTTGGCGGAAGAACAAGCGATAGTTGGGATAGTGGGTGCCGGATTAGAGCATGTGGAGGATCGGAAAGTGAAAAAACAGGAAGCCGTAAGGTTTCTGACAGAGGTATTCTACGTGGAGAGCAGAAATGCGGAGATCAACAGTTTTATCGAGAAGTTGACTAGTATGCTCCGGAGTGCAGGGGTTTATGCTTTGCTTGTAAAGGGGCAGGGAGTGGCTCAGTGTTACGACCGACCAAACTGGCGGTCAGTTGGTGATGTGGATTTGCTTGTAGATGATGTGAACTACCAGAAAGGAAAAGAGTTCTTGGCCTCAAAAGCGCAATCCGTGAGAATTGAGGATATGGATAAGAAGCATATCGGGATGAGAATTGAATCCTGGACTGTTGAACTGCATGGAACTCTCCATAACGGGCTCTCACGGAGATCAGACAAAGTGATAGACGAGATTCAGGAAGAGTCGCTCAGAGGCGGAAATGTCATGATGTGGCGTGATGGAGAGACAGATGTCCCCCTTCCGAGCCCGGATAATCATATCCTTTTCGTCTTCACTCATATTCTCCAGCATTTCTTCCATGGGGGTATCGGACTCAGGCAGATTTGTGACTGGTGCCGGTTGTTGTGGACATATCAAGAGAGTTTGGACAAGCGCCTTTTGGAATCCCGAATTCGGAGGATGGGGCTGATGTCGGAATGGAGAGTTTTTGCTTCTTTGGCGGTCAATCATTTGGGATTTCAGGCATCGTGCATGCCTTTGTATGGCGAATCGCGGGCTTATTCGCGTAAAGCTGATCGGGTGCTAGCCCTGGTGCTGAAGAAAGGTAATTTTGGACGGAAAGTTGATAAGAGCTATATGAAGGAAGCGCCTGTGTTGCGGAGAAAGATTATCACGATTG
>JAEEGL010996442.1_pt1 | contig 19410 bp, 19 predicted proteins | sample 9134231 | NCBI WGS metagenome assembly JAEEGL01 (sample SAMN16246548, study PRJNA631951) | gut metagenome | biome: gut microbiome; feature: rumen; material: fiber-attached | host: Bos | place: Iran: Karaj | collected 2018-10
ACGGAGATTTGTATTCTTGATAAAAATTCATCTCTTTTCCTTTCATAAAAAAAGGCTGTCATCTGACAGCCCCGTTAAACTCAAACATAATGAAATACAAAAAAGTCCTGCCGACACCTCGACAGGACTTTACCTACTTGTTCCATTATGAAAATTTTATATATCACAAAATGACACGAATTGCAACAATTTTACAACTATTTGTGGATAAAATCCGGTTTTACAAGCTCTTATACTTCTCAATTGTGCAAAACAAAAGTTAAAATAGATTTTTACAAGCATAGGTTATATATTCATAGCATCTGACAACAAAGGAAGCATTATGGCGGATATTTCAAACATAACCGAAGAACAAGCCAAACTTGAACTTGAGCACATTGCGCACGAAATGGCCAAGGCTGACATCGCTTATTATCAAAACGATGAGCCTTACCTGACCGATGCACAATACGATGAATTAAAACAACGTAATATCGAGCTTGAGGCCGCTTTTCCTCACTTAATCCGCCCCGACAGCCCCTCCCGCAAAGTCGGCGCACCTTTACAAAGCGGCTTTGGTAAAATTCCGCACCGTTTTCCCATGCTTTCATTGGGAGATGTCTTCTCCATTACCGAAGTTGAAGACTTTGTCGCCGGCGTAAAACGTTTTCTCAACCAAAGCGGCAATATTGATTTTATGTGTGAGCCCAAAATTGATGGTCTGTCTTTTACCGCTCGTTACGAAAAAGGCATATTTGTTCAGGGCGCAACCCGTGGTGACGGCAAAACCGGTGAAGACATTACCGCCAACCTGCGCACCATTAAACAGCTTCCGCAAAGGATTAATGGTGACGTTCCTGATGTTTTGGAAATCCGCGGTGAAGTTTATATGTCTAAAGCCGACTTTTTTGCTCTCAACCAAAAAAACGAAGCCGAAGGCAAAAAAATTTTTGCCAACCCACGTAACGCCGCTGCCGGATCATTGCGTCAGCTTGATCCCAACATTACCAAAGAACGCAACTTAAGTTTATTTGCTTATACCTGGGGCGAAGTATCCGACCGTTTTTGGACTTCTCAAATCGACTTTTTCAAACATCTGCAACAATGGGGTTTTCCGACCAACCCTAACAACTGTTTGTGCCATTCTATTCAGGATATTGAAACCTTTTTCAACAACCTGATGCAGATTCGCGCCTCTTTACCTTATGATATTGACGGTGTAGTTTACAAAGTTAACGATACGGTTTTGCAGGAACGTCTCGGCTTTTTGACCCGCACACCACGTTGGGCAATTGCTCACAAATTCCCCGCCGAACAGGCCATTACCACCATCAATAACATTCGCATTCAAGTCGGGCGCACCGGTGCTCTTACCCCGGTTGCCGATCTCGAACCCGTAAATGTCGGCGGTGTTATTGTATCACACGCAACTCTGCATAACGAAGACGAAATCAAACGCAAAGACATTCGCATTGGTGACAGCGTAATTATTCAACGTGCCGGTGATGTTATTCCTCAAGTAGTCGGTGTTATCTTTGAAAAACGCCCATCTGACAGTGTTGAATTTGTTTTTCCGCACACTTGCCCGCAATGCGGAGCTCACGCTATCCGTGAAGAAGATGAAGCCGTTCGTCGTTGCACCGGCGGTCTCACCTGCCCGGCTCAAGCTATTGAGCGCTTAAAACATTTTGTTTCTCGTGAAGCAATGGACATCGACGGACTTGGCTCCAAAATAATTGAAGATTTTTACAATGAAGGCATTATCAAAACTCCGGTCGATATTTTTACATTGCAAGAGCGCAATTCCGGCTCTCAAGATGACCTTTTCAGCCAGCATCAGGGCTTACATCTTGAACGCCGTGAAGGCTGGGGCAAAAAATCCGTTGACAACCTTTTTAGCGCAATCAACTCTCGCCGCACTATTTCATTGCCACGCTTTATTTATGCTTTAGGCATTCGTCAAGTCGGAGCTGCTACAGCTCGCCTGATTGCACAAAACTTCGGTTCATGGTCGCATTTTGCTCAAGATATGATGAACAAACAAACCGAAAAACTGCTTGCCATTGACGGCATCGGCGCAGCTATGGCTAAAGACATGGTTGAGTTTTTTCAAGAACAACACAACCTTGACACCATTGAACAATTGCTCAAACACATTACAGTTGAAGACTTTGTTGACAACGCCAACTATGACTCACCGCTATCCGGCAAAACTGTTGTCTTTACCGGCACGTTGACCTCTATGACCAGAGCCGAAGCCAAAGCCAAGGCCCTAAGCATGGGCGCAAAAGTCGCCGGCTCTGTCTCTAAAAATACCGACTTTGTAATTATCGGAGCCGACGCCGGAAGCAAAGCGCAAAAAGCCGCCGAACTCAATATATCTGTCCTGACCGAAGATCAATTTGCCGAACTTGTAAAATAAGCTACATAATCATAAATGTTTTAGAAAAATCATTTAACCACTTCTCAATTCCGCCGTTAATTATACTGCGGAATTTTTTTATTGTTTGTTCATCAAAATCTTCCAAAAAATCTCCCAAATCATCATCACTCAAACCATCAACATAGTCCGCAAATGCAAATACCAAATTTGTATTATAGGAGTAAATTCCGTCATTCTTAAACAAATTCTGCTCAAAGAAATACCAAAGCTCATCGGCTTTTTCTTTCATTTTCTCATTTGTCATCGCCGCCTCTTAAAATACATTTTATGTATTTAATATAGTTTACACAAAATGTATTATCAAGATGCTTCTCAAATTTAATTGATTTTTTACTTCCTTGGCGTAAACTATAATGAGTGTTATAGGGAGAAAACGCTATGTTGAAAAAATTACTTACATCAGTTACCATCGCGACTATTTGCGCCTGCAATGCTTATGCCCAATCTTTTGATCGCCCACAAGAAGGATCAACGTACCAGGCCGACTATGATTTTGAACAAATCAAGTATAATGATTGTTTGTTTAATATAGTAGGTGAAAGTCCTTTTGCTTATATTAGATGTCTTAATCAGGAAATTCGGCGCCAGGAATCTGGTATGGACTTTTTCTTTACCGAATTGCTCAAACAAGAACAATTTCAAAAATGGAATAATAGCACTTCTCCTACCGGTGGCAATATCAAAGATATGATGGATCAATATAATGCCTTTCGGGACCGTTTTTGCTCAATGTACTCTATTGGAATGATGAACTTCTATAAAAATATCGAATGGGGAAAAAAAGAATGCATAATGAAGATGAACGACGAAATCTTACGCAGACTACAACGTTTTTATGGAGAAAGTTTAGCAGATTATACCACTGCAGAAGATATGGAAGCAGAAGAGAGAGCTAACGAGGAATATAATCGTTCTCATCAATAGTACCAAATAACCGGTTTCCCACAGGCTGAGGCAATTCAAAAAACCATCCGTCATACAGGAAACCGTTATTTTTTACAAACTCGTCAGCATCTTTCGTCGGCATTACAGTTGTCCCAAGATTAAGTGAAACCCAATAACTATGCCCTCTGGTATAAACGATCAATTTGATGGTCAAGCCATTTTTAAGAACAACATTTATCTGTCGTGTCATCCATTCTGCAAAATCATTATTTTTGGTCGCCTGATAGAACAATAAGTCATCAAAACTAAAATCTCCTGGTTCAACACCACTGATTTCTTCAATATCAGAATTATTAAGTTTTAATAGCGGCTGCTCAAACCACTGATACGGCTGTGCCGGAATAGCAAAATCTCCCTTTAACAACGTTTTTTGACCGTTGTTCAAAGCCACAATCTCTGATGTATGCCCATTAATTTCATTAAAGCTGAGTTTCAATACATTTCCTTCTTCATCAACCAAATCTATTTCATCTTTTTCCTCATGCTCACCAACATACTTCTCTGCATACAACGCCGCTCGACGTAAGTTTTCAATTAATGCATCAACCACATCCGTATTCACAGGATAGCAATCATCTTCTTTACTACACCAACTTCCCATCTTACGCTCTATTGTCATGCCGTTATTAATAGTAATTTTTTCGACTTTAGAGATATATTGGGGCAACTTGATTTCTTGATTATAAAAAGATGGAACCGATAAAAATGCCACAATTGCAGCAACCGTAATTATTAATAAAAATATTATTATAACAACGATTTTTTTATTCATCATAATCTCCGTAGACTAGATTTTCTCTGCCACTTTACCAATACCATAATCAACAGCAGAATCAACACCGGACAAATAACAATATTACTCCACAATAACCTATTAAGCTTTGCCTCAGTTACATTTCCAAACTCATTGCTTGCACGTTTCAACTCATTCAATACTTTTTGCGCGGCACGATCCAAATCATCAATTTCTTTTTGAAGCTCCAATTTTTGTTTTCCTGCAACGATTTTTACCAAAACCTTTTTCTCACGTAACTGTTCTTGCAACAAATTATATTTAGTCTTTAGTTCACTCTGTCTTTTTGCATATACTGCCAACATCGGTTCAGATACCGCCTCAGCAATACTTCTACTGTTTTTATGCTTCAAATCAGCAACAGACCCGATTTTTGCATCATCTTTCAGCAAACCGTTAATCAATGATATCACAAATTCAGCATTATCGGCATATGGCACCGAGCCATAAATCGGATTTTTTATATCACTTTCCAAAACCCACGTATCATCTGATACAAAATCGGAATCAGCAACAACGACTAGTGCAGAATCATCGGTAGCTACCGGTGCAAAAGGAGGTATTTCACTCTCGTACTTAGTTCCATCATAAAGACCATGAGTATAACTTGATAAAAATTTTCCGGTTGCTTTTATTACTAAATTGTAAGCCTGGCTTCCTCCTTGAAAAATTTCAATGATATTCTTCTTAGGGGTATATCTTAACTCTTCCGCCCTAATAACTCCGGAATCATCAGGAGATTTAACTAAGATATCATACTTGATATCGTTACCGCTATTAGGTTCAATTTCCAAAACTCCTGCCGATCTGAAATGCAATTTTTGTTTTGCATTATTTTCAACAAAAAACCATAAAGGATACCTAACTTCTCCATCAACTTGCAAAGCTTTTGCAAAACTCCCTACAACCTTCTGATAATCATAAACAATTCCCCACTGACGCAACAGTGATTGTATATTGTTTTTAATACGCGGAGGATATCCCTTATAAAATTGTTCTACTTCCGAATACGGGTCAACAAAAACAATTACCTTTCCGCCATACATCAAATATTGATCCAAAGCATACAAAAAAGTTGATGACAATTCTTTGGGATTAAGTACTATCAGGACTTTTACATCTTGCGGAATATATACGGCATTTTCCATAACTCGCATAAATTTATAGTCTTCACTCAATTCATCAATTAAAGACCAAACTTTATTCTTTTCAGTATTTTCAAAAATTGGCATTTCACTTGAAACAATACCCACAATCGGCTTATCTTCATTCTGAAAATCAATCAAAATGCGATTAATATCATTTTCAAAATAAATCTCTCGACCTGGAACTAGCTCACTGATAATTCTTTGTTTTTCCATCCCTATCACTTGCAAACCGGCATAAGCATATTCATCATTAAACGGAATTGCCTTTATTCCGATTTCTTCCGCCAACTGTGCTTCATTACTATATGGCTTAACCCTCACAATTTCCATACCGATTTTTTTTGAATTCAGTCTTTGATATTGACTCAACAAATTTGTTACATGACCGACATAATTATAATGTTCTCGATCAAACGGTTTTAAATTATCTGACACATAAATCCTGAAAATAATTGGCTCTTGCAAATTCTGCACAATCTCTTTTGATACCTTATCTAACGTATATTGTTTGTTATTTGTAATATCCCAGTTAAAGCCGCCCAAAATCCGACCGCAACATAAATTAACTGCAATCCACGCAACCAAAGCCGCAAAAACAATTGCTATTTTCTTCATTATTTTGTCCTCCAACTGGCAACCACCAACCAATTAAAAAACAATAACAAAACAGCGACGCTTACAAAGTAAATTATCCCAGCCGGATTAAACTGCCCATTACAAAAATTTTGATAGTTATCATCAAAATTCAATACTCCGTCAAAATAAAACGGCATATTTTTCCACCATCTGGTAACCCAATACCCCCATTTCAAATTAACCCACAGAACACCGACCAATAATCCGCTCAAATAGGCTACCGCCGGAATACTAACCAAAGCTGAAAATAAACAACCGACGGCCGTCAAAGCCCCAATAACCGACACAAGCCCTATATAAGCACTCAAAATATTACCCCAGTCAAGCGGCACATAAATTGTCGTCGTTAGCAATAAAGGCACAGAAAAAAGCAACATCATTACAGCTATTGTAAACATCGCTAAAAATTTAGAAAAAACCAAATTCCAACTGGTTATTGGAAAAGTCAGCAAATTCTCGATTGTTCCGCTCTTTTTTTCTTCGGCCCAACAACGCATCGTAATTGCCGGAATAATCATTGCCAATATTTGTGGTTGATAGATAAAAAAGGACATCATCGCCAAATTATCATCAACAAAATACATTCCCCAAAAGAACGTCATAATCATTGACAATAACGCATAAACTCCAAACACCGCATATACTGAGTTGCTATAAAAAAAACTCATCAAATCTCTTTTATACAGACTGGTTTCCATTTTTGCCCTCGTCATCATTTGTAAGATTGTAAAACAGCTCTGCCAGACTTTCGTCTGGAGCTTTTTGCTTAAATTTTTGAACATTCGTATCTTCAATCAGCCGCCCGTGGTTTAACAACAAAATCCTTGACGACAGAGCTTCAGCTTCTTCCAACAAATGTGTTGAAATCAGAACTAACGCATGTTTAGCGTACCCTTTTAAATAATTTCTAAGTGCAATCTTTTGATTTGGATCCAAGCCCTCAGTCGGTTCATCTAAAATCAAAAAAGAGGGCTTATGCAACATAACCGCAGCCACTCCGACACGTCTTTTATATCCCTTTGACAAAGTCGCTATTTTTTGCCCCAAAACAGACGACAAATCAAGCTGTTTAACCATTTCTTCCAGGCTTGTTTTAAATTCATCCGGCCTCATTTTATAAACACCGGATATAAAGCGCATATATTCAAAAACCGTCATTTCCGGATACAATGGAGTATTTTCAGGCATATATCCTAATGTTTTGAGTATCTCAGACAAATTTTCTTGCACATTTTGACCATTAATTTTAACACTTCCGCCATCCGGCAAGTAAAAACCGCAAAGACACCTCATCAGAGTTGATTTTCCGGCTCCATTTGGTCCGAGAAGAGTTATAATTTCCCCTTCTCTAGCGTTAAAATTAATATTATCAAGAGCTGTAAAATCACCGAATTTTTTGCTCAAATTAACAACTTCAATCATTTTACAGCTGTCTCCCTACTCTGCACCTACAGCCTTAGTATCCTGATTAAAAATCAAAATCGGCTCCTTATTACCGTTTATGACATCAGCATCGATTACAATTTCAGCAACTTCTTTTTTATCAGGAATATTATACATCAATTCCAACAATTTTTCTTCCATAATTGCCCTCAAACCACGAGCTCCGCTCTTACGCTCAATTGCCTTTTGAGCAATTGCCGTTAAAGCATCATCCGTAATATTTAGCTTAACATTTTCCATCTTAAACAATTCTACATATTGTTTAACAAGGGCATTTTTGGGTTCAGTCAAAATTTTTACCAATGCTTTTTCATCCAAATCATCAAGCGTTGCAATAATCGGCAAACGACCTATAAATTCCGGAATTAGTCCGTATTTCAACAAATCTTCGGGCTGAATCTGTTTCATGGTCTCTCCGACACTTTTATCTTCTTTGCTGGCGACTTTTGCTCCAAAGCCTATAGAGGTCTTTTGACTGCGTTTATTAATAATCTTTTCAATTCCGGCAAAAGCACCACCGCAAATAAACAAGATATTCGATGTATCAACATGCAAAAATTCCTGTTGCGGATGTTTACGTCCTCCTTGTGGCGGAACATTAGCAACAGTTCCCTCAATAATCTTCAGCAAAGCCTGCTGTACTCCTTCACCCGACACATCACGAGTAATTGAAGGACCATCTCCTTTGCGGTTAATCTTATCAATTTCATCAATATAAACAATACCACGCTGTGCCTTTTCAATATCATAATCAGCCGCCTGTACCAGCTTCAAAATAATATTTTCAACATCCTCACCTACATATCCGGCTTCTGTCAAAGTTGTAGCATCTGATATTGCAAACGGAACATCTAAAATTTTTGCCAATGTCTGAGCCAAAAGCGTTTTTCCGCTGCCAGTCGGTCCCAACAAAATCACATTTGACTTAGAAACTTCGACATCGCTGTTATGTTCTTTACAGTTCAAACGCTTATAATGGTTATATACTGCGACCGACAAAACTTTTTTTGCCAACTCTTGACCAATAACATATTCATCAAGAAAACTCTTTATTTTTGAAGGTGTAGGCAATTCTCCATGTTCACATCCTTCAATATGAGGTTTATTTTCCTTTTCAATCTCATTCATTTCGTCAGTAACAATACTGATACACACCTGAATACATTCATCGCAGATATAAACTCCGCGTCCAGCAACCAGTTTTTTTACTTCTGACTGACTTTTGCCGCAAAAGGAGCAGCACAATTGATCTTTATTCTCTTCACTCATATTATTTTCCTACTTCTTTGCGGTTAGTAACAATTTGATCAATCAAACCAAATTTCAAAGCCTCTTCAGGCGTCATAAAATTATCTCTATCCATAGCTTTTTCAATTACCGACAATTTTTGCCCGGTATTTTGTGCATAAATTTGGTTCAAACGACGACGCATATCCAAAATCAATTTTGCCTGAATTTCAATATCCGAGGCTTTTCCTTGCGCTCCACCTGATGGTTGATGAATCATTATTTGCGAGTTGGGCAATGAAAATCTTTTTCCCTTGGTTCCTCCTGCCAATAAAAATGATCCCATAGAGCAGGCCTGACCTATACACAAAGTATTAATATCACAGCTGACATAAAGCATGGTATCATAAATAGCCATTCCTGAAGTAATTACCCCGCCCGGTGAATTTATGTACATATAAATATCTTTCTCCGGATCTTCCGCCTCCAAAAACAATAGCTGTGCACACACAAGCGAAGCCATCTCATCTTCCACCTGTCCGGTAACAAAAATAATACGTTCCTTTAACAAACGTGAAAAAATATCAAAAGACCTTTCTCCTTGAGGAGTTTGTTCGATCACCATAGGCACCAAACGATCATAAATTTCTGAACTTGCCATAATTACCTTTCCTACATTCAAAACATTTTCACAATTACTAGCATAATAACCAAATTTATTCAACAAAATCTTAACAAACAAAAAAACCGACGAAATTAATCGTCGGTTTTTACAAAAACAATAACTATGATTACAGCAGCTTGATGTTACCTGCAACAGTTCTGTCGCGTTCGGTCATAATTTCATAGCTGACCTTATCGCCTTCGTTCAACGTACGCAAACCAGCTTCTTTTACTGCTGTAATGTGAACGAACACATCTTTTTCACCTTCATCAGGGGTAATAAAACCATACCCTTTTCTTTTATTAAACCATTTTACTGTTCCTGCTGCCATAATCTTAATCCTTCTTACAAACAGGTTAATACGATGCCACGTAAATTTTCGTAGCTTTTAAAGACTATTCCTTTTTTAACAAACTTTCAAGTTATTTTTAAAGACCTTGACATCACACTGATAAACATTATTTTTAATCTGTCACCTCAATATTTTAACAACAAAAGGAAAATACCATGAACAAAATTACATATTTTGCCGTTATTACCGCGATTCTCGCCATCGCATCTATCGCCAACGCCGAAGATTATAAGAAAAACAAATGGTTACACAAAGAAATGACAGAAATACAAGAAGATTATGATGAAGCAATTTCCAAAATTAACCACTCGTCTTTTACCGACGAACAAAAAAATATTCTAAAATCTCAAGCCGATGCCAACAAAGCTCTTGCCGAAGCACAGGCTAAAGCCACAAACGAACAACTAAAAAAGAACATGGCGGCTCGCAAAAGTTTTTTGTCTAACGACAAATCCGCCCACAAACAAAGAAAAGTATTTAAGGAAATTGACGACATTTTATAGTAGACTTATTGTTAAGATAATGATAACTTAAAGTCCGCGTCTGCAATATTGGGATTGCGGACTTTTCGTTACGTTATGAAAAAAAGGAATAAACTATGACACTAAAAAATTTAAGAAAAGACAACTACCCTGAATGGTACCAGAACGTAATTGCAGAATCAGAAATGGCTGAAAACTCGGCTTCTCCTGGCTGCATGGTCATCAAATCTTGGGGATATGGGATGTGGGAGCGTATCCGTGATATATTTGATGAAAAATTCAAAGAAACAGACCACGAAAACTACTACTTTCCGATGTTTATTCCTCTTTCATTTTTTCAAAAAGAGGCTGACCATGTTGAAGGTTTTGCCAAGGAAATGGCCGTCGTAACTCACTCCAAACTTGAAAGTAAAGGCGGAAAACTTGTCCCGGCATCACCTTTGGAAGAACCTTTGATTGTACGTCCTACTTCAGAAACCATTATTGCTGATAGTTTTTCAAAATGGATTAAATCATACAGAGATTTACCGGTCTTGGTCAACCAATGGGCCAATGTTGTCCGTTGGGAAATGCGCCCGCGCTTGTTCCTTCGCACCCGCGAGTTTTTATGGCAAGAGGGACATACCGCTCACTCAACTGCCAAAGAAGCTGAAGAAGAAACACTAAAAATGCTTGAGGTTTACCGTCAGGTTGCTGAAAATTATCTGGCAATGCCGGTTTTAGTGGGACGCAAACCTGAACACGAAAAATTCCCTGGTGCCATTGACACCTATTGTATTGAAGCTATGATGCAGGACGGTAAAGCATTACAAGCCGGAACCTCACATTTTTTGGGGCAAAACTTTGCCAAATCAGCCAACATTACTTTCGTTAACAAAAATAACCAGCCTGAATATGCTTACACAACTTCTTGGGGAGTCTCAACCCGTCTTATTGGAGGTCTGATCATGACTCATGCCGACGACGAGGGAATGGTCGTTCCTCCTGCGGTTGCGCCATATCAAGTCGTAATAATACCACTGATCAAAAATGAATCAGATAGCGAAAGAGTTAATGCTTATATTGATAATTTGAAGAACATGTTAAAAACTCAAATGCCTCTCGGTAACAAAATAAGAATAAAAATTGATAACCGTGATAAAAAACCTGTAGATAAGTTTTGGGAATGGAGCAAAAAAGGTGCGCCCATTATTGTGGAGGTTGGTCCGCGAGATGTCGATGGTAACAATCTGATGATTCGCGAAAGACTGAAAATCAATACTCCCGAAGGTAAAGAAATTGTTGGAATAAATGATTTTGTTGCCGGTATTGAGGAACGTATGCAAAAAATTCAAAAACAGATGTTTAAAAATGCCAAAACAAGATTAGAAAATAATATCCGCACCGATATTACCACTAAGGAACAATTTGCGGCCTATTTTGCCAACAGCAATCAATGGATTGCTGACGGACAACAAGGCAAAGTTGCTTTTGTTCGCGGAAAATGGTGTGGCGATGCTGCAACTGAAGAAATTTTGAAATCAATGAAAATTACTATTCGTTGCATTCCGTTCGATCAAAGCAATACAACTGGCGAGTGTTTGTTGACCGGCAAACCTGCAACCATGGACGTTATTTACGCCCGCAGTTACTAACAAAAAAAGAGTGGCAAACTTGCCACTCTTTTTTTCTTTAAACTCAAAACCTTACAGTTTCTTATTCAACAATTCGTTTACGATCTGAGGATTTGCTTTTCCTTTAGATTCTTTCAAAACCTGCCCGACAAACCAACCGCGTAGATTTACTTTTCCGTTGCGATATGCAGCAACATTTTCCGGATTATTGGCAATCACTGCATCAACAATTGCCTCAATTGCTACAGTGTCTGTAACTTGCTTCAAACCTTTCTCTTCCACAATCTTTTCCGGATTATCGCCGGTTTCAGCCATAATTTCAAACACATCTTTTGCTACTTTTCCTGAAATAACGTTGGTTTCAATCAGCTCAACCAATTTACCGAGATTTTCTGCCGAAATCGGAGAATTATCAATCGTCAGATTTTTACGATTAAGCATTGCAAAAAAGTCGCCCATCAACCAATTTGCCACTTTTTTACCATCATGCCCTTTTGCAGCCTTTTCAAAAAATTCAGCAACTTCTTTATTTTCACAAATAATTGTAGCGTCGTATTTTGTTAGTCCCATTGTTTCCATAAAACGTGCCTTTTTTGCATCCGGCAATTCCGGCAGATTTCTTTTAATCTCATCAATAAACTCATCGCTCAATACTAATGGTGGCAAATCCGGTTCCGGAAAATAACGATAATCATTAGCAAACTCTTTTTTGCGCATAAATTTTGTCGTACCTGTAGATGCATCAAACTGGCGGGTTTCCTGCTCGATTTGACCACCGCTTTCATAAACTTCCAACTGACGCTTAGCCTCAAACTCTATTGCCTGCATCGCAAATTTTACGGAATTTACATTTTTAATTTCAGCACGCGGACGAAGTTCAGTTTCGCCTAAAGGACGGATCGAAATACTGGCATCACAACGCATTGAACCTTCATTCATATTACCATCACAAGTGCCCAAATAGCGCACAATTGAACGCAGTTTTTTCAAAAATGCACCGGCCTCTTCCGGCGAGCGAAAATCAGGCTTGGTTACAATTTCCATCAACCCCACACCACACCGATTCAGATCAATAAAACTCTTGTTTGGCGACATATCATGAATTGATTTGGCAGCATCTTGCTCAATATGCAAACGTTCTATTCTTATATCCTTGGTACTTCCATCATCCAAATCAATTGTAACTACGCCTTCTCCGACAATCGGGTGTACAAACTGCGTAATCTGATATCCCTGTGGCAAATCAGCATAAAAATAATTCTTACGTGAAAATTCCGAATATTTATTTATAACCGCACGCAATCCCAAACCGGTTTTGACCGCCTGTCGCACACACTCTTCATTCAAAGTCGGCAACATTCCCGGCATTCCGGCATCCACAAACGAAACATTTTGATTAGCATCGGCTCCGAATTTGGCAGATGCAGTACTGAAAATTTTTGATTTAGAAATTATCTGGCAATGTATTTCTAAGCCGCAGATTATTTCCCACTTTCCCGTTTTGCCTTCCAATATCATTATTTCAGCCTTTCAAATTTTGCTTCTTTTTCCAATACTGCCGCTGTTTTGAAAATTGTTTCTTCGTCAAAAGCGCGCCCTATCAACTGCAATCCCAGAGGTAAGCCGTCAGCCGACAATCCGATTGGCAGGCTCATTGCCGGTAGACCCGCCAAGTTTACCGAAACCGTAAATACATCATTCAACCACATATTAATCGGATTCTCCAACATCGACTTATCACCGATTGGGAAAGCCACCGTCGGAGTAGTCGGAGTTAAAATTACATCACACTGCTTAAAAGCTTCCAGAAAATCATTACGAATCAAACGACGAATTTTTTGCGCCTTGCGGTAATAAGCATCATAATACCCTGCTGACAGCACATAAGTACCAATCATAATTCGGCGTTTAACTTCTTTACCGAAACCGGCACTGCGAGTATTAATATACATCTCATCCAAACTATTACCATCAACCCGCAAACCATAACGTACTCCGTCATAGCGTGCCAAATTTGACGATACCTCCGCCGGTGCAATAATGTAATAAATCGGCAAAGCATATTTGGTATGCGGTAAAGATATATTCACTATCTCTGCCCCGGCCTGACGTAACATTTCAATCCCTTTATCCCAATAGCCGGCCATTTCTTCATTTAAACCTTGCGGACGATATTCAGCAGGCACGCCGATTCTTAATCCTTTAATGCTTTGTCCCAATACTGCAACAAAATCAGGCACTTCTTTATTGATTGAAGTTGCATCTTTTACATCATACCCGGCCATAGATTTCAGCAATATTGCACAATCTTTAACATCTTTTGCAATCGGTCCCGGTTGATCAAGCGATGAGGCAAAAGCTATAACCCCATAGCGAGAACAACGTCCATATGTCGGTTTAATTCCCGTAACGCCACAAAAAGCGGCCGGTTGACGTATAGATCCTCCTGTATCTGTACCGGTAGCTGCCGCACAAATATTTGCTGCAACGGCAGCCGATGAACCACCTGATGATCCGCCGGGCACCAACTTACGCTCACGTTGCCACGGGTTGATTGTAGGGCCGAAGAAACTGTTTTCGGTACTGCTTCCCATTGCAAACTCGTCCAAATTCAGCTTACCCAAGCAGACCGCACCATCATTAAACAAATTTGCAGTAACCGTTGATTCATATTGAGGAATAAAATTATCTAATATATGCGAACAAGCCGTGGTACGTACATCCTTGGTACAGAACAAATCCTTAATTCCGAGCGGAATTCCTTCCAAAGCCCTGTTGGTACCGCTTGCATAGTGTTTTTCAGCTTCGGTTGCTTGCTTTAATGCCATTTCCGGTGTTTCCAGAACATAAGCATTTAAACTGCGATTATCCTCCATCGCTTGCAAATAAGCCTTTGTCAAATCAGTAGCGCTAAATTGCTTATTTTTCAAGCCATCCAAGCTTTCTGCAATTGTAAGTTTGGTTATATCGGTCATTATTTTTACTCCACAACTTTCGGCACCACAAAATAATCATACTCTTCCTGCGGAGCATTTTTTAAGATTTTATCCGCCTGATTACCTTCTATCACTTCATCTTTACGACAAACCAACTCTGTATCATTAACCGCCGACAAAGGTCTTACATCAGAAGTATCGACTTCATTTAACTGTCCGACCCAATCCAATATTTTATTAAACTCTTGCTCGGTTTCGGCAATTTTATCGTCTTCAATTTTCAAATGCGATAAAAAAGCTATTTTTCTGACGGTTTGTGTATCTATTGTCATTATTAATCCCTCTTTCTAAAAAACAGAGCCATTGAATTTCAATGGCTCATAATAAGATATTTGTTTAAAAACTCAAGCCTGTTTTTAACCTTCAACGAGCATTTTTCCACATTCTTGAGCATTTTCTAAATTAATCATACCCACAATATGGTAACCACAGTCAACATGCAAAACCTCTCCACTTACGGCTGACCCCAAATCAGACAAGAGAGCCAAAGCCATATTTCCGACTTCATCTTGACTTACATTGCGGCGCAATGGCGCATTTAATTCGTTCCAATGCAAAATCTTACGAAAATCACCGATACCGGAGGCAGCCAATGTCTTAATCGGTCCAGCAGAAATAGCATTTACCCTGACACCTTGTGCGCCCATATCAACGGCTGCGGCACGAACCGAAGCTTCCAGAGCTGCTTTTGCCACACCCATAATATTATAGTTTGGCAAAACTCGTTCAGATCCCATATAGGTTAAAGTCAAAATTGAGCCGTTTTCATTCATTATCGGAGAGGCACAGCGACAAGCTTCCAAAAATGAATAACAAGAAATATGCATTGTGTTTGTAAAATTAGCCAACGAGGTATCAATCGTGCGCCCTTTTAACTCATTTTTGTCCGAAAAAGCGATGGCATGAACTACAAAATCGATTTTACCCCATTTTTCCCCTAACTCTTTAAAACACGCCTCCACACTTGCGGAATCAGAAACATCACATTTTATTAACAAAGGTTCATTATCCAGCTGAGCAGCCAACGGTTCAACACGTTTTTGCAAAATATCATTCTGGTATGATATTGCCAATCGAGCCCCCTGAGCATTAAGAGCTTGCACAATTCCCCAAGCAATCGACTTGTCATTGGCCAGTCCCATTACAATACCTTTTTTGCCACTCATCAACAACTGGTTATTGGTCATCTATTTTTCCTTTGCTTTTATTGTAAAATTAAGATATTAAATAAACTTGTCTGCATATTTATAAGATTTATACCTTTTTGTAAACTGTTTTTTTAAAAAAATTTGAGGTCAATCATGGATATTAAGGATAATATTTCAAATGGTATACATACATTCAAGAGATTCTCTTTATTTTTAATCAAACGTGCCAAAGCTGATTCAGTTTTCAGAGTAGCAGCATCACTTGCTTACACTTCGCTCATAGCTCTTGTTCCCCTCATTGCCATAGGTATTGCTATTTTTTCAGCTTTTCCGGTTTTTGACAGTGTCCGCAGTCAACTTGCCGATTTCTTATTCCAAAACTTAACCCCATCCTTTGAAGAAGAAATACGACAATATTTGGAAGAAATTGTCAGTAAATCAGGTCAACTTGGTGCCGTCGGAGTTACAGGTATTGCAATCACCGCCATTCTTTTACTATCAACCATTGAAGACAGTTTCAATTACATTTTCAAAGTTACACAACCACGCCGCATTGCCACCAAAATTACACTATATTGGACTGTTATCACCCTCGGACCATTGCTTTTGGGAACGGCCTTCTCAATGCGTGGATACCTATATACCCTACAAAAATTTGTTTATGTCAACGCCGGAACCACACAGTTCTTCTTTAGTTATATGATACCACCGCTGATCACCATTATTACATTAATGTTAGTATACGTGTTAGTTCCAAACAAAAAGGTTTCTATTCGTAATGCCTTGATAGGTGCTTTTGTTGCCGTCATTTTATTCTGGTTTTTACGTTTAGGATTCGGTTCTTTTGTAATGTCAAACACCACATACTCGACCTTATACGGTGCTTTGGCAATCATTCCGATTTTTTTGATTTGGATGTATTTGTCTTGGACAGCAGTATTATTCGGAGCCGTTGTTACAGCAGCCTTAGATGAGTTTCACTACCTCAGTACGGTCCCCAAAAACATTACCGACAAACCTAAGGTTAGAAAAATTTCAAAGAAATAAATTTATCTCTCGCAAAATCCCTCATCATAAACACGATAAGGGATTTTTTTATTGCAAAATATTATATGTTGTTATAGCCTTAATTACAAATATGCTCTTGCATATTCAGAACCATTGTGGTTCGGAGCCTTCACAAGCTCATATCATGTCCGGCGGTTGGAATATCGTCGTTAAATAGTCCTTTATGGGATTATAAATATTCCCAGACCTTGGTCTGGGAGCTTTCAGCGTATGTCCAATAACTTTTGTTTAAAGGCTGAAAGATCATTTGATATGGTATGATTTGTGAACTCCCAGACCACTTTTGGTGGTCTTTTTTCTTACAACATAGAGGCACAAAATATGACCATATCAAAAACTCAAAAACAACGTGGACGCCAACCGAACGGCTGTCCAAATCAAATTGATATCTATGTCGGCAACCGCATAAAACAAAAACGCAAAACCCTTAACCTTTCCCAACAACAACTTGCCCGAGAACTACACGTATCTTTCCAACAATTGCAAAAATACGAAAGTGGTCAAAATCGTATTTCTGCCAGCCGTCTGTGGGATATTTCACAGATTTTAGGAGAACCAGTAAATTTCTTTTTTAAAGGTATCGATAAAGAACTTGCCATACAAAGTCCGCGCTTTTTACAAAGTGATTATCCTAATTAGAACCATCATACTTTTTCAAAATTTTCTTTGCTTCATCAATATCATTCATCGGAATAACCGTTTCACCGATTTTTTGCCCTGTTTCATGCCCTTTTCCGGCCAATACCAGCATATCACCTTTTTCTAAATGCGCGATAGCATACTCAATCGCCTTGATACGATCACCTATTTCAACTGCACTCGGACATTTGACAATAATTTCTTTTCTGATCTGCTTTGCATCTTCACTTCTGGGATTGTCATCAGTAACCACAATTTTATCAGCCAACTTCTCGGCAATTTCTCCCATAATCGGACGTTTTAGTTTATCGCGATCCCCACCGCAACCAAATACAACCCAAAGATTATTCGCCGTATGAACTCGCATTGTTTTCAAAACATTTTCCAATGCATCAGGTGTATGAGCATAGTCCACATATACAGCCGCCCCGTTTGGTAAAGCTCCGGCTTTATCTAAACGTCCGCAAGCTCCTTTAATATGAGGCAAATATTCAATTATTTTATCACTCATACCACCATTTAAAGCCACTACCATACCGACGGCGCATAATACATTCATTGCTTGGAACGCTCCGATTAACGGCAAATTCACCTCATATATTTTGCCCAAAATTTGGATTTTAAATTTTTGCCCATCAGCATGTGGAATATGTTCCAACAACTTTAAATCTTTTCCCCTTTTTCCATATGATAGAACTTTAATTCCGCGTTTTTTACAAACATCTTCCAGTTCATAAAACTCTTTAATGTCTGCATTCAAAACCGCCGTACCACCAGGCACTAAAATTCGTGAAAACAGCTGTTCTTTTGCCCTAAAATAATTTTCCATTGTCAGATGATAGTCCAAATGGTCTTGCGTAAAATTGGTGAAACCAGCAACCTTAATCGGCAAATTATCCATACGATACTGCTCGATTCCAACTGAAGATGCCTCCATTGACACATAATCAACATTCGCTTCCGCTAGCTTGCCTAAAATTTTATGTAAAGTAATACTATCCGGTGTAGTCAATGTTTCAATATTTTCAACACCGTCAGCCACCACTCCGACCGTACCGATGCTGGCCGCGTTATGTCCTAAAACTTTCATCATCTGACGTGTAAAATCCGCAATTGATGTTTTGCCATTAGTACCGGTAATAGCCGATATCATCGGAGGAATATGCGGATAAAAATTAGCTGCCATTTGTGCGATGTTTTTGCGCATATCACCTTGCAGACAGATAAACTCCGCATTACCTTTTGCACCGTCATATTTTCCATCATAAACCACAACCTTTGCACCATTTGCCAAAGCTGCAGGGATGTATTTTTTACCATCCTGAGTTTTTCCGCTCAGGGCAATAAACATTCCTTCCTCACATACGTTGCGTGAATCAAGTTCTAACGAATGCACGTCCAAATCATGTTTATATTCATCAATGGTTTCTACACCATGCAAAATTTCACTGAGTAACATCTTAACCCCTCAAACAATCATTTATTCCCGATTATACTCTGCAATTTTTATTTTTCTACTAACTTTAACGGTTTCTCGACAGAAACTATTCCCCCTCAAAGTGCCTACTTTACAAAACATTATAATGTGCTAAAGCTAAACTTGGAGATATAAATGCAAAAAACTTATACCACAAAAGAAGAAATCTGGAGTAGCACAGTTCACGGTTTTGGTATCCTATTTGGCATTGCTGCCCTAACCGTCCTGACCGCCATGGCATCACGTTTTGGCAATGCATGGAGCATCGTTTCTTCAGCCATTTTTGGTGCGACAATGATTATGCTTTATTCCGCTTCTACTCTTTATCATGCTATCACTAACCAGTATGCCAAAAAA
>JAEEGL011892980.1_pt1 | contig 19410 bp, 9 predicted proteins | sample 9134231 | NCBI WGS metagenome assembly JAEEGL01 (sample SAMN16246548, study PRJNA631951) | gut metagenome | biome: gut microbiome; feature: rumen; material: fiber-attached | host: Bos | place: Iran: Karaj | collected 2018-10
AGCCGCGCGGCAAGGGGCGGGACGCCCCGATGAGCGCAATTACAGAATACAAACACTCCGTTGAATCGAAGGGAAAACTTTGACATCACTTTTTCGAGAAAAGACTTGGAAAAGTCTTAGAATACTCGCTCAGTTAGTCCCGCTCCGCGGTCCTAACTAGTGCTCAAACAGACGGCGTCATCCCGTTCCGGGACCGCTGCCTTCCCGCCTGCTCACTAGCAGCTGAAATCCGAATTCCGCAGTCCCATCCCCGCCGCCCGATCTGACCTTCCAACAAGCAAGAAAAACTACGCTGAATATATTCATTTCAAGCATTATTAAGATGATTATCCATTTTGATTCTCATTCGAAATCGCTATTTTTGTAAACCTAATCGTTATCACATAATTCAATCAATGGCAAAGTATAGCAACGCAGAACTGGCCAATTATATCTCAGAGTGTAGAGAACTCGACAACGATGTAAAGAGTCAAGTTTTAAACTTTTTACGGGAGAACAAAAAGTATGGTCTCGTTTGGGAAGATGATCCGGAGGAAGCGTATGAAGTTCTTCGCGCAAAAATTCCCGTTTTTATTGAATTGAAGGAACGCTATGTCCCATCAGTCAAAACATCTTCTCCAAATCATGTTTTAATTGAGGGCGAGAATTTGCACGCTTTGGAAACTCTATGCTATACTCATGAGGGTGCTTTTGATCTCATCTATATTGATCCGCCGTACAACACTGGTGCTACGGATTGGAAGTATAATAACAATTATATTGAGCCGGATAACGCATATCGCCATTCTAGGTGGTTATCAATGATGTATAATCGGCTCAGATTAGCAAAAAGACTACTAAATAAAGAAGACGGCGTAATGATAGTCGCCATCGATGATTATGAGGTGTGTCGATTAATTATGCTTCTCGAGGAGTTGTTCCCTCAATATGACGTTAATCCCGTTATCGTCAACCATCATCCTCAGGGCGGAGCATCTGATAACATCACTCGAACTCATGAATACGCTCTATATGTCATCCCAAAGTCCAAGAAACTTGTCAAAGGAGATAAAATTGAGGATGTGGTTGAGGAGTGGCCGCTAATGAGAACTGGAACAGATAGACGAAATCTCCGAGTAGGCCGCCCCAAGAGTTTCTATGCAATTTATGTTGACAATAACACATTGGAAGTTAAAGGGGTAGGGCCAGAATTACGTATAGATGAATCTTATTCGACAACCGAAGCCCCCAATGGCTGTTTCGCTGTATGGCCAATAAGTAATGGCTTCGAGAGAGTATGGCGATACACACGGGACTCAATGATTAATCATATTAAGTCCAATGAGATTATATGTACAGAGAATCATTCTTTGAAGGTCATTAAGAAAAAGGACGAGAAATATGCACCCGTGTTTAGTGTTTGGACGGATTCTCGTTATAATGCTGGCACAAATGGGACCAATCTTCTCTCTTCTATATTTGGAGACAATCGCTTTTCTTATCCCAAGTCTATCTTTACGGTTTATGATTGTATAAAAAGCGTTCTTCAAAACAAAAAAGATGCTTTAGTTTTGGATTTTTTTGCGGGTAGTGGTACGACATTGCATGCTACAATGATGCTAAATTCTGACGATGGTGGCTATAGGCAATGCGTATTGGTAACTAATAATGAGAATAAGATTTGTGAAGATGTTACCTATGTTCGCAATAAGAAGGTTATCGAAGGTTATGTGTCTTCAAGAGGCCAATTTGTAGCAGGGCTGGCAAATAATAGCCTTCGTTATTTTAAGACTTTGCTTCTAGAAAGAAGTTTGACTCATCAAAGCAAGAAGATTCTTTTCTATTCATTAACCGATGTGATTCGCATAAAAGAGAATTGCTATGATGAACTTTTTGTGTTCGGTAATCTTAACCTTATTGGAAAGGAGAAACTAATCAGATATTTTGAAAACGGCAGGGGTCTTTTGCTTATTTATGACTCGAGGATTATTCCCTATGTCGTTAATGAGATTAAACGAATGACGCACATTAATGACCCTATCCAAGTATATATTTTCGCCGATGGTGTCTATCCTTACAAAGAGGATTTTCACGATGTAATTGATAAAGTTAATCTTGTTGCGATGCCAGGCGCACTACTATCAGCTTTAAAATTTATCCTCCCTCAAGCAAACGATCCGCGTATTGATGACACCGCATTGACAGAAGAAGAGAAGCGCGTTATGGAAGATGTTGTCGGCGGTCATGAGTAGTTTTAGAATTGAATAATCATGTTAGAACTAAAAGAATATCAAAAAAAAGCGGTCAAGCAACTTAAGGAGAATATCCTTGATATGCTTAGTATGCAGGAGAATCGTCAAAAGATAGTTTTCAAAGCCCCTACTGGCTCTGGCAAGACGGTCTGTGCAAGTGCTTTGCTTGACGAGCTGAACATGGAACTTTCCAACACTTTTAATGAAGTCGCTTTTATTTGGATTGCTCCCAATAAACTGCATGTGCAAACCTACTTAAGCATGCGCAACTTTTTCAGTGAGTCACGTACATTATGTCCTGTTTTCTTTAGCGATGTTAATCCTTCTGAGGGATTAAAACCAGGAGAAGTTTTGTTCTTAAACTGGGAAAGTATCAACAAAGAAAACGCTGTAATAATTCGCGACAACGAGCAGAACCGCACTTTGTATCGTCTCACCAAACGCACTCAAGAGAATGGGTTGCACATCATTGTAATCATTGATGAGGAGCATATGTTTACCGGACAAAATGCTAAGAAGAGCGAGATCGTCCTTAAGAACATCAACCCCAAGATAGAGCTTCGCATCAGTGCCACTCCGATTACACCGGGATGCACCCTTGTCAATATTCCTCGCCAAAAGGTAATAGACGAGGAAATGATCAAAAAAGGCATTCAACTTAATCCTCAGGTTAAGGGCTCGAATACAAGCGAACTTACCCTAAATGAACAGTTGATTGAAACTGCTCTGCGTCGTCGGGAGTCACTGGCTCGTGCTTATCGCGAGTTTAACATTAATCCTCTATTATTGATTCAACTCCCGAACGACAAGAATGACACGTTGAGCGTCGACGAGAAGAAGATTGTGGATGAGATCATCCAGTATTTGGATGTCAAGAAGAATATCACTGTCGACAACAATAAGCTTGCGGTATGGCTCTCCGGCAGGAAAGAAAACGTCCTCGGCATCGAGAAGCCTAATTGTATGACCGAGGTGCTCCTATTCAAGCAAGCTATCGCTCTCGGGTGGGACTGCCCTCGTGCTTGTGTCTTGTTAATTTTCCGCGAACTCCATAGCGAAACCTTTTCCATTCAGACGGTGGGGCGCATCCTCCGTATGCCTCAGCAGCATCATTATACGAATGATGTTCTGAACTATGGATACGTTTATACGAACCTGAGCACTGATATGATTCAGATCATGCGAGATGATATGAACTATATGTCTAAGATCCCGGTTCATCTCAAACAAGGTATCGAGAATATCAAACTGAACTCGGTTTATCAGAACCGGAGAAAGACGCCGCATGTTCTGATGTCTCCCTTCAAAGATGAGTTCAAGAAAGTGATTTCTGAGGCTTGGGATCTTCCTTTGCAGGAGCTGTTCCCTCTTGATGGAGATTGGGACGCACTTGATCCAGATAAACTGTTTCCGAATGAAGATGATCATATCTTTGTCGAGAACAAGCGGAAAGCCAATGCACATGGAATTCAGACCGATGTCAGTAGGATTCTGATCAAGATTCCTCGGGACCTGATGCTCACTGGAGAGGAAGAGCGAGTAGCAGTCGATGAACGCGCCAGTTTTGCCCGGACGCAGAGCGAACTCCTTGTTGCTTTCAACGATTTCTGCCGGAAGAATGTCGGGGACTTTGAGCCCGGGCAGAGCTCTGAAATGATTAGGAGCGCCATTTATGAATTCTTTGAGGAGTATCTCGGGATGGACCAAAACGACGCGATTAAGGTCACGCTGTATCACTTGAACAAGGCAAAGTTCGCTGGTTACATTAAAGAGGCGGAGGATCGCTATTCCCGTGATTACGAGAGACGGGAACGGGAACGTAACGCGACAGAATACAAGAGTTTTGATTGGAAATTGCCTGAGACTCGCGTGTACAACACGGAGACCTGCGTCTCGCGTGAAGGAGAAATTTTCAATCATGCGCTGATACCCTATTTCGAGGAGATGACTGCAAGCGGCCCTGAGTTGGCTTTCAGCCGTTTCATTGACAAGCAGAACGAGTATGTCGATTGGTGGTACAAGAATGCCGACAGTGGTCACATGCATTTCGCCGTACCTTATACGGACACCGAGGGAGAGCCTCGATGCTTCTATGTTGATTACATCATCCGGCTAAAGAATGGGACGGTCTGCCTCTTCGACACCAAAACTCCAAAAAGTGACTCGAATGCGCCAGCGAAACACAATGCCCTCCTTGAGTATATCCAACGGGAGAACAAGGAGAAATTTAAGCGACTGATGGGGGGCATTATTATTCAGGAGAACGATAACTGGTTCTACAGTGAACTCCCGATAGACAATACTTCGTCCACTAGCGGATGGACTATGTTAGATTTGAGCACTATCAATGTTGAACCTCGATAAGACTGTACTATGAACAAGGGATTGGACAACAGTTTTTTGCATTATGGAGTTAGGAAGCAAGACCTTGCCGTCATTGCCGAACTATGCAAAAAACATGAGCTTGATGAGGATTGGGTGATCAATGACATCATCAAGACTTTTCATGAACAGAAGGTATCTAACATCGAAGTGGATGAAAAGGCGGCCGCTAAGATAATATCAAAGGCCCTTCTCAAGATAAAACAGTAATAATCCTTTGGCTTATGTTAATCAGCAGAATCAAAGCGAAGAACTTCAAGACTTATCTGGATTTGGATCTCGACCTCTCCGTGAGGGAAGACCGGCCGATCATCTTGGTTGGCGGAAAGAATGGTGGGGGTAAAACGACATTGTTCGAGGCCATCTGTGGCGCCTTGTATGGGTTGGAGATCAAAGATAAAAACGAGTTCGAAGACTTATTGAATGACGGAGCTTTGGGCAAAGCCGAGCCTAAGATCGATTTGGAAATCACGTTTACCGGCGAGGTACTTAACCAGGTCCAAACCTATGTCTTAAGCCGTTCCTATATCCTTGATGAAATGGGACGTGTTCGATTCAGCGTTAAGTTGAATATGAACGGCAACGTCTTCGTTTATGGCTCTGCCTCCCCTGAGACGCAGCGAGTAACCAATGAACAGCAGGTTAACAAGATTATTAAGGCCAATCTGCCAAAGGAGCTCAGCCGCTACTTCCTTTTTGATGCAATGCAGTCAAGTAAATTGCTTGAAGTTGACGTATTCTCCAAGATAATAAAAGACAATGTGGAGAATGTTATGGGCTTCAACAAGTATAACTTGCTCAGACGCTGCGCTGAGACCCTGCAACAGGAAGCTGCCGTACAACGTCTCAAGGCTCAGCAAGAGATTGAGGCCTATGAAAAGCTGTGCAAGGAGAAAACGAAGGACGAAGAGGATCTGGATCAGAACTTAAAGCAACAGGACGCAGTCTTCAAGCACCTATCCAACATCAAAGACGAGTACGACCGGGCTAAAGCTGGAGAATCTGACCGTGCGCATATTGAAAGTAAAATCCAACAATTAGAAGCCGAAATCAAGAGTGTCGAGAAAAAAGCGCTGGACTATTCTGACGATGTTCGACAGTTCGTCGAAACGATGGAGACCACCGTTTTCATCCCTAAGATGGCATCCGACATGGCTGATATCATTAACGGAATCGTTCATGGCCGGGAGGAGATGAAGAAAGCGGAAAAGGAGTTGTTCACGATAGAGGAGATCATGAGCATCACAGGCCAGGTCTTGCAGTACCTCAAGGATTTCGATTTTTATAGAACGGATATTCCCGCCGAGAGCATCGCCGAGCATATTCATGCCCAACAACGGGGTGATTTAGGCGTGGACGAATATGCCTTTTTGGATACCACCGAGTATGACGCTTTGAAAGGTCTTTTGCAAACCAACACTTTCAATGATTTCCTAAAAATCGACAGGACACGTCAAGATCTTAATCTCGCCATCTCTAATCTAAGCACAAAGCGTTTGGAGTATGATACGCTCAAGCGTGGTTTGAAGGATGGGAATAACGCTATCATAAAGGATTACGAATCTTCGTCTGAACAATTAGAAGGTCTCAAGCGTCAACAGGCGGAGTTGAAAGAAGCCATTGCGGCGAAGGAAAAGAGAATTCATCAGTATGATGTCCAGATTCAGCAGGAACCGGACCTCAGATTTGACACTCTTGTGAAACTGAAGCCATTCTTCGAGGATGTGTCCAATGAACTTCTCAAACGAAAGAAAACGCTGATTGAGTCCGAGATGAAAGATCAGTTGAACAAACTGCTAATCTCGTACAAAGATTGTATCAGCCAGGTTGTTCTATCTGACAATCTGCAGAATTTCACCATCAAACTGTATCATAAGGCCGGGAACGAGATTTCTCTGAGTCAATTGAACGCGGCATCAAAGCAGATATTCATTCAAGTCTTGTTAAAGGTGCTTCGCAATCTCGGTGATTATAATCCACCCGTAATGATTGATACAGTGATGGGTGTTCTTGATGAAGAGAGCCGTGATGTTTTGATGGAAGAGTACTTCCCGCAGCTCGCCGAGCAGACCATCCTTTTATGTACAACTTCGGAGATTCGCAAAGATAGTGACTATGTTAAACTGGAGCCGTTCATTTCGAGGACTTATACGCTGAAGCGCTCTGCAGAAGAGCAGAAGACAACTGTTGACGAAGGTTATTTTGGCATCCCGCTTAATTTGGATTAACATGGAAATCGCTCTTGACAACATTCGCCAGGCCGAAGGCCTCATTGATAATCTCGCTGAAGTCAAGCAACTTATCGAGAATAAGATCAATCTCGATCAGGTTGTCGCCGGTGAAAAAAGGGTTATCCTCACCGGGAACAAGGTTATGCGCATTTGTCTGCTTGTCGGTCTGTATCAGTCTGATAAGAGGGATTTAGAAAAGGTGGCAGAGATACAACTCTCTAAGTCAAGTATCCGTATACATGCCAACTTTTTCACATATATGAACCTCCAGTCGTTGATTTCGGCATTTTTAAAACTGAGATATAACGACCAATCCGTTAATTGGGCAGACAACCCAGTGGTGTCTAGAATCATTGCTGCTGAGATTTACCGCGGACGCGACTACTTGCTGAAGGAAGGGAACCTTGACGGTTTTTTGTTTTCAACTGGGTTCTCTAGATCTTCTACCAGGGGGATTCCGTCTCTTGACCTTGCTATTGGATCATATGGCGACGACATTGAAGCCAAAATCAATATCAGCAGTACCGAGATCCCTAATACGCAGATTCTAGTCGCTGGTGCAACTGGCTCTGGTAAGACGAATCTGCTCGCTGTTCTCATCAACCAATTCCGGAGCCTGTCAGTTGAGACTGCTTACCCAGTTAATTTCCTGCTCTTTGATTACAAGGGGGAGTTTTCTGATCCGGCAAATAATAGTTGGTTAAGTAAGTTCGATGTGGATAGAACGGCCATCCTTGATCCGATTCAAAAGCCGCTCCCTGTTAATCCTTTCAAGAACTTTGTAGGCAAAACCCTCAATGAGATAGTATTGTATTCCACGGAGATGGCCAATGCTTTATGTGCGATTGATAGGGCAACGATCAGTTCAAAGATGAGTAACAGGCTTAGCGAGGCCATAATCGAGTCCTACAAAGAGACAAAAGGCGCCCCCATCTCATTTGCTTTAATGCTTAAAAAGTATCAGGAAAGGATGGAAAAATCCGGGACTGAGGATAGCGTGACATCCGTGTTGAAGCAACTTGAACGCAGTCATCTGTTCGACGTAAAGGATAGCATCAATTTAATTGAGGATTGCTACATCGTTAAGATGGACTCTTTCCCGAAGGATGGGCCCATAGCAAAGGCGATAGTGTATTTCATCATCTCAAAGCTGAACAACATCTACGAGGGGCTCGAGCAGCAGGCGAAGGATGACAAGAACGTACAGATTCGTCATTTCACCATTATTGACGAGGCGCACTATATGCTTGACTTCGACAACCGGCCATTGCGGAACCTAATTGCTGTCGGCCGCAACAAGGGATTGAGCATCATTTTGGCCACACAGAATATGGAGAGTTTCAAGAGCAAGCATTTCGACTTCTATGCGAATGCTCAGTATCCGCTCATCATGAAGCAGCAGACCATTAACGATTCTGTGCTGAAGGATCTGTTCGGCGTATCGGGGCGTGATTTGCAGGACCTGCGTGCTGTCGTTGCTGGATTACAGAAAGGCGAGATCATTATCAAGGATAACATTGCGGCCATCCTCGGACTTGGAAAGAGTTGGAAGAAGGCACTGGTTACACATTTAATATGATTATTGTTATGGATTAAACCACTTATAGGGCCATTCCATTGGCAGAGAACACATTCTATATCTCAGGATCCCACCAAGGATTGCTCGTAAGTCTTCCGTATCCACGATAGCGCCAGCCACATAATAGTTGTTGCAGAAGAATCCGTCATACCATTGGCAAGTGATGGTCAGGACATCAAAAGCGGCCTCCGGCGGAGTAATAATCAGGACGTTTAGCGGAGCACAAAACTCTTCGTCGTGCGTTCGAGATTTGTTTTTTGATAATTGGTACAATTGATACAGTAAAGAACACGATGGGACTGATTAAATTAAAAAGAAGCCAAGTCGCATTGAACTGTTCGACAATGGGCGAGATCGCACCTGTTGATTATGCTGCGCGTGTAATCGTGGAGTTGTTCCCTATTGTGAATACCCTAAAAAAAGATGAAGATGCTGCGAGCTTTTCTGATTTGATTTCCCTTCTTGAACGCGTTTCTGCAGCCAGTAAAAGGCATAATTATTCTAAGGAGGCGCTTCTCGCACTAACCCAAGAAGAGTGTCTTCAAGGGAAGTCCGTATTCGATTTGTGTGATATTATAGGTAATTCGGCTTTTTGTTGCTTTCCTGTGGAGGAGGGGGGCTCGATGACCTTTAGGCAGGTCTCGAAGCATCCGCCGCTGCTCCGTAGTGACTATGGTGATGAGCCGTATACTCCCCGTGTAAAAGATTTGGGAAACGGTGGCGAGCAGAAGAGCAAACCGGTCGCGCTGGAAACAAAAAAGAAAGAGAAGCCGGCGACACAAAGAGTTCCTTTGAAGAAGGATTTGTCGAGCATTCCGGAGATTGTCGCGCTCAAGAAGAAATACAATGAACTAGAAAAGTGCCAGGAAAAATACTATTGGCAGTGGCGTGTGTCTACAGAAGACTATGAAGAGTATAAAGAACTTCTCCAGAATGTCGATTTTTCGGATCGGACTACTGAAAAAGTTCGTTTTTGCGCTCCTCAACTAGCCTTCTATGCCGCCGAATGGTACAAGCGCGAATATGATGGGAATGAATCGGAGAATTGCTTTACGGAATTAGGTATTAGTTCTGCGCATAATAAAGAGATCTGGGACATCACTTTCCCGAGAACCACAGCCTACAGAACCGAAGAGACTGATAGAAATCTTTGGTTGTATTCTATGTTTGTCATGGGTGGGTTCCCGATAAAATACACGTTGAGATCAAATCGATTCTCTTCACTTTTTGATGAGATTTGGGGAGAAGATCAAAACCAGGATCTTATATCTGAAGAACAACTCGATGAGATTACTCTGGGATTCGCCGGCAACCAGGTTGTGAAAAGTTCCCTTGTTTCAGGAAGCCTCCATGACTATTATCGATATCTGCGAATTGAGACCACTATGCCCATTGCGAATTCGGATAGAGATAAGGAGCCGTTTGTCAGTTTCATCCGACATTTGCAAGAAGGGAAGAAGAAGTATTACGAACAATACCTCAAACCTACGTGGCTATTATATGTCGATAACAGAGACAGTCTCGTCAATGGGGAGGTTCAGGTCTCTTTTGGCCGCAGGGAAGATAAGTGCTATATACCGGTTGAATGTCTCTCACATTGGGCAATCCCTGAAGCTAGGACTCTTGACGAGTTTGAGATAGAGGTATCGGACACCGTATCGGGAGAAAAAAGGAGTATTCGGTTCAGCAAGACGGGGCCGGATAACTATCCTTTTGTCGGTTGGTCAAGGATCAATAAGATTACACTACCATTTTCTTTGGATGAGGGCAGCAACGTAGAAATACATTTAATTGCCAACGCGAAGCCTTTCAAGATAGGAAAGGCATTCTGTTTTGGGGATAGTCGACAGCTCTATAAAACGAAGCAACCTTACGAATGGAGTTCTAGAACGGATAACAACGTTAAGACGGCGATTCTCTTTAATCCAGCCAGATTAACACTTTGTGATTCATCGTTTCGACCCCTAGAAAAAAGCTTTCGTGATGGCGGGAGAATCTGGAACTGGTTAGTTCTTACTGAAGAGGTTTCTTTGGTGGCGGAGGGCTCCGACGTTCCCATCCAGTATTCTCCACGAAACAGTTCCTTGGAGATTGTCTTCTCACTTCTCTCTAATACGATTAAGTATGTTAATTTCAGAGATGTCATTTATAATCAGATAATTGATGGGGAGCAAGTCTCAACAGAGGTAACTCTGTTGAGAGGGAAGCATTTTTCCGTCAAGTACACTCCTTTCGGTTCAAACAAAGCGGAATCAATTCCACTCATTAACTGCATTGTGTCCTATAAGAGGCCCGGAGATAATAGATTCATCCCCTGGGATGATGAGAATCCTCCAGGACAAGGATACATGCAGTTGCGGGTTATTTATAAGGAGAAAGGAGTATCTTCAACTCGGATGGTGTACCATCTCCCTCAGTCAGTTCCCATTCGGAGAATAACAAAGGAAAACCTGATTCTATTTGGGCAATCACTTGAAAATGTGTATGCTCCGAAAGCAGAGGGCTATATTCCAGTCGAACGTGCGGCGGATGGAAATTATCGTTATTATGATGACTTAGTAAATGGTTATTTGCCTCAGGCTGATACGATCCCTTTCCTTTTGGGCAACCCTGATGGAGACCATGTGATTATCAGCGTCTATCGTAGCGCTGAATGTAAAGAGTTATATTTGAAGGGGGAGAAAGATCCTATCAAGAGATATGATCAAGGAGATGGTTATGTTGACATACCCGTCATTCTTCGGCGTAATTTTGAAGTTCGGACAATCAACAGTTCGGGCGTTTCTCGCGTTAAGTGTGGTGGGGATGTTTATATGCGTTTTGATGTGCCCAATAACGCGTTCTGTCAGAATTATTACATCGATACGGAAAATGGATTTAGGTATTATTCGGCAATGAATAGCCGTACAATCCTGAACGAAAATGATTCTTCCGCCATCTTCGTTCTGGAGACATCTCCAACCCAGTACAGATTCTATTACTGGTCGATGAATGCAGGAGAAGACCCGGTGTTATTGAATCAAAATAGCTATGATCCTGTAACCAAGTATCTGACAATCGACATCTCGCCACTCAAGAAAAACAATAGAGGCGTTGTTTTCCAAAGCCTGAAGGGAGTTACGCCCAGGCATTTTTTTGGACCTCTTTACGGGGCTCAGACTATTCCTTTATATGGGAGACAGAAGTTGATGGCCGGTTGTTTTGATGTGGCTTCTGAGCACAATATCCCTTTTTTTATCTTCCCGTGTTTTATAGAATTATTCTCCAAAACCGACATCCCATTTTATCTTGCTCAGTTTTGGGTGGAATTGATGAATTCAAGAGATTGGAAACCATCGTCTCGTGATTATCTAAACCTTCATCGTTTTGCCTATGAGTTTTTATTTGATTGGATAATGTTGCCTAAAATCAAATGGTCTAAGTACGTACGTGAGTGGAGAAATAATATGCTCGAAGAGAGAGGTGATGATTATAAGAGAATGGCAAGCGAAGCATTTAAGTCCATTATGCTTAGACTTTTTCGGACATCGCCTTACACCTATAAGGATGATAGGGGTTATCTGGAAAGGATTATGGAGAGATATTGGGCGTTTAGACCACAAGACGGCTGGTCTTTCCGTCGCAGTCAGAAACCGGAAAATCTCCTAGCTCAATGTATTAGAGGGAATCAAGGGGATTATTCCTGTTTCAATACAGATTATGACGAAAGATTGTCTGTCCTTAAGCGGCTCCACGAATGCAAATCCCTTTATGAGGGCCTTTTCCGCATTTTGGCAACAAGATGATAAACAACACTAAAACACAAGAATATGGACTTCGTTAAACTGTACAAAGATAATCAGAATGCCGTCAAGAAAGCCTTGAAGGCTATGTGGTGCAGTGATGCTCATACCCCTACACAGGAGGAGTATGCAAACCAGATTTCAAGACTGATAGATTCGGAATTGTTCACGTCTGAGAACTATATGCCTTTGGTTCAATGTATGGACCGATATGAGACGATTCCGGATTCTTCCGTAGAGAATGCTAATCGTATGGTTGGTGGTCTATGGAGGAAGCCATTCCCTCCCTATAAGCATCAAGAAGAAAGCTGGAGAGAACTGAATGAGGGGAATTCCATTGTCGTAACGACGGGTACCGGCTCCGGTAAGACCGAGTGTTTTATGCTTCCACTTGTGAATGATCTAAACGGCCAGCAGACCCGTGGGAATATTAAAGCTATTTTCCTGTATCCCTTGAACGCTCTGATGGAAGATCAAAAAGAAAGGCTCCAAGAAATGCTGGAGGGGACCTCTCTTCGGTTTGCTGTTTATAATGGAAACCTCCCTAATGATGACGGCTCTTCGGCTACTACTGCCAATCTTAAGAAGCAGCTGCAAAGACAAGTGGCGGAAGAACGCCAAAAGTACCATAATATCGTTCCCACCCGAAATGAATTGTGGGCTAATCCTCCGGAAATCATCCTGACGAATCCGACCATGTTGGAGTATATGTTGATTCGTAATAAAGATCAACACCTGTTTACGCCCGGAACACTGCGTTGGATAGTCATCGATGAGGCCCATACCTTCACCGGGGCTGGAGCCGCTGAACTCGCAATGCTTCTTCGTCGTGTTCTGGATGCCTTTGATGTGAATAGCCCGGACGATATCCGTTTTGCCACATCTTCGGCAACTATAGGGAATGCGACAACACTGGAACAAAAGAATAGTGCGATCGTCAAGTTTATTCAGGACATTACCGGATCGAAAAGGGTGAAAGCCATTGATGGTCGGCGCATCTATAAGGAACAGTCCACTGACAATGAGGAGTTGAGGCGATGCCGCAGCATCTTGAATGTTCGGGATTATGTCCGTTTGAATGAATTGTTCCCATTAGAGAACGAGACGATTGAACAGAAACTTGCTCATTTGGATGCCCTCTGCTCACTTGAGAATCCTTTAAAAGCCAAGGTCCATTTTTTCTATCGAGTGCCGACAAACGGTTTGAGGGTCCGTTTAACGGAAACGGAAGGTAACGCTCTGAAAATACACTCATTTGCTCCGACAGATGAAACTGGCGCTCCCTATTTGGAATTGATGAGGTGCGAGCATTGTGGCGAGTATTTCGCCTTGGGGGAAAGTGTAAAAGGTGATCCTCGGAAATATAAGGCCGTCTCCTCAACGGCCAAAGATCTTTTCGGATTTGAGACTTCAAGTCGCGCCGGGGAAAAACTGATATTCTCTTATACGAATCGACCTATTGGCGCAAAAGACAGTTATGGGAATATTCCAGTGAAGATCGAAGAGAATGTCATAAAGAATGATTCGGCGAATACATCTACTGATTGGCATATCGTCCAAAATGTCCAGAAATGCTGCCCTTGTTGTGGCGAACCGCTACTCGGAAGGCTAGAGGAAGAAGAGGAGGGGGGCGAGTCTCTTCAGAACGCACAGTCTTTCCGTGTGTCCGGAGGCTATATCTCACGGGTTATCGCCCCAAGCATCCTTCCGAACTTGATGTCGTCCGAGGATCCGTCATCACCTCATCATGGGGAGCAATACATCAGTTTTGTGGATAGTCGTCAGGCGGCCGCCCGTTCGACAATGCAACAAAACCTCGAGGAAGAACGTTTGTGGATTTATAGTCGTATTTATCATGAACTGATAAATAGGGGCAGGGGCAATCCGGAGGATCAGAGAATTCTTCGTTATCGTGAATATCTGAAGAATTCGGAAGGCATGAGCCAAGAGGAAATTGATAAAGAGGCGCCACTTCTAGTAAAGACGTATATGGACTGGAACGATATTTTTACGTTCCTGAAATCGGATCCAGATGCAGAAAGGCTCGCCTATCAGTTTGTAAACAAGCGTGAATTAAGCGAAGAATATGATCCGGAGACACAGTCCGTCGAAGCTACTTATAAGAGTCGCTATATCTACGCTGCGATGATTGAGCAACTAGGTAAACGACCTAAGAAGGCCGCGGCTCCTGAGACCCTCGGCTTATTTGTGTCATATTACCCTAAACTAGAGAGAATAACAGAACTGCCCGACGAGGTGGTTGCTTTCAACGAGAAGTTTTCTACTGGTATCAGTATTAGTGACTGGAAGAATCTTCTCAAATTGTATTTGGACACTTATGTGAGGTCCAATGAGTCACTTTATCTCAAAAATGGTGACGGTGGTGATGGCTTTGATATTCGTAATTGCTGTTCTCGTTTCGGTACGACGAAACCTCCGCGCAGGCCCGTTCATGAGCCCTTTATCGGAGATGAAAAGCAGGGCCGATACCTGTCCTCCATTGTTCTCTTAGCCACGCTCATAGACCCTGATGCGGAGAACATTAATGATGTGATTTATGATAATAGGGCTGAGCTCAATGATGTACTGAAAGCTTTTTGGCATGACCTTACTGAAACGACAAAACTCATCCAGCATAGTGAGTTCTTCAGCGAGAGCCTAAATGATTGGGATTTTGACAGGGATAAAGATGCAGATAAAGCTTTACAGTTCCGTCTAAATGTGGCAGATATTGCTTTCAAGCTTTATGACCAAGTCTGGTTATGTGACTCTCGAATGATGAAAGAAAAGTATTCTGCCTATCGGCCGATGGATACTCTCTTTAAGGGGTACTCGCCATATATTATTGAGAATAAAGCAAGAAAGGCATATGGCGATTCGGCAACCTGGACCCCTTATCCGTATGTAAAGGGTCGCAATGGAGATCATCGGGCAAGTAAGGAGGACATCCTGGAATGGGCCGATACTAATCGGAGTCTTCTCTCTGAGGCTGGTCTTTGGGGACGCAATGGGAGTTATTCCGAGTTTCTAGAGCAGATTCACTTATATCCTGACATCTTCATTCAGGCCGAGCATACTGCCCAGGTGGACAAACTGATTGCCAAACAGAGTCAGGAGCTTTTCAAGGCACGGCAAATCAACATTCTTGCGTGTTCCACAACAATGGAGATGGGCATTGATTTGGGCAACTTGGAGATGGTCGTAATGACATCCGTACCTCCTCATCCTTCCAATTATAAACAAAGAGCAGGTCGAAGCGGCCGTAATGACAATCCTAGAAGTGCCTGTGTCACCCTTTGTTCTTCGGATTCCGTCGGATTAAGAACACTGTCTAATCCACTAGAAAATCTGATCAACCGGCCGATGCAGACTCCATTTGTAGACTTGAAGAGCCCGCAAGTCGTTCAGAGACACGCAAATGCTTATCTGTTCCGTTTATCTGGTATTTTCTTTGATAACCCTCGAGGGAATGCCAATAACTTGGATCAGGAAATAATCGAGTTCTTTACTCCGTATCGATTTGGAATTGACCATTATGGTGAGATTCGCTATGATGAGATCTGTGATAGCGATGGGAATCCGAAGTACCCTAGCGACCGACTGGGGAATGCGCGTGATACCAAGTTCTTTACTTTTAAAGATTTTTTGAACAATTGCACAACAAATCCTAAGTATCATCTGGATGCTCTCCTTAAAGACACGGTATTTGACTCTTGCTCATCAGTGGTCATTCAAAAATGCAAAGATGAGATTGAGCGGTGCTACAGCGAGTTGTATGAGCGTGCGGATGAACTTGCCGGAGCTTATGAGGATGCCAAGAATAAGGCGCAGGCCAGTCAGAGAGATGCAGGAAAGGTATTAGGCGACAGGGTTGATACGGCATATGGCTTTTATCTTCGTTATAAGTATACGGAGTTGTTGAGTAAGAATCTCATAGAGTTTTTTGCGACCAACCGTTTCACGCCGAATGCCAATATGCCGGTAAACGTGGTGGAGTTTGACCTCAGTAACGGACGACTTGGCAAGTATGACAGATTCTATAAAACCAGCAATCCTTCTTACCCGCTTCAACAAGCCATTTCGCAGTATTCACCAGGAAGTACCGTCGTGTTGGAGAATAGAACCGCCATTGTTAGAGGTATGCTGTATACGGGTATGTTTAGATCAAATGTGACGTTCAAGAAGATCTATTCGGATGGAATCAATACGGTCATCGGAGAAGAGAGGAAAAATATGCTTCAGAATCCTGTGCTGTGGCCAGTTAACAGACAGGAAGAACTTACCATGATCGAACCGTATGCGTTCATTCCAGACGTTAATGAGGATTACAGTCGTGTAGTTGAGGATGCGCCATATACGCAGGTAAGCGCCCAGCTTATTGGTGCGGGGGATTGGGCGGATTATGCGAAATCGTCTTCCCTTATTTCCGTTCGTAGTAATCGTGAGTGCGGCGATGCGAACATACTATATTATAACGAGGGCATTGGATTTGGCTATTGTTTTTGTTCAACCTGTGGCAAGACCGTGATAGAAACAGCTCCGGGAATAGGTCGAATACATATGCCCGATGATATGAATGATCGTATGCGTGATGTGGATGGCAATCCGGAGTACTTCCACTATATGATTAACCGTAGAAAGCAAATCGGAGGGAGGAGAACTGCCAAGATTGAGTGTTTCTCTGGTGGAGAGAAAATCAAGCGGAATGTTATTATTGGAGGGTTGATTCAGACAGATTACAGTGAGATTCGCATTCGCCACGATGAAAGAGCGCCATGGCTGTTTGACCGCTCGGAGGAAAACCTTTTGATTACTCTTGGCATTGTATTTACACAGACGTTTGTTGAAAGCTTGGGAAAGAATCGGCAGGATGTCGATTTTGCAATCACGCCGAATGGTCATTTGTGCATCTTTGATACGAACCCTGGCGGGTCAGGGTATGCCAACCAGCTCGTCAACCATTCTGTGATGCAATCCGTGATAGATGCCTCAGGAAGGCTGCTAACCAAGATCCAGTCAAAAGATGAATTGATAGACCGATACACGAAACGCTACTATGAAAAGATTGACATAGACGCAGCGATAGATTGGATAAAGGCAGAAAAGGCTGCGGCGAAAAAAATGCCTTCGGAAGTGGAGACAGCATATCCGACGGCTCAGATTGCTGTTTTCGAGGACATACTTAATGCTTTTTCGGCAGATATCACTCCTGGAAGTTGCCTCTTTGTGGGCTCAAGTTGGCAGAAGTGGCTCTATCAAGATAACAGTGTTTCGCCTACATTGACATGGAAGGCGAGGGTGAACGAATTGCGAACCCGAGGAACGAGGAAAACTCTCTGCATCTCAAATGCTCCATCATTTATCATTCGTCCGATCATTTCGGTTCTGGGTCAGATAAATGATTGGGCCGATATCGTCGCAAGTCCGGTTTCGATGCCCGCTGGGCTTTACCCGCTTGCTTTGGTTGGTGGGAAGTTCTTCTTTACCAATCAAGAAGAGACGACCCATTTGAATGCGGACTGGTGCCGCGGCAATGTCTTTAGTGTGGATCAAAGCCAAATGCCGCCCCTTCGCTTTAGCCCTGTTTCTTTGGTGCAATTGCCCACAACGCAGAAATTTGTTCTGGATAGTAGGGATCCTATGAAAATTAAAAGTACAGATTTGCCAACGCTGATTGCGGGCAAGATGCCTAACCTCCTTAATGAGTTCCTGAATTATTGTTCCACACATCCGGAATCGCTTGAAATCACTAGCCAGGATGAGCATCTTAAGTCGGCGATAGCCATTATTACGACATTGCAATTTATAGAATGGTTCCTTGAGAAGATTAAAAAGCCTTTCAGCGTTGAGTTCCTAGTGGAAGAGTACACAGACAAATTCTCCCGTGATATAGCAAAGAATATGGAGGACCACATGAAACGCAATGAATTTTTGGAAAACAAGGCCAATGAATGGCTTGCGGATATGCAAGGTTATTATGAGCTTGAGGGGACTCAGAAGATTGCCTGTTATAGGAAGGGAACCTTGCCTCACTGGAGAGAGATTAAATTCAAGTGTGGACCCAAAGAATTGGTTCTATACCCGAATGGGGGTCTTATTAACGAATGGTATTACGATAAGTACAATGATCCAGCAGGCCTGTCTATGGACACGATTTCATCCGAAGATGAGATCCCTCTCTATCGCCGTAATCCCATAATGTATGACATCGAAATTAGAGGCTGATAAGTATGACGCCAGAAGCAAAGGACAAGCGATTGCTTTTTGAAGGGTTTCTGAGGTCGAAGTTGTCCATTGGAGAAGACCCGTCACGGTATTCTCGCTCTTTGGATAGAAAGATCAAGCAGTTTTACCATGAGAAGCTAGGAAAAGAATTTGTATCTATCTATGAATTGGCGGATGCGAATGACGTTTATAAGGTGATTCAAGATTTGGCCGCCCATCCCACGATGGTGTATCGTCCCGGCAGGCGAGGGGACTCGCGAATAGAAGGACTCAATTGGTTTTTAGCCTTTCTAAACACTCCAATGAGGCCTGAGGCTCCCCAAAATCCAAAGAAGGAATCTGTCCGTTTAGCTACTCCAGAAATGGAGGGGAGGCATATTAAAATCGAGAAGACAGTTATTCAGCGAAATCCAGATGCCCGTAAAAGATGTGTTGAATCACTTGGGTGTCAGTGTGCTGCCTGTAATCTTGTAATGTCTGATAAATATGGACATCTTGCTGATGGAGTAATTGAGGTCCATCATTTGGTTCCCATCCATTTATATAATGAGGCTCATCCGATAAATCCTCTCACAGATTTAATTCCATTGTGTCCTAATTGTCATACTATGATTCATAAATTGGAGGATCCTAGTGATATTGAAGGGCTAAAAAGGCTGATTGAAGAGAATAATAGAAGTCGTGAATGATGAACGGTCATATGTTCCTCAGGTTGTCCCATTTTGTGTATGACTAATAGGGGAAGAGCTTCTATCTATTCTTGCCAAATCGTTCAGATAGTTCGGGTAGAAATCGGCGTAAAGTAACAATTCTCATACCTTTTTCTTATCTTTGCCTCTGAGAACTGCCCGCGACCTTCTCCTTTTGGGGAGAGAGACGGCTCGATGAAGACGAAAAATTAAGATCTTCTCCGCACTCCTCCCATGGTAAGCTGAAGCAGCGAGGGCGTCAGATGCATCTGATGCCGCTTCAGTGAGAGA
>JAEEGL013086780.1_pt1 | contig 19410 bp, 19 predicted proteins | sample 9134231 | NCBI WGS metagenome assembly JAEEGL01 (sample SAMN16246548, study PRJNA631951) | gut metagenome | biome: gut microbiome; feature: rumen; material: fiber-attached | host: Bos | place: Iran: Karaj | collected 2018-10
GCCGTAGATATCTTAAGACAAAGTGTTAAAGGTCTAAAAATAAGAGTAGTAAATGTAGTAGATTTAATGAAGTTACAAAGTAATCATACTCATCCTCATGGTATGAGTGATGAAGAATATGATGAAATATTTACTAAGGATAAACCAATTATATTTAATTTTCATGGTTATCCAGTACTTATTCATCAATTGACTTATAAACGTAATAATCGTAATTTACATGTTCATGGTTATAAAGAAGAAGGTACTATTACTACAACATTTGATATTAGAGTACAAAATAAAATAGATAGATTTAATATTGTTAAAAGTACTTTAAAAGAAATACCAAGATATAAGAATACTTGTAAGAATCTAATTGATTGGTGTGATAATATGTTAAAAGAACATAAACGATATATTGCTGAATATGGAGAAGATATGCCATATATTAAAAATTGGAAGTGGAAAGGAATTGATAAATAATTCCTTTTTTTATATAATTAGTATAGAGGTGATTATATGACTACTAGAGGAAGTAGATTACTACCAATTGTATTAGGAATTATTATATTAGGAATTATTGTTTATTTATTTATGACAGTTGAACAAAAGACTGTTACATGTAGTAATACTTATACTAGTAATAATATTAAAGTATATGAAGAAGTAACTGCTACTATAGATGGTAATAAGATTACACATATGACAGTTACTAAGAAGGTAATATTACCAGAAGAGATGGCTAATGAAACTAATATTAATAGTGTTAAGAATACTATAAATAATTCTCTAGCTTATTTAGGACATGATAATTACACAATAACAACGGGAATTAATAAGGTAGAAGTAGATATTGATTTAGATAATGATAAAACAATAATATTAAATAATATTAGTTTTGTTGAAGGAAAAGATTTAGTTATGAAGATTAATCCTAATACTAAGAGTAATGATGTTATTACTTTAAAAGTTGGAGATAATTATACTGAAGGCGAATTTATGACTCATCTTAAGAATAATGGTTATTCTTGTAAGTAGGGAAACTATGGAAGATTATGATATATCAGAACTAGTATCAAAAATTGATTTTACTAGTAATCAACTTAATCAAGTAGGTAATTTGCTACTTACTAATGTAGAAATAGAAGTATTAGAGTTATATGAAATTGATTATAAGAGTTGTAAAAACTTAAAACAATTATTAACTAAGATTGATCGAGTAATTGATGAAGAAGAAGATTGTGATGATTTAGATCTTATATCTATGAGTATTGCTGAAAGAGATTATTATCAAAATACTAATAAGTAACTAAACTAGAAGTTGAGTAGTTCAACTTCTATTTTATTTGTTTTTTAATATATTATTTATTATAATTAGAACGATGGAAGTGATATTATGACTTATTTAGATTATAGTGCTACAACACCTGTTGATAGTGAAGTTATTGATACTTATAGTAAAGTATGTAGTGAGTTTATTGGAAATCCTAATTCATTACATAAACTAGGAGTAGAAGCTAAAAAATTAATAGACGCATCTACTGAACAAATTAAAAATATTTTAGAATTAAAAGATATGGAAGTTATATATACTAGTGGATCAAGTGAAGCTAATAATACAGCTGTTAAAGGTATATGTTTAAAATACAGTAATAGAGGAAAACATATTATTACTACTGAGTTAGAACATTCTAGTATAGTAGCTCCTCTTAATTATTTAAGTAATTTAGGTTATGAAGTAGACTTTGTTAAATTAAATGATAAAGGAGTAGTAGACTTAGAAGATTTAAAAAGTAAAATGAGAGATGATACTATCCTTGTAACAATATCTTCAGTAAATAGTGAAGTAGGAGTAAGACAACCAATTGAAGAGATTTCTAAAATAGTTAAGGAATATCCTAAATGTTTCTTTCATAGTGATGTTACTCAAAGTATTGGTAAAGAAAAAATAAATCTAAATTGTTTAGATTTAGCATCTTTTTCTGGACAAAAATTCTTTGGTATGAAAGGAATAGGTTGCTTATTAAAAAAAGAGAGTATTGTTATAGAACCACTTATTCATGGAGGAAAAAGTACAACTATTTATAGAAGTGGTACTCCGGCAACTCCTTTAATTGCTAGTATAAGTAAAGCCCTTAGACTAGTTTATGAAGACTTTGAAGAAAAAGATAAAATTGTTAATGAATTACATGATTATTTAATTAATAAATTAAAAGAGTTAGTTATTATTAATAGTAATGAATATTGTGTAAAACAAATTATTAATTTTAGTATTCCTGAATATATTAAGAGTGAAGTTATGTTACATGCTTTAGAAGAAGATGAGGTATATATTTCTACACAAACAGCTTGTAGTGTAGGAGATTATTCTAAAGCAGTATATGCTGTTACTAATTCTAAGACAAAAGCAAGTCACTCTATGAGAGTTAGTATTTCCTATAAGAGTACTAAAGAAGATATAGATAATTTTATTAATAGTTTAGCTAAGAATTTAGAAAGGTTAAAGATAAAATGAGAGTAGTTAAGATAGGCGCAATATGGTGTAATGGCTGCTTGGTTATGAATAATGTTTGGAATAAAGTATTAAAAGAAAAAAGTATTGATACTTTAGCTCTAGATATAGATGTTGATGAAGAAGAAGTAGCTAAATATAATGTTGGAGATACTTTACCAGTCTTTATATTCTATGTTGGAGATAAAGAAGTAAAAAGAGTAGTAGGAGAAGTATCTTTTGATGAAATGATTAAAATAATTGAGGAGATAGAAAATGAAGAAGATTAGTTGTATATTAATCATTCTTTTTACTTTTTTTGTTACTTTAAATGTTTCAGCTAAAGAAGTAAATCTATATTTATTTCATGGAGATGGGTGTCCGCATTGTGCCGAAGAAATTAATTTTTTAGGTACATTAGATCCTAATGAAGTACATGTTATTCAGTATGAAGTTTGGTACAATGAAGAAAATGCTACATTATTAGAAAATGTAAAAAGTAATTTAGGTATTAAGAGGCAAGGGGTTCCTGTTACTATAATTGGAGATACTTATATTCTAGGATATGGCGAAGGTACAGATAAGAAAATAGAAAGAGCTATTTCTTATTATCAAGATCATGAATATAGTGATGCAGTTGAAGAAATTAAGGCTGGTACATATGTAAAAAAAGAAAAGAAGAGTGATTTTGAAAAGGAAGAAGATAAGAGTGATGAGAAAACAACGATAGATGTTGTAGGGAAAAAGATTAATTTAAAAAATGTTAGTCTTATGACTTCATCTGTTTTAATAGGTCTTATTGATGGGTTTAATCCATGTGCTATGTGGGTTTTGTTATTCTTAATAAGTATCCTAATGGGTATGAAAGATAGACGTAGAATGTGGATAATTGGAATTACTTTTCTACTTACATCAGGATTAGTTTATTTACTTATTATGTTTTCTTGGTTAAACATAGTTGCGAAAATGACTACTATTATTTGGGTTAGAAATTTAATTGCTATTGTTGCTTTAATTGGAGGTATTATTAATCTGCGTAGTTTTGTTAGAAGTCGCGATAGTGGTTGTGAAGTAGTTGATGATAAGAAAAGAAAAAAGATTTTTGGGAGGATTCGTAAATTTACTAGTGAAAAAAGTTTAATACTTGCTATTATTGGAGTAATTGGACTTGCTGTTTCTGTTAATGTAGTAGAACTTGCTTGTTCTGCTGGACTTCCAATTGTATTTACAGAGATACTTGCTATTAATAACGTTACGGGAATTAGTGCTTTCCTATATACATTAGTTTATATATTATTCTTTATGTTAGATGATTTGTTAATCTTCTTTATTGCGATGTTTACTATGAAGGTTACTGGTATATCTACTAAGTATAATAAATATTCTCATCTTATTGGCGGTATTATTATGTTAATTATAGGTATATTGCTATTAGTGGCTCCCGGAGTATTAATGTTTAATTTTAATTAAAAAAGTAAGTTATAGCTTACTTTTTTTAGTGTAAATAAGCTTTTAAAATATTTACTTATAAAGAAAAGTTTTGTATAATATAAGTTAGAATAGAAGGAGTTTACTATGGAAGGTATTAAGAAAATATTAATAGAAGATCCTAGCGGTAGTTATGAAGTAGAACTTATTACTTACCTAATTTCTGATGATGGGATGAAGACTTATATAGTTTACTCTAAAGGGGAGACTCAAGGAGTAGAAAACGATCATATTATTTATATTTCTAGATATATAACACAAGGTGATGTTAATAAGATCGAGGAAATAGTTGATGATGAAGAATGGACTAATGTCCAATTATTATTAAAGAAAATTGCTAACGCTGAGTAGGAGAATGGTGGTGCTTTATAATGGAACCAATTTATGAGTTTGACAATAAAGATATTAAAAAGTATAGAGATAACATTAGCCATGATTGTAGATTAATTGAAGCACAAGCTATCGATTTTTTACTTTATTTGGATGCTAAAGTTGAAAGTGAAATAGATCCTGTAAAAAGAGAAAAGCTAAAAAATATAGTTAGTGTTTTTGAAACTAATGTTGATGCTACTACTAAGTTAAAGAGTGAATTGTTAGAATCATATAAGACTATTGATAGTACTTATACAAATCTTAAGAAACTTGGATTTGAATCTTTAATAGATGAATATAATAATTCTTTATCTGTTAATAATAATGTAGTAGAAAAAGAAGAGGTTAATGAACAAGTAATAGAAGCTCCACAAGTAGAAGCTGCACCTGAAGAAGTAGTACAAGAAGAAGAGAAGGAAGAAGAAATTACTCCTGAAGCTGAAGAAGTAGAACAAGTTGTTCAAGAAGATGAAGAAGTAGAATTAACTCCTGAAGAAATAGTAGCTCAAGCTCAAGCAGAAGAAGCTGCTGAGGAAGAAGAAGTAGAACAAGTTGCTGAAGAGAAAGAAAAAGAAACTTCTGATGAAGCAGTTTTAATACCAACAGAAGAAGGAACTGAAGAAACGGTAGAAGAACCAGTAATGGTTGAAGCTACTGAACAACCTAGTGAAGAAGCAGTCTTAATACCTACAGAAGGAGCTGTGGAAGAAGCAGTAGAAGAACCTGTTTTAGTACCAAATGGTGAAGAAGCAGTTGAAGCTCCAGTAGATGCTCCAGAATTAGTAATACCAGCAATTGAAGGTGGAGCAGAAGCCCCAGAAGTTCAAGAAGAACCTCCTGTTGCTGAAGAGGCTCAACCAGAAGCAGTTATCAATCCAGATACTGAAGTTGTTCCAGAAGTTCCAATTCCAGTAGTTGGAGAAGAAGAAACACCTGAAGTTGCGAATGTAGCTGTAACAGAAGGATTAGATAAATATGTTAAAGAAGATAATAATCCAACAAGTAGAATCTTAGTTACAGAGGCACAATATGCTGCACTTAAAGCATCTCTCCCTGAGAAGGAAGCATTACTTAGTGCAAGAGAGAGAACTGCTCAAACTACAGTAAATGAAACTGTTACAGCAGCAAATGACTTAATGCCTACAAGTGAGGAGGATATCCAAGCTAAGATTGAACAAATGATGGAACAAGCAAATCAATTATATCAATCAGGTGATGCTGCCGGAGCACAAGCCTTATATGATCAAATAAGTATAGAAAATCAAAAATTACAAGATCAACAACAAGTAGTTAAATAGTTGTAAATGAGAGAGGAGAATAATTATGAGTTATAAAGCAAAGATGACTTTAGCTAAATTCTTATTCTTTATCTCTTTTTGTTTGATGATAACTGGCTTAATTACTTCAATTAGTGAAAATACAAATATTAATTTAAATGATGTTATTCCAGTTGGTACGGATGGTGAAGAAATCCATATAACTGAAAGTGATAGAACACCTATCCATACTGGGGATTCTTATAGCGAAGATAATAAGAGTAATAATCCAAAAACTGATAACGGAAAAACTAATACTGATAATAAGTCAAATACTAGTGGTAATAATACTTCTAGTGGTAACAAACCTAGTAGTGGTGGAGGAAATACTGCTACTATTACTCCAACTACACCTAGTGGTGGAGGTAATGGTGGTGGAAATATAGTTGTACCAACTGATCCTAATAGTGCTCTAAGAACTAATATTCAAAATACTTATGGTATTACTGTTAGATATGGTAATGAAGTAAGTGCTGATGGTATTTCAGGAGTAGGTGGTTTATCTATAATTCCTATGACTGATGCTACTGCTATTAGTCAGGCATTAAATAATTTAAATAATTGTTTAAGTAAATATCCAAGTGGTTTCTTTAGAGAAATGCGTAGTGGAGGAATACCATTAACTATCTATTTAGTTAGTCATTTTTCCCAAACAGGAGTTACTGGAGTTACTGATTCTAATTATAGTAAAGCAGTTATTTATATTGCCTGTGATTATTCATTTGCAGAAAGCTTTCATCATGAGAACTTCCATTATATGGAAAGATATATTAATAAATTAGGAGGATTCTTTGCTAATTGGAATCGTTTTAATCCTAGTGGATTTAATTATGGTTCTATAAATGATAGCCTTTCATACACTAGAAATGGTTATAGTCAAGATTCATATTTCGTTAATAATTATGCTCAAACAATGGAAGCAGAAGATAGGGCTAGTACTTTTGAATATATGACTGCTAATTATAAAACATCTTGCCTTAATTATGGTAAACCAATATGGAATAAAGCCAATGAAATGGCTATGTATATACAAAACTATTATTCAACAGTAAATTCAGGAACAACTGAATTTTGGGAAAGATATTTATAAAGGATGATAAAATGGAAAAGATATTTTTAAATGATGATAAATTAAGTAAAGATGATATAGACTTTTCTGTTACAAGAGTAAAAGGAATTGTTGTTAATACTAGAGGAGATATATTACTTTGTCATAATAATAATACTTATCAACTTCCAGGTGGACATGTTGATGATGATGAAACATTAGAATCTTGTTTAAAGAGAGAGATAAAAGAAGAAACAGGAATAGATGTTAAACTTAATTATCCACCATTAATAGAAATAGTTACTTATGACAGTAATTATTTTAATACTAATAAGAAAGTAGAAAATAAGATTTATTATTTTAGAATTGATAGTGATGAAGCTCCTAATTTTGAAGAAACTAATTATGATGAATTAGAATTAGAAACAGATTTTAATTTATTTTATATCAATATTGACAATATAGAGCTATTCTTGAAAAAAAGTTTAGAAGATGGTAGTATAGATAGTAATATTGGAAGAGAAATGCTTCTTGTATTTGAAGAATATAATAAAGTATATGGAGGTAAAAAATGAAAATATTAGTTACTGGAGGACTTGGTTATATTGGAAGTCATACATGTTGTTGTTTACTAGATGCTGGATATGATGTAGTAGTTCTTGATAATTTATCAAATTCTAAAATAGAGGTTAAAGATAAGATAAAAGAAATTACTGGAAAAGATATTACTTTCTATGAAGGTGATATGATAGATAGAAAATTCTTAGAAGATTTATTTGAAAAAGAAAAATTTGATGCTGTTATTGATTTTGCAGCTTATAAAGCTGTAGGAGAAAGTGTAAGTAAACCAGTTGAGTATTATACTAATAATGTTGCTACTGTATTAGTATTATTAGATACAATGAATAAATTTAATGTTAAGAAATTAGTGTTTAGTAGTAGTGCTACTGTTTATGGTGATCCTGAACATGTACCTATTAAAGAAACTGATAAGATAGGTGGAACTACTAATCCATATGGAACATCTAAGTTATTTGTAGAACAAATATTAAAAGATTTATATAAATCAGATAATGATTGGGATATAGCAATCCTACGTTATTTCAATCCAATTGGTGCTCATGAATCAGGTTTAATTGGAGAAGATCCTAAAGGTATACCAGCTAATTTAATGCCATTTATAGCTAAAGTTGCTAATGGTGAATTAGAATGTTTAAATGTCTTTGGAGATGATTATGATACACCTGATGGTACAGGAGTAAGAGACTATATTCATGTTGTTGATTTAGCAGAAGGACATATTAAAGCTTTAGAAAAGTTAGAAAAAGAAGGTAGCGGATTATACATATATAATTTAGGTACTGGAGTAGGATATTCTGTACTTGATATGATTAAAGCTTTTGAAGCTGCTAATAATATTAAGGTTAAATATAGGATAGCAGAAAGACGTCCAGGAGATATTGCTGAGTGTTATGCTGATCCATCTCTTGCTTATGAAGAATTAGGATGGAAAACAACTAAGAGTATTGAAGATATGTGTAGAGATGCTTATAATTTTGTAGTTAAAAGTAGTAAATAAAGATGGAGTAATCCATCTTTTTTTGTATATATTTGTAAAAAAGAAATATTTAGTAATTATCCTTTTTATATTATATGATATATTTATAATAGGTGATGAGCGTGAATAAAAAAGGATTTACTCTAGTGGAATTATTAGTTGCTATTAGTATACTTGCCATACTAACAGTAGTTTCAATACCAACACTACGTGCTTTTCAGGCTAAAAATAGTCAAAGCCAATATGTTAACTACAGAAAAGCCCTAGAAACAAGTGGTAAATTATATAATGATTCTTACAGTGATGATTTATTTGGTGCTGCAGAATATGGTTGTGAAAAAGTTTCTTTAACGGAATTAATTAATAAAAAAGTAGCTAAAGATATTTCTTTAAAAGATGTATCATGTAATATAAATTTTAAAGATTCAATTGTATTAGTTAGAAAATATAATAATGAATATAAGTATAGTGGCTATTTATATTGCGAAAATTCTAAACATGTAAAACAATATATTGAAGATGATTATGATAGTGAGATAGCTTTATGTACTAATGATAAAGGCTCTCCTGATTTTGATGTTGTTGTTAGAGAACCTAAAAATGGTGAAGGTGTTGAAGATGAACGTTATTCAAAAAATAAATCAGCATTTGTTATATTAGTTGATAATTATGGTTTTACAGCTAATCAGAAAATAGAGTATGCATGGAGTACTGCTGAAAATGTTACAGGAGTAGCTGCAAGTGCTTGGAAAGAATATAGCTATAATAATACAGTAAAACGTACAACAGGATCTAGCGTAAAATTAACATCTAATGCGCTTGGATTACCAGGTAATAATGTAACAGGAGACTATTATCTATATGTAAAACCAATAAAAGTACAGAATATTATTGGTAATACTACTACTGAGGTAAAAAGATTTGGTAAATTTAGATTTGACCATTCAGCACCAGCTTGTGGAGATATTATTGTTACACCTAGTAGAGCTAGTGGTACTGCTGCTCAAACTCTTAGTTTTAATATTTCATATAAAGATTCATTAGAAGATTTAAAAGAATATGACTTCCAAGTCAGTTATGATAATGGAGTTCATTGGAACACTGTCGTTTCAAGTGATCAAAAGAATTTAACTAGTGTTGCAAATAATAAATTTAGTGATGGTACTATTAAATATAGACTTGCTAATGTTACAGATTTTGCTAATAACAAAAGAGATTGTACTAACAATAGTACTTTTATAAGGGATAATGTTAAACCAACTTGCACTTTAACAGGAACTACTTCATTAAAGTATGGTAATACAGGAAATTATACCTTAACTTGTACTGATGCATTAAGTGGAATTTCATCAAAAACTTTAACAGCTAGTAATTTCACACTTAGTAAAGTAGGATCAATAAGCATAGGAAGACCTAGTGCTGTTACTAATGGATATAAATATGCAATATCAGTACAGGCTAATGATTCTTCTGGAAATGCTACTATTACTTTTAAAAAGGATACTTTTGCCGATGCAGCAGGAAATAAGAATAATGATGTTACGGTTAGTATAGCTTTATCTAAATCAGATACTGCTACTAAAGGAAGCTGTAATACTAATTTAGTATATAATGGTAACAGTTTAACTTTAGCTTCTGGTGGAAGTCATGTTACTTATTCTAATAATGTTCAAACTAATGCTGGAACATATACTGTTACAGCAACAGCTGATACGCATTATTGTTTCAGTGGAGGAGCTACAACGCAAACACTACCTTGTACAATCCTTCAACCAATAAAACCAGCAAAACCAACTATTGATAATCCGACAAGTGGTAATTGGACTAATGCTAACTTCAGCTTAACACTTCAAACATCAACTGCTTCGAAAGATCTTGGTTATTGGTATTATACTTGGGATAAGTCAACTTTCTATACATTTAAAAATACTTCTGATAAAGTTGTTAGTGCAGATAATAAATTTACAACTAAAGCCTTTTCTGCTGAAAGGGAGGAACAAGTAAATATAAGAGTATGTAGTAAGTATGCAACTGGACCAACCGATGATTCTAATTGCTCAAACTATGCTAATACTTGGATAAGAATTGATAAAACGGATCCTGAATATGTTAGTAAATTTGATGACTATGATTGTAAGTATGACCCTGGTAGACGAGAATATTGCAAAGTATTTGGAATAAAATTTAAAGATAGTGCTAGTGGGCTTAGACCAATGGGTGAAGGAAATAGTTCTTTCCAATATTGTTATGTTTCTGTTACTAGTGCATGTGATATTAGTTGGTATAATAAATGTAGTAACTGGAAAAAAGCTAAAATAGATGCTGCTTATAACACAAGTGGTGCTAAATCAGGAACTATTATAGCTAAAGTTGCAAGTTTATGTGCGGCTCATGTAAGAGGAAGATATGTCATTTGTGATAGAGCTGGTAATTGTACTAATCGAATTACAGAAGATTATTATTGGTAATTATTAAAAAGAAGTGTGTATCACTTCTTTTTTTGTTATAATAAAAGTGGTGATTTTATGAAATTAGATATTGTTAATTTAAGTAAGAGTTTTGGAGAAAAAGAAGTATTAAAAGGAATTAATTTTACTTTTGAAGAAGGTAAGATATATGGTTTATTAGGTAGAAATGGAGCTGGAAAAACAACCTTTTTTAATTGTTTAAATGGAGATATAGAATGTGGTGGTAGTTTCTATTTAGAAGACGATTATGGTAAGAATAAATTAAATTATTCAGATATCGGTTATGTTGTTAGTACTCCTATAGTTCCAGAATTCTTAACAGCTAAAGAATTTTTAGAATTCTTTTTAGAGATTAATAAAGATAGAATTACTGATTTAAAAGATGTGGATTATTATTTTGATTTTATTAAAATAGATAAAGATGATCAAAATAAATTATTAAAGGATTATTCTCATGGAATGAAAAATAAAATGCAAATGCTAATTAATATTATTAGTAATCCTAAAGTTATTTTATTAGATGAACCATTAACTAGTTTAGATATAGTAGTCCAAGAAGATATGAAGAAATTATTTAAAGATATTAAGAAAGATCATATAATTATTTTTTCTACTCATATATTGGAACTTGCTACTGATTTATGTGATGAAATAGTTATTTTAAATAATAAAGAGTTAGAGTTAATAGAAAAGAAAAGTCTAGGTACTAAGAAATATAAAGATAAAATTATTAAAGCTTTAAAGGATGAGAAAAATGATTAATACATTAAAAACATCTTTTAAAATAGATATGGCTTATGCTACTAATAGTTTTATTTATATACTTAGAAAACTACCTATTTTAAGAGATTTGATTACTGATGATGCTTATAAGAGTAAATTCTTAAAAGGAATAGTTAGAATTATAAGTTTAATATTTTCTTTTGGTAGAATGTTAGCTTATAAATTTATATATTTCTTCATAATATATGGAATAGCACAGGCTCTTGATGAAAGATTTGTTAAATATAATTTTATTCATATATATTTTATATTAGCTTTACTTGGTTTATTTATTAATAATAGGATGTTAAATCCTAGTAGTAAGAAATACTTTTCAGTTATATTATTTGGTATAGATGCTAAGACTTATAGTATTAGTAATTTTCTTTATGACTTATTTATTACAACAATACTTAATTTTATATGTTTAATATCATTTAATAGTTTTATTAATATTGGTATTAATAATGTCTTCTTATTATTACTTGTAAGCTTATTATGTAGAATAATTGGGGAAGCTTTTAGTCTTTTATTTTATAAAAAATATAAATATTTATTTAATAGTAATACTAAATTATATATGTTAGTTGGAATTATCTTCTTAGGACTTTGTTCTTTACCATATTTTGGTATTATTATATTACCTAAATTAGTATATTTATTTACTAGTATTTTAATTATACTTGGTATTATTTCTTTTATTTATATAATTAGAAGAGATGATTATAAATTAATTATTAGAGATACTAATAGTTATAATGCTATTATGAATAAAGATGAAGTAAATAGTTATAATAGACAAAAGATGGTTGAAGTAAGAGATAAAGATAAAGTAATTGATAGTAAGAAGTTAATTGGTAAGAAAGGGTATGATTTATTTAATACAATATTCTTTGAGAGACATAAAGAGATTCTTTTAAGAAGTGCTATTAAATTTAGTTTTGGTATAGTAGTTGTTTATATAGGATTGGCTGTTTTATATTACATGGGACAAGGTAATTTTATCCATAAATTTTTACTTAATAATATGGGGTGGTTTGTCCTTATACTTTATTTTGTAAATAGGGGGGCTATTATTACGCAGGCTATGTTTTATAATTCTGACCATGCTATGCTTAAATATAATTTTTATAGAGAAGAGAATGTTATACTTGGTTTATTTAAAAAGAGATTAGAAACTGTTAGTAAAGTTAATTTATTACCAAGTGTTTTAATTGCTATTGGTAATGTTATATTACTATATATAACTGGTGGTAGTGATATTATTACTTATATTAGTATGTTTATATTTATTATTAGTTTAAGTATATTCTTTAGTGTTCATTACTTAGTACTTTATTATTTGCTGCAGCCATATAATAAAGATTTAATGGTAAAAAGTATACCATATTCTATACTTACTTTAGGTACTTACTTAGTTTGTTACTATGTTAGTTATTTAAAGATATCTACTGTACTTTTCTCTATACTAGGAATAGCTTTTTCTATTATTTATATATTAATTAGTTTACTATTAGTAAAACGTTTTGCTGGAGAAACATTTAGAATTAGGTGATTGAATGGAAATAATTATTGGTAAATATAGTGGCTTTTGTAATGGTGTTTCTAATACTATTAAGAGAGCTAATAATGAGTTAGATAAAGATAGTAATATTTATTGTTTAGGAGAAATAGTTCATAATGAAAGAGTTATTTCTATCTTAGAAGATAAAGGTATGAAGACTGTTAATGATATTAATTTGGTTCCCAATAATAGTCGATGTATATTTAGAGCTCATGGAGAAAGACGTGAAATATATGAAGAAGCTAAGAAAAGAAATATAGAAGTAATAGATCTTAGTTGTGGAAAAGTAATTGCTATTAGGAAGAAAATAGAAAAATGTAATGACTTTGTAATATTAATAGGTAAGATTAATCATCCTGAAGTAATAGGTAGTATTTCTTTTTCTAAAGTAGGTAGTGTTGTAGAAAACAGTGAAGATATTGATAGGGTAGTAGAAGAATATAAAAAGTCTAATTTAGATAAAATATATATTTGCAGTCAAACTACTTTTGATGAAGATAAGTTTTTGAAATTAGTAGAAGAAATAAAAAAGAAAGTAGATTGTTCTATAGAAGTAGATAATACTATATGTAGTGCTACTCATGATAGACAAAGTGAAACTAAAAATTTGAGTAAAGATGTTGATGTTATGCTAATAGTTGGGGGAAAAAATAGTTCTAATACTAAAGAATTATTTAATATTAGTAGTAAATATACAACGACTTATTTAATTCAAGATGTTAATGATTTAAAAGATATTAGTATTGACGGAGAAAGAATTGGAATTATGGGAGGAGCTTCTACTCCGGAAATAGTAATTGATGAAATAATTGAGTATTTAAAAAACAAGTAAATGTAAACTTACTTGTTTTTTTTACTTAACATGGTAAAATAAGAAATGTTTGGAGGGAAACTATGCTAAATAAAGTTAATGTACCAAAAGATGTAAAAAAACTTAGTATTAAAGAAAAAGAAGAATTGGCTAAAGATATTAGAGAAGAAATACTAAATGTAGTTTCTAAAAATGGTGGACATTTAGCGTCTAATTTAGGAATAGTAGAACTTACTATTGCTTTAGTTTCTTTCTTTGATTTTGATAAAGATAGAGTAATATTTGATGTAGGACATCAATCTTATGTTTATAAACTACTTACTGGCAGAAAAAATAAGTTTAATACATTAAGAAAGTTTAATGGACTTGCTGGTTTTCCTAGAACTAGCGAAAGCAAATATGATTATTTTGATACAGGTCATTCATCTACTTCAATAAGTGCTGCTTTAGGAATGGCTAGAGCTAGAGATATATTAAATAAAAAATATAATGTAGTTGCTGTTATAGGTGATGGAGCTTTAACTGGAGGAATGGCTTTAGAAGCATTAAATGATGCTGGTATTAGTGGAACTAGATTAATAGTAATACTTAATGATAATGAGATGAGTATTTCCAAAAATACTGGAGGATTATCTAGATTTTTAACTAATTTACGTACTAAAAAATTATATGTAAAAAGTAATAAAAAGATAAAGAAATTTGTTAATAGAATTCCTCTTATTGGTAAAAGAATAAGTAGAAGAGTTGGTAAAATAAAAAATGGAATAAAAGAAATGGTTATTCCAAAGATGTATTTTGAAAACATTGGATTTACTTATTTAGGTCCAGTAGATGGTCATAATATTGAGGCTGTAGAAGATATTCTAAAAAGAACAGAAAATATAGATGGACCTATACTTGTTCATGTATTAACTAAGAAGGGTAAAGGATATAGTTTTGCTGAAGAGGAACCTAATAAGTATCATGCTACAGGAGCTTTTGATTTATCTATTGGTAAACAAAGTAGTTCTAAATTAGATTATTCTGCGGTTATGGGTAAAAAACTAGTGGAACTTGCTAAAGATAATAAAGAAATAGTAGCTGTAACTGCTGCTATGGAAGAAGGAACAGGACTTAGTGATTTTGCTAAGAAATATCCAAAAAGATTTTTTGATGTTGAAATAGCTGAGCAACATGCTCTTACAATGTCGGCTGGAATGGCTAGAGAAGGATTAAAACCGGTTGTTCCTATCTATTCATCTTTCTTACAAAGAGGTTTTGATCAAATAATACATGATATTTGTTTACAAAAATTGGGAGTAGTTATTTGTGTTGATAGAGCTGGATGTGTAGGAGCAGATGGAGAAACACATAATGGTTTACTTGATCTTAGTTATTTAAGAACAATACCTAATATGACAATAATGGCTCCTAAAGATTTTGAAGAACTTGAAGATATGTTAGAATTTGCTGTTAAATATAAATATCCTATTGCTATTAGGTATCCACGAGGTGGAGAAGGTACTTATAAATTTAATAAACATGAGAGAATTGTTTTAGGAAAAAGTGAAGTAATTAGAGAAGGATCATCTCTAACAATAATTGGTATTGGTAAAATGGTAGAAAGAGCTATAGAAGTAGCTGATTTACTTGAAAAAGATGGAATAAGTGCTGAAGTAATTAATGCTAGATTTGCTAAACCAATAGATATAAAAACAATTACTGAATCTGCTAAAAAAACAAATTTTGTAGTAACTATTGAAGATAATAATATTAGCGGTGGTTTTGGGGAAGCAATTAAGATGAATCTTGATTGTAAAGTACTTAATATTGCATATCCAGATATGTTTATTAAACATGGTAGTGTTGCTGAAATAGAAGAAAAATATGGATTAGATAAAAAGAGTATTTATGACAAAATAAAAGGAATTATTTAATTCCTTTTTTTATTTCTTCAAAAACCTTTCCAATTGAATCATTTATAACTAAATCACATGTTTTATCATATGGAGTAATTTGTTTATTTATTAAAACTAAATGTTTACCATGAAAATATCTAATAAGTCCAGCTGCTGGATAAACATTTAGAGAAGTACCTCCAATTATTAATAATTCTGCTTTAGATATTTCATCTATTGCTCTTGTAATATCTTTATCATTTAAACCTTCTTCATATAAAACAACATCTGGTTTAATTAAACCATTACATTTTTTACATCTTGGGACACCCTTAGAATTAAAAACATAATCAGCGTCATAAAACTCGTGGCAATCCATACAATAATTTCTTTTAATAGAACCGTGTAATTCTATAACATCAGAGCCTACTTCTTCATCAAAGCCATCTATATTCTGTGTAATTACACAACTAAGTAAATTCTTATCTTGTAATTCTTTTAATACTTTATGAGTAATGTTTGGTTTATATTTTAAAGAGTTTAATTTATCTTTATAAAACTTGTAAAATTCTTCTGGTTTATCTATAAAAAAACTATGTGATAGAATCTCTTCTGGAGGATAGTCATATTTCTCATTATAAAGACCATCTACAGATCTAAAATCTTTTAATCCTGATTCAGTAGAAGTACCGGCTCCGCCAAAAAAGACAGTATGTTTTGAATTTTTTATCCAATCAATTAAAGTATTAATTTTATCCATATTATCACCAAATTAATTATAGCACATTTGCTTAATATTAATAAATATGATATAATATGCATTCGGTTGGTGATATTATGGAAAGATTAGTGACAGAAAAAGGAAAAGTATATATTTATACTAATGGTTCTTTATTTAAAGATAATAATGAATTAGAATTTATTAACTTTGGAGAAGAAGGTAGAGTATTCCGCGATGGTGATACAGCTGTTAAAGTGTATCATGATTATCCCGAAAAACCAGTATTAAGTGGTAAAGATATTAAACAAATGAGTAAAATAGTTACTAAAAGAATAGTATTACCAAATGAAGTTATTAAAAGCGATAGAACTAGAGGATATACAATGCCATTTATTAAAGGTGATAATAGTGGTATTTATGAAATGGATAAAGATACTTTAGTGGAAGAAATTTGCAATGTTAAAGATGATTTAAAAGAATTAGGAAAAAGAAATATAATGATAGGAGATTTACGTGAAAGTAATTATTTAAGTACAAAAGATAAACTGTTTTTAATTGATAGTGGTGATTATATAATTACTGATGATAATTGCGTAGATTTAAACATAAATACATTTTATGATTTCTTTATGGAAGATATTATGGGTATGTATTTATTTGAAGAATTATCTGCTGATAAAGCGTTAGATATATTTACTAGTATGCGAGAAGAAATAAGAGATAAAGGAGATTTAGCTGGTTATGTTGACGATAATTTTAATGGGAGCATTAGTGAAGAAGTTAAGAAGTTAGTTAGATAATTGACAAAGCAATTTAGTCTTTGTTAAAATTAATTATCGGTTGAATTTATAACTGAGGTGAAAGAAATGAATGATTTGAAATCGATTAGTCGGTTTATTGGTATCTTTGGTGTTATGCTAATAGCTCTTAGTATGATATTACAAGGTACTGACATGTTATCAGTTCAAAGTATCCAAAATATTAAATTAGATGAATTAACTACTAGTAGTAGTGCAGCTGTTCAAAATAATTTGGTAGATAAAAGTACTAATTTTAATAATAAAACAGCAGTTGGAACTATGAGAGTAGAAGTCTATAATGGAATGACTTTGGATGAAGTGGCTAATCAAATTAATAAAAGTTTAAAAGCTGAGATTAGTGGTAAAGGAATGGTTATCGCTAAAAAGAGTATAGAACTTGGAGTAGACCCTTATTTAGCTACTGCAATCATCCTACATGAGACTGGTTGTGGTCAAGGGAGATGTAGTAAGATTGCTCGTGAATGTTATAACTTCGGTGGACAAAAAGGATCTGGCTGTGGAGCCTATAGAAGATATTCATCAATAGATGAAGGATTAGAAGGAATGATTATTAATTTATATAATAACTTCTATTCAAAAGGTTTAACTACAGTTGAATCTATTGGCCCAAGATATGCTGAATCTGGTACTTGGGTTAGTAAAATTAATTGGTATATGAATAAAATTAAAAATGCTTAAGCTATTCAAATGAATAGCTTTTTCTTTACTTTTTTTAAATTTTATAGTATAATTTGTCACTAAACCGGGGGTGTTATAAATGGCAAAAATAGGTAGTAAACTTCTATTAACTACAGGACTTGCCGCTATTATTTATGTAGGAGCTACTCATGGATACATGGATATGGTTCAAGATGTATTCTTTTCTGATCCTAATAATATTTATAATTATAGAACATTAACTATTACTGAAGAAGAAAGAGAAAATATTATAAATAATGTTGAGGATAATCTTGGATATAATGTTATAGATTCTAAAGAAGATGATTATTTATTATTAAATGCTGTATTAGAAAATAACAATTTAAATGATGAAAATAAATATAAGTTTTTAGAATATGGAGATATGTTTTATGATAATCCATATTTAAATAGAGAAAAAGTTTATAGAAATTTAAGAGATGTAAAAGTACAATATGGTGCTATAGAAGATGAAGAGTTTTCCTCAATTAAAGGATTATATGATTATGATACTAATACTATAAGTATCTTTTCTGTTGCTGATGGAGTAATGGGACATGAAATAATTCATTGTATATATAATGTTGATAGAGATGGTTTAGATAGATATTTTTCTGAAGGTATGACTGAACTTTTATATAATGAATATTTTGAAGAAAACCCTTTCTTAGAAATAAATACTTATACATATGAAATTAGTGCTGTTAAGATGTTAGCTGATATATGTGGTAGTGACGTAATACTTCAAGCTTTTTCTGAATCAAGTATGAAGCCAATTATAGATAGTTTAGCTAGTTATAGTTCTAAAAAAGAAGCTACAGAGAATATAAGATTATTAGATGAATTAATGCTTGAATATGAAACTACCGGAAGTGTTACTCATTATGTTGAGTATGAAGATATGTTAGATTATTTTACTGATATTAGTGAAAAGAAATATAATTTTGATAATAATTGTTTTGATTATAATAGTTTTGATTATAATAAAAACATGTTTAAAAATATCTTTTCTACTGATAATATAGAGAGTTATTTAGATTATATTGAAGAAGTTGGTATTGGAGAAAAATACTATTTCAATAAAAAATTAGAAGCTGATTATACATATTTTAAAGTGGTTCCATGTGATTTAACATTTGAAGTATTATCTTATGTTAAAAAGAACTAAATTGACTTTTTTGTTGAAATTTGATATAATTATCATAGTAATTGATGGCACATTATTCTAGTCAATTACTTTGCTAGGAAGACGAGATTAAACAATCGTTAAAGGGCATATCTGTGAAACCTTTGGTGCTTGCTTCTTACGCCCAGTTTGGGGTGGGTGCTGGAGATGAAGATTTTTGGGCGAGGCATAATGGCATATGTGAGCCGATCTAATTGTAGTGGAGACCTATTATTGTGGTAAGCATATACGTGAAAACTGATGGACTTATTACGGAATAGGATTAAA
>JAEEGL016258823.1_pt1 | contig 19410 bp, 8 predicted proteins | sample 9134231 | NCBI WGS metagenome assembly JAEEGL01 (sample SAMN16246548, study PRJNA631951) | gut metagenome | biome: gut microbiome; feature: rumen; material: fiber-attached | host: Bos | place: Iran: Karaj | collected 2018-10
AGCCATAATCCTGAAGCATTGTTTGTGCTTTGTGGATCCTTTGATCCGTTTCCGCTTCCCAGGCAGTCTGTTCTTCCGGAATTTCGCTGTTTTGCTGTTTGGCTAATGCATTCGCAATCTCTATTTCCACAGGATACAACTTGCTGATCAATTCTTCTGCCAGTGTATTATCATCACCACGGAGCTTCTCTCCATTTTGGATTCGCATGATCGTATCAGAGATGATATTAAACTGTCCTTTCAAAACAGCACTGTTCCTGTAGGCTTTTTCCAATTGTTGTTTCTCAGATTCATCAAGCATTGCAGACCGTAATGCTCTGTTCAGTTCATCCCGAGCCCATACCTGAATCATCGCCGGGGATGTGCTCTGGCAGGTTTCCCTGAATTTCAATTCATACGGAAAGAGAATGAATGTGATTTCCTCTGAAGAAAATCCGTATTCCTTTAAATGATTGCGCAGGGATTCCAGATCTTCGAGACACTGGGTGTCAATTTCAGCTGCTTCTTCATTTTTGGCATTTTTTCTTTCTTGAATAAGCTCATTCAATCTCGTTTTGTCATATGAAAACAAGTCAGCCAGTAAATCCCCCGCTGGTTCCCCGTTGCGTCCTTCGTCCATCTTTTTTTCGTTAAGCCGCCGGATGGCACGTGGAAGAAAACCGTACGTCCCCAGGAACGAACGATATTTTTCAAACTGTTCTGTAAGTTCTTTCTTTTCTTTTTCAGTCAGTTTCGCATCGCGATTGTTCAGGGACATATAATCATGCGCCCAGGATCGAACCATCCTGTCGCTCGTGCTGACTGTTGCTTTTACGCAGGCTTTTCTCCACTTGTTTTCCAGACTGAATAGTACCCATGTAATCTCATCCGAAGAAAGCCCATAGTTATCAAGCACGCTTCGGATGTCTTCCATGCTGTCCATGCAGCTCTCTTCCAGTTCAATCCGCTTCTCAATGTCTTTAGCTGCCGTATAATCGTCGATCAGCATATTCAGTTTGGTTTCTTCATGATACAACAGGAAATTCCGAGCGCATTCCTGTCTGCCAGGCAAACTGCAAAGCTTGGTAAAAGCATCCAGCATATTGCCTGTCCGTAAATCCTCCCCGATTCGGATTATAACCGCATTCAGGGTATCATCAAATACTTTGTCATTATATGGGCAATAGACCACTTCCATGTTCAGCGTTTCATTCTCCGGATAGCAGAACATACACGCGGTGCCTTTCTGCGCTCTTTGCTGAACACCGATACAGCCAAAGCTGACGCTGACAATTTTCTGAAGCGTTTCCGGCAGGCAGGGCAGCACCTGATCATGAAAGAAACGCACACCGTCTTCCAGAACAGCTCCTCCATGGGTTTCAGCATTTCTTTCCGGAGAAGTAGCCACCACGATCAGCGGATGATCTGCTTCTCCACGGGTTTCTCTTTCAGAGCACACTTGCCAGAAACGTGCCAGGAATGCTGCCAGATTGTCGTTGGAAAAGTGGGCATGTCCTTTTCCCTGCTGTTGCATCCTCTGGTACCATTTCCGATGCAGTTCTTCGCTTGTGATTTTTTGATCCAGCAGATTATTGTTCTTTACCTTTTCCTGATACACACAGGGATGCCAAAAATATTCTTCGCATGTCAGCATTTCCAGCAATGCCGCCACCCGGTCATCTTCCCATCCGGGATTCAAATCCCCCTGCAACAGAATACTCTGTGTGAAATCATAATCCCTGGTTTTTGCAACATGCCGGATCGTCCCATCAGGATCCCTCGCATACTCATTGGCAACATGGATGGAATGGTTCAATGCGAATGTCGTAAACTGTTCCCCAGAGTCAGAATTCTCCATCTGGTAACTCTGTAGTTCACGGGTAGGCAGTTCATTTTTGACATTCGTAGCTCGTGTGGAATTGGATAACTGGCTCGGAATATGGGTTACTTTTGCACTGCTTTGCGAGGAATAACCTCCTTCTGCCTTTCTCCCCGACGCATACTCCCCGAACTGGTAAATCCTCTCTTCTCCCATCTTTCCGTGCTCCTGTCTAATGTCTTAACGATTTCTTCTGAAAAATCTCCACCATTTCTTCTTGCGATGTTCAGGCTCCTGTCGCTCATTGTCCTGGAACATCATCGTGCCTTGTTCGCTGTTGTCTCCCGCTTGCTTGTTTTCTTCTCCTTGATATATATATTTGATGGTATTGATCGGTATTTCCGGTGTTTCTTCTTTCCAGTCCAGTACTTCCCACATCGTCATCGCATAAAGCAGTGGTTCAATCAGCCGATGATGTCCCGCTTCTTCGTTCACATCCCGCACCAGTTCATTTCCACGGTGAACATATGTGGAAACGGCCAGGAAATTCACTTCCGGCGTTCCCTTTTTGGAATGCACATTCCGCTCGATATATCCTTTCACGTTTATCTGCCTGTTTTTTTCCAGCATGCACTGCAATTCCTGATCCAGGAGCCGGATCACCTCGATATTCACGCCGTCCTGATGGCAGCCCATATCATATTCATATGCAAGCATACCATCATCGACTCCAGGATGTGAGGCTCCGTGAATCAGATTAGGGTTTCCCAGAATTGTGTCGCACTTGGTGATAACGGTAATCACACGTTCCACATTCTGACACAGGTTCTTATTCGAAATCGTCTCCAGGCTTTTAGTATAATCCACTTTACAGGGAATCTCCCCGTCACCCAGGGGATGTACCAGATCCTTGAAAAACTGCCTGCTGTCAATCATCAGCAGCAATGTATCCGCCGTCTCGAATCCTTCCAGATTTGAAGCATAGTCCGAATCTGTCGCATACTCTCCGGCACAGTCATATATAGTAACAAAATGCTTTTCGTTTGTGCTAATTCGGGTAATGGAGAACATCAACGGAAAAATAACAATGCCAGGATTGGTTGCTTCGCTGCGGCCCTCCGTCGTTATGTATTTATCAACATACAGCTGATAGAACCATCTGCTGCATTCCGTCCACTCCATGGTCCCAAGGTTTAGATTTCTCAGACTGGTTTCCAGCTCGCGCAGAGCGACCGTAATAAACTGAGTTTTACCGGCCGATGTGGAGCCGGCCAGAGCAGCAGTATGTTTATGATCCTCGCTGGTAATGAAAAACCCGGTTGGAATATCGCAATGACATTTGGGGCAAACGCGATGAGTCAGTCTTTGCCGATTTTTGGCCCGTCCGGGCACTGTCAACTGAGAAGGAATCTGTTCCTCTGCATCCTCATACTTGCTCACATAACCATACCCTTTGATTTCCTCTGGTGATGCGGTCTCAATCGTTTCCTTTGCACGGATCCCATAAAATGTGGCAATCCGCTGAAATTGGAAAGTGCTGCCTGCCCCATATATATTTAGTTTATCCTTGGCAATATAATCTTCGGTCTGGATTCCCAGCGGGAATGCCTTCTTTTCCTCCAGGGCCTCTGTTTTCTCTTCCTTATCCCGTTTCTGAACCAGGCTGAGGGAATCCCTGCTGCGAAGTGCGCCAACATTGGTTTCCTGCCTTTCAACAGTTACAGGTGCAGTAAACGTTGCATCTCTGGCAGTGTCCATGGGAGTCATAAACCGGTAATCTACCGCATCCGCATAAAACAGCATTTCCTGAGGATCAAAGTTATCTTGGCAAAAAGGGCATTTCAGCATATCTTACAACCTTCCCTGTTATGAAAAATACAGATCAGACGAGCTGGATCACATAATAGTTTTCCATCCCGTTGGTGACAATAATCCTGGGTTCCTCTTCCTTTTCCCGTACAATGGTCCATGTCTGTTTCCTTTTCCTGCTATCAGGATATGGAAAGCTCAATGGCTCATTATCCAGCTCCAGTGCCAGATTCTGGCATATGAAATCATCTGCCGGATTATTGCTGTTACCGTCCACTTTGTCCACAGTAATCAAAAACCGATACAGGGATTTATCCTTATCGATCTGAATCTGATCCGGTTGGAGTTGCAATTCAACCATATGGCGCCGTCCAATAAAAGAGTATTCACTGACGCAGGCGCCTTGCACCCATAACTGAATCACATGGCTGCCGAATCCGATCTGCGAAGAAACATCCACGTAACCCTTCATCATAAATTCACTCTTATCGATATTGACATCCTTTCTGGCTCCGAACCCATCGGTAATCTGGCAGTTTATCAGCTTGATATCAGGATCCTTCCAGTTGAAATGCATCTGCCCCGATCCGTCCACAGTTATTTTCCAGGAATTGTTAGTTTCTGCTTGACCGTCTGCACCGCCCGATTCCACATCTGCTTCTCCCACCTGGTTCACAGATCCCACGGTTTTGATGGCAGCATACTGTTTTTCCGCTTTTCGGGATGACATCAGTGTAGTGTTGAACGCGGTCATCCGCAGCGGATGTTCAACTGGAACAAGGATCAGTTCTTCCAGGTTTTGGTAACGATGATCTTCTGCAATAATAGCTTCAGACTGATGATTCAGCAGGTGCTCCAGGCTGATCTGCATCTTGCTGTACAATGATTCTGGCATGAAATAAAACCGTCGTGCGCTGGACATATCAGCCCGATCGCCATGTCCCATGGCCGCCATCAGATTATTGCTCTGCTTGTCCAGATCGTCCAGAATCTGAGTTTTCAGCACATCCAGTGACATATTGGGCACTTCTCGAATCATCACCTCGTCGGTAACGCCCTCGGTCACCTTCTTCACACACAGTTCGATCAACTGTTTCAGTGCTTCATCCAGATTGTTGCGGTCAAAATGAATACCTGCAGCCAGCTTGTCGAAATCCAGTTCCATAATATGGCGTTCCACTTGATCGGTAATGGATTCTGCCTGCTTTTTGCACTTGTTGATAAAGTTGGAACCGCTGCAGAACTGTTCCAGTTTTTCTGTCACTCGGTCTTTCTCTTCCCGGACCTGATTCAGGCTATTCTCCGCGTATAGTTTCCATTTTTGTGTCAGCATCTGCAGCGTACTGAGCTGAGCTGTTTGCCGCTGAGAAATGAACTCATTAAATGCCAAAATGATCGACTTTTTCTCACCCAGAAGCGGAACCTTAACGGGCGAAGCAGCATCTGCTATCACTTTCTTTTCTACATTTTCCGCCTTCTGAAGTCCATCCATCAGCCCTGTGTCCTGGGTGAAAAACCGTTCCGCATCCGCAGGCCCAAACGGCGTTCCAAGAAGATCGTTCAGAAATGCTTCCTGCCATTGGTGCATCATGCTGTCAATTTTCTGCTCATTGGCAGGAACAGGCGTAGCCAGGTTTCCCTGGCCGCCATTTCCCGCAATAAAGCAGAATTCACTGTCCACACTGTTTTCCACGCATCTGTTCATGGCAAATGCCAGATCCGGCGCACCAAATGCTTTTGAATACAGAGCAGTAGTCCGGTCCTGATGGCGCATTGTTCCGTCAATGATTGCATGGGCTACCCCATTACGCGCAAACCGCTTCATCTCTGCGCTGGAAATGCTGCGTTTCCCGGTGCCGGCCGTATAAAAGCCGCCAGCCGGACGAAACCCGGATAACATCAGCATTGCCAGCAACAGCGCAGCACCGTCTACCCGGGAACTCACGTCAATGCTCAGATCTGAATGCTTGTCTGACAGGAAATATACATAGTCAAAGCATTTTTCATCAATTATCTGATTTGTTTCCAGATCCCGGTACAGTGTCGAAGCAATTGCTTTATAGTTTTGCTCTGCCGCGACCCCGTCCATTCCCATCCAGATCAGGTGCAGATACCTTTCACGGGTTCCATCTTCATCCATCGCGCGACGAAAACGGAGCATTGCATCACGAATCAGCTTTGCCTCTTCCAGTCCGCCGTCAAATACAGCCACTACATTGACGATCGACCGATTAGCTGTGGAATCATCATCCAGAGAACTACGAAGCTGATCCAGCTCCCGGCTGGGATTTGCATTGAACTGATCAAATTCCACAAAGCGAACTGCTGTTTCATCCACTGCGCTGAGCTTTTCTTCAATCCGCATCCGTACTTCAGCGAATGCATCCAGGTCGCAGCAACCCGTCACCAGAAAGATCTCATTTACCATATTTTTACCTTTTTAGCAACAAAATCAAATACCAATCCAAGGAGCAATAATCCCTTCAATGCTCTGTTTCAGCTGGTTCATCACCTTCATGGCCAGTTCATAGGATTCCTTCGGAATCGTCTTGCTTTGGCCCTTCAGCAGCGTCACTTTCTTCGTGTGATTCTCTAAAATCGCCTCCGCATTGGCCACGTATCCGTGCACCCGCTGACGATCTTCCTCGGTATCTTCCAGACTGTCAAGCTCATCTGTCAGGTTTCTGCAGCGCTCCAGCAAGCTGCAAATTGGTTCTTCCGACGGATCTTGCTGACTGAACCAGATTACCAGCCTCGCTTCCAGCGGAATAAAATTAGTCCACGTTTCTCCCTTGAACGGTGTATTGTTTTGATTGATCAGGATGTTCTGTTCGCCCGTTTCGCTCTTGAAATTACCCATATCGTCCTGATAAGCCACACCATTGAGAAGCATTTTCGCATAGCCGAACACCAGCAGTTTTGCCACATTCTCAACGGCCTTCACCGCTTTTTCAGCCTTCCGGGCCGCTTCTTCAGCAGCTGTTTGTTCATTTTTGATATCAATCACCAGTTCATTCATCTTCGCACAGATGGGCTTTTGCATTTTTGTCTGCCGCTCGATCTCCAGAAGCAGGCCGGGCCGCTTAGACAAACGGTAGTTAATCACTTCCCTGAAATTCTTTTCCTGGATTCCGGGATCCTGCTCAAAGATGCCCGCTTCACCGGCACTCATGGCAAAGCGAGTTGCCTGCTGCTGTGTATATACAGGGTTGCCGGTCTGGTCGTAGGAAACACGGGAATCCATCAGATCCTCAAGTGCTTTCAGCAAGGTCTCCGAGTCGCCACCTGCAGCCATAATGGCTTTAAAGCGATCTTCCAAATCCTTTTCTTCAATTCTCTGCCCACCCGGCTGTTGAATCATCTGCAGTTTGGCGCCGTAATCAGAGAATGCTTTCCCTTCTTTTCCGCTGATCAGTTGTCCCTTCTCATCCTTCGCACCTACAACCAACACTCCGGCCTTTTCCGCTTCCTCAATGATACGAACATTTTCATTCCACAGTCGCTCTATATCGTGTTGAGGCGGATTGTCGCCCAAAGTTTTGAAGCAGATTGGGCTGGGCAGCAGGTTCCAATCATTCAGCATGGTCCGCTGCAAATCCAGTCGGTCCAGATCTGCCTGATCTACCTTGATCAGATGTGTGCCGGGTCTGGATCCGCGATGCGTTAGATATACCCTTTCATACTCCCGCAGATAAGCGTAGGCACACAAAGGAAGACCAGCCACCACATTCATCCAGAATATACGATCGTTGATCTGGCTGTTCTTGATCACAGCGCCGGAGTAGGAATTGGTGGAAATATATTCTTTGATACCATTCTTGACCTCCGTCGCTCCCTCCGGAATACTAATATAGCTGCAGATGACCGAATTCGTTGGGTTCAGCCGTCCGTAATCTGGATTTAGTGCAAAGTGCGGGCTGGCCCCACGCTCCAGCATCGGCGCAATGACATTCTGAATATGCTCCGATACGCCGTTGGCGTTGATTCCACCAAAGTCCTCCAGCATACTCGCCAGCGTCGTATCATTGATCGCTTTGAAAATATTGTCAATCATGCCGTTCAGTGCATTGATTACATAGTCCACTGCGGTATCCTCATCCTGGGCTGTAGCGGGAGACAGAACCACATCCGCTGTTCTTGACAGAACCTCTTCCCGGAACTGCTGCTGATGATCGTTGTTTTCATATGCTGCACGAATATCGTTGCGCATTCTCTCCAGGTCGATCACATGCATGGCACCACCGGGAATTATACTGCTTCTAACATCCTCCGCCACCTGCTCACCAATTTGCCTTAGAGCAGCCTTGGCATATGGGATTGTTTTGCTGATGATATTGGTCTTAATGTCCGTAGAAAGCTCTTCCAGTACATCTGCCAGCGTTGTTAATGCTTCTTCGCTCTGCGTTTTTTCATACATGGAGCGGGTCTGGGACAAATAAGTGCTGAACGCATTGGGCAATTTCTGGATATAATCTCCCAAGCCACTCAGTCCGTTTCCCATGCCCTGAATGTTGTTATGCAACCGAATCGCTTGCGTGCTGACCTGCATCTGCTGTGCATGATAATTATCCGCCTGGGTGCGATAGCTGATCACTTTGCTGTTCAGGTGTTTAATGAATCCGGTGGTGGGATCGTTCAGCATGATTTCCAGCGCATTAACACCATGACCCATGATGTAATCACGGGCGATCTCATTAAATTTATCATACAGGCTTTCATGGAATTCCTTTTTCAAATGCGGAATACTGGAGCGAAGGCTCTGAACCCATTCAGTGTACAGTCCATGAGGAGCGGAATCTCCGCTCATCACCTTCACTTCTTTCAGGGAATAAGGAGGCGCGCCTGTAAACAGATCCTCGTTAAATGCGGTAGCTGCGGTGAAATCATTGTATAGGCGTATGATATAATCATCAAACGGTTGCTCAAAACGGGCCGGATCATTTCCGTTCATTACCGGCAGCTGTTCCGGGGCCAGGCTGAAGGATTGCACATCCCGGAAAATCATATCCGCTTCGATGGATACCTTATTCCGCTGTTCTCCAAGCGTGCTGTATGCGCCGACTGTCCGATAGCAATAGTTTTCCGGATACTTACGATGAATATGCCGGCGGTAGGCATGCTCATTGCTCCGCTGAGACTGGAATGTAAATGAGTCATCTTCTGTTTCATTGTTCTGGCCTACATAATCATGGTTTTCCGCCTCTCCGGCCATCTGGAAGAGCAATACTTCAGCCATCGAGTTCATCACAACATTATAGGCATTCTCCAGCAGCGCACCTTGCTCATTCATTGCGCACAGAAGCGTCACATCGTCATAGGGAACATGATTCCATTGGGTTACGATATTGTTACCGTAATCCACCTGATAATTTTCTTCATCCACAGCCGGGTCCTTGCGGTCATTATACGCCATCCAGTAATCCAGTTCTTTCATAGCAGCAAAACTGTTGGTTTTATAAATATCCGATTTTGTCGGATCCGCAATTGCCTGCTTGTTAATCGTCACGTCCGGGGCCACCGCATACAAATCCAGTTTTACGTCGAAATGGGACATTTCAGCAGCATGACGAACAAGATAAGCCATGTCCAGGAACGTCCCCGATCCCGTGCCTCCGCTGAGTCCTGTGCAAATCACCACATTAATCACGCGACGCCCAATGGGTGCCCCTGCGCTGACTGTTGACAGTTTTGTCATAATCGTATTCAGTTTGGATACAACAACCTGTGAATTGCGGAACAGCATGAGCCGCGAAAGTTGCCGATAAGTGCCTGCCCCATCTGTAGCCGCATGCTCAATCAGATCCTGATCCGTATAGAATTTACGGTCCAGCCAGCGTTTGATGGTGGGATCCAGATTGCCTCCATTGCTCCCCAGCACAAACCGGATATCACAGCTCAGGTCAATTAATTCGTCTTTTACATCAATTTTAACCCCGTGATATCTTTTTCTCTTCGCATCGTCGGCATCTGTATCGATTTCCAGATATGCCGTCCTGGGCGGACGATCTATAGGATCTCCTGCTGCATTTACATCCGGGATTAACCGTTGTGAAAACTCACTCTTAATCCGCAGCAACCCATCCGCGCCTGTACCTCCTAGGCCGATTACCAGCAGCGGAGCATCAATCTTCGGGACTCGGGCTGTGTGACTGTCAAAGTATGCCATGTACAGATCCTCCTTTATGTTTCGAAATCTTTTTCATTGACTGTTAGGTTAAAAACATAACAAATCCATCGTTTAAGGGGGGACCAATCTCTTTGCTTTGACCTCTTTTTATTTCTACATTGCAAAACCAGCTTCAGGATCTCCCGTTCAGGTTCTCGCAAGAAAAATGGAATGGTTGCAAAGCAAGCTCTGATTACAATTTGGGCTTCCCGGAACTAACTGGCTGTCCCCCAAGCGAGAGCTTCCCGGTGCCGATCGATTTTGCCGTCATCATAGGTGTATTTACGATTCCATTTGCGTTAGCCACACGGCTCAGATCGATCACAACATTAATGTCTGGCCTGAGATAGTTCAGTTTTAGGATACCGTTCGTATTCCAATCTGTTTTTTTCTTGGATCCGGTCAGATTATAACCGTTTACGCTGACAGCAAAATCGCAGCTGCGCTTATCTACCTGGCGAATGGTGATAATGCCGTTCTTCTTCGGGCGGAGCTTGTATTTCCTTCCGACAATGTCCAACTGGCGGCTGATATTTCCATCGCTTGCTGCCGCATCCTTGATTCGCAGCGAGCTCAGAAAGGCCTCCTTCTTGCCGCTCTTCGGGAATGTAATACCATTCAATTTGGGCGTTCCGTTCACGGACATATTCACGATACCAAAAGAAGTCTTCCATGCCTTCCGGTAGAATGTCCAGTAGATAAACAGGATCAGAATAATCAGGGCGATTAATCCCACCAAGCCCATCGCCAGCAGAATCAGAATATCGTGTCGCTGACTGATGACTTTGGATTGATAAACAATACCACTTGACTCATTGCTGGAATCTGTTGCATACAGTAGCAGTTTGCGTTCGCCGGCCTGATCATTGATCAGCCTCAGTTCACCTGTATTCTGATCGATGCCATCCAGGATTTGATATCCCGTCACCCTGTTCTGCGCGTTCTCGATCATCGTGGCCATATCCGGCTCCGGTGTATCCGCTCCCAAAGCAGGTACGATGGCCGCGCCGAAATCAAGCTTATCGTTCTGACTGTCTGTAAATATTTCTTTGAACTGAATGATAAATTCGCTTTCGTTCTTTTTCCCCCATAGGAAAGGATGCACAGTAAATTTCGTGGGATAGCCAGGCACTTCTTCCGATTCCGCATCTCCAAGAATTACTTCCGGATGAACAACCGGAGGCACATTGCCAATAGGCAGATCTGTATTATCAGTATCGAGTTTCATTGAAATACCATGAATCGTCGTCTCCCCGGACACTATATAATGGGCCTTTTGCTTACTCAGGGTAAACGGCTCCGTTTCCAATGCATTCCCATTCACATGGAACGTAATCTGCTCTGTTGTTTCTTCCTTGGATTCACTTTCCTTCCGCATGAGGGTCAGATTTGTTTCAACCTCTTCATAAACATTTCCGAAGAGTTTCGGCGTATCATGTGTATCGATCGTGGCCCGCAGAATAACCTCGTCGCCAACCTCTGCGAATTGTCCGCCATTGGTAGGAACAAATCCGAATCCAATCTTCCAGTCATTAGCAATTGCTGTTTCCACATTGGTAATCCGAATCCGAATATCTGTTTCCGCCGACCCGTCAGACTCGTCTTTCGCCAGCACGTGAATGGATGCCTCACCAGTAACTCCCCTTGGAGTAACTTCTACATAATCTCCCCTGAGCTTTAGCTCTGCCACTTCTACGCCAGACCCTAGTTTGGCTGTAAAAGTCAGATCCTCCTGATCATCATCGTGGAAGAAACTGTTCAAATCCAAGTTGATTGTCGGAACCTTTTCCGCATCATCCGGCAGCGTCACATCATTGATCACCATATTTTCAGCAGGGTTTTCGCCCTTTACCGGCTTGGGATCATGGTTTTCCAGTGTAAATGGCTCTTCCGCTTGCAGTTTTACAGTTACACCACGTACCAGCGGTTCGCCTGTCACCTGATAGGTGCGTTCCTGTGGATATGTTTTAGCGGAAGCTCGCCAGAGATCGTTTTCATTTTCAAATTTCAACTGGTCTAACTGCAATGCTTCTCCCCGGGACCGCTCCACTTTGAGACCGGACAGATCCACATACTGCAGTACTGCCGGATCACTGATAACATTCCCGTCCTCCAAAAGCTGTGCGACATAGGAATAAGTGGCATTCTTCTCCGGCAGCTTTCCGGCTTCGCCTTCCCGTGCAACCATGATGGTATAATGTTCCGCCATATAGGTCTGGCGGTTTTCGATTTGGATTTTGATTTCCTGACTTGCGGACCCACCGTCCGCATCCGTAGCGGTGACTTTCAGCACCACTGTACCATTCCGATCCGTTTCCACGGACAGCACATCCGTCTTCTCGTCTATTTTCAGCACCACTTCTTCCGAAAGATCTTTATCGTCCCCATCATATGCTTTCACCTGATAAGTCAGATGATCAGCCGTCTCCGGATCCCCGTCAGGATCTTCAAAATAGCTTCTGAGGTCAAACACATTTGTGTATTTCTGCAGATAGGCCTCATCATTTGGCTCCAGCAGGTTGTGAATCGTTCGGCTGTCGTTGATCACTGACGCAACGCCGTCCCGCAGCTTCGGGCCCTGATTCTGGATCGTGGAAGATGCCGGAAAACTAACTTGTTGCAGCTGTATATCCGGCAGCACGAAAGCATCACCGAAAATCTTGTAGGTGCCAGCAAGATTATCCGTAACAAATGACGCTTTGATCGCTCCGTCGATCACTTTAAATTTGAAAGGATTCTTGACAAGATCCGCTGCTCCCAGTTTCCGTTCCAGAACAATCCCGGTTGTGTTGTTTGCAATCAGATTTAAGATGTCTGGATTATTTACCTCAGTTCCGTTATCATTGACCTTCCCGACGACGGTAATTATCTGATGCTTCTCGTTAATATTTCCTTCCGTCGTGAATTCCAGCTTGTAGTTTTCCAGAATATGTTGCCGTACATTATTCACGCCAACAGGAATACTCAGCTCAAATTCTCCGTTCTGATCTCCATCCTTCGCCCGAATATGCACCTGGGTCTTCCCGGTCAGATCCTTCGTCTGCATCACCAGGCTGGATCCCTGCAGTTCAGCAGATAATACATTCCCGTCATCCACACCGATCAACTCATAGCTGACCTTCTCTGCATCAGGATCTGAAATATATTCATCCAGATTAATAGTGTTTTCTGCTTCTTTTTCATATGCAGCCTGGTTAGTTGTCGGATCATGAATTACCGGATTCCAGTTAGGCGTTTTCCCTTCTGTCTTAAGCGTGGGAGCCAGATTCACAACCTTAAACGGCTGAGAAACAGCTTCCGTATCCATCCCATCGCCTTTCAGCGTAATGCTGAAACGATAATCTCCCTGCTTTGTCCCGGGAATGATTTCGTTGATCTTCCCCGTCCAGATGAAACCATCCGGCGTCTTGTTAAATAAACATGGCGCACTACTGACAATCTCCCCTGCCTCGTTAATGATATTGCCTTCGACCATAATACCTGACTGCCCGTCATTGTTTGCGCCCATATACAGACTGGTATCATCGGCGTATGTGCCTTCCGGCGTGATAAATTTTACTGTCACAGTCTGCTCATCTTTCTTATGCGCAACCTGTTTATCGAAGATGAAATCCGCTTCCACATCGTAGCTGAACACCACATTGATGTTCAAACTGCTGGAGACGCTCGTAGTCCCATTGGTATTTTTATAGGAAATCGTCCAGTCTCCTACCTCTTCTGGTTCAATTATTTTGATAAACGTACAGTTTCGGGTGACATATTTGATATATCGGGTATTATCAAAATCCTTCGGTCCCGAAGGACTGGTCAGTGTCGTCTCGTAATACCGTCCAACTGGAATGAGGATATTGGCTTCCGCAACGGATTTGTTGGGAACAGTCAGCATAGCAGTGACCGCACCATTTGGTCCCTGTGATACATCGTTTTCCAGTGTAACCACTTCGGAGCCTACCTGATTGGCAAAGAAACTGTTGAAGACCTCCGGCAGATCCTCAGAATTGGTCACCCTGTTGAATGCACCGCCAGTTTCCGCAGCAACATTTTCCAACAGGTCTGTTGCAAAGTTTTCATTTTCCGGTTTCAAGGCAACGCTGTACACTCGAATACCTTTACTCTTTGCAATCTGAACCGCGGTACTGAACTTGTCCAACGACTCCTGTTCCGCATTTCTGTCCGTTTTGCCGTTTTTCTGGATAGAGATTTGTCCGTCAGTCAGCAATACCACAACTGGCGCATTTTCGCTGTTTTCCTGATTGGCAAGTAATTCCACTGCAGTCAGCAAAGCGCCGCCCAAATCGGTATTTCCGCCAAACTTTTGCCGGTATGGATCATTAATGTCTGCGATCATATTGGCCCGCGTAGGAGAATATGCGTTCAGCTTGATGGGATACAGCTGTTGAGCCCACTTTTCTTCCGTCATAACGTTCCCGGCAAATAGAATGACGCTGGCCCGGCTGAACTCCGCATCACACATGCCAAGCAACATCGCTGCTGCATCCAGTCTATAACCGCGAGGGTCGTTTCCCCGATCCAGCGCTTGTCCTTGAATATCCACTGCGCCCATGGAATTACTGACGTCAATTACCACGACTACATCCATAGCCAGTTTGCTTGAATCATTCGTTTTTTCTCCTTCTGCCAGCGCAGGCAAAATGAGTATTATTGATAAAAGAATACACATCAGGATGGTGCCGAAATGTTTCATGTTAGCGAACCCCTTTCGCGATTTAATCAGTAGACAGAAGAAGAATCACTTCTCGCTTTCCAGTATTCTGCTTGGTAATTTCTTCCTTTACTGCAGCTTCAAGTGCCTTTCCGATATTCAATTTCGCACGGATGCCATCCCAGCTCTGGATGACACTGCCATTCGGCTACCGCACAGCTGGAAAAAAGCAAACAAGCGCAAACAGAAAAGATAAAAAAAACAGACACCATCTTGCAGTAGGTTTCTGATTGCCGGACACCTGAGTATCCCTCCCTTTTGTGTGGCTTATTTGCCATTTATGACATCTTATATTAATTCAAAATCATTGTCAATGTAGCAATAACTAATGAAATTATGAGATTTTTTGCGTGATTATTTCATTAGTTTTTCGTATTTGTTTAATTTCCCGTAAAAGTCATTCTAAAATATCTATTTTTCATTATATATGTAAAAATCTGCGATGTTATAGGCTTTGCTATACCCAACTGTCAAAAATGTTTTTCTTTTGTTTTGCCATATTGTTCTTTGCATAGAATTCCTGTATTGATATTCGTTTGTGACAGGCAGTCGCAATAGAAGCGTGAAGACCTGATGAGAATCTCTTCCAATCCTTTTATGGCCTCCGGATGTGATCATCTCATCAAAGTCGGCACAATCAATTCATCAATTCAATCGTTATCTCATTTAGTTCTTCTATCTTCCAGTATCTATAAGTTTTGTATATACCTACATTCCTCACGCAATTAGACAATGCTTTACCGTCTTTGATTATCGTCGGATTTGCAAGCAATAGATGGATTACTTGTTGAGATTTTACTTTTGCATTATGCAACGCATTCGCTACATCATATACAGATCGGCAGAAATACTCCGGAATAAACGATGAGCGATAAAAATCCGTTTTATCGGTCAGCGCAGGTGAGACTTCCTTATCCCATATGTATAAGTTCTCAGCCCTATCTTTGCCCAGCATGCAATACATCAAATTCAAACTCGATTTGTTTGGGTTGGTTTCTCCTGTAACATCCACACTTGTCCACTTATTACAGATTTCCACAAAATTCCAAAGATGAAACCCTTTTATATTAATAAATTCCCCGATTTGATAACGTACATTTATACCTGCCAATTTGGCACAAAGATAAAAAGCATCTGAATACCCGTCACAATTCGCTTTTTGATTAAGCAATGGTCCATAAGCACAATCGTCTTCATCTGTTGTCTCATCAATCGTATATTCCGTCATCTTTCCTATTTTATGAGACAACATTGCCACTTTGTCAGCTGGGTTCAGGGCTGACACATCTTTCGCCAGTCTTTGGGCAATTTCCAAAAGCTGCTGATCTCTGGAAGATAATATACTCGTGTTTCCATTTTTAGCAGCACATGCTACCCTAAATCCGGGATAATACTGGATTTTTTCAATTTTAATCTGATGAGTGTCATCCAGGCATGTATACCAAAAATTCCTGATTCCCGCATGAGTAGTCAATTCTGTTATCTTAGAAATCTTTTTACCATCCTGTCCTGTAAGTTCACCGTTTTTAATACAATTATATAAATCACGTGAGCAGTGCAGCATGATCACATCATTTAGTTTTGCAGCTTCAGAATCCAAAAAAGCAGCTGCATCTTCCATTTTTGCCAGGGAAATAATTCCTGATGATTTGATCTTTGAGTGCGTTTTATTATTGGGTTTTTCAACCGATTTATCACTATGATATTTCTTTTCTTTTATCACATTAAATGTCTCATATTGCAAAAGGCCATTTCGGAGATAGGTCCTCCGCCTTGATTCCTCCACCTTCAACTGCTGTTCCATCAAAAGTAATTCTTTGGCGTTGTTGGCTTCCATTGCCATAAGCAACTCAGGCGGCATCAACACTCTGAATCGTTTCTGTCCCTTTCTGGCTGCAGTCTGTAAGGCATTTTGTAATTCATCTCTATTATTAGCATCATATCTGGGGTCATCGCTGGTTTTTAATTTGGAAATAGCCAATTTCCCATTACTGAATGAATAGGAAAAAACAGGCATGTAATCTGCCAGACATAGAATACGACACAATTCTACAAAATAATCCTTTGCCAAACACTCAAATTGCTCTCGTGAAATATTTATCTGGAATTGATCAACCTCTCTTTTTCTGCATTCCTTCACATATCCGAGAATTCCGGATGTATCTATGCTTTTCATTCTTATCCCTTCTTATCGTCCAAAATATAATCGCATACATATCTGTTTGCATCTGTTGATATACAATATACCATTCGATTTGCTCAAAGTGATGAATAAAAAATGTTTTCAATATAATATTGAATAAAAAGATCTATATATGATTAAAACTTCGCAAAGATATTTGCGTGGTTTTCTTGCCAATTATTACTTATATCTGTTATACTGCAAATCGTTATAGATTGTTACATGCTTTATACTTGCAATTCGTTTGTTATACACTCTGCAACATTCATTGTGCTTTACAGCAAATCACATGATCGGAGGCATATATCATGATTTGTCCAAAGTGTCTGAGCAAAATTATACGAGGCAATACTTATCAGGATACAGCAAATTCATTCAATCTTTCATCCACCTTCAAAACTTCCAACCAAAAAAGTCACGGGTGCCTGTGGTGGCTTACAATCGGCTGGTGGTGGGAACTCACCAAACTATCTGCTAAAATTACTTTCTTTTTTCCTCGCATGATCCTGAAACTTCTTTCTGCTCCATTCAAAGAGAAATCACAAACCGAGAGTGTTGATACCTCACATCCCCCAGTTTTATGATCCAAAGTATATTACTGCCTATGCATGCCATAAGTGCGGTCATCGGTGGAAGATTAGCAGTAATTGATTGCTGCAGATCAGAGCCATGCATAAAAGAATATGATTTCACATAAACAGGAGATTAATTCTACGGATATGGATAATGAAAACTGCAGCATTGATAAAATAGACATTTCTCGTTTTGTTAAAGCTCACCAATATTCATATCAGAGCGCTTTGACAGAAATTCGAAATGGCAAGAAAATTTCACATTGGATGTGGTATATTTTCCCGCAGATACAAGGGCTTGGCCGCAGTTCAACTTCCCAATATTATGCTATTCATAGTTTGGATGAAGCAGCCGCATTCCTTCATGACCCTTATCTCGGCGTGAATCTGCTCGAAATATGTCATGCACTAATTGCATTGAAATCAAATAATGCTACAGAGATTTTCGGAAGACCTGATGACATAAAGCTCAAATCTTCTATGACGTTGTTTTCGATTATACCGGATGCTGATCCTGTATTTCAAAACATACTGGACAAGTATTTCAGCGGGAAACGCGATTATAAAACGCTGAAAATACTTGGACTGCTTTGATTGGTTTCTGCGAATGGCTAATCACTCAAAATTGGTAAATCAATTCTCAGTGAACAGAAAAAACTTGAATATGTTTTATTAATACTGGAACACATTGATAATGCGGAAAATCCTATTCATTCAAAGAAAAACCAGTATTTAATGTTATATATTGTAGTGAATACTTATCATATGATATATTAATAATGATTTATGTCAAAGCCAAATATTTAGAGGAAAATATTTTTCATATACTCGTAATAAACATTATGCCTGCTGTGTGAGACATTCGGTTTTCAAAGATTTTTCATAAGTGTTATCAGCAAAATCGTTATTGGAAGGTGATCTGAATGGCTTTTATTACGTATGCTGAGATTGTTGGTACCCGTGTGGCATTAGACGGAGCTAATGGATATTCTGTCAATAGTACCAGTTATAGTGTGTTGGTTCATTATTCAGATGGAACTCGTGATCTTGTTGAAGGCTCGGCAGAAGAAATAAAACCTCTTTTGCCTTTTATGTCATCCAGAGGCTATTTTAGTGAGCTTTTACCAATACTGGATGAATTTGAGAAAAAACTCAAAGAAGATATTACATTGCTTGTTCAACAGGTTTTAGTTGAAAACAACAACCCGCTTCCAAATGGAATAACTGGCAAAAGAGATAAGGAAGCTAAAGCAATTCTTGAAGCTGCAGGATTTAAAGTAGAATTATCACCAATGCCGCCAATGCACGCAGGTGGGGTTGTGATGGAATGCAGACGTAAAGACGGTGAGCTCATGACAGTAATACTGAAAATGAAGTATGACATCCCAGATGTTAATGGAATGCAGGCTAATGATGCTGCGAATATTCTAAGATTGGCGGGGTTTTCACCGATAATCAAGAGGCAAATATGCGAACACGCTATTCAAGATCATGTATTTAATGTTCAATATGAAGGAGGAACTCTTGATGTAAAATTATTTGTTTGTGACAATATTCTGATAAATGAGAGCAATTTTATGCATTCAATACAGGATTGTAAAACAGTCTCAGAGATTTATAGTATCTGGCATAAATCAAGATTGGCTAATCAATATTCTGAAGCAAATGATATTATTATGAAAGAAAAAAGCTCAGAGGAAAAATTTGGCAGTAAAACAATTGCTCAAATTGATTCACTGAAAAACTCCCTAAGGTCAATGTTGTTAAGATAATCAAGATGCATCCAAACGGTTTATATTGGGTTAATTATTTATTTACTTCAACATTCTTACTCTGATGAACTGCAAAGAAATAAGGTCGGGCGTACAGTTCTTTGGAGATGCTGTCTGTCTGACCTTATTCCGTTATAATATTACGAATCGAAATCACGTAAGGTGTCTGTTGCCGAACCAAGAATATGTTCTATAGTATAAACAGGCAGAAATACTTCTGATTGTATTATATCATAGGGAGGCTTGTTCCATGTCCTACATCTTCATTCCCCTCTGCCTGGTGCTTGCCGGGTGCTTCCTGTATGAGGAGAGCCGGAAGAATCATGTCCCCGCGGTGATCCTGAAGGGTGTTGCTTCCTTCTGCTTTGTGGTGCTGGGTTACCGGCTC
>JAEEGL010622681.1_pt1 | contig 19409 bp, 22 predicted proteins | sample 9134231 | NCBI WGS metagenome assembly JAEEGL01 (sample SAMN16246548, study PRJNA631951) | gut metagenome | biome: gut microbiome; feature: rumen; material: fiber-attached | host: Bos | place: Iran: Karaj | collected 2018-10
GCCTCACCATCTCAACCCGCCAGTGTCAAAGTGGATTGACTTCCCGTCAGAAAAGCAGAAAGAGCAGAAAAAGAAGAATGTCCTTATCTGGGGTGAGCCTCAAGTCACTATCACTGTTCAGAAGCCCGCAAAGTGGAGCGATGAGGATGAGGATAATCTGCATCGTGTTATAAGAGTGCTTGAGGATAATGATTCTGATTGGAAAGAATTGTCAGATTGGCTCAAATCCCTCCGTCCTTCTTGGAAACCCAGCGAAATGAACACCAACTGCGAGGGCTGCCTGTACTGGACAGGTAAGTGCAAGCTACCAAAGGGGCTTCAATGCCCGGAAAGAAAGGAGGAAAAGAAATGATACAGAAACTTGAACAGAGTGTCATAGGCACAAACTACGGACACGGAGGTGCATCTTTTTCGGAAGTTATTGATAAGGTTAACGAGGTGATTGACTACATCAACTCCTGGCCAGAAGAAATTCCGCCTTGTCTGACAGGATTCAAGGGACATACGGACCCAGTTGGACGTCGTGGGAGACAGGGAATGGTACCAAGATGGATTTCCGAGAAAGCTGAGGAATACCAGAGGCAGATGGAGCCTCCATACGATTCCGACGACATCATCAGCGCATACGAATCCGGAGCGATGTGGAATGACAAAAAGTTTGTCTACGGCCCAAAGGGGCACCCAGACCCGCCCGGGGTGAGTGACCTGGAGGGAGCAGCAGAGGAATACGCAAGCAAGACTTTATGCGATCCGGATGATGGTCCATCCGTTGGTTTGGTAAAGGAGTCCTTCATCGCAGGAGCGAACTATCAACGGTTAAAGCGGCTTGTAGTAGAAGGTGTCAAATCATCTTCCCATTTGGATGCATACATCGAAGGTGTGCGCCGCTCAATCGAAAAACAGATAGGCCAGTTACCGCCACCGCCACCGGGATATTACTATACCTGGGAACTTGATACAATCCGGAAGGAAGGGCAGTCCTTCACCGCAATCTCAAGGCCAGTTTTGAAACAAATTAATCCAGAACACAATGAGCAACTCAAAGCTAAACATTGACGCCGGCATAGATCTGTACTTCTACGGCAAATTCTTCCGCTATGACCGCAAGTCGGATGCGGTGTATGTCTATCCGAACCCTGAAACCTCATACCCAGGAATCCCGGTGGAGGATTGGATGGAAGGGCATACGGTTATGAACCCCTCTAAACTCCGGGCCTTCGCCAAGTACTTCTATGACCGAGGACGGGAATCGGCCATAAATAGTAATAATAACCAGAAACAGAAATGAAAATACGAACAGTCAAGAAAGTAATCAAGGAGTTTATGATCAAAGGACGGAATACACCGCTCGCCAAAAAGGTGACGCTGGCTCACATAGCCTATTTCCGTGATAACAAAGACCGCCAAAAGAGGAACAGAAATGAAGATGATTAAAACGGCGGCCAATCCCCGCACACGCACGCACGAAGAAAGCCAGCTCCAGAGGGACTGTGTAGCCTGGTTCCGGATGCAGTACCCATCCCGGGCGCTGCTCCTGTTTGCGGTCCCGAATGGAGGGGGCCGCTCCCCTGTCGAGGCAGCGATCCTGAAAGGCGAGGGTGTCGTGGCCGGGGTCGCAGATCTGATCCTCCTGGAGGCCAGGGGCAACTACGGTGCCCTGTGCATCGAGATGAAAACGCCCAGGAAATCCTCACGCCAGAACCCGAACCAGAAGCTATGGCAGGCCGCAACCGAGAAAGCCGGCAACGCATATGTCGTGGTCCGGACCTTCGAGGCCTTCCAGGACATAATTCGGGACTATTTGAACCTCAAACCCTTAAATTCGCTGTTCTGAACAAAAATCGGTGTACTAATTACACCGATTTTGTATATTTGCACCAGAGGCGCAGAGATGTGCCACTCCCTCACAGGCCCACGGCGGGCAATGATTCTGTCGTATTCGTCTTTGATAGTAAGTGTTTCATAATGTGGTAATAGAGTGCCGGTTCGACTCCGGGTGGGGGAGCCAAGGAATGGAAGCGACGCCGTACATACCGGAATGCGAGTTCACCGCATACTTTGAACAGGTGAGGCTCGAGCTCGCCAGGAAGATCGCCCACTCCGGACTATCCCTGTCGGAAATCGCCAGGGCCACCCGGATGAAGTGGGACACGGTATATGCCGCCAGCCAGGGCAGACCGGTCCGGATGGAGAATGCGGCAAGGATTCACTACCTGATGGAATTGAGATCCCGGCAAAAGGAGTTCAGTTGTGAAATTGAATAATAACATAGACCAGGTTGCAAGCGGTTCAGATCAATCCGGAGCCGGGATTTATAAAGAACTCAATTTGTTACAGATATGGAGACAACAAGAATCAAAGTCAAAGACTTGGAACTGAACAAGGGCCAGATCCAAGGACTGCCGACAAATCCGAGGCAGTGGACCAAAAACGACGTACAGCGCCTGGCAAAGAGTATCACGGAGACCCCGGAACTACTTGAGGCCAGACCCCTGATTGCGATGCCGCACGGCGGGAAGTACGTTGTCCTGGGCGGAAACCTGCGTCTTGAGGCTCTCAAGTCTCTCAAGTGGGACCAGGCACCGGTCTACCTTTTGCCGGAGGGGACATCCCTGGAGAAGCAGAAGGAAATCGTGATTAAGGACAACGGCTCATTCGGTCAATGGGATATGGATGCCCTGGCCAATGAGTGGGACGACCTTCCGCTTGATGATTGGGGCGCACCCGAATGGGACACCGAGCCTCTTTACACACCGCCACCAGGAACCAACCCGCAGACAGGTTCAGCCGGAATAGCCGGCATCCTTCCGGAAGAATTAACAGGCGTCGATCTGACCCCTGACGACCTTCCCAAGATCGAAGGCACCGATGTAGTCGCTATGGAGCGTGTTATCATAGTCTACCCGAAGGAACGCGAGAAGGACATAGCGCAGCTCCTGGGCCTGGAGGCTATCGCCAAGGTCGTTTACAAGGCTGACGAGATCCCGCTCCTGAAATGACCTATGAGCAATACATAGCTTATCACCTACGAGGCGGATGCCGGCGGTGCTACACTCCGGCTGCGTCCATTCATCATCGGAATCAGCACCCCTTCATACCTGGATCTGATCCGGGAGGCCGCCGAGCGGGGTGCCAGCGCCCTGTCGACGGAGTTTATGTGCGTCGAACAGCGCAGCCTGGTTCTCCGGGACAATATGCCTATCTTCAACCGGCTCTGCGGCTTCGACTTTATGGAGTTCTATCGGAAGTACTCTGTCTCCGCCGGCTACCTTCGCCTGAACAGGAAGGTCAAGGAACCGTTCATCCGGAAGATGAAGGAAGCCTGTGACCGGTACGGAATGCGTTTCTACGTCTCGGATGCCCACTTCAAGGAACTATGCTGCAACGGCTCCTGCTGTGGCCTCCCACCGACCTGGAACTATTCCCGGGGGCAGTTCTGCGAGGCGCTCCAGATCGCCAAGAAAAATGGCCGGGTCTATTGGAAAGACATCGCTCCCGACATCCTCTCCCTGCACAACTATGATTGGGGCAGGGCCGTTGGTTTCAATGCCAGCTCAAGCGAGAAAAGAGCCAAGTTTATGGGTATGACGATGGCCGAATATATGTGCTGGTTGTGGGACAATCCACAGGCCGGGCAAAACCTATACAAGATGTTCGAGGGAATAGTGGTTCCCGATGGCATCGACAACGAGGGACACCTGATTTACAAATACGTCGGAAATGCCAAAGATTGATAAAGACTGGAACCCGGGGAGGCATACGCAGTTCAGTAGCACCAACCAGCCGAAGAACCGGGGCCGCAAACCAAAGCTGAAGAACATACCTGCGGATGCGAAGGAGCGGGTGATGGAGGCCTTGTTCCACGCCTTGACCCTTCCCGACCAGAAAACTGCTGCAGAATACCTTTCCAAGACCGCAAAGGAGCTGCCCGAATACGGCTACCTGATCCAGGTCTATGCGAAGGGGATGATGGGGAAGATGGCCGTAGCCTATGTCTCCGATCTCCTGGACCGCCTGTTCGGGAAGCCGAAGCAGGTTGCGGACATCAGTGCGGACATCGGCATCGGAGAGCCGCCGGTCATTGTATTCGGAAATTCCGAGCGCAAATCGGAATCAGGATCGGAATCTGAATCCAAATCGGAACCTGAATCGGAAACCGAATAGTAAATGTCACGCCTGGTTTTCAACCCGAAGTATGAGCCCTTGTTCCTTCCCGGGAGCAAGGACTCGCCTCGCTATAAGGTTGTAACCGGCGGCAGAGGTTCCGGGAAGTCGACTGCGGTCAGCACGGCGAAGGTCGTGGACACCTACCGGGATGATTATACGACCCTGTACTCCAGGTACACCCTTGTGTCAGCCGAGGTGTCAGTCATTCCCGAATACCTGGCCCGGGTCGTATCTCTGGGCAAGGCAAGACACTTCCGGTCAACGAAGGAAGCCGTGATAAACAGGGTGTCCAACGGCAAGATCTACTTCCGTGGAATCCTGGCCAGCTCCGGCAACCAGACTGCCCGCCTCAAGTCCATACCGAGGCTCAAGTCCTTCCTCCTGGATGAGGCCCAGGAACTGACCTCGGAATCAGAGTTCGACACTATCGACCTGTCCATCCGCGAGAAGGACGTTGTCAACGATGTGGAGCTGGTCCTCAATCCCTCGGACATCCATCATTGGATATACAAGCGATTCTTCAAGAAGCCGGGAGTGCCCTACGACTACAACGGCAGGGTGGATGATGTCCAGTACATCCATACCGATTGGAGGGACAACCGGGAGAACCTGCACCCCTCCTTCATAGCCAAGGCCCTGGAATGCGAGAGGGAAAACCCGGACAAATACCAGAATATCTACCTGGGGGGCTGGGCCGTGAAACGGAACGGCCTGATCTATCCGCGCTGGGAAAGCACCACCCTGGATCTCATTCCCCTGGGCCTTGATTGGTGGTACGGCAACGACTGGGGCTACTCCGGAGACCCGGATGCCCTGGTCAGAATGGCCTTCGATCCCCTGACCCGGACCCTGTATGTCGTGGAAGTCCTCTACTCCACAGGCAAGCTGCCCCGGGACGTGGCGGCAGCTATTCGCCGGGACTGCGCAGACCGGGGAGCAGACGCCGACGATGCGGTGGTCTATTGCGACCCGGCCAGGCCGGACAGCATAGCCGAACTTCGCACGCAATACGGAATCAACGCACTCCCAGGCATCAACCGGGACAAGGTAGGCAGGATCGGCTACCTCCAGGGATTCAAGGTGCGCTATGTCGGGAAGAACATCCAGGCAGAGGCGGAGACCTATTCCTGGGAACCCAGCAAGGAGGATGAGGACGTGTTCACCGACACCCCGCAGGACGGAGGCGACCACGCAATGGACAGCATCAGTTACGGAACGACGCACCTCCGCAGGATGGGAATCCCGAATGACGACGGAGACCTCCCAAAGTGAGCTGCGGAAAAACTTGGATAGCACGCCGGAACGGAAATGACTGCAAATGCCTTATAATTACGCCAAAACCAGATAACTATGTTCGGATATAAGACCGTGAGGGCCACGACGCTGACCGCCCTCGAAAACAAGATAGCCGGCCTCGAAACCCAGGTCAAGGGCTACTATGAGAACATCGGCGACTTCAATGAGTATTTCAGATCCATAGACGCCCTGCTCCAGGGTTTCTCCGTCAGGGACAACTACCTCGAGGTGAGCCGGGTCAACATCCAGCGCTGCTATGAGGGTTGCGCTCCGGTATACGGCATCATCAACAAGATCGCCAAAGCGGTGGGAGACATCTTCCCATACCTTGAGCTCCAGGACATCAAAACCGGAGAATACCTGGAGAACCACCCGATAATGAAACTCCTGTCCAGACCGAATGACCGGTACAATACCGTGCGCTTCGGAAGGGCCTGGTCAACGAACTACCTGGCATACGGCGACAGCACCGTCTACTCCCCGCCGTCCATCGGCAAGGATCTCGGGAAGCACACAGAGATGTACGTCATACCGGGCTACCGGGTCGATGGCAAGAGAGGCGGCTACGACCACCCATTCGAGGGAATAATTGTCAAGGGTGGCGGCAAGGATAAGAAGGTGATCAAGCCGGACGAATACTTCCAGAGCTTCAACTACAACCTGGATGATACCAGCATCTTCGGAACCTCCCCTCTCGAGGTCGCGGCCCTGTATCTGTCCATTATCGACAGGGGAATGCGCCGCCAGGACCAGACCCTGAAGAACGGAGGCCCATCCGCAATCATCACTCCGAAGCCGGACAACCTCGGTGTCCTCCCAAAGAGCGCCGACGACCTGACCCGGGAGCTGAACGGTGAGGAAGTCAAGGGACAGATCAAGGCCCTGCGTACCGCCATCGAGCTGCACCAGCTCGGAAGCAAGACTATTGACCTGGGAATCCTCTCCAGCCACAAGGAAGCCATCAATGCCCTGTGCTTCATCTACGACCTCCCGGTGGATCTGTACTACGGCCAGGCAAAGTACGAGAACGCCAAGGAGGCCAAGAAATCCCTCTATGAGACCAACGCCATCCCGCTCGCCAACGAGTTCGGTGCCGACCTTCTGAACTTCCTCGGAGTGGCAGACCAGTACACTCTCCGTGTGAACACGGACCGTATCGACGTACTCAAGGATGACCCTGCCGACGTGCTGGACAATCTCGCCAAGATGCACGCAACCCTGAACGAGATGCGCGAGGCCTACGGCTATGAGCCGCGCACGGAGGAATGGGCAGACCAGCCGATGATCCCAATGGGTACGATGTTCGGAAACGAGGCATTCGACATCAGCGAGGGTGAGAGCCTTGAACCTGGAGCCTGATGCCTGTCAAGAAACCCATAAGCACCGCCGAAAGGCGACACCAGGACTACCTTCGCCGCAAGACGCTCAAGGTGGGCGCTGTCTATGAGGGCAGGCTCATCAAGGCCAGGCGGAAGGAACTGCGCCGGGTGCTGGGCCTTGCCCGGGACCTGGCCTCCCCTGACGACCTCCCGAACCTCCTGGAAGGGAGCCTCACCGAGGCATCGTACCTCCCGGAATGGTGGACCGGCCTGTGGACCACAGCCGGGGTGCCGCAGGCCCAGTCCGTTGCCCGGACACTCCGCCAGGCGAAGGCCGCCGGGGAGAAGGACGTCTGGCTCGCCACCCTGCGCCGCTATGCGATAACCAGGGCCGGAAACGAGATCGTCTCCGTGACCGGGACGTGGAAGGCCGCCCTTCTGTCGCTCCTGCGGACGTATATGGCGGAGGATGTCGGCCTGGGTATAGAGAAACTGACCAAGAAGCTATATACAGGCTACCTTGCCACCTTGGAGAAATGGCAGTGCCGCCGGATCGCCCAGACGGAATCAATGATCGGGATGGCGGAGGCCGGTGCCCTGGCAGCCGAGACCCTGGACGTGGGATTCACCAAGCAATGGTGCATCAGCGGCCTGGGAAACACCCGCGCAAGCCACGAACTGATGGACGGTGTGGTCGTGGATGAGAATGAACCATTCAGCCTTCCGGGAGGTATGATGATGTACCCACACGACCCCTCTATGGGTGCCGACGCCGGCGAGATAATCAACTGCGCCTGCTGCTGCATCCGCCTCCCGAAATAGCCAAATACCAAAAACGTGGATAGCATCGGTGTAATTAGTACACCGATGCTATGTTATTTTTGTCGCAGAACCAGCGACAAAACAAGATGTTAGAGTTCAAAGAGACCCCTCCCGGAGGGGAGATCCAAACCAAAACTGCGGCTGCCCGGGTCGAGGTGAAGGGTGAAGGCGACGGTGGAATCCTCCATATCAAAGCCTACGCCCTCGCATTCGGCAACGTCGACAGCTGGGGTGACATCATTATGCCCGGGGCCTGCGACGAGTTCCTTGCCGGACCGAATGCTGACCGGATGGCTCTCTGCTGGCAGCACGACAGGGCCACCGTAATCGGCAAGATCACCGACAAGGGGACCGACGACTATGGCCTGTGGATCGAGGCAGATATTCTTCCGACCACCACCGGCAATGATGCCGCCATCCTACTGAAAAATGGGGCAGTCAAGGAGTTCTCCATAGGCTACCGAGCGGTGAAATACCATTGGGAGCACAAGGAAGGCTACGAGTATGACATCCGCATCCTCGAGGCAATCGAGATCGTGGAAGTCAGCCCTGTTACTACTGCCGCCAATCCGGCAGCCATCCTGATCAGCGCAAAGGCTGACCCGGAGCATAACCAGAAACCAATTCAATCCATTAATCAAACCCCATCTATGACTCCAGAAGAGATCAAGGAGATGCAGGAAAGCATCGAGAAGGCCGCCACCGAGAAGGTGACCGCCGAAATCAAGTCCCTCCAGGACAAACTGACCGAGGCCAAGAGTGACACCGAGGCCAAGGAGAAAGAAATCGAGAACCTTGACAAGTCCGTCAAGTCGCTCAAGGCCGAAATCGAGAAACTCGGCAAGGAAAGGGTGATCACCGACTTCAAGAGCGCATTCCGCGCCGCCCTTGAGGAAAAGAAGGATGACATCAAGGCAGCCTTCGACGCCAAAAAGAGCGCCTTCGACATCAACGTCGAACTCAAGACCGTCTACGACATCGGCACCAGCCTTGTCAATCCAAACGGATTCACCTCAATCCAGGTAGACCCTACCATCCACGCAGCCGCACCTGTGGCCAACGCCTTCATCGTCGCCTTCGGACTCCGTCCGAGGACCGCGAACAAACTCGGATGGATCGAGGCAACCGCCCAGAACGGTGCCGACTATGTCGCCGAGCTGGCACAGAACAACAAGAAGTCCGATGTGGCCTTTGCTGAAAAGACCCGCCTGTTCGGTAAGATCGCACACACGATGCGCATCAGCACCGAGTTCGAGGACTGGTTCGAGCAGCTGTACAACTACTGCGTCAACGAGGGTGTCAGGATGATCCTGAACAAACTCGACCAGGAAATTTACGACGGTGCGGGAGCCGACTCCGGTGCCGGCACCTCTCCGTCCAAGATCTACGGCCTCAAGAGCCAGGCAACCGCGTTCTCCGGCCTCGGAACCTACACCGATGCCACCGTCGCTGATGTCATCTTCGACGCCGCACTCCAGATCGCAAAGGAAGGCTTCAACGCCAATGTCGCCTTCGTCACCTGGGCACTGTACGCCCAGCTCCGTGGAATCAAGGATGCCAACGGAAACTACATCTTCGACCAGGCCCGCAGCCTGCTCGGTGGACTCCGCATCTACCCTTCCGCACGCCTGTCCTCCGGCGAGATCCTCGTTGCCGACACCACCTGCGTCGAGATCTACGCTGGCAACAGCTATGAGCTCGAGTTCATCCGCAACGGTGTGTACGACGCATACGACGTGTACTTCCGCCGCGCAGCCCAGGTCAAGGTCTCCACTCCGAACAAGAAGGGCCTCATCTACGTTGCCGCAGCCGCAACCAGCCAGGCAGCCATCAGCACCCCTGGTTCGCTCTCCGCAATCGCCGGAACGATTGACAGCACCACCGGTGCAATCAAGACCAAGGCCGTATCCGCTCAGTAATCCCTGACGAGGAAAAGGGGGCCGGGCAACCGGCTCCCCTTCCCTCATTTAACCACCAGGAATGAAAACCGAGATCCGCATAATCAGCGCAGCGCAGCCAACAGCCGAACAGCTTGAGATGTTCAAGGCGTATGCCTCCGTCCCGGACTGTTCCAGGGATGCGATGCTCCAGGCAATCCTCAAGCGTGCGATGCTCCAGGTCCAGGAATATGCCGATACGGCACTACTCCCCTGCTCCTTCGAGCTGACCGCCTACGACGTCCAGCCCGGTGATTCCATCCCTCTCTACCAGGGGGGCAGGACCATCACCGCCGCACTCGACCAGGAAGGGAATGCGGTGGACTTCAACCTGGACAAGGGCAGGATCATCTTCACCGGCTCCGCCGCCAGCGTAACGGTGGACTACACCAACGAGGTGAACACCCCGGACGCGGACAAGCTGATGCCGGTCTGCTGGGAACTTGCAACATCCATCTATGACGGAGAGGACGCACCGGTACAGGCAGCGATCCTCGCAAAGACCTACGGCTGGCTATGAGGCGCGAACCACAGAACGCACGCCGGTACAATGACCGGATAACGCTGACCAGGACAACGGCCACCGTCGATTCGATGAGCCACCTGGCGGTGAGCGAGCCGGTCCCGGTAATGGACGTGTACGCCCAGGTGCGCCAGATGTCCGCCACCAAGACGATGCTGACCTTTCAACAGGCGGACGTGGTTGGTGTGGACCTGGAGTTCCGGAAGCCTTGCCCCTGCGCACGGTTTGACGGAATAACCTGGCGAGGGCACCAGATCCACTTCCCACACCCGGAGGACGTGGACAACCGGGGACGCATCATCCGCATAAGCGGCTGGTACCAGGAGGACAATCCGGAGGCGTGATGGCAGAGGCCGGACCAATATCCGTCGAGGGACTCGACAAGCTGCTCCGGCAGTTCGACACGGCTGACAAGGAAGTCCGGAAGGCCGCGATGGAGGGCCTGCAGAAAGGTTGCCTGAACATCATCGCAGATGCACAGATGAACCTGCGGGACAATATCCCTCCCTCGGTGGTGACCGGCCTCCTGCGCCAGAGCGGCAAGGTCCAGAAGGTGGACGAGGACAACCTCGATGTCGGATTCTTCGACACCCAGAACAAGCAGAGCGGATACGCCTACTTTGTCGAGTACGGCAGAAGGGCCGGCAGGATGCCGCCGCCCGATGAACTGGCCCAGTGGGCATATAAGAAATTCCAGCTGCACGACAGGAAACAAGCCCTGCAAGCAGGCTGGGCGCTGGCAATCAAGATAGCCCGGGAAGGCACGCAGCCGCACCCCTTCTTCGTGCCGGCGATTGAGAAGAACAAGAGCAGGATCGTGGACGCGATCCGAAGCTCAATAAAAGACAAGACGCGATGAGCATACTGTCCAGACTATTCTCCAGGTACCCTCGCTACGAGGTGAGCGGCTACCGCGACATTTACGGTGCGGTGGTCGCACGTCTGACCCGGACCGGGGTGGTCGTCGGTTCAACAGCAAAATATCCCAGGGTCGAGGTCCATTCCATCAGAGAGCAGGACCGCCTGGACAAGGAAGGTGCCCTGCGCCAGATCAACCTGACCGTAGAGAGCATCAGCAACAGCTCGCTGGCCCAGGACGTGACGATGAATGAGGACAACCTCCGGCTGCTCACCGAGACCGAGCTGGAACTGACCGGTTGGAACTGCCTCGGAGTGCTTCCTGTCCAGCTGCAGGACCTGTCCGAGACTTCCGACACGAACAAGATCCTGTACCGCCTCCTGCAGGAGGTGACCATCATTCTGGAAAAGACCAAGACGGACACCGACCCGGAGGCACAGCAGACGAACAACGGAAATGATAATTCTTAAACCCAGATAATTATGGCAGTACTTGGTAATAACCGCCGCGTCTACATCGTGACCGGCACCGGAACGCTCACCTACACCTGGCTAACAGGCGAGCAGACCAACTCCTTCAACAGGACCTCCGAAGCCCTGGAATACAGCGACAAGAGCACCGTCTGGTCCCAGTTCCTGGCAGGCAAGAGGGGCGCAACCGCAGAAGTGACCGTCTATGTCGACGACTCCAACGCCCAGCAGAAAGCGGCCCTGTCCGCCCTGCATAACGGCGCAACCGTCAAGGTATTCATCGGAACCCTGACCGCAGGCAACACGCCGGCCCCTTCCGAGGGTGACGTGTTCGAGGCCATCGTCACCGCGATCTCCGACACCAACGACAACGGCTCCGTGGCGACCCGCTCCATCAGCCTGACCGCCACCGGCGCAGTCACCCACACCCCAACCCTCTCCTAATCCCTTGAGTTATGGCAGTACTTGGAAACACCCGCAGAGCATACATTTCGCTCGGATCATCCGGAACACCGACCACCTGGCTCTCCGGAGAACAGACCAACAGCTTCAACCGCACCTCGGAGGCAATCGAGGTCTCCGACAAGTCCACCACCTGGGCGCAGTTCATCGCCGGCAAGCGTGGCGCTACGGCGGAGATCACCGTCTATACCGATGACACCACCGGGGAGCCTCAATGGAACGCTATCAAGGCCCTGCACACCGGGGCCACCGTCCGCGTGTTCATCGGAGTCCTCTCCGGCAGCTCCCCTTCCCGGGGAGACGTATTCACCGCTATAGTGACCGCGATCAGCGACACGAATGATACCGGCTCCGTCGCAACCAGGAGCATCAGCCTTCAGGCCACCGGCGAAGTAACGCACTATCCGTCATTGAGTTAATCCTATGCGCACGCTACGGAGAACCATACAGCTGAAGGACGGAGTGAAGGTGGAAACGCTGTTCACTCCGCACCTTTTCAGCTACAAGGATGAGAAGGGCCTCACGTTGGAGACCGATACCGCCGACTTCAATACCGTAATCGAAGCCTATGCGGACCTGTACTACCTGGCCGCGATCAATGCCTGGGAGCTGGACGGACACGGGACATCGGAGGACTTCCCATTCACCAGGGGGGACTTCCACGAATACGCAGCCGCCAATCCGAAGGACTTCGCCAAAGACCTGAATTTTGCCGTTTCTGCGCTGACCGGGAAGTCAGCCAAGGAATTAGTCAGCGAGAAGGCTGAAAGCCCGGCAGAGGCCGATTCTGACCCTTCTGACGGTAAAAAAAAAGCCTCTGGCTGGATTGGCCGGAAATTGAAGCATTCCTCATAGGCAGATGCGGCCTGACCGAGAGGCAGGCAGCCCTGACCGGGTACCACGAATACCTCCTGCGGATCAAGGGCAAGGAGGAAGAATCAAAGGAACGGTGGACGTTGGTAAGGTGGATGGCCTGGCAGGAAATGCTACTCTCGCCGAACATCAAGCCACACGCGAAGCCAAAGACCCCGCAGGCCTTCTGCCGGTTCCCCTGGGAGGAAAGCAACGACGACGAACTCAAACGTAAGGCGGAACAGTACCGGATCACACCGGAGGAAGAAGCGGAACTCAATAGGATTTTCAAGGAAATCGAGGGCGACCTGGCCCTGAAACCACAACCAGAAGATGAGCAAGATAGGTGACCTCTTTGTCCGGCTTGGACTCAAATCGGACGACTTCCATAAAGGAATGCAGAAGGCCGGGAGTGCAATATCCGGCCTCCTGGAGAAATTGAAGGGATTGCGAATCGGTGGTTATGACGTATTCTCGTACATAGGCAAGGCCGTAGGAAAATTCATCGGCCAGGCCATCCAGATGACCCAGAAGTGGGGAGACCAATGGGACAAGACGATGGCCGGCATCAATGCCGCCTACGGGGTATTCATTCGCCAGCTCTCAAGCGGTGAAGGCTTCGACAATCTGTTTGCGAATATGCGCGAGGCAGCCCGGCTGGCCCGGGAAGCCGCAGAAGCCCTGGATGAGATCTTCGAGAGGAAAACCAGCTACGGATATGGCGAAGCGATCACCAACCAGGAGATAGCCCGGCTTCGACAGATAATGCAGGATTCATCCAAGTCTGATGAGGAAAGGAAGAAGGCTGCCGATGCGATCATCCAGAAGGAAAAGGAGCTGGCGAATATAAAAAGAGGCATAGCCCAGGATGAGGCCGACGCTTACAGGAAGCAGTTTAAGGCCCAAACCAACCTGAACGACAATGAAATCGACTTCCTGGTCAAGGAGTTCAATCAGAACCGGGATATAATCAACCAGGGAAGGAAATACCTCGAAGATCAGAAAAAAGCACAAAAGGAAGTCGGGAGGACCTTTGCCGCCTCAATGACTGCAGACCTGGAAGGGGTCGCCGGTGACATCGTGGCCGGAAGTGCGGAGAGGGCAAGCAACGCAGTCAAGAGCCTGGAGGCCAATACCTCGCAGGCAGTCAAGGACGTGGCTGCGATGCTCCAGAAATACGACAAGGCAAACGACGAACTGGTCACAAACCTCGCAAATGCGGACATAGCCGTTATCAACGTCGATACGGATATGTACAATGCCCAGAGAAGGGCCACGACCCTGCTGGGCACCCTGAACAAAGTCTCTGGATCTTCCGGTTCAACCTCTGACCCTGGGGCCGAAACAGCCGCCCGAATCCTCAAGCGTGCCCAGGACTCCGCAAAGAACGAGATCCAGCTCTATTATGAGAAATACCAGGAGGAAAAGGCCCTCCTGGAACAATACAACCTGGACACCACAGCCCTGACACAGGAATACTTCCGGAACATCAACGGAATAATCGAGAAGGGCCTGGATGATGTAATCCAGCCAATCAAGGACCTGGAACCAATCGAAGTGGACCTGATCGATATGTCGGTCAGCGACTACCTGCTTGATGAGTTTATCGAGGACTTCGAGGACCAGGTGGCAAGGGCTATGGAAATTACCCGGGAGTTCCGGGAAGCCGTGATAGGCGGATTCTCCGACGGCTGCCAGGAGCTGATGAGCCAACTGATGGGACTGCGCGATTTCAACGCCGGTGCCGTAGTGGCAGCCCTCCTGGACCCTCTTGCAGATATGGCGGTCAAACAGGGTGAAATCCTAATTGCCCAGGGCCTCGGAGTCGAAGCCTGCAAGAAGGCTCTCGAATCACTCAACGGCTACGCCGCTATCGCAGCCGGTGTCGCATTGATAAGCATCGGAGCAGCCGCCAAAGCCGGCCTTGCTGCCCTGGCTTCCGGCGGATCGGCAACCACTTCCGCATCGACATATAGCGGGGCATCCGGAGGCGTGAACACGCAGAACGTGGAGACGGAAATGACCATCTACGTCGAGGGAAGGATCTCCGGGTCTGACATTGTTATTTCCGGTCAAAAGACCGTCAACGCCTGGAACAGATAAGGATATGGCAACGTACTTTTCAGAGAGTGGCTACAAGCTCAAGTACCGGTGGTCAGGCTACGACAACCGGGGAAAGGCCGTACAGCTGGACATCTACCAGAAATCCAGCTCGTCATTCACTCTGACCTACATCGGAGGTCTCAAGGCTATAAACCTGCGCCTCCAGGGTGGCCAGGGCAGCGTCTATTCGCCAATCATCAAGACCAGCCTTGAAGTGACCCTGGTCGATGCCCCGGATGAGGTTGAAAGCGGCTACAAGTACGGAAACTGGCAGGAGTTCTACACCCCGGACTCCACGAAGTACCTGGTCAAGCTATACAGGTGCTGGGAGGGGTCCAGCCAGACGCTGGAATGGCAGGGATATATCACGCCGGATTCCTGGCAGGAAAGCCTTGCCTACCGAGGGGCAATAACCATCATAGCCCGGGATAATCTCGGACATCTCCAGGACTTCGAGTTCGACGCGACGCCGGACAAGTATGGCCTGGTCCAGATCTGGAACGGAAGCACCGGCCTGCTGGACCTGGCACTCTCCAAGATCAGCTTCCCGATGGACCTGACGCACAACACGTCCGGGGATGCGAAGGTCCTGCGCGACAGCGATGCCTCCGCACTCATAACCAGCTACGTCAATGCCGCCAAGTTCAAAGGCAAGGACTGGTATGGCGTGGTGGAATCCGTCCTCGAATCGATTGGCTACTGCCTGCGTTTCGTCGGTGGCGGATTCGTACTGTGCCCGATCCGGAACCTTCCGCTTCTGGGCTACACTTCCAGGAGCACCGGCATCAATGCCGCCCAGGAGGTGGAGTTCTACGGAGGCGACAGGGCCAACGACCCGGCATATAGGGAACTCAAGGAGGTGGTCGAATTTGATGCCGAGGATGAAATCTCCTATGACCTGCACCGCAACCTGACTTTTGGAAGTTCATACACCACATACGCAGGCCGGCAGTACAAGCCGCGCAATCAGTCCTGGGACACCTTCACCGGAAGGGCCTGCCGGAACACCAACGACAACGGAGAAACCCAGGGGGGATGGCTCTATGGCTACGGTTATGGATTCCTGAACCCCGCCGACTGCAATATACAGTCCACCCTCGAAGCCGAGGACGGAGCCAAGGCAATGGAACTGGGCATCCCTCTCGTAGCAGACCAGACAAACGACAGGAGTATGATCCCGACGTACAGGATAGCGTGTTGCTCCACGGATGTAACCCTGACCTGCGAATTTGCGAGGCCGGTTGAATTGAAGAACGCGAGCTCGCCATTCACGGTGGCAAGGCTCAAAGACTATATGGCCCTGGCACGCTTGTCAATCAAATACACCGACCCGCTCACCAGCTCCGTCTACTATTGGAACGGTTCCGGCTGGCAGACGGAATATGTGCTGACGGAGGTGGCGATTGCCGAGGCTATGGCAGAGAGCTACGCCTTTGAGGTGGCCCTGGGAGACATCAGCGAGACCGCAACCCTCGGAGGGTGGCTGGACATCGGGTTCGCCAACTTCCTGAACTACGGCGAGGATGCCCCGGACTACGGCTCATTCGTAAGGCTGACCGCAATCAAGACGAAGCTCAATGCGAAGTCTGTCCTGAAGTCCGACACGGTTACGACGATAAATTCCACCGACTACAACGTCAAGATACAGCGCAAGCCGGAAATCGGCGCTATGAGTGCGGCAGTTCCTTACATCAACCCGGGCAACTACCCGGGCGCACTGTGGAAATACAACGGCAACGGCAAGCCGGTCCCGCAGGGATATGCACACTATTGGAGCGGCTACAATTCCAGCACCGCGATACCGCTCCCGGCGCAGATCCACAAGCAGATCCTGTGCTTCAACCACGTCTCGCTCCAGGTCGTCGAAGGATCGATGGGAATGGTCACAAAGTCCAGCCCTTTGAGCTTCGGAAACCTGGTACTATACAAGAGCCATATCTTCATTATCCAGAGCGGTTCCCTGGATGCCCTTCACAACCGGATCAGCAGCGTAGTCCTGCACGAATACGTCTGGTATGACAGCCTCTGGAACGAGAACAACAACCCGGCCTATTCCGGGGTGCCGGTATTCGATACCAAGAGCGGCTCCGGGAATGTAAACGGTACAGGTTCCGGTTCTGGCTCCGGAGGTGGCGGAGGCGGTGGTAGTGCCGACGGAACGGTCAAGTCGGTAGGATTGTCGATGCCAACAGGCTTCAACACGTCCGGATCGCCGATAACAACTTCCGGGACTATCCAGGTGTCCTTCGCCAACGGCTACTCATTACCGACCACCGCGAAGCAGGCACAATGGGATGCCGCCTACGGCTGGGGAGATCACAGCCAGGCCGGCTATGGAACGGTCAAGTCCGTAGGCCTGACGGTGCCGACAGGATTCGTCGCTTCCAATTCACCAATCACCGGCGAGGGAAACATAGTCCTCGGTTATAGAGCCGGCTACAGCCTCCCAGAGACCGCCGATGTCAGCAAAGGCGTAGCAGCGTATCAATGGGGAGACCACTCGCTGGCGGGCTATGGAACGGTCAAATCCGTGGGCTTGAGTATGCCAGCCGGATTCTCGCTTTCTGGTTCACCAATCACGACACAAGGAACGCTCCAGGTCGGTTTTGAGAGCGGCTACGGACTTCCGAAAACCGAAGATGTCAGCAAGGGTGTGGCTGCCTATGGATGGGGAGACCATAGCCAAGCAGGATATGGTACTGTTAAGTCGGTGGGTCTGACCGTTCCGACAGGTTTCTCCGTTTCCGGGTCGCCGGTGACTGTCCAGGGAAATCTCCAGATCGCATTTGCCAATGGCTATTCCCTGCCATTGACCACTGACGTGGAAAAGGGTGTCACGGCCTACGGCTGGGGAGACCACTCGCAGGAAGGCTACATCAAGGCAGTTACATACAGTATGATAGTGACTGCCCTGGGATTCGCGCCGGCAGAGTATGCCGATGTCAATGCCCTGCAAACCAGGATGGACAATGCGGAGGATGACATAGACGCTCTCGAGGCCGCCATCGGAGGCACCAATAGAGGACTGCTCTACGCTCCGAAGATCCGGATCTACGAGGGATATGACAACGCACACCCGCAACTGCCGTTCACGCCTTATATGTTGGTGGAGCACCCACTTCTGGATATAGCGAACCTGAACGCCAGATGCGTCCTGATGGTATGGAGCAAGCGCCGAGGCCGCATAGGTGCGACCTCTACCAAGAACCGCCCGACCTATACCGGCGGCTGGGGAGAAGTCCGAGGCAAGTATGCCACCACCGCACCACTCACCTGGACAAAGCGCGTGAACCTGGACGCGATCCGGCAGTTCGTGCTGAACAACTGCCTCTGCGGATCGTACCGGCTGGAATCGACGATGAGAACAATGCTCCTGTCCTCATTCAATGACTACCGAAAGCCGGACGTACTCTTCGGCTTCAAGGGTAAGCACGCACAGCTTCCGACGAACTTCAAGGCCAAGGAATCCCGCCTGTTCGGTGTGGCAATCCGGTACCAGAATCCGGAATGGATAAAATATGCTGCCGAGAACCCAGTCGAAACAACCAGGGAGATCGACGGCGAACAGGGTGTGAAAATCAAGAGATATATATACAGCGACGTGACGCCGTTCCGCATACATTGCAATCCGGACTTCAACAGTTATTGGAGGCTGGGCTTCCAGCTGAATCCGTTTGTCGGGCCTGTGAAGCTGTAAACGGAAAAGGTCCCGCCTCCTATGGAATGCGGGGCCTATCCAAGCGCCTCCTATGGAAGGGCGGCAGGAGTGGAACCGCCTCCTATGGAATGCGGGGCCACAACAAAGATAGACATTTTTTTTTGGAAACAAGATATGGAGAACAAGAGACGCATAGGAAACGACTACACATTCACCTGGCCCTTCGAGGTGAGGACAGGCGAACAGACCACCGAGCCGTATGACCTGACCGGCAGGGTGTTCAGGCTCTTTATGGTCGGGCAGCTTGAGACCTTCGAGATCCCGGCTGACGAAATCGAGGTGGACGGAAACGAGATCACCTGGACCTGGCACGGCAAGGACCAGCGCTATCCAGGGCTTTACAACGCCAAGCTGGTGGAGAACGGAGGCGAGGACGGAATGATCACCGTCGACGTCAAGTATGCGGTCACTCTTGTGCCGCACACCTGGCAGGAAGCCGGGACGGATGATGGTTGCATCAGCCTTGAGTCCGTCGAGCTGGTCGCTACCGAGGTCAGTATGACTCCGGGACCGAGGGGACCGCAGGGACAGGACGGAGCTGACGGAAAGTCCGCCTATGAGGTGGCGGTGGACAACGGCTTCGAGGGAACCGAGGAAGAATGGCTTGAATCCCTTCACGGAGGACCGAGGGGACCGCAGGGATATTCGGCCTATGAGGTTGCCGTGAACGAGGGATATGTCGGGACGGAGACGCAGTGGCTGGCTTCGCTGAAAGGCGAGAAAGGCGACACCGGCAACACCGGCCCACAGGGTGCTACCGGTCCTCAAGGAGAGAAAGGCGATACAGGCGAGACCGGTCCTGAAGGACCAAAGGGTGACAAGGGAGACACCGGCAACACCGGCCCGCAGGGTCCGAAAGGTGACACCGGGGAAACCGGCCC
>JAEEGL014709188.1_pt1 | contig 19409 bp, 21 predicted proteins | sample 9134231 | NCBI WGS metagenome assembly JAEEGL01 (sample SAMN16246548, study PRJNA631951) | gut metagenome | biome: gut microbiome; feature: rumen; material: fiber-attached | host: Bos | place: Iran: Karaj | collected 2018-10
GATGCCAAGGTGATGATGGCCGAAAAGCCCGAACTCTTCAAAGAAAAAGTGCAGGAATCGCTGCGCCGCCATGTAGCCGCTGTCAACAAGCTTACCGCCCGAGGCATGTACTTCTTCGACTATGGCAACGCCTTCCTATTGGAAAGCAGCCGCGCCGGTGCCGATATCTGGAATGCCGACAAGACCGCCTTCCGCTATCCTTCTTACGTGCAGGATATCATGGGACCCATGTGCTTCGACTACGGCTTCGGCCCTTTCCGTTGGGTCTGCACCAGCGGCAAACCCGAGGACCTCGACAAGAGCGACCACATCGCCATGGAGGTGCTCGCCGAGATAGCCGCCACGGCTCCCGCCGAAATTCAACAACAGATGCACGACAATATCCAGTGGATCAAGGGCGCCAAAGAGAACCACCTCGTTGTCGGTTCCCAGGCCCGCATCCTCTATGCCGACTGTGAAGGACGTACCAAGATTGCCGCCCGCTTCAACGAGGCCATCCGCAAAGGCGAGATCACCGCTCCTATCGTTCTTGGACGCGACCACCACGACGTCAGCGGCACCGACAGTCCCTTCCGCGAGACTTCGAACATCTACGACGGTTCGAACCGCTGTGCTGACATGGCCGTACAGAACGTCATAGGCGACAGCTTCCGCGGTGCCACATGGGTCAGCATCCACAATGGTGGCGGCGTAGGTTGGGGTGAGGTGATGAACGGCGGCTTCGGCATGGTACTTGACGGCAGCGAAGCTTGTGACCGCCGCTTGCGCATGATGCTCCACTGGGACGTCAACAACGGCATCAGCCGTCGCAGCTGGGCCCGCAACGAGGGTGCCATGTTCGCCATCCAACGTGCCATGGACATCTGCCCCGAACTGAAGGTCACCATGCCCAACCTCGTCGACGACAACGTGCTCGAAGGACTATTCTAAGATAATAAGACCTCTAAGCCCTATAAGTCCTATAGGACCTATAAGTCTTACCAAAAAACCACAGCGGCGAGGCCTTTTGGCCTCGCCGCTAATCATTAGGCGTATGTGCCAGGAGACTTGCAAAAGCCAGATGCAATTTGAGCATCGGTATTGAGTCCTATGCATACAAACGCTCATTCAAGAAATCATCCCTATCAAATCAGGAATGCATTCCTCGAAACGGACGCTATACCAATGTTCTTTCTCGTGGCCTACGGTATGGCGGATGCAGTCAACGGTGAAATCGACGGCAATCCGAATGGACTTGTCGAGGGGAAATCCTTTGACCAAGGCACCTGCCAGCGTGGCAGAGAAAACATCACCCGTAGAATGGAAATAGCCGGGGATGTTTTCGCTCAGATAAGTGTAGTACTCGCCTGTCTCACGGTCGAACGACATGACACCCTGCCTGCGCTCGTCGAAGGCAACACCGGTGATGATAACATGCCGAGCACCCAAGTCGGAGAGGCGTTTCAAAAGATCCTTGACCTGTTCCTCCCCACAACATTCGCCGCAGTAGGGTTCTCCCAACAGCAGCGAAGCTTCCGTGAGGTTGGGCATGATGACATCCGCCTTGCTGCACAATTTGCGCATCTCATGAGCAAAAGTGTCGTTAAAACCTTTGTAATAGATTCCTTTGTCACCCAATACCGGGTCGACGATAATCTTGTTGCCCTTCGCGGCAAAGTCGTCGAAAAAATCCAACACAATCTTAATCTGCTCGAGGGAACCAAGATAGCCAGTACAGACAGCGTCGAACTGTAGTCCTAAACGTTTCCAATGGGCGGCAATGGCGGGGATGTCGGAAGTAAGGTCGTGATAGGTATAGCCTTCGAAACCGGAACCCGTATGGGTTGAAAGCACCGCAGTCGGAATGACACAGGTCTCAATGCCCATGGCGGAAGTGATAGGCAGCGCCACAGTCAGTGAACACTTGCCAAAACAGGATATATCTTGTATCGAAACGATTCTTTTCATGTATGGTGGAAAAGGTTTGAAAGTTCTAAATAATAAAGAGTATTACGGTAACGACAGTTCGGCGGTTTTGTTGTGTCGACTCATGCGGTTCGTTTCCCTACGGTTGTTTCTTCATTCATTTTCTGTTTTTTGAAAGTCTTTTATCCTCTATTCCAACCCCGAAAGATTATCTTTCTACAAACAATAAACAATACGTTTTCAGTATCTTATCAGTAGTACCTCTCTTTTTCTCATTGAAAATTTGTTTTTTTGTGTACTTTTGCAGCCGATTTTACATCAGGGGTATTCTTGACCTGTAGACAGGCCTTCGTGCTGCGGAGGAAACCCCCTTTAACAAAACAAGAGAACATGCAAGAAACATCACTGTCCCCCAAGGACGCAGCCATCATCTATTCCGGCGGACTGGACTCCACCACGTTGCTTTACGAGGAGCGGCAACATATCGCATTGGCCATAACCTTTGACTATGGCAGCAACCACGCCCGTCGTGAAATCGCCTGCGCCAAGTATCACTGTGCACAACTGTGCATTGAGCATCTGGTCATCCCGCTCGATTTCATCAAACAGTATTTCACCTCATCTCTCACATCCGGTGCCGACGCCATCCCCGACGGGAACTATGACGACGACAATATGCGTTCCACGGTAGTGCCGTTCCGCAATGGCATCATGCTGTCGGTGGCCTGCGGTATCGCCGAGAGCCGAGGACTAACACGTGTACTTATCGCCAACCACGGCGGTGACCACGCCATCTATCCGGACTGCCGTCCCGACTTCATCAATGCCATGGACAATGCCATGCAATCCGGCACCTACATCCATGTCGCCATCGAAGCACCCTTCACACATCTGAACAAAGGCGACATCGTCCGCAAGGGTACCGCACTGGGCATAGACTACACCAAGACCTACTCCTGCTACAAGGGCGGCGAACAACACTGCGGAACCTGCGGCACCTGCAATGAACGAAAAGAGGCTTTCGCCCAAGCGGGAATCATCGATCCCACCATTTACGAAAATTAAGCATCATGTTTTATATCAAAAAGACCCTCGAGATTTCAGGTGCCCATCAACTGAAACTCGACTACCCCAGCAAGTGCAGTCAACTGCATGGACACAACTGGACCGTCACCGTATACTGCAAGTCGCGCGAACTCGACAAAAACGGTATGGTAGTGGATTTCTCTGAAATCAAACACCGCATCTCCGACGAACTGGACCACAAAGTGCTGAACGACGTACTGCCCTACAATCCCACTGCCGAAAACCTGGCCCGCTGGTGTCAGGAGCAGATACCTAACTGCTATCGGGTCGATGTGGTGGAAAGCAGCGGCAATGCGGCAACCTACGAAATCGACGAATAATGAAAGTCAACGAGATATTCACCTCCCTGCAGGGCGAAGGCTTCCATACCGGAACCGCAGCGCTGTTCATCCGCTTGTCGGGTTGCAACCTGCACTGCCCCTTCTGCGACACCCAGCACCAAGAAGGCAGCGAAATGAGCGAACAAGCCATCGCCGAACAGGCAGCGCACCATACAGCACCACTGGTAGTAGTCACCGGTGGCGAACCGGCACTGCAACTCACTTCCACTCTCGTCGACACCCTGCACCACCTAGGGAAAACCGTCGCCGTCGAAACAAACGGCACACTTCCACTGCCCGCCAATGTGGACTGGATTACCCTCTCACCCAAAGACCTCTTTCTCGGGGAGGGAGCCCGTGTAGTACTGCGAAAAGTCAACGAAATCAAGGTAGTATTTGACGGCATCCACGAGCCTCCCTGCTACGGCGACATCGAAGTGACCCACGCACGCTTCCTGCAACCTTGCGACACGGGCAATACCGAAAAGAACAAAGCAATCGTCAAGCAGACGGTCGATTACATCCTCGCTCATCCCCAATGGCGACTCTCGCTCCAGACACACAAAATTCTGCGGATACCTTGATAGAGTCCAAGGGTTAAAAGGGTCGCTGCGCTTGAAAGGTTGAAAAGATTCATTTAGCAATTCCAACAATAAAAACATCTTCTTCGCGTTAAGGGGCAGAATAATGGAAACACTAACTTTAAAAACCATCTGTCATGAAAGGAAGTAGCATCCCCTTCAAGAAAAATTACATCCTCGGTGCCAGCATTGTGCTCGCCGCTTTCGTCCTCGGCCTCATGCTTGTATGGACAGTCAAGACGTTGAAATCGTTCGACGACACCGTCACCGTGCGTGGTCTCTGCGAAAAAGAGGTCCCCGCCGACCGCGTTGTCTACCGTATCTCCTACTCCGAGAAAAGCAACGACCTCGCGGAACTACGCCATACCATAGCAAAAAACAACGACGTCATCATCCAGCTGCTCAAAAAAGCCGGACTGGAAGAGAGTGAAATCAACTGCGGCGCCGCCAGCTACTCCGACCAATACAACTCGTGGAGCGACGTTTCGCGCATCGCCTACCGCTACGAGGCCTCGCAGACGGTCACCGTCTTCACCTCCAAGATGGATATCATCAAGAATGTGCAGAATACCCTCGAGACGGAGCTCATCAACCGCAACATCCTAGCCAGCGGATATGCCGACTACCAATATCTCGGTCTCAACGAAATCAAGCCTTCCATGATTGCCGAAAGCCTCGAGAAAGCCCGCGAGTCGGCCGAAGAGTTTGCCAAAAACAGCCACAGCAAAATCGGCAAGATGCGTACCGCATCGCAAGGCTATTTCGACATCGAGGACTTGGACGAGAATACCCCGCAGGTCAAGAAAGTACGCGTGGTCACCACGGTAGAATACTACCTCCGATAATCCATGGACGCTAAACATACCTTCTTTCGATTCCTCCCTTTCCTGCTGGTAACAATGCTGACGCTGCAGGCTTGTGATCCCGGATTCGACGAATACTGCATCATACGCAACAATACCTCGCAGACGGTGACAGTCGTACCCTCGGGACATCACTATGTCCGCCAGAATGACACTGAGGTATTCGACACCTTCGACTATCATCCCGCCACGATTGCCGCTGGCGCCGACAGTGTGGTAATGTACAACGGCGGTATCGGGGCCAGCAGCTACGAACAAGCTTTCTATCTCATATGCCAATACCTCGGCGACAGCGTCATCTTCCGTTTCGAGGACGGCAACCAGATTATTTTCCATAGCACCGACACCGTCGGCATCAGCCCTTACAACCCCTATGCGACCTGCTATCACTGGGAAGAGAAAGTGGGCAAACCCTATGCGGGACATGTCTACTTCGGCTCGCTGACCTTCACCATCGGAAACGAACACTACCAAGAAGCAACTCAATAAACTCTCTACAACGCCCCGTCTGCCATGTTCCGTCATCTGCCATTGTTCTTCCTCCTGCTGCTGCTCGCCGCTCCTGCCTTTTCTGTCAAGGCGCAGGAGACCAACGAACAGATGGCTTCCTACTATTTCCAGAACAAAGAGTACGACAAGGCTATCGAACTCTACGAACCGCTCTACAACCGCACCCAGAACAGCTTCTACTACCAGATGCTTTTCCAGTGCTACATGGAGACAAAGCAGTTCAAGGAGGCCGAGAAACTGGTGGAACGCCGCATCAAGAAACAGCCCAAGGAGCTCTACCTGATGGTGGATCTTGGCACCTTGTACGCCCGGCAGGACAACAACAAAAAGGCGGAAAAAACCTTCAACAGCGCCATCGAAAAGATTTCCTACGATTCCAAGCAGGTCAGCGACCTGGCAATGGCTTTCGAGAATATCGGGCGCAACGACCTCGCCATACAGAGTTATCTCAAAGCCCGCGAGAAGATGAATAGCCGGACGGTCTATGTCATGGAACTGGCTACCCTTTATGAAAAATCGGGCAACTACGAGAAGATGATGGATGAATACTTCGACCTGCTCGACATTTCGCCCCAGTCTATGGGATCCATCCAGATAGCCCTGCAACGTGCCCTCAACGAGACCTCTTCCACCAAACTCTCCGACGGACTCCGCAAAACGCTCATCGCCCGCATCCGGCAACAGCCTGACAACAACTGCTATCTGGAGATGATGATATGGTTCTCGCTGCAACAGAAAGACTTCGATTTCGCACTCACGCAGGCCAAAGCGGTTGATGCCCGCTTCCCCGACCAGGGAGCCGCACAGGTGTTCCGTGTGGCACAGATTGCTGCCAACAACGAAGCCTACGATGTGGCGGAACAGGCATACAACTACCTTATCGCCAAAGGCAAAGAACATCCGTTCTACTTCGACAGCAAGGTCGGATTGCTCAACACCCGCTTTGACCGCATCAACCAGAACCATGCCATCAATCCCCGCGAACTGGACAACCTCAAGAACGACTATGAAGCCGCTCTTACCGAACTGGGCAAGAACGAGAAAACCGTCCCGCTGATACGCAACTACTCCCATCTGCTGGCCTACGCCAACACCACACAGTCGGCACAGCAATCCGACCTGCAGAAAGCGGTCGACCTGCTATACGATATCATTGAGATGCAGCGCATCAACAAAAACACTGTCAACGAGGTAAAGCTGGAACTGGGCGACCTGCTCCTCTTCTCGGGCGAGGTGTGGGAGGCGTCACTCCTCTACAGCCAGGTGGAGAAAGCCAACAAAAACGACGTCATCGGTGCCCTGGCGAAATTCAAAAACGCCAAACTCTCTTACTACAACAACGATTTCGAATGGGCTAAGTCGCAACTCGATGTGTTGCGATCCTCCACCTCCAAACTTATTGCAAACGATGCCATGCAGCTCTCGCTACTCATCAGCGACAATATGGAAGAGGACAGTACCTACGAAATGCTCTCCTACTACGCCGCTGCCGACCTGATGCTCTACCGCAACCAGCTTGATTCGGCATGGGCACTTCTCGACGACATCACCCATCGCAGCCTCAGCCATGCCCTCTTCGACGAGGTGCTGATGCAGAAAGCACGTATCCGCCTGAAACAGGGACGCTACACCGAAGCCGACTCGCTGCTGCAGTTTGTGGTGGACCACTACGGCAACGACATCCTCGCCGACGACGCACTCTTCATGCTCGCTGAACTCAACGAGCAGCAACTCAACAACCCCGAGAAAGCACGACAGTGCTACGAACGGCTCATTCTCGACTACCCCACCAGCCTCTATGTTGACAGGGCTCGCAAACGATACAGAAAATAATCATGGAACAGGTCAGAGCAAAGAAATTTCTGGGGCAGCATTTCCTCACCGATGAAAGCATCGCCGAACGCATCGCCCACAGCCTCAGCGGTGAGACACACAACCTGCTGGAGATAGGTCCCGGCATGGGGGTATTGACCAAATACTTAGTTAGCGACGAACGATACCATTTCAAGGCGGTCGAACTGGACCGCGAGTCGGTCGACTACCTCCACACCCACTACCCTGCCCTGCAAGTCATCGAAGGCGATTTTCTCCGCATGGACCTCGACGGCCTTTTCGACGGCACCTTCGCCATCATCGGCAATTTTCCCTACAACATCTCATCGCAGATACTCTTCCGCGTCTTCGAACAGCGCAACAAGGTTCCCGAGGTGGTCGGCATGTTCCAAAAAGAGGTGGCCGAACGGGTTGCCGCCGGTCCCGGCAGCAAGACCTACGGCATCCTCAGCGTGCTGCTCTCGGCATTCTACGACATCGAATACCTTTTCACCGTCCACGAGCATGTCTTCAATCCTCCGCCCAAAGTGAAGTCGGCGGTCATCCGTCTGACGCGCAACAGGGTGCAAGGGCTTGACTGCGACGAGAAACGCTTTGTCCAAGTGGTCAAAACCGGCTTCAACCAACGTCGTAAGACGCTGCGCAATGCATTGAAACCCTTGGGTTGCAGCCTTGAAGACATCCCCGAGGAACTGCTTGCCAAACGCGCTGAACAACTATCGGTAGCGGACTTCGTATCCATTACATCCTGTCTGCAAGAGAACCTTTCAAACTTTTAAACCCTTTAAACGTTCAACATAAAACGTAAAACAACTGATCATGTCTATCCTCGAATTCATCATCCTGGCCTTGGCACTCTCTTTTGAAGCCCTGATTGTGATGCACGGCTGTGCCCTGCAAACGCCTGTCAAACTCACCAAAGGTCTTGCCGAGTCGTTCTTGGTAGCTCTGGTCAACGCCCTACTGCTATTGGTGGGTATCTGGCTGGGCAACCTGCTGCGCTTCACGCCCGCCGACCTCGACCCCGATGCTGCCAGCACCAATCGGCTCTGGAGCGACACCGACAATCTGGTCTACTTAGGATTGATGATTCTTGTGGCTGTCCGGCTGCTGTTCCGCAGCGGCAAGAAAAGCCGTCAGGTACAGCCCTACGATATCAGCCGCTTCCCCACCTCCCTGCTTTTAGGTGTCGCCATCGGCATCAACACGCTGCTGGTGGGTCTGGCTTTAGGTTTCCGTATCCCGATGGCCGACAACATCTGGCGTGCCGCCATCCCACTGATGGTCCTCATGACCCTTTTCGCCCTGCTGGGCACCATGCTGGGTCGTCAGCAGAAAGAGCTTCGCGCCCGCCGCTACACATTGTTCGCAGTGCTCTTCCTCCTCGCATTCGCCCTCAAAGGTGCATTCTGGGGTTAGAATTTCCAGCTCACTCCACCAGTCATTTCGGTAGTGAAGCTATACTCTCCAAAACCGTCCATCGAACTACCCAACTGCAGGTTGCCTCTCAATGATAGCTGTACCTTTGGTGTTGCCTGATAAACGAGGGTGATGTCAGCCTTGTTTGAAAGTATGGTGGTTGCAGTATTTGATATGCTTCTGCCTCCATCGTTGATAGCGTGGAAATTACCCTTGCCAAAAGCCAGTCCCAAAGCAAGTCGGTCGGTGACGAGTGCATTGAATGCTAGAGAATAACGTAATCCCTCATCCCAGGTAAAATATCCATAGCTGTGCCAGCTGTATCCGAGTGAGTAGTCAATAGTGAAGCGGCTGCCTATCCTGTTGCGGAACACAAGTCCTACAGTCGGTTGTGGACGCCAAAACTGGGCATCGCTGTTCTCTCCAAAATACAGTGCTATAGGTAACGCCACATCGGTGCAGAAAGACACCTGTGGTAGTACCCCCTTGCCCTCATACAGCCCCACCTTCACACCCATAGAGGCTACAAGCATCTCTGAATGTGAATTCACGGAGCTGGCGTTAGTTGCTTCGATATGACCTGCTTCAAGGCTGAAATCCAGCTCGGTATTAAGACCTAATCCTATTCTGAAATTTGAGCCGAAGCTGTAAATGTTCTCTGTTGTTTCCAACGTTCCCAAATCCAAGTACTCGAACGACAACTCGTTGTGCCACAGCTTACCGCCCTTTTCAAGCACGTTAGGCCCCGAAGTGGCAAAGATTGGGTTCTCATTGTTGGTCTGTGCGTTGGCGACAGAAATGCTGACAATGGTGATGATGGCAAAAAAAGTGCCTGCCAGGATTGTCGATTTGCAATTTGATGATATCTTCATGATGACTAGATTTTGAAGTTATTAAAGAAATAATGTAATTCCGACAGTGCGTATTTTCTCTCCTGTTAGAAGATCTTTGTATCGGGGTAACAGGTCAAAGAACAGCCTTGCCCCGTGAAGTAACCCTAAATAGTCGGTCGAGAGTGTTAGTCCGACCTCCATGCGCCATGGTAGGAGGGTGGGGCTTCCGCCCTCCGTCATATCACCTGAAGCGTTATACGACTGTGTTGCAGCGTCAGTAAGTCTAATCTCTGTTGTCGAGATTCGGTAAATGTTTCTCACCGCGTACCCAACATAGTAGTCAAGTCCCACGCCCAGCAGCCGTTTGTTGTCTGCCTTAGGGTACCATGTTATTTTTACAGGGATGCCGATAAACCCGCTATAGATATAAGCCGTTTGTTTGCCAATCGTCGGCGTCGTGTTGTGGGCAAGTCCAAAATCCTCGCCGTTGTTGACCCACACTTCTTCGACGGCATTCGTCAATGGATCCCAGTTGAAGTCATATCGCAAACCTGTCGAGAATTGCCAATGTGGCGCGAAATTGTATTCACACAGCACAGGTATCTGCAGCGTGAAACCATACTTTGAATAGTAGGGCGAGAAATTGTTGCCGCTACCGTAGAGTGTGGTTCCAGCCGATAAACCCACCTTGAGTGCCGACTTGTCGTTGGCGGCAGCGGTGTCCTGTGCCGCTACGCTGCTGATAGCCAATAGCAACGATGCAATTATTGCGGTTGTCCGTTTCATGATATATGTTTTTTGGTTACAATATTCTTACTGCGAGCATAGTTCCGTTCATCTTGCTGGGCTCAGCCCGACGCAATTGAAACCAACGGCGTGCTTTGGCAGGTATGTCTTTTGTGGCTTCTTTCATAGGAGAAGTATCTGTATTCAACTGAGACAAATCTTCATTGACTGCCACCGACAGTTCTGGGGCTTCCTCGACTGCGTTGTCATATTGTGGTTCCTCCAAAACCGCATCTGCAAATACAACTTCCGTTCTATCCGATATAATTGTAACAGAACTCTCAGTTTCACTGGAAACAGTCGTTTTTTCTTCCGTCTCTTCAACATGATTACTCTGGAATTCTTCTGTTTGAACACTGGTTGTCAGCCTTGTCGAAAGCGTTTTTGTGTCCCTTGACGAGCATGGAGGCATCTCTTTTGTTTCAGACATCGAAACTCTTTTCTTGATTTCACTGTTCTTCACCTCGGCCGTCAGAAATTCCACTCTTTCCGGCACAAAGGTCGCTTTGACCAAGGTAGTCACAAACAAAGCAATACACGCGGCAATAGATATGCCCACGCTCCAGCGGTACCATAACAGGCGACGGTGTTTTGAAGTCTCTTCAGCGGCAAGCTCGTCAATCATTTGCGACAGAGCCTCACGACGACGACTGTTGCGTCCAGCTTTTTCGACAACTGAAAGCAGCTGATCTAAATTCATTTTTTCGTCAGTCTTTTTCATATTTTAAAATCATTTGTTTCAAACTGTTGTATGCTCGCGACAGCAGCACGTACACATTCCCCTCACTAATCTTCATCTTTGTGGCTATACTTTTGGTGTCACAGTCGTCATAATGTTTCAGTTTAACAATGCGCGCCTGACGCTCGGGAAGGCGGTCAATAAAACGAAAAGCCAACTGCAGACGATCCTCTTCCCGAGTCTCCTCTTCAACATAATCCATCCTTTCGTCTATCTCCAACATGGGACGTCGTTTACGCAATATATCTACGCATCTGCGTTTGACCATCATAATGCACCAGGCTTCAATATTGTCCACACTGTTCAACTTTTGGCGTTCCTTCCACAGTGACACATAAGTATCCTGCACAGCATCTGCCGCGTCATCCTCGTTGCCGAGAAGTCTTTCAGCCATACGTTGCATGGCTGGCTGCAATGGGATGATTTGTTTCTTGAACTTTTCTGTATCACTCATACTTTGTAGTCGCACAAAATCCAAAAATCTTACACAATAAGATAAAAAAAAATAGAATAATCTTTTAATTGATTATTCTACTTTTTGTTACAAGCAAAGACAAACTTACTTGTTCTTGCGCTGGCAATCTTTGGGTGTCACGCAGGTACCGCTGGCACGGCAGACCAGGATTTTCTCCTCGAGCACATCGGCAGCGCTGTCGCTGATGTCGGGACGGGTCTTGATGACCTTGTAGGCCTCGAAGCTCATCTTGCGGCTGGTGTTACCCACATGGGTAATCTCACCGTAAGCCTCGATGTAATCGCCGGCATAGACGGGAGCCTTGAATTCAACCATATCATAAGCGCAGAACAGACCTTCGTCACCATCCTGGATGATAAGGAGTTCGGTAGCAACATCACCGAACAAGTGTAACATGTGTGCACCATCTACGAGATTACCACCATAGTGTGCATCTTTTGCGCTCATGCGAACGCGAAGCATTGATTTTACTGCCATAATATTTACTTCTTGATAATAAAGTCAACAAAAATTCCGGGGGTCTTGACGTTTTCGGGGGCGATGCTGCCGGTGGGGACAATCTCCTGCGGCTCAACGATAACCACGTCGGCTGCGGTAGCCATCATGGGGCAGAAATTCTGCGAAGTGCCTTTGTATACGAGGTTACCTTCCTCGTCGCAGATGTTGGCACCGATAATGGCCACATCGGCACGGACGGGTTTCTCCAACAGGTACTCTTTGCCGTCAATGGTGATTTTCTCCTTGCCGTTCTCGACAATGGTGCCCAAGCCCGTCTGGGTCAGCACACCACCCAAGCCTGCACCTGCAGCGCGGATCTGCTCGGCCAGGGTACCTTGAGGCTGAAGGGTGACCTCCAGTTCGCCAGAATTCATCTGGTCGATGGTGTTGTTGTTGGTACCGATATGGGTAGCAATAAGCTTTTTCACCTGATGGTTGGTGATGAGTTTGCCAACGCCGACTTCCGGGAAAGCGGTGTCATTGCAGATGATGGTCAGGTCCTTGACTCCCTTCTCAACAAGGGCATCAATCAGGGCAATCGGGTTGCCCACTCCAAGGAATCCGCCCACCATAACGGTCATGCCGTCATGGATTTTCTCAGCAGCTTGCTGTACTGTAACGAATTTGTTCATGATTATTTTATTATTGTGTTGATTGATCAAATTACATAGAAGAACATGAGCATCAGCACTTTTACAAAAAAAGTGGACCGATACGCATCTTCTTCTAAGCGACTGCAAATGTACATAAAAAAATTGGAATCGTATAATATTTTTTGTCAGTCACCGTTTTTTAAGTACTTTTGCAACGCGAAACAATATGATTTTATGAAAAAATATGCGTTATTTTTTGGACTGATAATATTGAGCATCAGTACAATAAAGGCACAGGACTATGTTGTTCCCGAAGAGGTGTGGTACCACACCGAAGTGATGGGCAGCAACTACCATGGCTATGTTTTCAACAAAGAATGGGCAGTGGACATTCTGGTGGAGAATCAGGACGGACGCTTCACCCCGGAGGACATCGACATCGCCAAGGCGGAGAAGCTGATGCAGAAAAAACTGGCCTTCCTCAACCGCAACCACGAAAACCAAGAGGGCATGTGTCCTATCATCGACGAGCATATTCGCAAATACACCCGCCAATATGTAGGCTTCACCGACATCAACGGTGCCAAGATTATCTGGATCAACGCTGTTTGGGACGACAAAGTGCAGAAACAACTCTCGCAGGATATCGTCCGCACCTCCGGCGGCTGCGGTCACTACTGGAGCATCAAGGTGAACCTCGATACCGAGAAAGTCTACGGACTGGAAGTCAACGAGTCGGGTGACATCAAATACATCCCGCGCAACAAGAAACCGGGTCCGCGCATCAGCAAACCCAAGAACGAACGTAAGATTCAACGCATCCGAAAAACGGGTATCATGCACGACCCCGCCGAGGTGACGTTCTAAAAGCAGCTGTAAGTCAAAAGATATCATGCGCTCACTTCTATCGTTAGCCTCTTTCTTCTCCTCCATTTTCGGACATATTTTTTCGCTGAAATTCTTGAAATTCTGCATCGTTGGAGTCTCGGGGACGGCTATTGATTTTGGTCTCACCTGGCTTTTCAAGGAGATTTTCAAAGTCCCCAAATTCATCGCCAACGCCATCGGTTTCGTGGTCGCCGCCACCAACAACTACATCCTCAACCGTATCTGGACCTGGGGCAGCACCAACGAACAGGTGGGCGTGGAATACACCAAGTTCTTCGTTGTTTCGCTTATCGGACTTGGGATCAATACTTTGATTCTATACCTCCTGAATGAAAAACTGAAGTGGAATTTCTACCTGTCTAAAGTTTTCGCCACGGGCGTGGTGATGCTGTGGAATTTCTTCGCCAACAACTTCTTCACGTTTGTTTAGTGGTGTTTAAAGTTTTAGAGTTGTAAAGTTAAAAGGTACTCTTAGGACCAATTAGTTGTCTATTACGATCGTTACACCTTGATTATTACCGTTACGTAATGAAAATAATATCAGCCTACATTTCCCTTCTTACGCTGCTCCTAGCGGCGGTATCCACTTTTGCCCAGTCGCCGCTGAAACCGCGTCCCGACGCTTTCCCTCCTGAAGACCCTACGCAAAGTAAGGCAACGATTACTATGGCCTCCACGGTAGACGAGATGTCCCACTGGGACCGTTATCCCACTTACGAGACCTATCTGGCCATGATGCAGCAGTGGGCCGAGGAGTTCCCCACGCTCTGCCATATCGACACCATCGGAACTTCAGTGCAAGGGCGTCTGATTCTTAGTTTGTATATCGAGATTCAGAAGGACGACGACCTATACCGTCCGGAGTTCTTCTACTCCTCCACCATGCATGGCGACGAGGTGACCGGTTACGTCATGATGCTGCGTCTTATCGATACGCTCCTTCACGGCTACGGCACCAACCCGCAATACACCAACCTTATCAACCGTACCCGTATCAGCATCAACCCGCTCAGCAACCCCGACGGCACCTACCGTATGGGCAACCACACACTGCAGTGGGCCATGCGCTACAACGCCAACTATGTGGATTTGAACCGCAACTACCCGGATCCCTTCGGCACAGACCCGCTCGAAGACCAGCAGGTGGAGAACACGGCCATGATCAATTATGTCAGCAGCCACAACTTCCGTCTCAGCGCCAACCTGCACGGGGGCAGCGAGGTGATGAACTACCCCTGGGACAGCTTTACCAGCTACGAGAACCCGCATCCCGACCGCGACTGGTGGATCGCCGTATGCAAACGTTTTGTCGACACCTGCCGTACCTACTCGAACAGCCATTTCCGCGATGTCAACAACGAAGGCTATATCGAAGGCGGTGACTGGTATGTCATCCCCAATGGACGACAGGACTATATGAACTACTATCACAACTGCCGGGAAATGACTATGGAGATATCCTCCGAGAAAACCATCAACAGCGACCAGCTGCCGGAATACTGGCGGTTTTTGCAGCACGCACTGGTCAACTACATCGAGGAAATCCACTCCATCGACCACGTCGGCATCAGACCCGACCTTACAAGCGACAGAAACAGTCTGAAGCCCTACCCCAACCCCACACGGGACAGAGTTTTTCTGGATAACGCGACAACCGAACCGGTGCTACTGTTCAACATGCAGGGGCAATGTGTGACGCAGGTGCCTGCCGGCACACACACCGTCGACCTGCAGGATCTGCCCCAAGGTATCTACCTGCTTCGCTGCGGCGGCCAGACCGCCAAAGTGGTCAAGCAATGAGGTACAACCACATTTCCGTAGCGATACCCCTGCTGGCAGAATGGGAGAATCTGCCGGAATTGGTCGATTTACTCAAACATCAGACCCTCTCGAATTTCAGTGTCTACTGCTGTGTCAACAACCCCGATGGTTGGGCTGACAGCGGCAACGGCGACGAACGCGCCATGTACCTGAACAACCAAACCTGTCTGGACTATCTCAAAAACTCAGGGTTCACGGTTATCGACCGCAGCAGCCCAGGACAAGGATGGACTGGCAAGCAACGGGGCGTGGGCTGGGCCCGCAAAGTGCTCTTCGATACCATCGCCGCGCAATGCAGCGACGACGAACTGGTTGTCAGCCTCGATGCCGACACGGCGTTCAACATTAATTACTTGGAATCGATTCTCGACACCCTGAATCGGTACCCCGACCACAGCGCACTCTGCGTTCCCTACTACCATCCGCTGAGCGGCAACGAGCGCAACGACCGTTCTCTACTACGCTACGAGATGTACATGCGGCACTACCTGATAAATCTCTTGGAATCAAATAATCCGTATGCCTTTACAGCACTCGGGAGCGCCATGGTGTTCCCGTTGTGGGCCTACCGCCGCGTGGACGGCATCACACCACTGCAAGGGGGCGAGGATTTCTACCTGATGCAGAAATTTGCCAAAACGGGAAAACTCCTGCGCTACTGTGACGAGTGGGTGCGTCCGCAAGGAAGACCCTCCTCGCGCGTTCCCTTTGGCACAGGACCTGCCATCGCTAAAGGTATTGATTCCATGGATACTACATATCCGTTTTATCCGCAGGAGGGCTTTCGCTCTGTTGCCGAAACCTATGCCTTGTTCCCGACGCTCTACACAGAAGACAAGGAGACGCCCATGAGCGACTTCCTGCAGCAGCAACTCAAAAGCGACAACCTTTGGCAGCCGATGCGCAAAAACTTCAAAACAAGCGAGTTGTTCGTCCACGCCTGCCATGAACGGGTCGACGGACTGCGCATCCTGCAATACCTCAAAACCTTCCCACTGCGTCCTGCCGAAGCGGAACTACGGCTATTCTGTGACCACCACGGCATCCCGCTGCCCTTGGATTTTAGCTTCCGCGACAGCGACCTGACCACGATAAACGAGGTCAGACAATCACTTTTCGACATAGAAATCCTTTATCGGAAGGAAATCGCACAATAAAAGCAAAGAGTTCCCGTTAACTGTTTTTAACGAAATAATTTCATCACTATGGCACAAAATATTTTGGACGCCACCACTGTGGCAAATGTCAATACTTGGCTTGAAGGAGCCTACGACGAAGAGACCAAGGCCGCCATCCGCAAGATGCAGGCCGAGAACCCCGAAGAGTTGAACGAGAGTTTCTACCGCAGCCTGGAATTCGGCACCGGTGGCTTGCGCGGTATCATGGGCGTGGGCACCAACCGCATGAACAAATACACTGTAGGTATGGCGACCCAAGGTTTGGCCAATTACGTAAAGAACTGCTTCCCCGGCGAGGAACTGAAAGCCGCCATCTCGCACGACAGCCGCAACCACAGCCGCGAATTTGCTGAGATTACGGCCAACGTGCTTGCAGCCAACGGTTTCACCGTCTATCTGTTCGACGACATGCGTCCCACTCCGGAGCTCTCCTTTGCCGTGCGCTATTTCCATTGCCAGACGGGTGTCATGCTGACGGCTTCGCACAACCCCAAAGAGTACAACGGCTACAAAGCCTACTGGAACGACGGCTGCCAGCTGGTACCACCACACGACACCAGCGTCATCGACGAAGTGGAGAAAATCAAGTCGCTCAGCGACGTGAAATGGAACGGTGGCGAAAGCCGCATCATCACCATCGGCGCCGAGGTGGACGAAGCCTTCATGAAGGAAATCGAAAAGAATGTACTGCATCCCGAATGCATCAAAGCCAACCACGATATCAAGATTGTCTACACACCCCTGCACGGCACTGGCATCAAGCTGATACCCACCATGCTGGAACGTTTGGGATTTACCAACGTCAACGTGGTGAAAGCACAGGCGGTGCCCGACGGCAATTTCCCCACCACACCGTCACCCAACCCCGAGGAACATGCCGCCATGAAGATGGCAGTAGACCTGGCCAAGGACATCGACGCCGATATCGTCTTCGCCAGCGACCCCGACGCCGACCGCGTGGGTGTCGCCGTCAAACGTCCCGATGGCGAATGGATGCTGCTCAACGGAAACCAGACCATGAGCGTGCTGATCTACTACCTGCTGAAAGAATGGAAGGAGAAAGGAAAATTGACGGGCAAAGAGTTCATCGTCAAGACCATCGTCACCAGCGAGCTGCCGGCCGACATCGCCAAGAAAGTGGGTGTTAAGGTGTACGACGTCCTCACCGGATTCAAGTGGATTGGCGCCAAAATCCTCGAAATGGAGGGCAAAGAGACCTTTATCGGTGGCGGCGAAGAGAGCTACGGCTATATGATTGGCGACTTTGTACGCGACAAGGACGCCGTGGGCGCCTGCTCCATGATTGCCGAGATTGCCGCCTGGGCCAAGTCGCAAGGCAAGACCTTCTTCGACGTGCTTGTCGATCTCTACAAGGAGTACGGCTTCTACAAGGAGGGCCTGTTGAGCGTGGTGCGCAAAGGCAAGAGCGGCGCCGAGGAAATCCAGCAGATGATGAAAGACTACCGCGAGAATCCTCCCAAGGAAATCAACGGCAGCAAAGTGGTCCGTATCCGTGACATCAAAAACCTTGAAGAGAAGAACATGGAGACTGGAGCGACAACGAAAATCGACCTCCCCTCCAGCAATGTACTGCAGTTCTTCACCGCCGACGGCAACAAAGTAACGGTACGTCCCAGCGGTACCGAGCCCAAAATCAAATTCTACTTCGGCGTGAAAGACACTCTTTCCAGCAAAGAGCTCTTCGACAAGACCAACGCCGCCCTCGACAGCAAAATCGAAGCTATCAAGAAATCAATGGGGCTGGTATAGTTTATATTGTTAGGCATTGTAGGCAAGTTAGGCATACTAGGCATCCTAACTTGCCCATCACGCCTAATCTGCCTAACTTGCCTATCACCCCTAATTCTCCTAACCCTCCCAAACAAACAACACCATGCCCTCAGCCTTCCTCCCTCAGAACAAAAACTACCGTTCACTAAAGGCTTTCCAGAAGGCTGAATGCATCTACGACATCACCTACTACTTCGCTCACAAGTATTTATCAATTGGCGATCGTACCATTGACCAAATGGTACAGGCAGCACGATCTGGGAAACAGAATCTGGCGGAAGGCAATATCGACGGAGTCACTTCGAAAGAGATGGAAATAAAGTTGACCAATGTCAACAGAGCATCACTACACGAACTACTACTGGATTACGAGGATTACCTACGGGTTCGAGGATTGGAAAAGTGGGGAAAGGACGATCCCCGCGCAATACAGACCCGTCGTTTTTGTGCAAAGCACAATGACACTGAAAGCTATCAAAAGAAAATCCAAGACCGCAGCGATGAGGTCATTGCCAATATTGCAATCACTCTCATTCATCAGGCCGACACATTAATTGTCGGTCTGATTGAATGGATGAAGAAGAACTTTCAAGAAAACGGCGGGATAAAAGAAGAGATGTACCGAGCTCGCAAGGACTGGCAACGACACAACGGAATGAACTAACACACCTAATCTGTCTAATTCGCCTAATCTGCCTAATCTGCCTAACTTGCCTACAATGCCTATATCGCTTATAATAATTTTTTTTTCAATCAAAAACCCCCATTTCAAAAAAAATCCGTACTTTTGCAATTCCAAACTTTGACCATGAATCATACCGACATAAACGCCCGTTTGCTTTTCTTAAACATCAAGAAAAGAGACGTTTATTGTCTTTTATAGAGGCGTTGACATAGCGTCTCAAGCATGACACACGATACTTTTTCGTGTGCCATTTTTGTTATTTATCAGTTTGGAAATCATATTTTTCATTTAATAATCAATCAAAAAACGTAATATTATGGAACTCCCATTTGCAGAAGCGTGGAAAATCAAGATGGTTGAACCCATCAAGAAATCCACCCGTGAACAACGTGAGAAATGGCTCAACGAAGCCCACCAGAATGTATTTATGCTGAAGTCGGACTATGTCTACATCGACCTCCTCACCGACAGCGGCACCGGCGCACAGAGCGACCGCCAGTGGGCTGCTATGATGATGGGCGACGAGAGCTACGGCGGTGCCCGTTCTTTCTATCATATGAAAGACACCATCACCGAGCTGACCGGCTTCCAGTATGTCATCCCTA
>JAEEGL010738891.1_pt1 | contig 19407 bp, 20 predicted proteins | sample 9134231 | NCBI WGS metagenome assembly JAEEGL01 (sample SAMN16246548, study PRJNA631951) | gut metagenome | biome: gut microbiome; feature: rumen; material: fiber-attached | host: Bos | place: Iran: Karaj | collected 2018-10
AGGATGGCGATATCCTGCAGCATGGCCTTGCGGCGATCGCCGAAGCCGGGCGCCTTGACGGCGACGCAGGTGAAGGTGCCGCGCAGGTGGTTGAGCACCAGGGTGGCCAGGGCTTCACCCTCGACGTCCTCGGCGATGATCAGCATCTTCTTGCCCATCTTGACGACGGCTTCGAGGAGGCCTAGGATCTCCTGAATGTTGGAGATTTTCTTATCGGTGATCAGGATGTAGGGATCGTCCAGGACGGCCTCCATCTTGTCGTTGTCGGTTACCATGTAGGCGGAAGCATAGCCGCGGTCAAACTGCATGCCCTCGACGATGTCCAGCTCGGTCTTCATGGTCTTGCTCTCTTCGACGGTGATGACGCCGTCCTTGCCGACCTTTTCCATGGCGTCCGCAATCAGCTCGCCGATGGACTCGTCGCCGGAGGAGATGGCCGCGACCTGAGCGATGGCCTGGCGGCTCTCGATGGGCTTGGAGATGGTGGACAGATGGCTTACCACGGTGTCAGCGGCGGCCAGGATGCCCTTTTTGAGCACCATGGGGTTGGCGCCCGCGGCCACGTTCTTCAGACCCTCGCGCACGATGGCCTGCGCAAGCAGCGTGGCGGTGGTGGTGCCGTCGCCGGCGATGTCGTTGGTCTTGGTGGCGACTTCCTTGACGAGCTGCGCGCCCATGTTCTCAAAGGGGTCTTCCAGCTCGATGTCCTTGGCGATGGTCACGCCGTCGTTGGTGATGAGGGGAGCGCCGTACTTTTTGTCCAGAACTACGTTTCTGCCCTTGGGGCCGAGGGTGATTTTAACGGTATCGGCCAGGGTATTGATGCCCTTTTCAAGGCTGCGGCGGGCGTCCTCGCCGTACTTAAGCTGCTTTGCCATAATTTTGCCTCCTGCTTATTCCACGATGGCCAGAATGTCGCTCTGGCGCACGATGATATATTCTTCGCCCTCGTACTTTACTTCGGTGCCCGCGTATTTGGAATAGAACACCTTCTGGCCGGGCTTTACGTACATGGTGATATCCTTGCCGTCCACGTTGCCGCCGGGACCGACTGCCAGCACTTCCGCCAGCTGAGGCTTTTCCTTGGCGCTGCCCGCCAGCAGGATGCCGCCCTTGGAGGTCTCTTCCGCCTCCATATTTTTGATTACGACGCGATCGCCCAAAGGCTTGATCTTCATAATATATTGCCTCCCATTTGTGTCTGTCTTGTTAGCACTCTTAGTAACTGAGTGCTAAGCTACGATGCAAAGTGTACTCCATTGGGGCAAGAAACGCAATACCCCAAGTGGGAAAAAAGAGGTAATTTTGTGTTAAAAAAAGATATCGCTCGAAATGAATCAGAGATTCATTTCGAGCGGTTGGTTATGTTGACCAAACGGTCGGTTTAGACAAAACGAACAATTACAGGCGGTTAGGCAAGAGGATAACAGTTTTTGCTGAAATCTCTGCGGAGATTTCCGGGCGCAAAAACTGCAAGGTGGCGATTATTTGTTCCGGTCGTCTGCGCTGCGCTTCGCTCCCTGCACAAAAATCGCTGTCCTCGGGGCGGCAAAGCTGCCCCTGCGGATTGAAAATTGGAGGGGCTGCGGCCCCTCCAAGCCTCCCGGGGCTGTTGTGCAAGCGCAGCAGCCCTCCTGAATGGGGTCGAACAGTTTTGCTGGGGGTGGCGCTCTTTGGGAACAGCTCGGGACGGCTGCATGCTTTGCAGCCGTCCCATGTGTCAGCAGGTCCGGCGACTGAGTAAGGTTTACCTCATCCTCCAGTACGCCGCCCGGATGCGGTTTTTGGCGGTGCCGATGCCGTTTTCGTACATGTGGGCCACGAGCTCCTTGGCGTCGTCCACGTCGTTTTGGGCAGCCTTGAGCAGCCACTCGAAGGCGCTTTCGTAGTTTTGCTCCGCGCCCTCACCGTAGTAGTAGGCGCTGCCCACGATGTACTGGGCTTCGCCCATGCCCTGCTGGGCAGCCTTCATCCCCCATTCAAAGGCGCTTTCATAGCTTTGCTCCGCGCCAAGGCCTCGGTAGTACATATAGGAGACGTAGTACTGGCAGTAGGCGTCGCCCTTTTCAGCCCCTTTTTGGAAGCTGGCGAGGGCGTCTGGAAAGCTCTGCTTTAAGCCCCTGCCCTCAAAGTAGCAGCGGCCCAGCAGATAGTCCGGCTCCGCATCGCCCTGGTCGGAGGCGGCGGTAAACCAGTATATGGCCTTTTGCGCGTCCGCCTTCGTGCCGATGCCGTATAGGTAGAGCTGCGCCACAGTGCTTTGGGAGCCGCTGGAGCCGCTCTCCGCACCCTTCAAGAACCACTCGAAGGCCTTGGCGTCGTCCTTTTGGACGTGCAGCCCCTCGTAGTACATTTCGCCAAGCACCCCCATGGCCTCGGCCTGCCCCTGCAAGGCGGCTTTCATGTACCATTCATAGGCCTGCCCGTAGTCGCGCTTTACGCCGTCGCCAAAGAAGTACAGTTCGCCGATGCCGTACTGAGCATCCGCAATCTCCTCCTCGGCGGCCTTTAAGTACATCTCCATGGCGGTTTTATAATCCGGGCGGCCGTCGTAACCGTAGTGCGCCATCATGCCCAGGTAATACCAGGCGTGGGCGTTGTCCTGCGCGGCAGCCTTTTCAAACCACTCGTGCGCGGCTGCGGGATCCGCCGATACGCCGCCCTGCCCTCTTAGCAGCATTAGGCCCAGATAGACCTGCGCCGTGTCGTAACCCTGCAGGGCGGCCTTCGTGTACCATTCATAAGCCCTGGCCTCGTCCCTTTCGGTGCCGACGCCCAGCATGCAGAACATGCCCATGATGGTCTGGGAGTATTCGTGGCCGAGCTCGGCGCTTTTCAGCATCCAGTCGTAGGCCGCGGCGATGTCCCGGGGCGCGCCCTTGCCCGTAAGGTACATAAAGGAGAGGTTCGCCATGGCCTCGCTTTCGCCCTGCTCCACGGCCTTCATGGTCCATTCGTAGGCCAGGCCCAGATCGCGCATGACCTCGTAGGCGTCAAAGTACATTTCGCCCACGATGCGCTGGGCCACGGGATCGCCCTGCTCCGCCTTTTCAAAGCAGACGGTGAGCGCCTCCGCATGGTCGTCCGAGAACTCGGCAAGGTCTTCGGCCAGCTCCTCCCAGTCCTTTTCCATATCCTCAAAGAGGATCTCGTCGATCCAGGAGAGAAATTCGTCCGCAGGACTTGCCGCCTCTTCCCCAAAGGCAAAAAACAGCAGTATAAGGCACAGCGCAAGTAGTGCAGAAATCAAACGTTTCATATCCAGCCCTACCTTTACAGGGCGATTATAGCTTAGACACCGCGGGCTGTCAATACAAAAATCACATTCCATGCGCGGCAGCGGTTGCTTTTGTGAAAGGAAGATGCTATACTCTTCCAAACGGCTTTCTGAGAGAGGGGCCCCGGATTTCTCATCGATTTCTAATGCAAAACCCTCTGCGCCTCCAATCTTTCGGCGGTATGATATACGCGTTCCAGGGAACGAAAGCAATCACACTGCAGGGAGCGCGCAAGGCGCGCCGGAAAGGAAACGCAATGGATAAGTTTGAAATGATCGAAAAGCTGAGCGCCAAGACGGGCGTGACCTACGACGAGGCGAAGGAAGCGCTGGAAAAGAGCGACTGGGATATTCTGGACGCGCTGGTGCTGCTGGAAAAGCAGGGCAAGGTAAAGAGCCAGGGCGCGGCCTACAGCACCCAGAAAAAGCCGGGCTACGACTGGAGCGCGGGCGCACGCGGCGTAAAGGAAGACGTCGGCAACGGCATCAGCCGCCTGTGGGACTGGCTCAAGCGCATGGTTCGCAAGGGCAACCGCAACCTGTTCGTGATCAGCCGCAAGGGCGAAGAGCTGGTCGCCGTGCCCGTGACGGTGCTGGTGATCATGCTGGTGCTGCTGCCCTTCTGGCCGCTGCTGCTGCTGTTTCTGTTTGCGGGGCTGTTTTTGCAGGCCAGGTACTCCTTCCGGGGTCCGGACATCGGCAGCGGGCTGAACGACGCCATCAGCCGGGCGCAGGAGAAGGCGGCCTCCGCCGTGCAGTCTCACCGCGACGACGACAGCCGGGAATAAACTTCAGACCCACGCGCGGGCGGCTTTGGCCGCCCTGTGCGTTTTTGTTGGGAGGACGAAATGGCAAGGATTTTGCTGGTGGAGGACGAGGAAAAGCTGGCGCGCTTTGTGGAGTTGGAATTGACCCACGAGGGCTACCGGGTGGACAAGGCCTTTGACGGGCGCACGGGGCTTGAAAAGGCGGAGGGCGGCGGATACGACCTGATCCTGCTGGACATCATGCTGCCGGGCTTAAACGGCCTTGAGGTGCTGCGCCGCCTTCGCAAAACGTCCACCGTGCCGGTGATCATGCTGACCGCGCGGGACGCGGTGATGGACAAGGTCAACGGCCTGGATACCGGCGCGGACGACTACGTGACCAAGCCCTTTTCCATAGAGGAGCTGCTGGCGCGCATCCGGGTGTGCCTGCGCAGGCACGCGGACGTGGACGGGCCGGAGGGCAGCCTGAACCTTGCCGACCTTACGATGGACGTGATGCGCCGCAGGGTGGAGCGCGCGGGCCGGGAGATCGAACTGACCGGGCGCGAATTTGCGCTGCTCAAATACTTTCTGGAAAACAAGACCATCGTGCTCACGCGCGAGCAACTGCTGGAGCGCGTATGGGGCTACGATTATCTGGGTGAAACCAACGTGGTGGACGTGTACGTGCGCTACCTTCGAAGCAAGATCGACGAGCCCTTCGAGAAAAAGCTTTTGCACACGGTGCGGGGCGTCGGGTACGTGCTGAGGGAGGACGCATGAGCAGCAAAAAGCCCGCGCGCTCCATCGCAAGCCGCGTCGTGCGCGCCTGGATGACGAGAACGGTTTTTGTTCTGATCGACGTTGACATCGCCCTTTTGGTTTTGGCGCGGATGGGCGAAGCGCATCTCAGCTTCTGGCCGGGGCTTGTGATTCTTGCGGGGGTGGAGCTGCTTACGCTCGTCATGGTTCGGCGCAGCGCCCGGAAAAAGGCCGGGCGGCTGGTGGAACCGCTGGAGCGCATGGCCCGAACCGCCCAGGAGATCACCAGCGCGGAGTTCGATCCCGAGCGGCTGAAGCAGCTGGAGGACGCCATCAGCGGCGTCGCGCCCCAGAATCCCCACGCGCACGTCGCAACCGGCGACAAGGGCCTCAAGGGCCTCGAAAGCGCGATCAACGACCTGCTGACCCGCATGAACGAATCCTACCAGGAGCGCAGCCGCTTTGTGTCGGATGCCTCTCACGAGCTAAGGACGCCCATCGCCGTCATCCAGGGCTACGCGGACATGCTGCAGCGCTGGGGCAAGGAGGACGAGAAGGTGCTGGACGAGGGCATCAGCGCGATCCAGTCCGAGACCGCCCACATGAAAAAGCTGGTGGAGCAGCTGCTGTTTCTGGCGCGGGGCGACTCCGGCCGGACGGCGCTGAGCATCGGGGACGTGGAGCTTGGCGCGCTGATGCGCGAGGTGTACGAGGAAAGCCGCATGATCTATCCCGAGCGCGACTGGCATCTGGACGCCGCTGCACCCGTGCCCGCGCGGGGAGACGCGGACATGCTGAAGCAGGCCGTCCGCATATTGACCGACAACGCGGTAAAATACACCCACGAAGGCGACCGCATCAGCCTGCGCGCGCAGCTGAAGGACGGTTGCCCCTGTCTTGAGGTGCAGGACAACGGCATCGGCATCAAGCCCGAAGACGTACCCCACATATTCGAGCGCTTTTTCCGCTCCGACCCCGCGCGCAGCCGGGCCAGCGGCGGAACGGGGCTGGGCCTGTCCATCGCAAAGTGGATCGTGGACCGGCACGGCGGGCACTTTGAGGTCTACAGCCGGGAAGACATCGGAACGAAGATCGCCATCGTCTTAAGCCCCGCGCCTGCCCTGGCAGAAGAGGAAAACGGAGCCGGAGAGAATGCTTCCGGCTGACGGGGAGCGGGCCGCTCAGGGCGCAGGCGGCGGCGAAGCAAAAAATTTTCCTGACCAGGCAGGAAAATTAACATGCATGGCGAATACATAAAACAGGGAGAGGATTCCCGATCATTAACCGCGAAAGGACGGCACACTTATGAATATCAAGTATTACGGGCGCTTTGTGGACGTAACGGACAGCCTGCGCGATTATGCCGAAAAGAAAATCAATAAGCTGGACTGGTTCTTTGGACCGGAGGCCGACGCCCAGGTGAAGTTTACGCTGGAACGCGGCAGCAAGAATATCGCCGAAATCACCATCACCATGCGGGGCATGCTGTTCCGCGCGGAGGAAATCACCGACGATATGTACGCCTCCATCGATTCCGCCGTGGACAAGCTGAGCCGCCAGATCCGCCGCCACCGCACGAAGCTGGACAAAAAGTTCCGCTCCCCCGCTCCCCTGCCGCCGGTCGAGACCGCCGAGGAGGATGTCGCCGAGGAGGAGCGCCGCGTGGTAAAGGTAAAGCGCTTCCAGGTAAAGCCCATGAACGTAGAGGACGCCATCATGCAGATGGAGCAGCTGGGTCACAGCTTCTACCTGTTCGACAACGCAGAGACCGGCAAGGTATGCGTACTGTATCTCAGAAAAGACGGAGATTACGGCCTGCTGGAGCCCGAAGCCTGACACAACGCGGTGAAAACCGCTTTAAGATATTGCGCGCCGCCCGAATGGGCGGCGCGATGGCGTTTTTGGGGAGTGAGGAGTTAGGAGTTGCGGTTGAAACGCCTGCGCGTTTCTGACATTGAAAGAACAGCTTACAAAAGCGGCGTTGACGCCAATGTGTCGCAGGGACGAATCCGCTCTGCTTCCATCAAGGAAATCGCGCAGCGATTTCCTCCAAAACTCCTCACTCCTAACTCCTAACTGCCCCTCCGTTCCCTCAGGTTCTCATCGCCCGGCCCGAGGTTTTCAGCGCTTCTTCGTTCAGCGCGTCGCCGTTTAAGACCTGCACGCCGTTTATGAACAGGCGCTCGATGCCGAAGGAGCGCTGCTGATCCGGCTGGGCGCTTTTGATTTTGGCTTCATTAAAGACGGTGAGATCCGCGTAGCAGCCGGGCTGGACGAAGCCGCGGTCCTTCAGCATGTAGCGCCGGGCGATGGCGCCGGTCATGCGGTGAATGGTGTTTGGCAGCGTGTCCCCCGTGCCAAGAAGCGCGTCGCGCAGGAACTTGGGGTAGCAGTCGTAAATGGCGGGGTTCTGCACGCCCTTGTCCTCCACCCACGCGTCGGTCATATAGAGGCACAGGGGATTGTGCTCGAATTCCGAAATGATCTGCGGCGTGGAATAGGGGCCCATGTTGACGCGCCCCTTGAAAGAGCTTGCTTCGCAGAGCATCAGGTAGGCGTTCAGTTCGCTGAGACCCTCCATCTGCGCGACCTCGCGCACGGTTTTGCCCTCGAATCTTTCAAAGCCCTCGCCGATGTAGGCGACCTGGATGTCGTCAAAAGTGAAACCCAGCAGCAGGCTGCTGGCCCTGACCAGGTACGCGAGTTTTAAGCGGGTAATTGGTTTTTTGCGCTCTTCGGGCGTCATGGACTGGTACCAGGCGGGCAGGATGACCGTGATCACCGAAACCCCCAGGCACTCGTTGTAGATGTCGAACATGACGTCCACGCCCTGGTGCCTCAGGTCGTTCATCATGCGCAGCAGCTCGTCCTTTGCGCCCAGGGAAGTTTTTCCCACGAAGATCGCGTGAGAATACTGAAGCTTCAGCTTTGTGCCCTTTGCGATCTCCACCAGTTCGTCAAAGGCCCTCAGCAGATGGGAGCGCCCGAACAGCTGCGGATAAGCCATGGATACCTTGGACTCCGCCCGGGGATGCACGGTGAGGGGCTTATCGTATTTGACGCACAGCGCCGCGACCTTTTTCAGTTCCTCCACGTCGGCGTAGAGGCCGGGCACGTACATGAGGCCCAGGGACACGCCGGCCGCGCCCTGCTTCAGCCCTTCCTCCAGCAGCGAAAGCATGTGCGTTTCCTCTTCGGGGGCGAGCTTCCGGTTCACCTTGCCGCTGGCCGCCGCCCGGGCGGTGCCGTGGCCGATCAGCAGCGCCATGTTGCAGGGCATGCGCCCGTCCACGGCGTCGAGGACTGCGCCCACCGAGCCGTACTGCCCGCGGGTGTCGTCAAAGGTGAAAAGGCCGCTGCCGATCACGTCCATGTGGGGGCAGTCGTCCTCGTATCCCACGGCGGACACGCCGCAGTTGCCGCAGACGAAGCTGCTGATGCCCTGACGGATGAAGGGCTCGAAATACCTGAGCGGCTCGTTTTTCAGGGCGAACCAGTCGTTGTGGGAGTGGCTGTCGATAAAGCCCGGGGCGAGGCTCAGTCCCTCAAGGTCGATCGTCCGGTCGAACTCGCCCGGGATCTGCTCCCCCACCTGTACGATGCGGTCGCCGTCGATCAGCACGCTGCCCAAAAACGGCTCGCTGCCCGCGCCGTCGTAGATTTTTGCGTTTTTCAGTAGCGTCGTCATTTTTCCTGCTCCCGTACAAAATAGTGCCGCGTGATCCACTTGCTGAGGCCGTCCAGGCCGGGGTAGATGATGCGCTCGTTGACGTTCATCTGATCCAGCAGATCGCGGATGTCCCAGCGGATGTCCCTGCTGATGACGTAGCGCACGGTCTCCTCGGTGTGGGTGTCCAAAAACGTCTCGATGTCGGTGATGCCGCTTGGGATCACCGAGAAAAAGGAGTACTGGTTGATGATGCGCTGGGAAATGGAGGGCGGCTCGATGTTTACCAGAGTGTTTTCGCCCATGTCCTCGTCGTACTGGCGCAGGCTGTCCACCACGCTGGTCAGAAGCTCCACCGAAAAGGTGGAGGTCTTGGCCTCCCGCAGCGCGCGGGCGTATTTTTCCGGCAGGTTGCGGTGCATGTCCGACATGGTCATGCGCCACACGACGCAGTCGCGCCGGTCCATCTTTTTCAGGTTGATTTCGTTTACCGCAAAGTGCAGCGCCACCAGCGGCGAGCGCGTCCAGTCTAAAAGGCGCGTGGGCAGGCCGTAGTGCTGCCCCACGATCATCTGCTTCCAGACGGATTCCTTGAGGGTCGGATCCTCGATGCTCGCGTACTTGGTAAAGTAGCGCAGAATCGACGGCTCCAGTTCGTGCTGGCGCTTGCCGCAGTTGCGCCACAGGCTTGTGACCATGCGGTAATTCACGTCCGGCTGGCCGCGGTAGTAGTAGCCGCTGCGCAGGCGGTTGATCTCGGCGTTGCGCGTCTGATCGCTGATTAAGTCCATGACCTCGCCGATGGTGTTTATATAAACAGTCGTAATCGTAAAAGCCACCCCGCTTTCCGATTCAGTGTACACGAAAGCGCGGCGTTTGGCAAGCAAGATATGGTTATTTGAGGCGGCGACTTATTTCACAGACGAATCATGTCGTTTTCGGCATGGAAACGGGTAAAAAAGTGATATTGTCCTTTGAACCCGGGCGGCACTTGACAGTCATGCTATAATGATTGCAAAAAGGGAGATGCCGCTATGTCTGAGGGTTTGCTTAACTTTCTGCCCTGGCTTGTGCCGACTTTGTCGTTCGGGCTTGTGGCCCTGGTCTGGATCGGAAAGCTTATCGGGTACTTGATAAAGCGCGATACCCGCCCAAAGCCAAAGCCCAAGGGGCCTCGCAGCGGCGACATCGCAATCCGATACATTCGCAAAGACAAATGAAGCTTTGGAGCAGTTGGGAAAGAGGATGCTTGCCTGTTTCCCTCTTGAGAAAACCTCAGCCCCGACAAATTGAGATTGTTTCAGGATTACCGCAGTCTCAATAAGCAGGGTAAAAGAATACATCAGGCAAACCATGTACTTGGCTGTGCCTATATACAAGGCTCTCTGAAATTCCCGATGCGGAAATAAAAACAGGCTGGGCGGCAGGAGTATAGTATGGGCTACATTATCGGCGGTTTTTTTATTTTCCTTGTTCTCATAATTGCCTATGAAACATATCGTGCCAAGTACGGAGCTGGGCGCAAGGTGAAGGTAGAATTTCGGGATTCTGAGACCGGAAGGACGATTCATGTTGGCGTCGGCACCTCCATCGGAAGCGCCATCGCGGATGGCTTTTCCAAGATGTGTGACAACGTATCCGTGACCTCCCGCGAGGAAACAATCAGGATCAGATTAGATTCCATGAGCAAGACGCTTGAAGACAACCGTTCCAGGATGTTCAAAAGTGATATAGAAAGCTGTGAGCAATATATCGGCAAAATGCGAGAACTGCTTTCGCAAAAAGAGGCCGAACGCCAGCAGGAACAACAGCAGCGCCAAGAGGCCATCCAGGAAAAGCAGCGCTTAAAGCAGGAAAAGGCCGATGAAAAGGCGCGGCAGCGAAAGGCAAAGGATGAGAAGCTGGCTCAGCGGAAGCGCTATATCGCCGAGCAGCGCCGCATGATGACCGCATCCCTCCGATATGACGTCATGCGGCGCGATAACTTTAGGTGTACGCTTTGCGGAGCTGTTGCAGGCAACGGCGTAACCCTCCACGTGGATCATATCGTGCCATTGGCGAAGGGTGGAAAAACCGAAATGTCCAATCTTCGCACGCTTTGTGATCGCTGCAACATAGGCAAAGGCGCAAAAATAGAAACGCCCGAAGCCGACAGTCAGCAGCTTCATGGCAAGGACTATGCTTCCGTAGGCGCTTTTTTATCAGTTTTGCGAAAGAATGGCATCCCGTGTGTAGATAAGCGCAAATATGGCGGCTGTCTGTGGGTCGTCAGTATGCAGAAAACGGATGACTTCATGAGCGAAACAACCATCGCGGGAAAGCATTTTTTAAGGGCAAAAGCCACATCGAATTTCAATGGCAAACCAGGCTGGTACATAAAATAATAAACCCCGTTTTCCATTGAAAACGGGGGTCGAAGCGGAGAAGCCGGGATTTGAACCCGGGCGGCGGTTATCCCACCCTACTCCCTTAGCAGGGGAGCCCCTTCGGCCACTTGGGTACTTCTCCACAGCCGAACGATGACGCTATAACGGAGAGAGAGGGATTCGAACCCCCGGTGCCTTTCGACATCACTGGTTTTCAAGACCAGCGCCTTCAACCACTCGGCCATCTCTCCTCGAACCAGTGAGTGTTATTATACCGCCCGAGAAATTGTTTGTCAAGCGGAAAAGCAGCCAATCATACGATTTAATTATTTTAACATTGTCTGAGCATGTCCGCTCACAGGCGATCTATGGCAAGCAGGATCAAACAAATGAGCATGCAGATGTAGCTGATTAGCTGCACAGACTTGTTTTTGAATATCGCGCCCAGTGCGAGGCCCACAATCCCGATCAATCCAAGAGTCAGCTCAACGATTGGCATATTTGCCTCCTATGCATTGCGTATTCCGGCGAGGGGCGCGCTATCCCAGCGCGCCCTTTACCAATTCGATGCCCGGGATTTCCAGGCCTTCCGCATCAAACGTTCCCTTGCCCGCGTTTACGCAGCGCGCGGCCTCAAGAAGCTTTGCGCTTTTGCCCTCGGCGGTGATCTGGGCATCCGGATGCTGCTTCAAGAGCTCTGCAAGCAGGATCAACCGCTTTTCGTCGCGGCTTTGATTGTAGCAGGAGGGATGCTTGATGCCCATCCAGTCGTCCCCGGGCGGGCACGCCCCAAAGCGCAGGACAGGGGGCGCAGTGCGCTCGTCCAGGATGAAGGGGATGTCCAGCTCCCCTGTCTGCAGGGGCGGGAAGGCGTTCAAAAACGCATTTCGGATCAGACGCGCCTTTTCTTCTTTGCCAAGGCGCGCAAGGTTTTTGCGGATGATGTCCTTGACCAGCGCAAAGAGCTGTTCGTCGCCCTCGACGTACCCCTCCGCCGGGACGCGGGCGCGCAGATCCCCGATGCTGAGCTCTTCCCGGGTAAACTCCATGTCCACCTCGCCCGGAAACGGGTTTTGCAGGCCGAAGGCGCGGCAGAAGAAGTCGTACACCCTTTCGCGTATGGGCAGGTTGTAGCAGTGGGGCGCGGACTGATAGAAGGTCTCAAGCCGATCCTCCGCGCCGTACAGGGCGTAGACGCGCCTGACCGCCGGGAACTCCACCTCCCGGGAGTGGATCGTCCAGTCGCCGTCGCTGCCGGACAGGAACATGGGTCTGGGCGCGACGCAGCGGGCGTAATCCACGTTGCAGAAGCGGGTGCGCAAAAACGGCGCGCTTTCGCAGGTGCAGCCGCCCTGCATGATGGTGGAGACCATGTTGATGGGCGCGCAGGCCTTCACCCGCTCGTCGATCGCGGTCAGAAACCAGGTCTGCGTCGCGCCGCCGCTGCAGCCGGTGCAGCCGATCTTCTCCGCGTCCACATAGGGAAGCTGACTTACGAAGTCCAGCGCCTTGATGCCGTTTAGCAGCTGCAGGGAAAAGTGGCTGTAGTTCCAGGCGTCAAATTCCCTGCTGTAGCCGTTATGGTCGATCTGGTTCGAATCGTTCCAGCCCACCATGTCGTAGGAAAACGCCACCATGCCCCTCAGCGCCAGGTTTGCGCATCTCTGGGGCACGCGCGCCAGCGGGATCACTTCAAAGCGCCCGTTTTCCCAGTGGCCGTGGGGGTTGAGCACCGCGGGATACTTTTTGCCGGTATCCAGCGGCCGGTAGAGATTTCCGCACAGATAGAAGCCGGGCAGGGTTTGCAAAATCACCTTTTCCACCGCAAAGCCGTCATGCTCCACCGCGTCAAACACCTGCGCGTTCAGCGGCGCGTCGTGCCTGAGCAGATCGACGGAAGAAGCAAAGCGGATGTTTTCGATCAGTTCCTGACGCATGCGCCGCCACTGCTCCAGCGACTCCGGCTGCAGCGGCTGCATCACGTCGTCCAGCGTGCGAATTCTCATGATGTCGTCTCCCCTTCCTGCTTACAGCGCCCTCAGCGCGTCCACGAGGGCGGTTTTGGACTGGGTCTTTTCGTCCTTGTACTTGATGATGCGCGCGGGAACGCCCGCGACCACGGCGTTTTCGGGCACGTCCTGGGTAACCACCGCGCCCGCCGCGACCACCGCGCCCGCGCCGACGCTCACGCCCTCGATGATGACCGCGTTTGCGCCCACCAGCACGCCGTCTGCGATGGTAACGGGCTTTGCGCTGGCCGGCTCAACCACGCCCGCGAGCACCGCGCCCGCGCCGATGTGGCAGTTTTTGCCCACGATGGCCCGGCCGCCCAGCACCGCGCCCATGTCGATCATCGTGCCCTCGCCCACGACCGCGCCGATGTTGATCACCGCGCCCATCATGATGACGGCCCGGTCGCCGATTTCCACCCGATCGCGGATGAATGCGCCGGGCTCGATGCGGGCGTTGATGTTTTTATAGTCCAGCAGCGGCACGGCGCTGTTTCTGCGGTCCAGCTCCATTTCGCAGTCCTCGATCAGCGCCTTGTTCTTTTCCAAAAACGCCTGCGCCTGGGGAAGCTCGCAAAAGATCACGCCGCCGAAGTCCCGAAGGCCCATACTGTCCACCGGGGCGCTTGCGCGGTAGTAAAGCTTGACGGGGGTCTTTTTTTCCGCGTCGCGGATGAAGGCGATGATTTCCTGTGCGTCCATGTTGTCCTCCCTGCTGTGGTGTAGAGCGCCTGTTTATAAAGTGCCCGATGCGATGTCGTCCATTTCGTACAGGCCTGCGGGCTTGCCGGCCAGCGCCAGCGCGGCCTTTACCGCGCCCACGGCGAAGATGCGGCGGCTTTGCGCCTCGTGCCGCAGCTCCAGCGTTTCGTTGTCGCCCAAAAACAATACCCGGTGTTCGCCGGCGACGGTGCCGCCGCGGATGGCGTGCAGGCCGATTTCGCGCCCTCTTGCGCCCGGTCTGCCCTCCCGCCCGTAAACGCGGGGCTTGTCGCCGCTTACGTCCGCAGCCTCGGCAAGGCTGATGGCCGTGCCGCTTGGCGCGTCCACCTTCTGATTGTGGTGGGTCTCCACGATTTCGATGTCGAAATCCTCTCCCAGGGCCTGGGAGACCATGCGCACCGCGCGCTTCAAAACCGCGATGCCGAGGGAATAGTTGCTGGACCGGATCACCGGAACGCGCTTTGCGGTTTCGCCAAGCATCGCCTGCGCCGCGCCGTCCAGCCCCGTGGTGCCGACGACCAGCGCCGCGCCGTAGCGCAGCGCCATCTCGCAGGAAGCCTTAAGCCCCTGGGGCAGCGAAAAATCCAGAATCGCGTCCGGCGTCTCGCTTTCGTCCCAGGGGGGCAGCAGCGGGTCGACGCGTCCGATGATCGTCGCGTCCTGGCGCTGGGAGACCACGTCCTCGATCATTTTTCCCATCCGGCCGTAGCCGACGATAAGCAGCTTCAGCATGGCGCGCACCTCAGTCCTTCTTTAAAAGCCCGTACTTGTCCAGTACGCGCGCAAGGGTCTGGCGGTGCTCCGGCTCCATCTCGCAAAGGGGCATGCGCAGCGGGCCGACGTTCATGCCCATGAGGTTCATGGCTTCCTTTACGGGGATGGGGTTGACCTCGATAAACAGCGCGTGGATGAGCTCCAGGTATTCCAGCTGCAGCCTGCGCGCAGTGGCGACGTCGCCCTCCAGGAAGGCGTGGGTCATTTTGTATGTGGCGCCGGGACACACGTTTGCAAGCACGCTGATGACGCCCGTTCCGCCCGCGGCCATGATGGGCAGGGTGATGTCGTCGTTGCCGGAGACGATGGCAAAATCGTCGCTGGCCAGATGGGCGATGTTCATCATATAGCTCATGTCGCCGCTGGCTTCCTTGATGCCAATGATGCCCGGATGGCGCGAAAGCGCCTCCACGCTCTTTACGCTCAGGGCGCAGCCCGTGCGCCCGGGGACGTTGTAGACGATGACGGGCGCGTTCACCTTGTCGGCAACGTTGGTAAAGTGGCGCACCATGCCGGTCTGGTTGGCCTTGTTGTAGTAGGGGGTGATGAGCAAAAGCGCATCCACGCCCAAGCGGTCGTAGGCCACGGATTTCATGATCGCGGTCTCGGTACTGTTGGAGCCGCTGCCCGCGATCAGGGCGCAGCGCCCGGAAATGGCGCTCAAGGCGCAGCGCACCACCTCCTCGTCCTCTTCGTGGCTCATGGTGCTGCTTTCGCCCGTGGTACCCAGCACCACGATGCCGTCCGTTCCGCCACTGATCTGAAACTCGATCAGCTCTTCAAGCTTTTTAAAGTTTACGCTGCCGTCCTCGTTGAACGGGGTGATCAGTGCCACATAGCTACCCTGAAGCTTCATTTGCAATCCTCCCATGCATCTAAAAAACCGGTCTGGCGCGAAAGCGTTCAGACCGGCTGTATCTACAGGCCCGATAGCTCTCCCGCCTTTGGCGGACAGTACGGCGGATATCCTCCGCAATACCACCCAAGCGGAACGCCTTCCGCCCAGGTTCGGCGGGATCGCCCCCGCGCTGGCTCAAACGTCTGCCGACTTGCCCGCGCTGCCTCTCTCCCGCGCCTCTATCATGGCTGTATTATAAGCGATGGCAGAGCGTTTGGCAATATGCATTTTGGTAAAAACTTGGTACGGCGCCCCGTTTTCGGCGCAGGCGCCTGTCAAATGCAAATGCGCGGGCTCAGAAATCGATCTCCTCGTCGGCGATTTTCCGGATGTGCGAATAATTCAGCACCCGGTGCGAGCCGCCGTCGCAGTAATAGCTGATGAGGCAGCCGTCCTTGACGCGCAGCATGGCGGGATAGCAGAAGCTGTCCGCCGGGTCGTCCTCCAGCAGATAGCAGCGGGCGCAAAAGCTGTTGAACGCGTCGTAGGTGAAACTGGCTGCGGGCGAAGCAAAATCCAGGCCGCCATTTTGGGACACGGCCACGATCAGCGGGGAGCGCTGGGGCGAACCGTAATGCAGGCGGTAGGCCGAGGCCTGGGAATGCGCAAGGGGGTTGAACACCGCAAGCGTTTTGTTTTCGAGACGCATCGCGCGCATGGGCGCATCCGGGGAGGGGAACAGAAGGTTCGGTTCCGGCGCGCTCCAGCTTTTGCCGCCGTCCGTGGACAGGGACTGGAACTGGAAGCCGTACACCATGCGCATGTGGCACCAGAACCTGCCGTCTGGCAGCTCCAACAGGCCCGGCTCCTGCAGGCCGTAGCGGTCGCCGTAGGGCGGCCGGATGGGCGCAAGCGCCTCCTGCCAGCTGCGCCCGCAGTCATCCGAGCAGAAAAAACGCACCACGCCGGGTGCAAGGTCGTAGCGATGCACCGTGCTGCCCGCAAAGGCGACGGGCGTCACGATGCGGCCGCCCGCAAGGATGACGGACGCGGCGTTGGTGCCGCAGTAATAGCCCGTTTCCCGGGTGCAAAACGTCATCTCGCTCCAGCTTTTGCCCTCGTCCCGGGAAAAGCGGAACATCGGCATGCAGGCAATGGTGCCGTCCGGCTCGTCGCTTTTTCTGAGATAGCAAAGGCCGAGCTCCCCGTTTGGCAGGCGCAAAAGGGAGGGCGTCATGTTGTTCCGGCTGCTTCGGTCGTCCGAAAACAGCTCGCGCGGCGCGCTCCAGCTTTCGCCCTCGTCATAGGAGGTAACGCACATCAGGCGGGAGGCGTCGTGGTCCTCTCCCCTGCCGCCGAAATGAGAGTAGGCCAGCATGACGCCGCCGTCCTTCAGGCGTACAAAGCTGGCCTCGCCGTTTCGCGGGTTTTCGGGAGAGGTCTGAATCGTTTTTACAATGCGTCCTACTTTTTTCATCGCTGTTTCCCCAATCCTGCCAAATGGAAAACCGCAGGTCCTATTCTCCCGCGGGATTTGCCACCACGCCCGCAAAGCAGATCGCGCCGCTGTCCCCGTCCACGATCAGCATCACAAAGGGGCTGTCGCAGGTGAACTGCACCGGCACGCGCTCGTATCGCGGGTTCGGCGCGGTGGCCGGAATGTCGCTCCAGGTGACCGCCGCGGCGCGCGTGCCCTCCTCGTCCACCTGCACGCGCAGCTTCTGCCTGACCGAGGCCAGCATCAGGGGCGTATCGCTCAGGCCCGAAAGCTCGGCTTCGGCCGTAAACGCCTTTTTGACGCCCAGCGCCTTCAGCGCCTCCGTGAGCTCGCAAAAGCACTGCACGTCCAGCTTCGGCAAACGCAGGCTGACCTCCCAGGGGTCGCTGCCGTCGTACCACTGATAGAGCCGGTCGATTTCTTCGCTGCTGAGCGGATCGCCCCAGTCGATGTTTTGCTGCACGATGCCGTTTACGATGCTTTCGGCGCTCTCCGGCTCGTAGACGATCTCGCCGGGATCGTTGGACTCCAGCCACGCAAGAACTTTGGACACGTCGCCCTCTGCCTCGGGCAGCGCAAGCAGCATATAAAGCCCGCAGTCCCTGTAATTCAGGCGCAGAAAGCGCAGGCCGTCCGCCTCGGCATAGTACGGCGTATACAAATAAGCGCCAAGCATCGGCACCTGCGTCTCTCCTGCGGGCGTTTGGAAAGACATCGGGCGCGTGAAGGCGGGGTCAAAGGGCTCCTCCCAGCGGGCGTCCATGGCGACGGCGTTGATTAGGATCAGCGCCGTCTGAGAGGGATCGGTCAGCGGAAGATCGTCGATCAGGCCGTCCGTCTGTTCGCGCACCCACCGGTTTACGCGCCCTCCGTCATCCAGCGGAAAAATTTCCGCTTCGAAGCGCTGACGGATATCCTGCAGATAGCTGTCCTTCAGGCGGATCCTGTCGCTTGCGAAGGCGGCATTTGCCATGCGCAGGCCGGAGCGCCTGAGCGCCTGCATGAGCGCTAAAGCGTCCGTCTGCGTTTGCAGCGCCGAAAGGATCTCGTCCCCGGTCTCCCCCTCGGCCCCGTCCGCCACCAGCCACAGGGCAAATTGCAGGCTGACCGGGGACAGAAAGCAGTTGTTCTGCCCGTCGTAGAGCAGTTGAAGCGCCTTTGCGCCCAGCCGGTTTCCGCCGTCCGCAAGCGCCCCCGCCTGAAACAAAAGCGCAAGGGCCAGGATCAAGAGAATCCCCCTTCTCATCATGGTGCTTCCTCCCGTATTCATATTAAAAACTTTCCACTAAAATTTTACCATTTTTCCCCCGACGCTGTCAACGCTTCGATGCGTTTTGAAAAGCGCGCAGCGGGGTGGTTTGGAGGGGCCCTACCCCTCCAACATTAATCCGCAGGGGCAGCTCCGCCGCCCCGAGGACGCGATTTTTGCGAAGCAGAGCTTGCCCTGCGAGAGCAAAAATCGCAACATTGCAGTTTTTGCGCCCGGAAATCTCCGCAGAGATTTCAGCAAAAACTGTTATCCTCTTGCCCATCAGCAAAAGTCGTTCGTCTTGACCAAACCGCCTATCCGCCCAACATAAACCAACCGCCCACAATGCATCAAAGACTCATCTTGAGCGCATCATTCTTGCTCCCTCATGCTGCCCTGTGCTATAATATGCAAAACAGCGTGAGCGGAGGCGCACATGGAGAGTATTCTGAACATCATCCGGGAGCAGGGGATACGCCTGCTGGGCGGTTTGATCGTACTGGCGATCGGGTTTTTTCTGATCCACTGGATCATGAAATTCCTGACGCGCAGCGACAAATTCGCAAAAATCGAACCCACGCTCAAGGGCTTTTTGCAAAACCTGGCAAAGCTCATTCTGTATGTCATCGTGGTGCTCACCGCCGCGGGCGTGATGGGCATTCCCCTGACCAGCTTTGTGACGATACTGGCCTCGGCGGGCGTTGCGATCTCCCTTGCCATGCAGGGGGCGCTGGGCAATTTTGTGGGCGGCGTCACCATTTTCATGCTGAAGCCCTTTAAGATTGGCGACTACATCAAGGTGGGCGACACGGAGGGCACGGTGCAAAGCATCGGCGTGTTCTATACGGAGTTGGTTACCCCGGATCTTAAGCACATCTCCCTGCCCAACAGCAATCTCACCAACACGGCCATCGTGAACTACAGCCGGGAAGGGCAGCGGCGGCTGGACGTCACCTTCGGGGTAAGCTACAGCGCGGATATCGACCAGGTGCGTCAGACGCTGTTGGATGTAACGCGCATAACACCAGGCATTTTGCCCGATCCTGCGCCCATGGTGCGCTTGAACGCCTGCGCGGACAGCAGCCTCAATTTCATCCTGCGCGTGTGGTGCAAAAGCGCCGATTACTGGGAAGTCAACTGGGCCCTGACCGAAAACGGCAAAAAGGCGCTGGACCGCGCCGGCATCGAAATCCCCTTCCCGCAGGTGGACGTTCACATGAGATAATGGGGCGGCGAAGCCACCCCTGCGGATTTTAAACGGAGGGGTCAAACCCAACTTCTATAAGAGCCACTTTTTTATTTGCCCCCTTGCGCCTGGCGCGGGCTTGGAGTACAATACAGGCACAAAACTGTGGATGTATGCGATATGGGCATGGGCGACGTTGGACGCACGGTGCGTTTGGGCATCGTGGGGCTTGGCGGCCGGGGACGCGGACAGATGGCCACACTTTTGCAAATGCAGGATATCGAAATCAGCGCCGTGTGCGACGTATATCCC
>JAEEGL016011879.1_pt1 | contig 19407 bp, 17 predicted proteins | sample 9134231 | NCBI WGS metagenome assembly JAEEGL01 (sample SAMN16246548, study PRJNA631951) | gut metagenome | biome: gut microbiome; feature: rumen; material: fiber-attached | host: Bos | place: Iran: Karaj | collected 2018-10
AATTGTGGCTGCGACAATTTCTTGCAGTTGTTGCTTGAGTTCTTCGCGCGGAATACCCGACGCGTGTTGCAGTTGCAGGTAAGCATCGTCGATGTGATTCTCGTCATCCAAGTCAATCATGGTGAGTTTGCGCACCTCCTCAACAAAGAACTGATACTTCTTCGCCATGAGGTCGGCGTTGTCATGCCGCTGAAAATATAGCGACCCGATGTGCTTGACCATCTCAAGCGCTCGGTTGACGGGTGGCGCGATGACAGGGATAACGCGTTGCCGACGTCTAGCGGTAAAGACCATTGCCAAGATGACCGTGACAATAAGTAGCCACATGGCCCACTTCATGGGCGGTTGGGAAATCACATAGCGCAGCGGTGACTCGCTGACGCCAGCCACTTCGGTCTTCGATGCCGGGTCAAGTCGGATGACAGGATATTGCTCTAGTTGGCCCATAAGTCGAAGTGCCAACGAGGCAGCATCGCCATAGATCAGTCCATAGTTGGAAAACATCATGGGCATCGTCGAGACCACAATTTTTCCTTTGCCATACGAAAGAAGTCCTGCCACCGTATCCGTTTCATGATGCCCCGAGATAGGGATGTATTCTTCACTATCCTCGTCCCAATTGTACCCTTCTTCTTCAAAATAATGATGAACAATCAAGGGTCTCATATTGGATGGTTTCTTTTTAATGGACAAGCTTGAGTTCCCTACCAATTCATCCTCGACCCTCCATGTTCGCTTGCTATATCCGTTAAGATTGTCGCACCAAGTCAGCGTGTCAATATCTTTGTTCAAATAACTGTTTTTCAGACCCCATAAGCTGAGATAAGCATATCCATCTGTCTTCAGGTTCAGCGCCTCCTCATAGGTATCGGCTCTCCACGATCCCGCGGCAACAAGAAATTGGTCACCACGCTTGAGCATGTTCAATAATGCCTTGCAATCAGTGTCGGTAAAAGGCTCATCCTCGGCAATAATCAGATAGATGTGCCTCTCATCAGAAGGGATTGCTGTCTCCAACTGGCTCAGAGTCAAGCTGGTGGTGGTATACCCTTGCTTGAGCGACGCAGACATGACCGAATCGAACAATTCGCATCCGAAAGGCTCGTCACTGGCATGAGCATAGGTGACATCCCAATTGAAACGACGTGGTGCCAATGTCTCGATGACCATCATGCAAACGAAAAAGATGACCATGGCGATGATGAAACCTCGTAAAGCCTTCATGCGTCACCTCCTTCCTGTGTTTGAGTCACGAGTTCGTCGCTGATGCGAGCAATAAGCGTCCTAGACCTACTTTGCATCTCGTTATAAGTAATTTCGGTTGCATCGAAATTACCATAACGAACACGCAGGAACTCGTTGGTCATATCCCGGAACTCGGGCGAACGCTCTTCTCGGGTGTACTGAGATGGTGTCTTGAACAATGCCCAATCAATGCGGTTGTTATCGGCAAGCCAACGCAGTGTTTTCAAGTAGGTCAATCGTGTTGCCTCGCGCCAGTCGTTCTGGGTAACCGCCTGATTGATACGATCATCAAAGTCAATGCCATAAATATCCTCATCCTCGGCCTCATAATCGATGTCACTCTTGCCCGACCGACGAAACAGCCCCACATCATGTGTATAGAGGTAGACTCCCGCAGCAATGACCACAATGATGCCTCCGATGACCCAGAAAATGGACATATCGCCCTCGGTAGCCTTGCCGACCGATGTGCTGAAAAGCCTTTCGAGCCAACGCAAGATGCGTTCAATCACGGAGGTGTCTTGCTGGATAAACTCCCTATTATACTCATAGCTAGACGACTGCTGCAAACGTTGCAGCAATGTGGTGTCGCACTGCAGGGTGTCGATGATATGTGATGTGCTTGCTGGCATCTTTTTTAGAGGTTTTCAAAGTTATCAATATCACTTATGATCGACACATCCTCGTCTTGTTGCACAGCAGCGCCATAGAGGTATGCCCCCGAAATGAGCACCACAGCAATGGAGATGTAAGTAACATAGCACAGCAAGACCGAGAAGATATTGAACAAAGAATTTCCCAGAACAACCAGAAAAGCTGGTGAACCGTTTGATGTGCCCAGCAACATAGACTTCAGCGCAATCAATAGCGCCCAAGGTAGCATGACCACACCCTGCAGGACATAAACCAAGATAATCAGCGTGATTGCCATAAGCATAAGTGTCCCAAACTGTCGGAATCCCAACTTGAACGCTCGGCCGACGGCGTTGAAGACAGTACTCTGTTCCAAAGCGTAGATGGGCGCGATGAGCAGTATGGGCAACGCCACCAACATATAGATAAAGAAGGCAAACGGCACAAACATCAACAAAACGGTGGACAGCGCCAATGCCGGTACCAAGATGAGCAGTATGGGCAATGTTGCAATAGCCATGCGTTTGAGCATAGGCCAAAACTGTCGTCTGTAATCCTTCCCAGTGATGCTTGCCAGTCCATCGGGCCGGTCATGATAGAGCTTTACCATCGACCACAGAAACGCATTGAGCAAAACAAAGCCCACCGTTCCAAGCACAAAGATTGTCACAAAGTCGGTCATTGGGAACTCTCCGATTTGTGACAATGCCGAGTCAACAATCGAAATCAATCCCACCGTCTGCAGCACACACACGGGCAGAAGAACATAGAGGGAATAACGTAACAACACCTTCCAGTTCTGTCGTATGAAATCAAATGCCGCATTCATGCACTCGCTAGCCGAGCGCACCTGGTAGAGCAGTACGCGGTTGTCGATGGTTTTATTGTTGCGTTTCATGGGCACGGCGATAAGGCAGGATTACATAATAATAGATGATGAATGCCGCCGAGAGTATGATGAATCCGCCTCGCAGAGCATTCGATGCATGGGTATAGCGAGTGAAGTATCCCTCAACAACCGCCGCTGCTATGACAACAGGCAATGTGCCCACGACAATCTTTAGTCCTCGCTTTGCCGCCCGTCGGAACGACTGTATGCGGCTGTAGGTACCCGGGAAGAGCCACCCGTTGCCCATGACAATACCCGCTCCACCCTCGATGACGATGGTCGAGAGTTCAAGCGTGCCATGCAGCATAATAGCGAGCATCGCTTCGCCCAACACGCCCTCGTTATAGAACATCGTGGTAAATGCTCCCACCATGACACCATTCATCATCAGATAGTAAATCGATCCCAAGCTGGTGAGCACTCCCAGTGCGAAAGCCATGAGTGAGACGCGTATGTTGTTGAAGGCAATCATGAGGAAAGACTCGGTGTTTCCTCCGCCTTGATAGACGGCAGCCGGGTCGCCATGACGAATGTTGTCGATTGTCATATCGACATATCCGTCTCCCAAGATTAGACGCGGGAAATCGTAGTCGTTCAGTGATGAAACAACTCCAATGGCTATGAACAACAAGAAAACGGAAAATGAAAGGAGCAACTCCTTACGTGCATCCCACACAGCCAGTGGAACCTCATGTGTCCAGAAGCGTGAGATTCTCGACCATTTCTCTCGCTTGTTGCCGTAGATACTGGTGTGTAGTTGCAGGGTAAGATTGTTCAGGTATAGCGTAATGCGCGAATTGGGATAGTGAGTTTGTGCGAAAGCAAGGTCGGCAGTCAAGTCATTATACATGTCGGCAAGTTCGTCGGGCGACTGCGACTCGACCATGGTCATGAGGTATTCGTACTCACGCCATTTGCGGATGTTCTGTTTGATGAAAACTGCCTCGCGCATAACGAAAATCTATTGTCTATAAATTTAGTTTGCAAATATACTGCTTTTTTCCGATAAAATGATTAACTTTGCCGAAAAATAGTCTATAGTCTTTAGGCCATAGATATTCTTATATATGGCGAATACCAATATAGTAACTGGTCAATATGTGACCTTGAGCCAGATGCCTGCCAGTCTGGGCGACCGTATTGTTGCCCGGCTAATCGATTATGTCATCTTAATTGCATATAGCATCGTGGTGGGTATCATCGTTTGGGACATGAAGTTGTACGACGAGATGAGTCGTAATGCATACGTTGCGTTGATGCTGGCTTTGTACTTGCCTGTGTTGTTATATCATCCGGTGATGGAATTGTTACACCACGGTCAGAGCGTTGGCAAGACGGTGATGCATATCAAGGTGGTGAATGAGGACGGTACGAGTCCGACGTTGAGCGGCTACTTGCTTCGTTTCCTACTTACTCCCATAGATATCGAGCTAGGTGGTCTAGGGCTTGTGTCGATTGTATTGACCAAGAAGAGCCAACGTCTAGGTGACCTCGCCGCCGGCACGATGGTTATAAAAACTAAGACCCCATACATCATTTTGCCCGACTACAGCTACATTGTCAACGGTTATGTGCCGACCTACAGCGAAGCTGCCGAGTTGAGCTTGAACCAAGCGGAGCTGATTTCTCGCGTATTGTATTACACAAAAGGCGACCGCTATGAATTGATCAATCGTTTGGCTCTGAAAATCCAGCAGACCATGGGTATCGTACCACAAGCAGGAACTCAGGAACAGTTTCTTTACACGATGCTGAATGACTATAGCTATTATTGCTCAACAATAGAAGCTTGAACTAATTAAGAATTAAGATATTAGAATATAATAAAAACATGGATAACAAGAAATTAGGACAGGTTAAGAACCTGATTATGTTGGCCCTTGCCGATGGCAAGGCCACTGAGAGCGAGTTGGCACTGATAGCTTCCATCGCCTCTCGTGAAGAACTGACACAAGAAGAGCTAGACAACCTTATTGACCACCCCGAGAGCGTTCGCATAGAGTTGCCCGAGGAAGAGGATCAAAAATTGTGCTATCTAGAGGACATGGTGAGTCTGATGATGATTGATGGCGACCTTGATGATAATGAGATGGCGATGTGCAAGATTTACGCCATCATGTTGGGTTATGAGTCAGACATTGTTGAGAGAATGATTCTTGATATAACTGAAAAACTGAACGACCTGTGAATCAAGACATTCTAATCATACCTGATGTTCATGGACGGTCGTTCTGGAAAGATGCGGTCAATCGTGAGCCTTGGGGTACTATCGTCTTCCTAGGCGACTATGTTGACCCCTATTCTCGCGACAACATTGACGAGAGTCAATCGCTAGGTAACTTCCTAGAGATTCTTGAGTATGCCAGGTTGCACGACAATGTTGTAATGTTACTTGGCAACCATGACTTGCACTACTATAGTATGGTGTTTTCCGACCATGCTTTGGGTAGCCGTTTCTCGTATCGAATGGCAGATCTTCTCAGACAATTGTTTATCAAAAACAAGGAGTTGTTCAGTCTCGCCTATGAGACCACGCTTAATGGTTATCACTACTTGTTCACCCACTCAGGTGTCTGTAACATATGGCTCGACCACAACCGCGATGTGATTGTCACTCCTGACGCCGAGCATCTGAACCACCTTCTTGACAGTGATGAGGGCATTCTTGCACTGGCTCAAGTGAGCAAGAAGCGTGGCGGTTTTCACCCTAGTGGCAGCATTGTGTGGGGCGATGTTGAAGAGATGCTCTGCGACAACGCCTTCCCTGATGTGTACCAGATTTTCGGTCACACCCAGCAGTCTGAGTCCCCCATTATCACCGACCAGATGTCCTGCCTTGACGTTCGCCGCGCGTTTGTGCTGCGCGATGGTGCCACAAGCATTCGCCCTGCTGAGTTGGATGCGTAGCAGTAACACGGCTAGTGGCACTAGATTTACTAGATATTCTAGAATCTAGTGCCTGATTGTTGTGTGTGTTGTTGAAAAAACAACCGTTGCCTTCAGCGAAGGTTGGCTGCACCGGCAATAAAAATAAAAAAAAATCTTTTTTTATTTTGTATTCCTCTCGGTTTGCACTACCTTTGCAGTGACTATTAACCTAAACCAAAAAACAATGGCAAAGACCAAGAAGAAATTTGACTCAAATGAATTGCGATTCCTTCACTTGTTGTCCCGCAGTTTTCCTAATGTTGCCACAGCGAGTACCGAAATCATCAACCTTGAGGCCATTTTGAACCTGCCCAAGGGTACAGAACACTTTCTTGCCGACCTTCATGGCGAGTATGACGCTTTCCAGCATGTTCTTCGCAATGCTTCAGGAACAGTGAAACGCAAAGTGAGTGAGATATTCAACGAGACATTAGGTCTTAAAGACCAGAAAGAGCTATGTACACTCATCTATTATCCCGAGCTAAAGCTTGAGTTAGTAAAGCGCAGTTTTGACGATGACGATGAGTTGAACAATTGGTACTTCATCACCATCAATCGCCTGGTAAAAGTTTGTCGCAACGTGTCATCAAAATACACTCGTTCGAAGGTTACCAAGGCTCTTCCCAGAGACTTCTCCTACATCATCCAAGAGCTGCTTCATGAGAGCACGAGCGACCCAAACAAGCAAGGTTATGTCGATGTGATTGTTCGTACGATTATCAGTACAAACCGCTCCGACAGCTTTATCATCGCAATGTGCAACCTCATCCACCAGTTGACCATTGACCGCTTGCACATTTTGGGTGACGTGTTTGACCGTGGCGAGAACCCTGACAAAATCATGGATATCTTATGCACCTATCACAACCTTGACATCCAGTGGGGCAATCACGACATCCTGTGGATAGGCGCGGCCTCGGGCAACGACTGCTGCATTGCCAACGTGATTCGCAACTCGCTGCGCTATGGCAACCAAAACGTAATTGAGGACGCATATGGCATCAATCTTTTACCTTTGGCAACATTCGCCTTGGAAGTCTATGGTGACGAGGATTGCAAGTGTTTCTATCCCAAGGAGGGATTTGAAAATGATGAGTCTGGCCGCTTGACCCGTCTGACAGCAAAAATGCACAAAGCCATCAGCATCATCCAGTTCAAGCTAGAGGGCGAAGCCATCATGCGTCATCCTGAATATGAGATGAAACATCGCCTGTTACTTGACCGCATTGACTACGAGCGCGGTGTCATCAAGCTGGATGACGACCAAGAATATGAATTGCTTGACAAAAGTTTCCCAACCATACTTCCCAGTTCACCCTACAAGCTATCGCAGGACGAGGAAGAGTTGGTCAAGAAGTTGCACAAGTCATTTGTCGAAAGCGAGAAGCTGCGCCGTCACATGCGTTGCCTTTTCTCAAAGGGTGGCATGTATAATATTGTTAACGGCAACCTTCTATATCACGCCTCCATTCCATTGAATGCCGACGGCACACTCAAGGATGTGAAAGTTGAAGGAAAATTGTATAAAGGCAAAGCCCTGCTCGACCGAATCGAGGAACTGATTCGCGATGCCTACTTTCTGGAAGGCGACTCTGAACACATCGCATACGCAGTCGACTACCTATGGTATTTGTGGTGCGGCCCCGATTCTCCGGCATTTGACAAGAACAAGATGACCACTTTGGAACGCTACTTCATAGCCGACAAGGCAACCCACAAGGAAACCAAAGGATACTACTATGACCTGCGTGACAACGAACAGGTTATGGATATGTTACTTGACGAGTTTGGCGTTAAGGGTTCTCACCGCCATATCATCAACGGCCATGTACCCGTCAAGCTCATCAAGGGCGAGAGTCCTATCAAGGCCAACGGCAAAATGATGGTGATTGACGGCGGTTTCAGTAAAGCCTACCAGCCCACGACAGGTATTGCCGGCTACACATTGGTGTATCATTCTCGCGGCTTCCAGCTGGTTCAGCATGAGCCATTCACTAGCATCGACAAGGCGGTCGAAGAAGGTAAAGACATCATCAGTACCATCCAACTCGTCGAGATGACCGACCATAGGATGCTCGTCAAGGACACCGACATGGGCGCGGAACTTCAGTCACAGATTGACGATTTGAAGGAGTTGCTGATTGCCTATCGCGAGGGCATCATCAAGGAACGTGCATGGAATCCGATAACCAACAAGGTCTGAATCGAATTAAGAATTAAGAATTAAGAATTAAGAAGTCTGGGCTGCTTCATGGCGGCCCAGACTTCTTTGTTGTTGTCAACAATTATTCATTGTGATCCATGGTGGCATCAAGGTTGTTGTTCCAGAGGTAGTGTTTGGTTTCCCTCACGAGAACCCCGCTGAGGAGAATCAACGAGACCAGGTTCGGTATTGCCATAAGTGCGTTCATGCAGTCTGCCAAATTCCAAACTACCTGCAAGTTAATGACACATCCCAGGAAAGCGACAATGATGTAGATAACGCGATATGCTTGCATCCATCGAGTTCCAGTGAGGTATAACATAGCTCTCTCTCCATAGTAGCACCATCCCAAAATCGTGCTGAAAGCAAATGTAATTAAGCCGATGGTGAGCAATGGGGTTCCCACAAAAGGTATCTTGCTGAATGCCACCCTCGTTAGTGCCGCTCCGTCTTGATAACTGATGTCGGGATAAGCAATGATACTACTGACAATCACCAGTCCCGTCAAAGCACAAATGATCACAGTGTCCCAAAATGTACCCGTTGATGAGACCAGAGCCTGTCGCACCGGATTGCGCGTTTGCGCAGCAGCTGCAACAATTGGCGCAGAGCCTAGTCCCGACTCGTTGCTGAACAAGCCACGTGCGATACCATAGCGCGCCGCCATGATGACCGTTCCTCCGACGAGTCCTCCTCCAGCAGCCTCGGGTGCGAATGCTGCCTGACAGATTAGTTTAATTGCTGGCCAAACAAAATGCCCATTGACAATCAAGATGTAGACGCATCCCAGAACATAGAACAACGCCATGAACGGCACAAGCATACCGCAGACGCGAGCGATGCTCTTTACCCCGCCGAGCACCACAGCAGCGACCAACAGTGTAAGCACCACTCCCGTGATCCATGGTGCCACCCCTAGTGTGTTGTCACACAGAGTAGCAATGGCATTGCTTTGCACTGAACATCCGATACCCATGGCTGCACATGCAGTGAAGAAAGCGAACAATATAGCCAGCCACTTCAACTTCAATCCACGCTCCAAAGCATACATTGGCCCCCCCAGCATAGTTCCATCGGGCATCTTTACACGATATTTGATAGCCAACAAGCCCTCACTATATTTGGTGGCAATGCCAAAAACACCCGTGAGCCAACACCAAAGAACGGCACCTGGTCCACCTAGTGCAACAGCCGTTGCGACTCCGATGATATTACCTGTACCGATGGTAGCAGCCAGTGCCGTCGCCAATGCGCCGAACTGGGACACATCGCCTGTAGCACCCTTGTCACGCGTCACCGAGAGTTTGATGGCTGTGAAAATCTTTCGCTGCGGAAAAGCCAACCGCACCGTCAAGAAGAGATGGGTACCCAGCAACAAGATAATCATGGGCCATCCCCACAGGAAGTCGCTGACAGCCCCAATGATGTCACTGAAACTTTGCATAGGCAATTGTTAGTTACGTCGGAGGAATATCTGGAGATAGTAGAACAGTGTTGCCATTGAGCTGAGTGCAGCCACGACATAGGTGTAAGCAGCCGATTTGAGTGCATCACGAGCATAGTCGGTTGTCTGACCCTGTGTGATACCTGCGCGTTCGAGCCACTGCACAGCCCTGTGACTAGCATCAATCTCAACAGGAAGTGTGATGAGACTGAAGAGGGTTGTCAATGCGAATAATACAACTCCTACGCCCAAAAGATAAGGGAAGACCTCAAACAACAAGATTCCACCCAGAAGGATCCAAGTAACCCACTTAGAGGCGAAAGACACGACCGGCACCAACTTTGTTCTCAACACGAGCATGCTGTATCCCACTTGATGTTGCACGGCATGTCCACATTCATGCGCTGCTACCGCAGCTGCGGCGACAGAGTTATAGCTATAAACTGTCTCACTGAGATTAACCGTCTTGTTCCTGGGGTCAAAGAAGTCAGTGAGACTACCTCCAGTCTGCCTGACCGACACATCATTGATGCCGTTTTGCATAAGCATCATTTGTGCTACTTGCGCCCCGCTATAAGGCAACGGTACGCGTGAATACTTCTCAAATTTGTTTTTCAGCGACCGCTGAATCAGCCAGCTAGCCAGTGAGATGCCAATAAAAAGAATATAAACTATCATACGGTTTTAATTGAGAATTGAGAATCATGAAACTGAATTAGCCAGGTTAACGAGGTTTAACAATATTACAGGTTACCTTGGCACATAGTTTGCAATAAGCGATGTTCGAAAGGTTGTCAGTGCAAAGATACAAATTTTTTGCTTGACAAATTGCTTGTAATGATAAAAAAATTAAAAAATTTGTTCAAATTAATTGATATATGGAAAATATCCGCTACTTTAGCGGCGTTTTATTAATCGTTTTATCCTTTCTAATTTTTTAATTTATTTATTATGAAAAAGTTATTATTGATGTTTGCAGCCATTGCTGCTATGACTTTCATCTCCTGCGACCCCAACGCAAACAAGGCTGAGGGTACTGCCGACAGCACCGCTTTCAACGTTGAGAACTTTGACTCGGCTCTCGTTTCCGCTACCGACAGCGCTGCCGTAGTTGAGTTGCTGAACAACGCCAACAACGAGGTACAGAAGCTTTTTGCCGCCGGTGACAGTGTAGGTGCCAAGGATTTGTTGAGCAAGATTAAAGACATCGTAGCCAAGAACACCGAGAAGCTTGCCGCCATCGTTCCCTCGATTGGTACGCTTGTCGACCAGGTTGTTGCTCTTCCCGAGGGCATGAAGGATGTTGTTGAGGCTGCCGGTGACAGCCTGAAGGATGCAGCTGTTGACAAGGCCAACGAAGTAGTCGAGGGTGCTAAGGCTGCAGTTACTGAGAAGGCTAACGAGGTTGTAGACAAGGCTAACGAGAAAGTCAACGAAGGCGTAGACAAGGCTAAGGAAGGTGTTGACAAGGCAAAAGATGCCGCCAACGCCGCCGCTAAGGATGCAGCCAAGAAGATTGGTCTCTAATCACAAGTTGAGATAACCCTACAAGAGGGGCGGTAAGCACTGGTTTGCTCACCGCCCCTTTATTTTGCTTCTTTTGATAGCGACAGGGTAGCTCAAAAGGCCAAAGGATACTTAAATATCCAATAGTAACTGGCGCATCACCTGGAAAGTGTGTTGAGGTGCGTCTTGCCAGAAGTCATTGTACTGCTGGGTATTATTATGACTTGCGCCAGGTGAGTCACTAATTACACGCATACTCAAGAAGTTGACCTGACGGACATAGCATACTTGTGCGATAGCTGCACTCTCCATATCCACAGCCAGCACTTTTGGGAATTTCGCCTTGATGTTATCAACCTTGTCCATTGTGTCAATGAACTGGTCACCGGAGCAAATCAATCCCACTTTGATGTCCTCTCTAATGGGCATCAACGCCGACAAGTCGTTGTCGCCTTCATAGTACAATGGCAGTCCTTGCACTGCGCCCAAAGGACTTTCGGGTCCACACCACACATCATGGTAAGCGACTTGACTGCCAACGACAATGTCCATCACATTGACCGCCTTGTCCGCTCCTCCTGCAACTCCCGTATTGATGACTTTATCTGGTTTGAAATGGTTAATAAGTGTGAGAGCTCCCATTGCAGCATTGACCTTGCCGATTCCGCACTGCATGGCAACAACCTGATGCTTACCGACAGCACCTTTATAAAACATGAAACCGTCGATGACGGTTTCTTGTTTGTTCTCGAGCAATGGCAGGAGCAGTTCCAGCTCCTTTCGCATAGCAACGATAATTCCTATCTTCATACTAAATACATTTAAGTTGTTTTTCGATAGTCTCAACCTCCTCGCGGAACTTTCGCTCAATACCCATGCGTTGCTCCACTTGTTTGCAAGCATGGAGTACAGTGGCATGGTTGCGCGAGAGACGCAGCCCTATGTTTGTCGAAGACAGTTGGGTCTTGTTCTTGGCGAAGAACATCAGCAATTGACGGGCATCACTGATTTCTCGCTTGCGCGACTTGCCAAAAAGTTGGTCAGTGTCTAAGTTGTAGAACTCAGCAACTGTCTCTGCTATCATCTCAAAGGTTAGTTGTTGTCTTGTGACATTGACAGTGTTGCTTGCCACAGCCTTGGCCAGTTCGAGGGTGATATCCTGGTTCATCATCGTGGCGTGAGCCAGCAGTGATACGACCACTCCTTCAAGGTCTCGCACACTTTCCGTTACCTGCGTAGCGATGAAATCTAGCACATCCTCTGTAAGCTTGAGTCCATCCTGTGCAGCACGTCGTATAAGCACGTTTCGACGCAAGTCGTAGTCTGGTTTGTCCAGCTGCACCGTCATTCCCCATTTAAACCTTGAGATCAGCCTGGGCACCATGCCATCCATATCGACAGGGCGTCGATCGCTGGTCATGATCAGTTGTTTCCCGTGCTGATGCAGGTGGTTGAAGATGTGGAAAAATGTATTTTGAGTGCCCGTTTTTCCGGCCAGCTCGTGGATGTCGTCAATAAGGAGCACATCAATGCTCTGATAGAAATTGATGAAGTCGTTTACCTTTCCCTTGGGCACAGCCGAAGTGTACTGGCTCTCGAAGACCCTAGCGGGGACGTACAGCACCCTCATCCTGGGATTCTGCTCCTTGATGCGAATTCCGATAGCCTGGATAAGATGCGTTTTCCCCACTCCTGTCGACCCGAAAATAAACATCGGGTTATAAGTTTTCACTTCGGGATGGTCAGCAATAGCCATACCGACAGTCACCGCAAGCTTGTTGCTGGTACTGCAACAGTAGTTCTCAAAGGTATATCTTGGGTTGAGTTGTGGGTCGATATCCTCGAGTGGCACTTGCTGGAAGGGATTTGACAGTGCTTGTGGAACAATTTTAGCTGCTGTTTTTAGTTTTGCGCTCTCTCCGCTCTCGGCCATGGTTACCTCGACCTCCTTGGCTACCTTGCAAGCATAAGCCAAATTGATCCTTTGTCCAAAGACCCGATTGAAAGTGTGCAGCAGCAGTGAGCAGTAGTTCTCCTCCAACATCTCGACAAAGAACTGTGTAGGCACACGCAGCGTTAGCGTGTTGTTCTGGAAACTGACGGGCACAATGGGCTCGAACCAAGCAGCGAACTGCTCGGCCTGGACGTTGTCTCTAATGATTTGGAGACACTTATCCCACATTTGAGTCACATTGTCAGTCATTGTCGGTTTGTTAAGCGGTAGTGCCATGGCCATCATCCTTAAGCGAGAAATGGCGCGACACATATTATATAATAAATGGTTTAGTGAGCAAACCCCTCACTGATTGAGGGGTTGTTTTGCAGTACAAAATTAGGTCAAATTTTGTTGAAAAAAAGTGTCGAAAAAATTTTGATTTTTCAAATAAATTGTGAGATATATGAGAGACAGCATCTTAAGTAATCCTTTGTGTTTTGACTACCGACTTAGGTAGCAAAAAAGTTAATTACACTATTTTTCAACCGCTTGTACAGGCTTGTCATGGCACCCCTGTTTATGATGTTATATCTGCAAACAACTGACAGAATTGAGATTTGTAAAAAAGGGTGCAAAAAGCGCACCCACTCAGAGATTTTTTCTATTTAGAACGATTCCAAATAAGCAAAATTTGTATTCCCTCTGTTATCAGAACACCTTAACATTGATATATCGTTTTGGGTTCTTTTTAATGTCAACAAGCAGTGAATCAAGGGAGGCAACAGCATTAGTAGCATTTGTATAGAGCTGCTTGTCATTAAGTAACATACCCAAGCTCGAGTTTGGATTGTTCAGTTCTTTCGACAGTGCATTCAGATTGGCTATGGTCGCGTTAATTTGATTCATTGTGCTATCGAGCGGCATATCCTTTAGCGTGTTTGAGAACGCATTGAGGTTGCTGGTCGTACCTGTGAGATTGTTAGCTATGCCATTTACATTGTTCATCACTCCTGGCACAGTGTTGTTAAGCGATGAAAGTAGCAAGTGTAGTTGCTGGCTGCTACGAGACAATTCGGCAGTGATGGCATCCAGTCGCGCGATAGCCGCCACGAGTGCCGGGTCGCCCACCAGCGAATTGACCGATCCAACAATCGAATCAACCCTCGGCAAGATTTTACCAATTTCGGGTACCACCTCGGTCTCAACTTTTCCCATGAGTCCTTGTGGTATAAATGTAGGTATTTCGTCACCCACTTTATAAAAAGCATTGGCATCAGCAAGGTTAAGTGACATCGAAGTGCCTCCCAGCAATCCCGATTGAATGGAAACGGACGAACCGACAGGAATTTTAAGGTCGCGGTTCATTGCCATCATCACTGAGATTTGGTTGGACTGATAGTCATAGTTTATCTCCCTTACCTGTCCCACCTGAAATCCATTGACAGTGATAGGTGTTGCCTCGACGATTCCATCCACTCTGTCAAACTTAGCGATATAGAAATTTGCCGGTTTGAACAAGTTGATGCCCTTTAGGAACTCAATACCCCAATATAGAAGACATAAGCTCACAATAACCGTGAGCGCAATCTTTACATTCTTATTAAAAAATGACTTCATTTATCGTTCAGATGAGTTTATGGGTGCAAAGATAATACATTGTTGGCGATGTAAAGTCAGAAAGAGGCAAAAATTGCGCCAAAATATCAAATAATCACCGTTAATTACGATAAATTTGGTAAAAATTCCTAAATTTGCAGTCCTAAAAGATATCGACAATGACACGCGACACCAAGATTTATGGTCTGATAGGTTACCCATTAGGTCACTCCTACTCAACCGATTACTTTAACAACAAATTTGCCAGCGAGAACATAGATGCCTGTTACATGAACTTTGAGCTGGAAGATGTCAATCAGTTGATGGGGCTCATCGTTGAGCATCCTCAGCTCAATGGCCTAAACGTCACAGCTCCTCACAAGGAAACAGTAATGCCTCTGCTCGACGAACTTGACGAAGATGCCCGTGCCATTGGTGCCGTGAACGTCATTAAGTTTGTGCGCAACACTGATGGCGAATTACTGCACCTGCGTGGCTACAACACCGACATGGACGGTTTCGGTCGGACGATGTTGCCGTTGCTTCGGCCTGGCATGGACAAGGCATTAGTGTTGGGTACCGGTGGTGCCGCCAAGGCCGTTCGGTATGCGCTGCAGCGTTTGGGAGTGACTGTACAGCTGGTGTCACGCCACAAGAGTGCCCAGACGGTGGTCTATCGTGAGCTCACCAAGTCGATGGTTGCCGAGCATCACCTCGTTATCAACGCCACACCTTTGGGTAAATTTCCTGTTGTCGACGAGTGTCCAGACTTCCCTTTCCGCTTTCTCGGGCCAAATCACTTAGCCTACGATTTGATTTACAATCCCGAAGAGACCCTGTTTATGCGCCGTGCCCAAGAATATGGTTCACAAGTGAAAAACGGTCTGGAAATGCTCCTTCTGCAAGCATTTGCCAGTTATGAGATTTGGAATTCTTAGCCCTTGAACGCATCCCCCTTTTCACGCACACCAGTCCTTCGCATCCTGCTACCGTTTGCAGCGGGCATCTTGTTGAATGCTAGTCTTCCAGGATTCATCCCAATCATAATATTGGTACTTCTGGGTGTTGTATTATATGTCGCTCTGAGCCATTTAAGCAATGAACCGCTGAAGCTGTTGCGAGTTCGTCAGTGGTGGATTGCACCTATAGCACTGCTTTCGATGTCAGCCGGAGCGTTGTCCCTTCAGCTGTCGCGTCCAACCTCGATTGAGTTATCCAAAGTGAACGGTAAGACAGTAAGTGGCTTGATTGAATCGATAGAATCCTACGATTTCTCTATGCGCATACAAGTAAGACTATCCCAGGTCGACAGCCAAGCCGCCAAGCCGCAACGCGTGCTTCTCACGACCCAAGGATGCGACTATACCATTCATGAGGGCGACCTCGTGAGCTTTAGGTGCGACCTCTCTCCCATCACAAACCTGGGTAACCCCGACGAATTTGACCGTCAGAGCTTTCTGTGGCAAAAGGGCATTCTCTATGGGCAGCATGTGGCTGTGAACCAGTTACGCTGTATAGGTCACCGCCCGACCCTATTGTCTCGTTCTGCCTCGTTGCGTCAGCAGCTCATAGATCAAGTATTGAACACATCCTTATCACCGCCTTGCCAAGACCTGATGATTGCCTTGTTGCTGGGTGACGATCGGCAAATTGACCCTAGTGTTCGTGAGAAGTTCTCAATGGCTGGTATCGCGCACATCTTAGCCTTGAGCGGCTTGCATGTTGGTTTAATTGCGAGTCTGATATGGTTCTTGTTTTTTCCGCTCGACTACCTGCGACTGAAGAAATTGCGTCTGGTCATAACATTGGTGGTGTTGGCAGGGTTCGCTTGGTTAACGGGCATGTCGCCATCGGTTGTACGTGCGTCCATCATGATTGGGTTCACGTTGATTGCCATTGTTCTCTATCGTAAGTCGCTTGCATTGAACGCGATGTGCGTTTCAGCCTTGTTGACGCTCAGTATTTGGCCCACAGCGCTCTATCAAGCCGGATTTCAACTGAGCTACATCACCGTCGGAGCCATAGTGGGTCTTCAAGACAAGGTGTTTCCAACACTTGTGGACCGCAAGCAACGCGTATTCTATAGGTTGTGGTCGCTAATCAGCACATCGCTCATCGCGATGGCTGCCACCATCGTACTCAGTGCCTACTACTTCAACTCAATATCGCTGCTGTCGGTTCTGAGCAATGTGTTCATCCTCCCCGTGATGCCAGTGGTGATGGTATTGGGAGTCATCTTTCTTTTCCTTACATCAATTGGTCTAGAGTGGAGCGTGGTCAATGTCTGCTTGGAAACGCTCTACACTTATATGAATAAGGTCTCGGAATGGGTCGCCCTATTGCCTGGCGCGCACGTCAGTGGCGTGTATGTGACCGGGTTTACAGTGTGGCTCTTCTATGGTCTGTTGGCCTGCCTTGTGATGTGGATAATAACGCATCGGTCGCATTGTATGCTGGGTATGTTGGGCATGGCTTTGTTGGTCGTAGGCCAATTGTCATGGGTCAAGGTCAATACCCCTAGCGAAACTGTACTTGTTCTCAACGACTATCGTTCAACTCCTATCATATGGCATGAGAACGGCAAGACTTATGCTTGGTTACCCGACACACCTGACACAGATCGCACCTTGTTTGAACGGACGCATCGCCGTTTGTTGACCCATTTGGGCGGCGATTCGTTGCAGTGGGTCATCGACAGCGTTCGTGGCGACTTGTCGCTGGTTCATGCGCCATTGGCAATGCTTCAAAACAAAGTTATACTGGTAGCAGGAAAAGGAGTAAACAGAACCTGGCTTGAGAATGCTGACTGCATTGGCGGTGTAGACCTGCTGGTTGTGACTAAGCGTTATCACGGCACTCTCAAAGACGTTGTCACCCACTGCCCGTGTAGTCTTGTCATTCTATCGGGCGCTCTCCCCGATGACCGCTATCATGCCTATCTGAACGAGTGCCGACAGTTGGGGCTAAAATGCCATGAAATGAAACAGGATGGTGCCTGGATGCTTGAACCAGTGAAGTAGAGTGTGTCGAACAAAAAAGCACATTTAAATAAAATGCTACCGCTCGACCATGATTAAAGGGGTGAGTTTTAAAAAAACTATCTCCCCCTCCCCCCCATTTAATCATGGTACTCGCTTAAACGCATTTTTGTCGATTTTTTGTGAAATTTTCTTGTTAAAATTTTGTTATTTCACATTTAAGTGTTAATTTTGCAGCCGATTGTTAAATCAATCGTATGCTTTGAGATGAAGAAATCTACAATCTGGCTGCTCACCATCGTGATGGCGCTGACGTTGCTGGGGCTTCTAGCGGTGCAGATCATGTATATGGAGAACATGATCAAGATGCGCAACGAGCAATTCAAGGAACTCGTGACGCGCAGTCTTTACAGCGTGTCGACGATGCTTGAGCAGAACGAGACGAAATATTACCTTGACCAGGACCTTCAGGAGGCCGAGGCGGCATACCGCCCCACCGGCAACCTCCACTTTGACCGCGACCCCAAAATGAGCATTGACACAATGCGCATGATGGACAGCCCGCAACTGCAACGCCCCGCCAACTTGAGCACGCTCAAAGACCTGAACGACACCTATTCCACAAAGCAGGAAATCCTGAAAGGCCAGTATCTGTATCAGAAAGAGTTGCTCAACGAGGTCATCCTGACCATCTTGACGCAATCGAGCGACCGCCCCATCACCGAGCGCGCCGACTCGACCACCGTGAGCGAGTATCTGCGCAGCGAGCTTGATAACAATGGCGTGTTACTGCCCTTCGAGTTTGCCATCACCAGCCGCAACGGCGGGCTGATTTACAGCACTGACGGCTATGCCCCCGAGCGCCAAGGCGACATCTACTCTCAGGTTTTGTTTATGAGCGATCCCGCCAACAAGCGGCACCGCCTGAACGTCACCTTCCCGAGCAAGAACGACTACATCTCCTCATCGGTGCGATTCATGATTCCATCGTTCATTTTCACCCTCATCTTGATGGCGGTGTTTATCTACACGGTCGTGGTTGCCTTCCGCCAGAAGAAATTGAGTGAAATAAAAAACGATTTCATCAACAACATGACGCACGAGTTTAAGACTCCTATATCAAGTATCTCTATTGCTGCTCAGATGCTTAACGATGACTCAGTGCGCAAGAGCGATGAACGCCTGAAACACGTCGCGACGGTCATCAACGACGAGACCAAGCGCCTGCGTTTTCAAGTCGAGAAGGTGCTGCAGATGTCGATGTTTGACCGCAAGAACGCGACGATGCGGCTTGAGGAGGAGGATGCCAATGGCTGCATCTACAGCGTAGTGAATACATTCAAGATTAAGGTTGACAACTATGGTGGCACCATCCGCGCGAACCTTGATGCCGAGGATCCAATCATCAATGTTGACCGCATGCACTTCACCAACGTGATATTCAATCTGCTGGACAACGCCATCAAATATCGTCGCGAAGATGTCCCGCTCGAATTGCGCATCGAGACCCGCAACCCCGACGAGGACACACTCGAGGTGACGGTCGGCGACAACGGCATCGGCATCAAGCGTGATGACCAAAAGCGAATATTCGAAAAATTCTACCGCGTGTCGACCGGCAACCGCCACGACGTGAAAGGTTTCGGCCTAGGTCTTGCCTATGTCCACAAGATGATTACCTTGTTTGGTGGCAGCATCCGCGTGGAGAGCGAGCCTGGCCAAGGATCTAGATTTATCATTTTATTACCTTTATTAAAATAACAGATTATTATGGAAGAGAAACTGAGAATCCTCCTTTGCGAGGACGATGAGAACCTGGGCACGCTAACGCGTGAGTACCTGGAGGACAAGGGCTACAAGACTGAGTTGATGCCCGATGGTGAGGCTGGCTACAAGGCCTTCCTCAAAGGCAAGTATGACATCTGCCTGCTTGACGTGATGATGCCCAAGAAGGATGGTTTCCAGCTGGCACAAGAGATTCGCATGGTGAACACCGATGTTCCCATCATCTTCCTCACCGCCCGTGAAGGAAAGGATGACAAGCTGGAA
>JAEEGL014761149.1_pt1 | contig 19405 bp, 17 predicted proteins | sample 9134231 | NCBI WGS metagenome assembly JAEEGL01 (sample SAMN16246548, study PRJNA631951) | gut metagenome | biome: gut microbiome; feature: rumen; material: fiber-attached | host: Bos | place: Iran: Karaj | collected 2018-10
AAGCATAAATGTGAATAAGTGCATTTACCGTTTCACATTTGATAGCAATATCTGTACAGTTCTCAAGTACGGAATTGCAAAGAGCTTCCGATTCGGATAACGCCGCCTCGTCTTTTCTCTCGATATACAGTATATTCAGACATAGCGCGAGCTCAGATTTGATTTCATTGTCGCCGGGAAATTTTATCAAGGCTTTTCTTGCATAACTTATACGCTCGTCAGGCGATCCGACTTCTTTTAAGCGTTTGATCTCATTTTTTATATGCGATAATTCCGCTTCGCGCTCGGATTGTCTGTACCCTATAAGCTCGTCAACGCTTACGGCAAAGAAATCTGCCAGCGCTGGTAAAAGCTCAATATCGGGATATCCGTTTTCACTTTCCCAACGGGATATGGCCTGCGGCGTCACGCCGAGCACCGCCGCAAGCGCTTCCTGCGTCACTTTTTGTTCATGGCGTAAGGCCTTTATTATTGTTCCGATTTTTATGGTCATTACAGTTGTTCCTTTCAATTTTTGTTTTGTAAGCTTACGAAATTATTATATCAAATCGTAGCGGAAAAGTCAATTATAAATTAGTTGTTAATCATATCAACTAATGCTTAATATCCGATAATCGCGCAAGGCGGGGATTTGAGTTCCCAGCCTCATATTCATTATTTTGTTAGTATTTTTCTAAAATCGATTTCATTCGGGGAAGTAAGTTGACTCTGAATAAATTCACGCATTTCTTTCTGCTTACGAAATAAGCCTTTTTCAGCAAGTGATTATCATATCAACTTTTGTAAAAAATCTTCATCTTTCGGGCATCCATCCGAGAATCATTTCAATTTAACGTGATTTTTCCCAACCCCCTTGACAAACGAACATTCCTGCTTATTTCCGTGAAACAGCAAAATAACTTAAATCGAATCATTCAACTGAAAGCAAGTAATCTACATAAACTATGAACAAACTGTAAATTATATTTTTTTTCGAAAAAAGCAGTAATTTTTTCCGGTTTTTAACGACTAATATATAGAGCCGGTTCGCGGGCTGTCGTTGACAAAACGCGGCCGACGCTGTATAATTATAACAGAGGTCTTTTGAACGGAGGAACCGGAAAATGTACAAAACATGGAAAAAGGTTGCTGCAATATCTGCGGCTCTGCTGCTGTCATCCTGCCTCGGCCGTCTGCCCGGGGAAGGGGACACCCCCGTCGCCGCGGGGCCGGGCGGCGATGCCGCTCAGACAACTTCGGAGGCGACGGATGATTTTACGCTCTTTATCAGATGGGGCGTATTCGGGATAAGCTCCTACGACAGCGTGACGGGGAGGCTTGTAAAGACGACCGACGCGACGGATCCCTCCGCATATGTAACGGAACTCGGGTTTTCGGGAAATGTGGCGGAGTCGGTTTACGATGTTATTCAGGGTATCGATATTTTTGCGTATCCCGATACGTACGATCCGTTTAACGCTCCGGGCGCGGAGAGCATAATGGGAAGCGAACCCAACCAGACCATTGTTCTGAAGGTCAGGACCGGAAGCAGGGAAAAGACTGTTTCCTGCCCCGGAATTGCGTACGGAAGTTTGGACGACTGCTGGTGCGAAGAGGCAAGAGATTTTATGGTAGCGGTAAGGCAGATCGTTTCGATAATCACCGACACGCCCGAATGGCAGGCGCTTCCCGAATACGAATTTTTTTACGAATAGATAAAGCCCCGCCGGGGCGGAGCTTTTTACCTCATTTTTATGCTTGAAACGCCGGACTTCATGATGACCCTGCGGAGAAACGGAGAACAGATCACCTTCCCCTTGAATATTTTGAGGAGCAGTTTGAGCCGCAGGGGCAATGTGAGCCGTCTGTATGAACGAAGGACCTTGTCCGGATCGTCGCCGTGGCGCGAAAAAGCCTCCGCGAGAGAAAGAGCGCTTGAAAAGGCCGGGCTGAAGCCCTCGAATGAGCTTGCGCTGATGAAGCCCGCCGCCTCTCCGATGAGGAAGACGTGATCAGCTCCGGTTTTGAAGTCGCTGAATCTTTTGGGATTGCAGACCAGGCACGCCTCCGTCCGCACCGGATCCCCGAGTTTTCTGCCCGTGAATTCTTCAAGGCGTTTTTTCTGTCCTTCAAACGCCAGGCGGCTGCCGTCCGTCGGGAAGCACCCCCCGTAGATCAGCGTTCCGTTTTTGAACATGGTCCACGAGCACGAAGGGCTTGTACTGCTGTCGAAAATGCATGAATAGTACGGGTTTTCCTCTCCTCCGGCGTTAAAATACTGCTGAATGGCGGTGAAATGCGGCATCTTACCGCCGATAAACGTTTTTCTGACAATGCTCCCCGCGCCGTCGGCTCCGACAAGATATTTTGCGGTATACACGGTTTCCCCCACCGTGACCGAAAACAGGCCGTTTTCTCTTTTGATCCCGGAGCATCTGCCCTCAACAATGTCAACGGTTTCCGGAATCTGAGAGAGCAGATACCTGTCAAAGGCATAGCGGTCCATGTTCAGGTAGTGTCTCTGATAATGGGCGACAAGCCCCGACTCAAGATCCGTAACCTTTACGGAAAAAATCTGCGGACTGACCAGCACGCTCCCCGGAAGAGTGAGATCAAGTTCGGCAAAGATCTTCTGCGCGTCGGGAGCGAGCAGACCTCCGCACGGCTTGCGGTTTTTTTCGCTCTGACCGTCGACAAGCAGTATTTTTTTGCATGTGCCCGCCGCCTGCCTCGCGAAAAGGCATCCGGCCGGTCCGGCGCCGATGACCGCTATGTCGTAAATCATGAGTTCAGCGCAACGAACCTCTTCAGATTTTCAAGTCCGTCGGCAATGCTGTCAAAAACGTCCTCAAGCCCCTCGAATTCAACCGAAAGATAGCCGTCGTACCCGCTTCTTACGACCGTTCCGACGCTCTGGGCTATTCCCGCCGTTCCGTGTCCGATCACAGTGCCTCTCAGGTAGTTGCCCGCTCTTGTTCTGAACCAGCCGCGCCCGGGGTACGGCTCGGTGCCTTTTTTGTACAGGAAGTCCTTTGCGTGCACGTGAAAGGCGTACGGCATCATTTTCGCGGTCGAAACTGTGGGCTCTTCGTCTGCGCACATGAAGTTGCCGAGGTCGACGAGCGCTCCGAAATTCCGGTGGTTGACCGCGCATATCAGCGCCTCCACCCTGTCCGCGTCCTGCGAGAAATAGCCGTGGTTTTCGGTCATTGTTCTGATCCCGACCGATTCGGCGTATGAAGTGATCTCGCGGCATCTGTCGGCAAGAAAAGGGACGCACGACGCGTAGCTTACGCCTTTTTTGCCGGAGCTTATGTCGTGGCGGAGCATCTTCACTCCCAGAGCCGCGGCCCTGTCGACGTTTTCGCATGTTTTTTTAACTCCGTCGGGGTCGTTCAGCAGTTCCGCGCCGACGCAGAGGTCCACGGTTTCAAGCCCTTTTTCACGGGCGTACGAACCGATTTTCCCGAGTTCTCCGGGCGAAATGCCGTCCAGCCGCCATCCGGCGTCGGCAAATTCGATTCCGTCAAAGCCCTGCTTTGCCACGCGATCGATAATTTCATATATGTCGAACTCTCCGGCGTATTTTCCAAAACTGTAGGTTGTTACGCAGTATTTCATTCTGTGCCTCCGATTAAGCGACTGCATTCTTTGCGTGTGTGCGGTGATGTCTCCCGGACCGATCCGCACAGGAAATTTTCTGGCCGGCGCATCGTTGCCCCAGCGCCGTATTGCGCAATTATTATATCACTTGCTTGCCTTTTTGTCAATACGGGATGACGCATTTGTAAAATTTCCTCGCAAATCTTGACTTACGGGGTCGTCTGGTGTATAATAGATATATTATCATGGAGAAATATGCCATTAAAGGCGGAAAGAGATAATGAAAAAGATATCTTCTCTTGTTTTTGCACTTTTGCTTGCCGCTCTCTGCTCCTGCGGCAAGGACGCCTACGTTCCTGCCGGATACAAGATGATCTCCGACAAAAGCGCCGATTTCAGAATGTATGTTCCGAACGACTGGACGGAGGATCTGAGCGCCGGCATCTGCTCGGCATACTGTTCGAAGGACGATAAATCCAACGTGAGTTTTACGGCACTCGAACTTAACGAATCGGTAATACAGGTGATAAGAGGCAGGTCCGGAGACACCTCAGGCGATACCGGAAACAATCCGGACACAACCGCTCAGCCGTCCTCATCGGAGCAGGCAGACACGTCCGCAGGGACGCTGCCTTCTTCGGAGGGAATAACCACCCCGGAGGAATACTGGGATTATTACAGAGCGCAGTTCGGCGCCGCTTTCGGCGATATGACGTATGAAACCGATGGCGAAAACGTGATTGTTTCGGGCATAAAATCCCGGAAATACGTCTATACGGCGACAGTCACCGGAGTGGAGTATAAATTTCTGCAGACCGTCACGGTCAAAAACGGGACCGTGTACATTTTCACGTATACTGCAAAGGCCGGCGAATACGACAGCCATATAGACGACGTGAATTCCATCATCGGCTATCTGGAAATAAAATGATATATTTCGACAATGCGGCGACCACTCCCGTGGGGAAGACCGTTGCCGACGCGGTATACCGGACGATGACGGAGAAATGGGGAAACCCCTCTGCCGCGCACGGCAGGGGACGGGAGGCGGAGCTTGAGCTGGATGCGGCGCGCAGAATCGTAAGAGAATCCCTCGGGGTCAGACGGCATGGCGACGGCATGCTGATTTTTACAGGCTCGGGCACCGAGGCGGACAACCTTGCGATATCGGGCACGCTTTATTCCAAAAATTTCCGTTTTACTCCGAAAATAGTGACGACGGACTCCGAACATCCGGCGGTCGCAAGAACCGTGGACGAGGCCGGGGAAAAGGGTTTCGAGGTCGTACGCCTTTCGACAAAAAAAGGAATTATCGACTTTGCGGAGCTTGAGGCTGCGCTCGACGAACGCGTCGTGCTTGTATCCGTGATGCGGGTGAACAACGAAACAGGCGCCGTATATCCGGTAAAAGAAATATTCGAATCTGTCAGAAAAAAATGCCCGTATGCGGTCACTCATACCGACGCTGTGCAGGGATACATGAAAATAAACTGCAGTCCGGATTATCTCAACGTTGACCTCGTGTCCGTGAGCGGGCATAAAATAGGCGGGCCCAAGGGAACCGGCGCGCTCTGGGCAAGACAGGAGCTTGTCAGGTCCAGGCGGCTCAGACCGATAATCTTCGGCGGAGGGCAGGAGAGCGCGATGCGTTCCGGAACGGAAAATATGCCGGGAATAGTCGGAATGGCAGTCGCCGCGTCTCTGTTTCCGGCGTGTGAGGGCGAAAGAGTCGCGGAACTTCGGAATATTATTGTTTCCGGTCTCCCCGAAGGGGTAACATGCAATATGTGCGGCGGCGAGTACCTGCCGAATATAATCAGTCTTCTCTGCAGGGGCATCAAAAGCGAAGTGCTGGTCAGGTTCCTTTCGGAAAGGGGGATATACGTGTCGGCAGGTTCGGCATGCTCGGCAAAAAAGCTAAAGACAAGTCCCGCGCTGACGGCGTTCGGACTCAGCCCGGATGAAGCGGATTCGACGATTCGCGTTTCGCTTTCAGCCGACAATACAGAGGAGGAATGCCGGATGTTTCTTTCAGAACTTGAGGACGCTGTAAAGGCGCTTCAGAGAAAGCGCGGGCAGGCGGTGAAAAATGGTTGATTTCAATAATAAAAAAGCTGTTGTGATCGGTCTCGGCATTTCAAACGTGCCGCTCATAAATTACCTTCTTGAGCACGGCGCTTCGGTGTCCGCAAGGGACAGATCCGCGTTTGAAAAGCTGTCTGACGAGGCAAGGAAGGTGTCGGCGGAGTGCAGCGAGGTGATTTGCGGCGACGGTTATCTTGAAGGGCTTGACGGCGACGTCATCTTTCGTACTCCGAGCCTGAGACCGGACGATCCTCATCTGCTTGACGCCGGACGGAGGGGAATCGAGATAACCTCGGAAATGGAGCTTTTTTTCGAGCTCTGTCCCGGGAAAACAGTCGGAATAACCGGTTCTGACGGCAAGACTACCTCAACCACGCTTACATACATGGCTCTCAGCGAGAAATTCGGTTCTGAAAACGTCTGGGTGGGAGGGAACATAGGCGCTCCGCTCCTGCCGCAGGTCGAAAAAATGAACGCTTCAAGCTGGGCGGTCGTGGAACTTTCGAATTTCCAGCTTATCTCGATGAAGCGCTCTCCGGACTATTCGCTCATAACGAACATTGCGCCCAACCATCTGGACTTTCACCGCGATATGGATGAGTATATAGAATCAAAAACACACATTTTCAGGTATCAGAAGCCGGGTTCGAGGATCGTTCTCAATTCAAAAAACGAAATAACGCGCGGACTTGCGCCGCTTGTGCCCGAAACCTCTGAACTGCTGTACTTCCTCGGTTCGGGGACGGTGGAGAACGACGGCGTGATTTTCCGCGAGGAGCAGCCGTTCATGAGAACGGACGACATTCTTCTCCCCGGCCGTCACAACGTGGAAAACTACATGGGCGTCATATCGCTTGTCGGAGATATTGCCGGAAGGGAAATAATAACGGGAATCGCCCGTTCGTTCAGAGGAGTTAAGCACCGCATTCAGCTTATACGCGAAAAGGACGGGATAAAATTTTACAACAGTTCGATCGATTCAAGCCCGACAAGGACCGCCGCGTGTCTCCGTTCGTTCAGAGACAAGCCGATTGTGATCTGCGGCGGGTACGACAAGCATATTCCGTTCGGCCCGCTTGCCGACGTTCTGTGCGAAAAGGCAAAAAGGGTTGTGCTGACCGGTGCGACAATGGGAGCGATCCGACGCGCGCTCGATGAAAAGGACGGGGAAAAGCCCGAGATAATCGAGGTTCCGGATTTTACAGAGGCTGTCCTTGCCGCGTGCCGCAGCGCAAAACGCGGGGACACGGTCATTCTCTCTCCCGGATGCGCGAGCTTCGACGCTTTCAGAAATTTTGAGGAGCGCGGAGACCGATTTACGGAAATAATTGAGGGGCTCTGACCATGTTGCGAATAACGGATAACAATCTTGATACGGAAATAGCGGCAAGGCTGAAGGCGCGCGACGAGTGCGGACACAAGGGGAATTTCGGCACGCTGACAGTAGTGGCCGGCAGCGCCCGCTACCGCGGGTGCGCCTGGTTCAACTGCTCCGGAGCGCTTCGCGCAGGCTGCGGTATAGTCCGACTTGCAGCCACGGAAAGAGTGATTTCGCACATCACGCTGCCTGAGGTCACGTTCTGCCCTCTGAGCGAGGACGCGGACGGATGCGCGGAGGATATTCCCGATGCCGCTTTCAGAAGCGCCGATGCCGTTCTGTTCGGCAGCGGACTGGGCACAAGTCCGTCGACGCTGTCGATGATGATGAAAATCCCCAGAAGCATTCCGGCGGTAATCGACGCGGATGGACTGAATTCGACTGCCGTATACGGCAACCCCGATCTGCTTTCGGGGAGGATCATAACCCCTCATATCGGAGAATTCGCCCGGCTGGCAAACATGGACGCGGATACCGTCGCGTTCAACAGGGACGGATGCGCAAAAAATTTTGCGGACCGTTACGGGATCACCGTCGTGCTCAAAGATTCCGTAACTGTGATAGCGTCCCCGAACAGGCAGACGGCAAGGGTGGAAATACCCAACTCCGGCATGGCCAAGGGAGGCTCCGGAGATTTGCTGGCAGGAATAATCGGTTCGCTGCTTGCGCAGGGATATGAGAACCACAACGCCGCTCTGCTCGGAGTTCTCCTGCACTGCAGAGCCGGGCTGGACGCGAGAGGAAAATTCGGCGCAACCGCCATGCTGCCGTCGGATACGGCACAGTATATATGCAGGAATATTTCAGATCAGATATGAATTCGGAGGCAAATTTATGAGTACCAGACTTGAAAAAAACAGAAAATTTGCCGGTGTTGAAGGACCGGTGCTTACGGTGGTCATGGACGGAGTCGGACTTGCGCCGAAGGGAGAGGGCAACGCGGTGGAGCTTGCCAATACTCCCAACCTTGATATGCTCATGTCGAAATACGAAACGAGACGGCTGAAGGCCCACGGCACGGCAGTCGGGCTTCCGTCAGACGACGATATGGGCAACTCGGAGGTTGGCCACAACGCGCTTGGCTCGGGCCAGGTTTTCGCACAGGGCGCAAAACTGGTATCGCAGTCGATAGAGAGCGGAAAACTGTTCGAGTCGTCAGCGTGGCAGAAAGTTGTCGGGAACGTCGTTTGCAACGGGTCGGTCCTCCATTTTCTCGGCCTTTTCTCGGACGGCAACGTCCATTCGCATATAGATCATCTGAAGGCTCTCATAAGCCGCGCAAAACAGGACGGCGTAAAAAAAGTCAGAGTGCACATTCTTCTTGACGGACGCGACGTTGGGGAGACGTCGGCGCTTGATTACGTCAGACCCTTTGAGCAGTTCCTTGCCGGTCTGAACGACGCCGGGTTTGAGGCCATGATTGCCTCCGGCGGCGGCAGAATGAGCATAACTATGGACCGTTATGAGGCCAACTGGGCGATGGTCGAAAAGGGCTGGCATACGCACGTTCTTGGCGAAGGCCGGCAGTTTGAGTCCGCGGAGGAGGCGATCACGGCCTACCGCGAAGAGCTACACGTGATTGACCAGGATCTGCCGGCGTTCGTAATAGCGCGCGGCGGCGAGCCGGTGGGCAGGGTAAACGACGGAGATTCGCTGGTTTTCTTCAATTTCAGGGGAGACCGCGCCATCGAGATATCACAGGCCTTTGACAAAAAGAACTTTGACAAATTTGACAGAGTGAGATATCCGGACGTCGTATATGCCGGCATGCTCGAATATGACGGCGATCTTCATATTCCGGCGAACTATCTTGTTTCTCCTCCCGAAATCACCAATACGATGTCGGAGTATCTGTCTTCTTCGGGAGTTGCGGAGTATGCGATCTCGGAGACGCAGAAATACGGGCACGTCACTTATTTCTGGAACGGCAACCGTTCGGGCAAATTTTCCGATGAACTCGAAACGTACGTCGAGGTTCCTTCGGATATAGTTCCTTTCGAGCAGAGGCCCTGGATGAAATGCGCGGAGATCACCGACAAGCTTATCGACGCGCTTCGGTCCGGCAGATACAGATACCTGCGCTGCAATTTCCCGAACGGCGATATGGTAGGGCATACGGGAAGCCTTGCTGCGACGATATGCGCCATGGAGGCTCTTGATCTTCAGATCGGAAGGATATTGAAAGTAGTTGACGAAATGCGCGGTGTGGCGATAATCACGGCAGACCACGGCAACGCCGACGAGATGTTTGAGATCGACAAGAAGACAAAGACGCCGAAAAAGAACAGCGACGGAACTTATAAAGCCAAAACAAGTCACACGCTCAACCCCGTTCCGTGCATTTTCTACGACAATTTCTACAGCGGGAGATATACGGTTAAGGAAGGGAATTTCGGACTTTCGGACGTCGCCGCGACGGTTGTGAATTATCTCGGATACGAGAAACCGTCCATGTGGGACGAAAGCATGATAGATTTTATTTAAGGAGACGGAACCGTGAAAGAAACTGATTTTATCGATTCTCTCGAAAACGCCACGGCGGAGGACATAAACGCGGCTGAAAAAAGCAGAAAAAGCATTTTTGCCTTTTTGTCCGACAACATCAGGGTCGTCATTCTCGGAGTATGTCTGATCGCTCTTGCCGTCAGTCTAGGGTACGTTATACGTTCTGTCGTTCACTACGCGATGGCGGGAGATATCTACAGCGAGGTTGAGAATTTTATGAACGACTCCTCCGGGGTCGAGCCGATGTACGCGAGCGCCAGAAGCGCGCCGACTCCCGATTTCAATGACTCTCAGCAGCTGAGCCAGGCCGACGCCGTAGGATATGAGACCGTTATAAAGACAGTTGACAGAGATTACGAGAAATTCCGAAATAAACTCTACACCATGAAGCAGAAGCTTCCCAATCTTTACGGCTGGATAACAATACCCGGAACAAATATCAATTATCCTATAATGCAAACCACTGACAACGAGTATTATCTGACGCATTCGTACGAGGACGCTTACCTTCTCGGGGGCTCTATTTTCGCCGATTACCGCTGCAGCGAAACTCTTGTCGACAATTACAATCTTGTACTGTACGGTCACCACATGAGCGCAAACCTGATGTTCCATTCCCTCGACAAATACCTTGACGAGGAGTTTTACAGGCAGAACAAGCAGATAGTAATCTACACGCTCGACGGAATGTATACGTATGAAATCTGCTCGGTCTACGATACCGACGCGTATTACTATTACATAAAGACGTTTTTCTCGTCTCCGGACGTTTTCGTCAGCTGGGCGACCGAAATGGTCGGCAATTCCATATATCCGACCGGAGCCGTTTTTTCCGTCAACGACCGTATGCTTACGCTTTCGACGTGTTCCAACCGCACGACCGACGGCAGACTGTGCGTACAGGCAAGAATGGTGAAGTTCTACAGTGCAAACTGATAAAAAAATGAAGCTGTCGGTGCTGATACCGATGTACAACGAGGCGGAAATCGCCGGTAATACCGCCCGTGTTCTCAAGACTTTTCTCGACGGCAAATTTCCCGAAAGGGATTACGAGATAGTTTTTTGCGACGACGGAAGCACGGACGGATGCCGCGACATTATCGACGGTCTCGGGCTTGAAAACGTGCGGACGGTCGGGTATACGGACAACAGGGGCAAAGGCTCCGCCGTGCGCTTCGGCATACTCCGCTGCGCGGGAGAGAAAATCGTCTACACCGACTGCGATCTTGCATACGGCACCGACGCGGTTTTCGGCATATTTGAAGCGTCGGGCGACAACGACGTCACAATAGGCTCGCGCGCGCTGCATCCGGACGGTTACGCCGGGTATACGCCCCTGCGCAGGCTGATGTCAAAGGCGTACGTTAAGATATTATCCGTTATTGCCGGATTTAAATATTCTGATTCGCAGTGCGGCCTCAAGTGCCTGACCCGTGAGGCCGCGGAGCGCATCTTCACAAAATGCACTGTCAACGGATTTGCGTTCGATCTCGAAATGCTGGTTCTTGCTGACAAGGCGGGGATGAAGGTCGGCGAATTTCCGGCAAAAATACTATCAAACAGAGAACGCTTGTCAAAGGTCAGCCCCGTGAAGGACGCGTTTCGCATGTTAAGGGACGTTCTAAAAATCAAAAAAACGCACAGGAATACAGAGGTTTAATGCCGCGGTTTTCAGGAAAGGTTTAAGCTTTGGAACTGACAAAGGAAGAAATGGCACGCGCGTACGGCGCTGTCGACAGAATACTTGCCGAAACCGGAAAGGCGATTGTGGGGAAAGACAGGGAGGTTGCCCTGCTTCTTACCGCCATGCTGTCCGGCGGACACGCACTTATCGAGGATATTCCCGGCGTGGGGAAAACTGTGCTTGCCTCGGCGCTGGCCAGAGCAAGCGGACTTTCGTTCAGAAGGGCGCAGTTCACTCCGGACGTTATGGCATCGGACATAACCGGTTTTAACGTTTACAACAGGTCATCCGAAAAATTTGAATTCAGGGAAGGCATTGTCATGACCAATCTGGTCCTTGCCGACGAAATAAACCGTGCCACTCCCAAGACCCAGTCCAGCCTTCTTGAGGCAATGGAGGAAAGGCAGGTAACGGTGGACGGCAAAACCTATGCTCTTCCAAACCCGTTCGTGGTTATCGCAACGCAGAATCCCCTCGGATATGTGGGAACGAATCCGCTTCCCGAGGCGCAGCTTGACCGCTTTTCGGTGTGTTTTTCGCTCGGTTATCCGACAGAGGAGGAAGAAATACGCATACTCAGAGACCGCAAAAAGAGTAATCCGATAGATTCGGTAAAACAGATTGCAAGCCCGGAAATAATGGCGCTGCTCATTTCTCTTGCCGGCGAAGTGAGGGTCTCTCTTGAAATAGAAAGATTCATTGTGTCGCTTGTGTCGGCGACGCGCGCGGCTCCGGAGTTTGCCTCTGGAGCAAGTCCGCGCGCCTCGCTCATGCTTATGAAGCTGGCCAGAGCAAGAGCGTTTATCAAGCATCGTGATTACGTCGTCCCGGATGACGTAGCCGATCTTTTCCCGGATGCTGTCGGACACCGCGTCACCATGAAGAGAGACGCGGAATCCTCCGGGAAAAGTGTTAAGGACATTCTCGGGCGCATTGTCGATACGACGCCGGTGCCGTTCGAGCTTAAAAAACAGTCTGCAAACAGGTTATGAAAATAAAGGTCAGGGCCAAGGCGGGGATTGCATTTTACCTTGCGGCGTTTGTCGGCGGCGCGATTTTTTCGCAGGCATTCGTTTCGCCCGTCTCGGCCGCTGTTTTTCGCTTTATAATGCTTCTGCCTTTGTCGGCGCTTGTACCGTTCGCCGTTGTTCCGTTTATAAAGGTCAGGGCGATAAAGGCGCGCGGCGTTACGGTGCGCGGCGAAAAAAGCAATATCGGTTTTAAAATCGTGAATCGCGGACTGGCCCCTCTTTCGGTATGCATCGCTGAAATGAGTTTTGGCGGCAGTTCGGATTCCGGGAAAAAGAAGGAGACGTTTTCGGTCCCTCCTTTTTCGGCGGATCCGGTCCTTATCGAGACGGAGTGCGGACACGTTGGCAGAACGACGGTTACGGTCGACAGAATAGGCGTGTGCGATCCTCTCCGTCTCATATGCGTGAGCAAAACGTGTTCCGTAAAAATGGACATGTTCGTTATACCGAGGATCGTCGGGAACACCCGTGTTTCGGTCAGCGTCAGCCGCCCGGATAATACGGGGGGCGAAACAAAGACGGGCGACGGGGATTACAGCGGAGTACGCGGTTACATTCCGGGGGACCGGCTCAAGGATATCCACTGGAAACTATCTTCCAAGGGCGACGAACTCTTTTCGGTGGAGAGAAACGAAAGCGGCGCGGGAGCAATGAAAATACGCGCTTATATACCTGACGACAGGAACGTAGCAGACGCCGCGGCCGACATGCTCCTCACAATCTGTTACGGAATCGTCAGAAACGGAAATCTCTGCACGGTCGTTTCTGACGGCGGTGAATTTGAGATAAAATGCGCTCGGGATATTGATGAAGCCGCGGTTTACATAAGCGATATGTGCAGTACGGCAGGAAACCGTGACTGTAACGGCTGTAGCGTATTCCTTGTTCCGTTTACGGACATGACCGAAACATCCGGGATTACCGAAAAAATCAGAAAGTCCGGTGACGGGCCCCTGATTCTTCTTGCGGATGTCTCGGAGATCATACCTGAAAAAAACAAAGGCGAATATCTTAGAGCGTTTGATGACGCTGTCCGGATGGTCGCCGGCGCCGGACTCGAAACAACGGTTGTGAGGTACGTACCGTGAATATCACTGTTGTTCCGTGCGGGAAACGCGCAAAGCTGCGTGCGGCGGCCGATTGCATATTCAGAATTATTCTGGTTTTTTCCACGCTGCTCGGTGTCCTGCTTGAAATAAACGAATGCCTTATGCCCGAACCGGAAGCGATGTACCGTGTCACAGTGATTACATCCCTCGCCGTATCGGTTTTCGGCGTATTCTTTTTCAGAAACCTTAAGACGGCGCTTGCAGGCGCGGGATGCGCGGGGATTGCATGGATGATGCTCTTCCTCGTGTGGAAAATACGCTTCAGCGAGGTGCTGGCGGGCGGGCTGTCCACCTTCTGGTCGAGATTTATGGAAACCATATCCGATATGGGTTACATGACATTGCAGACCTTTCAGGCAGGCAGCTATCACGGCAGCGGCAGGGCGGTCATCATAACCTTCGGCGTAATTCTCGGCATGCTGTTTTCGGCAACTCTGCGCAGACGCGTGTGCGTATTTCCGTATATGGCCGGCATTCTGATAATCGTGATCCCGTTTCTGGTCTTTTCCATACCGTCGTCGGTGGCGATATTTCTTTTCCTTGCGGTGGCAGTCACGTCCGTCATGTGCGCCGCAATCTGTGACAGGCAGGGCGGGGACGCTCTTTCCGTGAGCTCGACGGGCGTTTTCGCTATGATTATCACGGGACTGATTTCGGTCGTACCCGCTACGGCGACTGAAAAAAATCAGGGGAGCATTCCGCTGATCTCCGACGTCGTCGAATACGTGCGGGATGAGATGACCGCGTTTTTTTCGGGAGAAGGCAGCGCGTCCTCGCAGGCCGAGAGGCTGATAAAACAGGGACGTTCCGCGAATCCCGAAGCAAGGCGCTACACCGGCAGAAGGATAATGACGGTCAGCTCCGAATATGACGTCACGCTGTATCTTTCCGAGTGGGTCGGCGCATATTATGTTGACGATTCGTGGTATGCGGAGGTTGGAGACGGATATACTCTCGAATCGGACACGGCTTTTCCGAAGGGATTTTTTGATGTTTGCCGCTGGCAGGTACATGACGATGATTTTATGAGGGAAATGGGGCTTGTCGACGAGGCCGTCGTGGGGATCTCTTCATATCTTGCCGGTTATAACGTTTGGCTTCCGTTTCAAACGTACGATATTTCACTGTCGCCCGGGGTTAAGGCCGGATTTCCGGCCCGCAGCGTCATGCAGACGTCATCGCGTCTGAGACGCAAAACATACTCTGTCGAGGCATGGCTGCAGATTGACAACTCTGCAGGGCGTCTGCGAAAGATCGACGAATATACGAATATGATCTCCTCGCTCGAAATTACGATGCCCGGATATTTTGCCGACGGGTATCTTCAGGACGATGTGCCGGAATCTATCAAGGAAATGGCATATGAAATCATCCGTATGTTTGGCGAACGATACGGCACTGAAGATATTCCCTCCTTCAGTTCCGTATATATTCCGCCGAATTCTTCTGATCCGTCTGTCGGATATGCCGAAAGGGTCGGAAGATATGCCGAACTGATTTCGGAATACCTCAGCGACAGATGCGAATATACGCTCACTCCTTCGCCGAAGGAGGATCCGGAGCAGGACGCTATGGATCATTTCCTTTATACATCTCGTCAGGGGTACTGCGTCCAGTTTGCGACCGCAGCGGCGCTCGCCATGCGGTATATGGGCTTTCCCACCAGGTACGTAGAGGGCTACGTCGCAAACAGCTTCAAAAAGACCGCGTCCGGTTATTCGTGCAACGTTCTTGACCGCAACGCGCACGCGTGGATAGAGGTCTGGCTGCCGTATTACGGCTGGAGACAGTTCGAGGTCACTCCTGCCGTGGGAACGACACCGGTCAGCGTTCAGACCGAAACAGACGCTCCCCGCCCCGATACGACGGAAGATCGTCCCGTCGTCACTACGGCGGATACGACCGGGCCGGTGACGTTTAATACCGATGTCCCTGCGACCGTCAGGCCGGTGGCGCCCGTCACAACGGACGTCAATACGGCAGAGCCGGAAATAACGGAAGACGGCAGCGCCGTGCGCGTGGTTCTGCCGCTGTTCGCGGCGGCTGCAGTTGTCGCTCTGCTTGTTTTCAGATTCAGAAGCAAAGTGAAAAACGCGGACGATTTTCTCTCAAAAGCGATCAAGACGGATAAAGATCCCGGCAGGCGGGAGAAAGACATTCTGGTTATGCATCTTCGCAGATCGCTTTCGGCCTACGGTCTCCTTCCGGGAAAACAGCTTCCGTCGGAATACAAAAAACTTCTTTATGCCGGAACTGCGAAAATTTATCCCGATACGGACGCCGCCGTCGAGGCGATGGAAGACCTGATTTACGGAGACGGGCCGGATGCGGCAGGAGAGCGGACGCTTGCAAGACTGTGTGTTGCGCTCAGGCGCGGAGCGCGCGCTTCTCTCGGTAAATTCAGATTTTTTCTTGAAAGGTACTTACTGTGCAGAATATGACTGATAATATGACCCTGGCGGATACGTCGGGCGGCGCGGCTCTGGCGTATCTCGGTGATTCAGTGCTTGAAACACTGACAAGAGAAACGCTGCTCCGCACCGGAATACATGACGTCGGAAGATTAAACAGCATGGCGCTTTCTTACGTCAGGGCGACGTCCCAGAGCAGGGCGCTCGAGAATATCCTGCCGTGCCTGACGGATGAAGAGATTGCGGTTTTCAGACGCGGACGCAATGCGCACAGCGCTTCCGTGCCGAGGTCGGCTTCGGCGGGCGAATACCGCCGCGCGACCGGTATGGAGGCCCTGTTCGGCTGGCTTTATCTGAGAGGAGAAGACGGCAGGATGCGCGAACTGTTTGATATAGCGTATCCGGACGCGGGGAAAAGCAATGAATTTTAAGAGCATACTGACAGACGCGCTTCTTATTTCCGCAATAGTGGTGATTACGGTTTTTTCCGCTTTTTATCATATAACCATGTCGTCGTCCGACGGCACCTTCCGGTCCGGATACTGCATTCTCATGGCCGTTCTGACGCTTCTGACCCTTTGCGGGGCGCTGATACTGTCGGTCATGTTCCGCAAGCAGTCGGTGTGTCTGTTCACAGCCGTCGTTTACGTTCTTTGCTTTGTCTGCTATCTTCATTTCGCAATTGCCGGAGCGACTGACGTTTACGGAGATACGGCGCTTGAAAAGATAATGCTTGCCCTGACGTTTCCGGCCGAGGCGATCGCTTCGCTTGGAGGGAAAGCCGTCGTTCTGACTGTGACCGGCATTTCCGCGCTGGGCTCCGCAATGTGCTGTGTGATCAATTTTCTAAAAAATGGAAAAAATAAAACTTGACCTTCCCGTGATAGTTGAGGGCAGATACGACAGGCAGAAGCTGGCGTCGGTCGCCGACTGCGAGATAATAACCACGGACGGCTTCGGGATATTCAGCGATGAAGAAAAGAAAAAATATATTTCACGCGTCGCGGTAAACGGCATATACGTTCTTACCGACAGCGACAGCGCGGGAAGGCTTATCCGCTCGCATCTCAGATCTTTTCTGCCGGCCGACAGAATAATAAATATCTACGTACCGGCCGTAAAGGGGAAGGAAAAGCGCAAGAGCGCGCCTTCGGCTGACGGGCTGCTCGGGGTGGAAGGAACCGAGGCCGGCGTTCTTCGCGGCGTTCTGGAAAAATATGCCGTCAACATGAAAAAAAACGGGATAACCAAGACTGATCTGTACGGAATGGGCCTGAGCGGAGGAGAGAATTCGTCACGGCTGAGGGATGACGTTTCCGTAAAGCTCGGTTTGCCGCCCGGGCTTTCCTGCAACGCATTTCTCGACGCCGTCAACCGGCTGACCGACCTTGAGACGCTTGGCAAAATATGTACGGAGGCGGAAAATGAAGATTTCGTCGCTCCTTCGACGCGGAAGGATTGATTTTAAAACATTTATTTACAAATGCCTCGGTTTACTCAAACGGAAGGATATCATTCTTTATCTTGTTTTCGGTGTGCTGACAACGCTTGTAGACTGGGTTGTGTCGTTTCTCCTTTACCGCATATGGGGGGGCGCCATCGAGAAAAACAGCTTTCTCATTCACGGGGCCAACGCGCTTGCGTGGCTGTGCGCCGTGATGTTCGCTTTCGTGACCAACCGGACGTGGGTGTTTGAAAGCCGCAGAACAGGTTTTTTCCCTGTTCTCGGAGAGCTTGCCGCCTTTGCCGGCGGGCGGATCATGACGCTCCTGCTTCAGGAGGGAATATTCGCCGTAATGTTCGACTGGCTGGGAATAAACGAATACGCGGTGAAGATCGTCGCTGCGGTGACAGTCGTGATAATCAACTTTTTCCTCGGGAAACTGATTTTTAAAAAGAAACGCGACGCAACCGGTGACTGCGGGCCGGAAAACAAACCGGAAGAGACAGAAGAAGATACAGATTGTACTGATCCCGGCGGAGGGACGGAAAGGAACTGACATATATGGAAACGATGTCATCACTCAGAAAATACGCAAAGGAGAGCGGCGAGGGAATGCCGCGTTTCAGGCTCGGCGTTATCGGAGACTGCGCGACGCAGCATATCTCGACCGCCATCAGAGGGACGGGAATTAAAAACGGTACGGATCTGCAGGTGTTCGACGCCGATTACAACCAGATCCTGGCTCAGACTGCCGATCCGCACAGCGAGCTGTACGAATTCAACCCTGACGCCGTGCTAGTGTTCAACTGTACCGAAAAGCTGTATGAGGAATTTCAGGATACGCCTGTAAGCGAAAGGGAAGGGTTTGCCGAAAAAAAGCTCACGCAGATCGAAAGCGTGTGGAAGAGCGTTTCCGCGCATTGCGGAGCAAAAATTCTGCAGACCACGTTTACGGAATATGACGACCGCACCTGCGGAAATTTCGGCGCCCGTCTGCGTTCTTCGTTCATTTTCCAGATGAGGAAGCTCAATTATCTTATGTGCGACCGTATGAACGGTGATAACGTTTATCCGATCGACATGCAGTTCGTAAGCGAGCAGTACGGCGCGCCTGAATTCCGTTCGACGAAAAACTACGCTATGGCGAAAATCCCTTTCTCCACAAACCTGATACCGGCGATAGCCGAGGAAGTGTGGGCTGTAATATCCGCTATGACCGGCAAGGTCAACAAATGCCTCGTTCTTGATCTTGACAACACTATGTGGGGAGGCGTGGTCGGGGACGTCGGATTCGACGGGATCGAAATCGGGGATCTCGGCGTCGGACACGCGTTCACGGCGTTTCAGAAATGGGTGCTGGAACTTAAGAAACGCGGTATAATACTGACTGTATGCTCCAAGAATTTTGACGACAAGGCAAAAGAACCTTTTGAAAAAAATCCCGAAATGACGGCGAAACTCGAGGATTTCGCTCTCTTTGTCGCCAACTGGGAGCATAAGGGGCAGAATATCGCCAATATGCAGAAACGCCTTAATATAGGATTTGACAGCATGATATTCATCGACGACAGCGCCTTCGAGCGTGGAAGCGTCAGGGATATGCTGCCGGACGTAAAGGTGCCGGAGATGCCTCCGGAACCGTCGGACTACGTCGATTTTCTGAGGGGGCAGCATCTGTTCGAAACGGTCGCGTGGTCGGAGGAGGACGCAAAACGTAACGACATGTACAGGGCGGAGGCCGACAGGGCGATCCTTTCCGAATCCTTCGCGGATTACGGCGATTATCTCCGGGGGCTGGAAATGCGCGCCGTTGCAAAGCCGTTTGACAGTTTCTGGTATCCGCGCATAGCGCAGCTGTCGCAGCGCTCAAATCAGTTCAATCTCCGGACAGTGAGGTATACCGAGGAGGAGATACAGAGGATCGCTGAAAGCGACGATTATCTGACTGTCTACTTTACGCTGCGCGACAGATTCGGCGACTACGGCCTCATATCGGCGGTGATAATGAAAAAGGACGGCGAAAATCTGTTCGTAGACACCTGGATAATGAGCTGTCGCGTGCTCAAACGGACTATGGAGGAATTCATAGTCAATAAAATGATTTCTGTTGCAGACGAGAACGGTTTCAGGACCGTGACCGGGCAGTATCTCCCTACCAAAAAGAACGGAATGGTAA
>JAEEGL010271720.1_pt1 | contig 19404 bp, 14 predicted proteins | sample 9134231 | NCBI WGS metagenome assembly JAEEGL01 (sample SAMN16246548, study PRJNA631951) | gut metagenome | biome: gut microbiome; feature: rumen; material: fiber-attached | host: Bos | place: Iran: Karaj | collected 2018-10
CTTTGGAAAATATAAAAAGTTATATTGAAGAAGATGATGAATTAGGCACATTTGAAACATTACCTCAAAATAATCTCACTAGAGAGATTAGAGCTTATAATTACAGTGAATACGCACAAATGATAAATAATTTGTCTTGGTTTAATAAAATTGATTTAAATGAAGAGAGTTTTTCTCGAAGGTTTTTACTTCAAACGATAAATTTTGCAAAAAAATTATGTGGCAATAAATTCCTTAGTGATGTTTGTCAAGCAAACGAGAAGGAAAGGGAAATGTAAAAAAAAAAGACAGCATATGCTCTATGCTGTTTCTTTTTTCTTTTTTGGGGTAGTTGTTTTCTTACTCGAGTCGGTTGTAGATGTTTCTTTATTTTCTGATTCAGGCTTTACTTTGCGTGGGCGACCTTTGCGTGGATTTTGTGCTTTTGTGCAACGACCTCGATTATCTACACAAGTACCAAACTTTTCGTTTTGGTCAATCCAGCGAAGCAAGACCGCATAACAGGGGATGTTATATTCCTCTAGAACTTGTTTCCTTGTCTTCTTACCACTTAAATAAATCTTAACGATTTTGTTCTTTTCTTCAATTGTCCAATGTTTGTACTTCTTCTTTCCTATATACATAATAATTTCTCCTTTATCTATATTGTAAAACAAAAAAAAAATTTTGGCTAGTGTTTTTTGCAAACTTTTTTCATTTTTTTTTTTAAAATTTAGATTTCGCCCATATTAAGGCAAAAATTGATAAAGAAAAATGTGGTTTATTTAGTTTTTAAAGCACAAACAATTGGCAAAATTCATAAATAGGTTTTATGAAAAGTGTAATCTTAGTCATGGATAGTGGAATAGGTGGTTTGACTACCTTAAAAGCTTTGACGAAATACGCACCCAATCGGTATGTCTATTTTGCGGACTATAAAAATCATCCTTACGGGGATAAAGATTCTGATTTCATAACAAATAATGTGCTTAAAATAATTAAGCAGTTACGTGATAATTTCGAGGTTAGGGGAATTATCATTGCTTGCAACACTCTTTCGGCTGTTGCGTTAGAAACCATTCGGATAGCTAATAACGATATATTAGTTATTGGCATTGAACCAGCAGTTAATTTAGCCATAAAGCAGGGAGCTAAGCACGTGTTGGTGTTGGCCACGCCGAACACGATAAAGTATGCAAATGCAATTCGATCGGTGGAATGTACGAATAGTTTTTTTATCAAAAGTATGCCTACTTTAGCCACTGACATAGAAGATAATATATTTAATTTGCAATCGTTACTGCCACAGTTAAATAAAGATTTAAATGATTACAAAAAAGTTGATTCTGTGGTTTTGGGCTGCACACATTATTTATATGTAAAATCATTGTTTAAACATATATTTAGCCCGTCGATAACTTTCTATGATGGCAATATGGGGGTAGCCAGAAGGTGTAAAGCTTTGTTGGGAACAAGCCAAAATGAAGTGAATCTAATTACAAATGACATAAAAATGCAGAAACAACTAGATTTGGTTTGGCAATTAATAGAGGAGGGCTTATGTGTGGAATAGTTGGATGTGTTGGTAAAAATGCAGGTAGGGTGGTACTCCAAAAATTAAATATGTTACAATACCGTGGGTATGATTCTGCTGGTATAGGGGTGAGTGACAACGGAGCACTTAGGGTTTGCAAGTGTGTGGGGAGTGTGGAGAATTTATATTCTTTGTGCGATGAACAACTTCTATCTAGCCAGTGTGCGATTGGTCACACGAGGTGGGCAACTCATGGAAAAGTTTGTGAAGAGAATGCACATCCTTGCTGTGCCGGAAAAGTGGCTTTGGTGCATAATGGTATATTTGAAAATAGTTTTGCCATTGGTAAAACTATGCTAAATGAAGCATTACCAAGCTTAGATAGCTTAATTTTTACTAAATGCTTTAATAAATTACTACACACTGAGGAGGGTAATAGTGACGAAATTTCATTTATTTTAGGGAAATTATTAACAAAATTTCGAGGTTCTTGGGCATTGTGTTCGCTGATAAAAGGATGCCCAAACACAATTTTTTTTGCTAAATACAAAAGTCCATTAGTAGTTGGGAAAAGTGAAAATTACATGATTTTATCTAGCGACTCTAGTTCAATTTCAGATAGGTGCGGATTCATATGTGAGCTAAATGATGGCGATTTTGGGTGGGTAAGTGACAAAAATTTGCGGGTATATAACAAATTTTGCAAGGAAAGTGATGTAAAATGGAACAAGACTTCACAAAATTTAGATAATATATCACTAGGCAGTTATGCTTGTTTTATGGAAAAAGAGATTGATGAAGGGGCACAAAGTGTTTTGGCCACATTTGATGCGAAGAATTTAGGAAACTTAGCTTGGGTTTCTAACATGAAAAATGTGCCCTCTTTTTTTATGTGTGCTTGTGGTTCTGCATTCAATGCAGGATTATGTTTAAAATACTGGATGAGAAAATATTTAAACAAACCACTTGAATGCATATATTCAAGTGAATATTCTAAAGAGGAAGCAAAAGTTGGGATATTTGTCAGTCAGAGTGGAGAAACAGCCGATACTATTCGATGCGTTGATATGGCTAAGGAAAGGGGAGTGGTCACAGTTGGGATTATTAACACAGAAAACAGTACTTTAACAAAAATGTGTGATTTTACCATTATGACAAAGGCTGGTAAAGAATGTGCCGTGGCTGCTACAAAGACCTATTTAGCTCAACTTGCTGGTTTGTTGGCTTTTGTTAAGTTATCATCTAAAAACGAAGAATTATCGTTTAAAATCGACAAACTATGCGCAAAGTTAAAAAATATCGATTGGAATAAAGTCAAAATAGAGGTAAAAAAAATCGCCCAAATTATTAAAAATGAAAGTAGTGTCTATTTTGTTGGGAGGGGGTTAGATTATTACATTGCAAAAGAGGCGGCATTAAAGTTAAAGGAAGTTAGTTATATTCACGTGGAAGCATTTCCTGCTGGTGAATTAAAACATGGTAGTTTAGCTTTGATTGAAAGTGGAACAATTGTGATAGTGGTACTCACACAGACTAATTTAATTAAGAAAACGATGAATAATGTGGCTGAAATCAAAAGTCGAGGGGGGAAGATAGTGCTGTTCAGTCCTTTTTATGAATGTGCAGATAGTGCTGATTATTTTATTCAAGTTCCTTATGTAGATGATGACTTTTCACCTTTTGTTTTGGCTACTCCTTTTCAGCTATTAGCGTGTTACACTGCATTGGCTAAAGGAATAAATCCTGATTTTCCTCGCAATTTAGCAAAATCCGTGACTGTGGAATAGAAATATGGGTTGACATAGTGTGTGGTTTGTGGTAGAATAAAACTAAAGTGTGGGAATTAAAGTAGATAGGTAATTGTGAAATCAAAAAAATGCAATAAATAGTTACAAAATATCGCTGACTTAGTTGATTTTTACACAATTTTTCGCTATAATGTAGAGGTTCATTACGCTTTAGTAACGGAATGAGATTTAAAATGCAAGATGCTAACGAAAAAATAAAACAAAAAAGTACAGTAAATATTGAAAATGATATAAAGAAAGAGAAAGATAAGAATACTGAAGATAAAGTTAAATCAGACGATAAAGATGCAAAGGAAAAACCTGCCATTTCTGCCATAGTAAAAAAAGATATAACAGAAAAGAAAGATGACAAGGTGGAGAAACTTAAAGAAGGCTATTACTACGCGGTGGCTCTTGGTAACATTGTTTGTTTTCCAAAGTTTAGTTTTACATGTGATGTTAATAATACGCTTGAAGCAAATGGCGTTGAGCTTGCATTCAAGGCAAATGAGCCAATTGTAGTGGTTCAAACAAATAAACCTCAGATTAGTGAAGTTGGTGGATATGATAAAGTGGGGTGTTTGTGTAAAGTAAATAGTGTCGTTCATAAGCCTGATGGACTGATTAGAGCATTTTTAGTAGGAACCACGAGAGTTGAAATCACTAAGGTTTACACCAAAGAATCAGTGATGGTAAAGGCAAATGTCTTAAATGACCAAAACGAACACTCGCAAAAAGCCTTCGCTATGATGCAACAGTTAAAAAAACAATTGCAGAATTTACGAAACGACCAAATTATTGCTCCACAGCTAAGTGAAATGCTACTTGAGAGTGAACTAGAACCTGCGGAGTTTTCAAATCTTTTGGGACTAGCATTGTCTAAAGAAAATGTAAAGATGCAAAAGGTCTTTTTAAATGAGACCGATGTGGAGAAAAGGTTACAGACACTTTGTGATATAGTTTCGTCTCTTATTGCAAATATCGACACAAGCAAATATATTGAGAGAAAAGTAAATGAGAATTTATCGAAAACTCAACGAGAAATATATCTTCGTGAACAACTTCATGTGATTAATGATGAATTAAATGGGTGCGTTGATGAGGCTGAAGAATTTGCTAATAAGATAAAAGAGTTGCACATGCCTAAAGACCTTGAAGAAAGGGCTTTAAAAGAAGTTGCAAGACTTAACAAGTTGCCATTTGGCTCTCCTGAGATTGGATATGTGCGTAACTTCATCGAGACAGTTATTGAACTTCCATGGGATAAACGCACCCCTGATAATATTAACATAAAGAAAGCTAAAGCAGTGCTTGATTCCGAACATTATGCGCTCGAAGACGTGAAAAAACGTATTTTGGAATTGCTGGCTGTCATCAAACTTACCGGAAAAGTAAATGCTCAGATTATATGTTTGGCAGGCCCACCGGGAGTTGGTAAAACTTCCATAGCTAAATCTATAGCAAAGGCCATGGGAAGAAAATTCACTCAAATTAGCTTGGGTGGAGTGAGTGACGAAAGTGTGATTCGTGGGCACAGGCGTACCTATGTTGGGGCTATGTGTGGGCGAATTTTAGCTGGAATGAAGTTGGCGGGAACAGTAAATCCTGTGTTCTTGCTTGATGAAATCGATAAGATGGCCAAAAACAATCAAGGTGATCCGGCTAGTGCGCTTTTGGAAGTCTTGGACCCAGCTCAAAATGACCATTTTAAAGATAATTTCCTTGAAATTCCTTATGACCTTAGTCAGGTGTTGTTTATCACCACTGCCAACTATGTGCGAGACATTCCCGAGCCTTTGCGCGATCGTATGGAAATTATCGAACTTCGTAGCTATACTGAGGTAGAAAAAATTCACATAGCAACTCAGTATCTATTGCCAAAGCAGGAAAAATTGGCAGGGTTAAGAAAGGGAACGGTGAAGATTTCCAATGAATTGCTTTCGACTATAATCAATGAGTTCACTTTTGAAGCGGGGGTGCGTAGTTTAGAGAGAAAACTTGCTGAAATCTGTAGAAAATATGCCGTTGCTAAAGTTTCAGGAACTAAAGTTTTACCTCTCAATGAGCAAAACTTAACGGAATTCTTAGGGCACAACAGAGTGAAAACGCTCGATATCTTTAAAGGTGGTCAAATTGGTCAAGTGCCAGCATTGTCTGTCGTTGGGAGTATAACAGGTGACGTTATGCTGGTTGAAGCTGTGCTAAATGAAGGGAAAGGCGAACTTAACTTGATGTGTAAACCAGGAAAAATGATGCAAGAATCATCTAAAATTGCTCATGCATTAGTTAAGTCTAGAGCTCTTAGTTGGGGTATTCAACCAAAAACAATTTCAAAAACAGATATCAATTTGTCGATTCCACAAACCCCTGGTGGGGTGGAAGGACCAAGTGCTGGAATTACTATGACGACAGCAATTGTGTCAGCTTTTACATCTAATCCTGTGCGTCCTGGAGTGGGAATGACTGGTGAAATAGGACTGAATGGTCGAGCTTTCCCAATTGGCGGTGTGCGCGATAAATTAATCGCAGCATCTAGAATTGGACTAAAGGAGTGTATTATTCCAAAAGACAATGAAGACGATTTGTGGGATTTGCCAGATGAAGTAAAGAGTAAACTAACCATTCATCTAGTTACCACAATTGATGAAGTGCTTAGTCTTGCGTTGGTTAATCCACTAAAAAAAGTGGAAAAAATTGAAGAAACGAAAGAAGAAAAAGAAAAAAGTGAGTAAGGTATGATAATTAAAAGTGCAGAGTTTTTGGTTAGCGTGGCAAATGAAAAGAATTTGCCTGCTTTGAATATGCCAGAATTTGCTTTTGTTGGGCGCAGTAATGTGGGCAAATCAAGTTTAATAAATGCACTGTGTAACAGAAAAAAACTAGCTAAGACAAGTAGTTTAGCAGGGCGTACTCGACTAATCAACTTTTTTGAAATCAATAAAAAATTGCTTTTTGTTGACTTACCGGGCTATGGTTTTGCTAAAGCTAGTAAGACTGATCAGGCTAAGTGGCAAAGTTTGATTGGGACGTATCTTTCGAATTCAAAAAATTTAAAAGTTGTGTTCGTGCTTGTGGATATTAGACATGAACCCACAGAACTTGACTTGATGATGCTTAACTATCTCTATCAAAGAAATGTTCCTTTTATAATTGTTGCAACTAAATTAGATAAGATAAAAAAGAGTCAAGTGGCTAAGCAGAAGCAAATGTTAGCTGCGACACTTGGAGTGGGGGTGGAGAACATAATTCTTTCATCGTTTGTTGATAGAGTTGGGTTAGATGACATTTGGGCAAAAATTGAATCTCATATTTAGTGAGGTATTCATGACTATAAAAGGTGTGATTGAAAGTATTGTATTTCGCAGTGAAGGCACTGGCTTTACTGTCGCAAAGGTTATGATAGACTCGCATCCAACCACTGTTGTTGGGCGTTTTGGTTCAATCTTTGAAGGACAAATAATTCAAGCGGAAGGTAAAACTGTGCAATCAGATCGCTGGGGGGAACAATTTTCTGTTGAAAGTTATTCTCTTAGTGAACCCGTGAGTGAAATTGGGATTGTGAAGTATCTTTCAAGTGGATTAATTCCTGGCATTGGTCCAGTAACTGCACGAAATATTGTTGAGCGTTTTGGTAAACAAACATTCGATGTGATTGAATTAAATCCACAATTACTAACAGAAGTTAGTGGTGTTTCACCGAAGAAGGCGGCCGCTATTGGGGACGCCTTTTTGCAATTGAAGGACATGCAAGATGTTTTTATGTTTTTGCAAAAATACGACATTACCGATAAAATGGCGCAAAAGATTTATAAAATCTATGGAGATCGCACTAAAACCGTAATGCAAACAAACCCCTATAGGTTAATTGAAGATGTGGATAGAGTCGGATTTAAAACAGCAGATAAAATGGCGCTTAGCTTTGGAATTGAAAAAGACAGTGAATATCGTTTGCGGGCAGGGCTTGTGTATGTGTTAAAAACGACTAGCGAGCGAGATGGTAACACATTTCTTCCTGTTGAGCTGGTTGTAAAGGAATTAACAAAACTCTTGGCGATACCATTAAATGATAGAAAATTGCAGTTTGATAAAGTGGTTAATCAGCTTGCTCTTGAAAGTGTGGTAAAGCGTTGTGAGTTTGAAGGAGTAGATTGTTTGATGCTTGTTAAGTTCTTTAATGCAGAATTAAAGATAGCGAACAGATTAATTGCATTAAACAATAATGTGGACAAACATACACAAGATTTATCGGATGAAATTGCTAATTTTGAGCGATTTTCAAAAGTAAAATTTCATGATAATCAAAAGAAAGCTATTGAAATTGCTGTTAACAACGGGGTTTGCGTGATTACAGGGGGGCCAGGTACTGGAAAAACCACAATCATAAAATGCATTCTAGAGATATTTAAAAACCGCAAACTCAAACCTGCTTTGTTAGCTCCAACTGGGCGAGCTGCAAAACGAATGAGTGAAAGTTGTGGCGAGGATGCTAGCACTATTCACAGAGCTTTGATGGTGGGGAAGAGTGATGACATTGATGAAGAAGGCTATTTTTACTATAATGAGACACGAAAATTCCCCTTTGATGTGGTGATTGTGGACGAAATGTCCATGGTAGATGTAAATTTGATGCTATCCCTTTTGAATGCCTTGAAAAATGGCACTCGACTCGTGCTTGTGGGAGATATAAATCAGCTTCCAAGTGTGGGGGCGGGGAATGTTCTTTCAGATATCATTAAGTCGGAGCAAATTAAATGTGCACAGCTGACTCACGTTTATCGTCAAAGTGAATCAAGTTTGATTATAACTAATGCTCATGCTATTAACAATGGTAACATGCCAACAATCGATAATAAATGCAAAGATTTCTTTTTTGAAGCAAAAGAATCGCAAGAAGAAATTCTCAACACTATCGTTAGCTTGGTGACTACGCGACTGCCAAAGTATTTAAGCTTAACGCCAGAAAAAATTCAAGTGCTTGCTCCGATGCGGTCGGGCGTGTGTGGTATTGATAACCTCAATACAGTTTTACAAGAAAAGATAAATCCGCAAGATGTGGGCAAACAAGAATATAGGCTTGATAAGGTGGTTTTTAGAGTAGGTGATAAAGTGATGCAAACGTCGAATAACTATTCACAAGCTTGGAGAAAACCACGAAAAAATGGTAGTTTTGAAATTGGAGAAGCGGTTTTTAATGGTGACATTGGATTTGTGACTAACATTAACAAAATGACTGATAGTGTAGAGGTTACATTTGAAGATGGGAGAATTACTGAATATTCACGTGAAGATGCTAGACAAATGATGTTAAGTTATGCAATCACAATTCACAAAAGTCAGGGAAGTGAATTTGATGTGGTGGTGATTCCCATCATTGCTGGAGCGAGTAGTATTTTAACCCGAAATCTTCTTTACACAGCGGTCACTCGAGCTAAGCAGATGGTGGTTCTTGTGGGGACGAGAAAAAATTTGAGAATTATGGTTAATAATAACTACACAGCGAAGCGCTATAGTGCATTAAGTTTATTTTTAGAAAAAATTGGTAATGGAGGTAAACCGATTGGATAGTAAAGACGATAAAACTAATGAAAATAGTTTTGGAAGAAAGTTTAAGCAGGGAATGAAAGCCATTATTGGGGGCATTGATAAAGTGTTATTTCCACGCAACATAAAGTGTTTGATTTGTGGACGTGACTTATTCAGTAAACAAAACATTGAGTTTTGTGAAAAATGTAAATCTAAATTAGAGCCTATTGAAAAGTGTTGCGTTCGATGTGGTGCTAAGTTGGTTGCTGAAGAAAAATATTGTTTAAATTGTCAAAATAACAAAATGGAATTTGACATAGCCCGTGGAGTGTATCTATTCGATGGTGAACTTAAAAACTTAATTCACAATTTTAAGTATAATAACAAACCATACATAGCTTCAACTTTGGCATATTGTATGGCAGATTTCTATTCGACTTTAGATTGGAAGGTTGATATGGTGTTGCCTGTGCCATCGAGTCGGGAAACATTGAAAAGTCGGGGTTATAATCAGGCTGAATTACTGGCCAACAAGTTTTGTGAATTAGTTGGTTTAGAATTGAACACTGAAATTTTGTTAAAGAGTAAACATACTAAGCAACAAGCAAACTTAGGGTTTAGTGAAAGGCAGAAAAACTTGGCTGATTCCTTTTCGGTAGATTTAAAGTTTAGACCAGTTTTACGAGGTAAGACTATTCTACTTATCGATGATGTTATCACCACAGGTAGCACATTGAGTGAATGTGCTAAGATTTTAAAGAAACGTGGTGCAAAGCGGGTGTTGGCATTAGCGGTTGGGCGAGCATATTTAGATATTCCTGTTCAAAATGACTTAAAAAATGCAAAATCTTTTGTGAATTAATCAAAAAAGGTTTGCATTTTTTTCGTTTTGTTATATAATTAGAAAGTAAAACTATTTTTAGGAGTTAAATATTTATGTTTAAATTATTTGCATCTGATAACAAAAGGAATTTAGCAAAGCTTGAAAAGATTGTTAAAAAGATCGAGGAACTTGAGCCTAAGTACCAAGCAATGGACAACACAACTTTGCAAGAACAAACAACGCTTTTTAAGCAACGTTTAGCAAATGGAGAAACGCTAGATGATATTTTATGTGAGGCTTATGCTGTTGTGCGTGAAGCAAGTTTTAGGGTTCTGAATATGAAGCACTTTCACTACCAGCTCGTGGGTGGTGTTGTGTTGCATCAAGGACGTATTGCAGAGATGATGACTGGTGAAGGTAAAACGATTGTGGCCACACTTCCTGCTTACTTAAATGCCTTAAGTGGAAAGGGTGTGCATGTGGTAACAGTAAACGAGTATCTTGCTGGTTTGGGTGCAGAAATCATGGGAAAAGTCTATCGTTTCCTTGGGTTAACCGTGGGGTGTAGCTTTTCTAATATGACAGCAGAACAGAAGCGTCAAGCATATTTATGCGATATCACATACAGCACTAATAATGAACTTGCTTTTGATTATTTGCGTGACAACCTTGTGCGCAATAAAAATGATCGTATGGGGCGTGGCTATAATTTTGCCATTGTCGACGAGGTAGACTCAATCCTTATCGATGAAGCACGAAATCCTCTTATCATCAGTGGTAGAGGTTTTAAGTCGAGTGAAGCGTATGTCAAGGCTCAGCGTTTTGTGAGAGACTTAAAGCGTGATGTCGACTACGCTATCGATGAAGAAAAGAAAAGTGTGCATCTAACTGAAGATGGAACTGATAAAGCAGAGCGATTCTTTGGGGTGGAAAGTCTTAGTGACGCTGGAAATGTGGAGCTGAACCAACATATCCTAAATGCGTTAAGAGCAAACTTCATTATGAAGGCAGAGAGTGATTATATTGTGCGTGATGGCAAGGTGCTGATTGTAGATCAATTCACAGGACGTATTATGGAAGGCCGAAGATACAGTAATGGTCTTCACCAAGCAATAGAGGCAAAAGAGGGCCTGACTGTAAAGGATGAACTGCTTACAGTAGCTACAATAACTTTGCAGAACTACTTTAAAATGTATCATAAACTCAGTGGTATGACGGGTACTGCTAAAACTGAAGAGGTGGAGTTTAACAAGATTTATAACCTTGACATTGTTACGATTCCAACGAACCTTCCTATGATTCGTGTGGATGAGCATGACATCATTTACCCAAGTTTGGAAGGGAAGTTTAGGGCTGTGGTAAATCGAATTGCCGATGCTTATGAAATTGGTCAACCAGTGCTAGTGGGTACTGTAACCATTGAGCGAAGTGAATATCTTAGTGATTTGTTAAAACAGCATGGCATTCCTCACAAAGTACTAAACGCAAAACATCACGCGCAAGAGGCTGAAATTGTGGCTCAGGCTGGACGATTTAAAACTGTAACGATTGCTACTAACATGGCAGGTCGTGGAACAGATATTCTACTTGGTGGAAACCCTGAGTATCTTGCTAAGGCTCAGTTATACAAAATGGGGTATTCTCAAGAAGTAATTGACCAAGCCACAGCATTTTTGCCTATCGATGATGAAAAGGTGAAAGAAGCCAAAGAAAACTATGACAAATTCTTGGCACATTATAAAAAAGAAACCGACGCAGAGAAGGAAAAAGTGTTGGCTGTCGGGGGATTATTAGTTCTTGGAACAGAGCGTCATGAATCACGTCGAATTGATAATCAGCTTCGTGGTAGGTCTGGTCGTCAAGGTGACCCAGGTCGAAGTGTGTTCTACATTTCTCTAGAAGATGACCTTATTCATCGTTTTGGTGGCACGAGGCTTAAGAGCATTGCAAACTTTTTTAAGGTAGATGACGATCAACCATTCCAGTTAAAAATGCTATCAAAACTAATTGAACGAGCACAGAAAAAGATTGAGGCAATGAACTATGCAAGCAGGCGTAACGTGCTTGAATTTGACGATGTGATTAACAAGCAACGTAGCATAATCTATGGTGAAAGAAACAAGATTTTGGATGGCGAAAATGTTCACGAACAAATCAGGCTTATGTTCCCTGAAGTTGTGCAAAATGCAATCAGTGGTGCTGTAGATATGGACAAGCCAAGTTTTGAATGGAATCTTGATGAAATTAACCGTTCTCTTGAAGATAAACTTTACCCTAAGGGGAGCAATTTTGTGACTCAACCAATGATTGATGACACCGACTACAATGAACTTTGTCAACGAGTGTTGGATGACGTGCTCGATAGGTATGAGAATAAGAAAGCAGAAATTGAAGCAATAGGTATTCCATTCGAAGCCTTAGAGCGTATGGTGTTGCTTGATAAGGTTGACAATGCTTGGATGGAACATATCGATGCAATGAGTACGTTAAGTCGAGAGATTACTGTGCAAGGTTGGGGCCGACAAGACCCAGTTGTGGCCTACAAGAAAGAAGGTTTTGCAATGTTTGATGAGATGATTGATAACATTCGTGAATTTACCTCAACAGTGCTACTCAACATTGTGGCGCGCCCTAACACACCTCAACCAAAGCCAAATCCACAACCTCAATTTGTAAATAACTCTAATAACGGTGAAAAAGCAAACGGTGGGGCAGTAAAATCTGATAAAACAGTTGGGAGAAATGACCCATGCCCTTGCGGAAGTGGGAAAAAGTATAAAAATTGTTGTGGAAAAGAAGAATAGAAAAAGCTTGCTCCCTAAAATAACTACAGAATAAGATATTTGTGTATTCAATTTTCTCGAGTTTTTGCTCTTTAAATGCTTTAGTATAGAGCGAGTGATTGAAATTTGTAAGAAGGAGGCAGAGAGTGAGTTTAGACGAGATTAAGAACACAATTGCAAAACTAAGTGATGATTTAAAAATTATTCAAAGCGTTTATAATAAATCTGCGTTACAAACCGAAAAGCAACAACTTTTAGATGAGCAAAGTAAACCAGATTTCTATGCTGATTTGGGTAACGTTCAACGTGTGGGGAAACGCATAAGCGCAATCGATAAAAAACTTGACGCACTAAATGAAGTAGAGTCGAGTTTAGAAGCAATTGTCGATGTGGTTGGAGAGTTAAAAGAAAATGATCCACTGCTAGGCGATATTGCCACAGAACTAAATGAGCTTGCTCCAAAACTAGAAGAAATGCGACTAACTGCCTTGCTTCGTGGGAAATATGACCGTTTGGGAGCAATTCTAAGTGTTCAAGCAGGTGCAGGAGGGACTGAAGCGCAAGACTGGGCAGAGATGCTACTTAGAATGTACACTCGTTACTGTGAAAAAATGGGGTTTGATTGCACGACTTTAGATTATACTGTTGGTGATGGTGCAGGAATTAAAGGAGCAACGATTAAAATTGACGGCGAAAATGCTTATGGATTTTTGCGTGCTGAGAAAGGGGTTCATAGGTTGGTGCGAATTTCACCATTTGACAGTAATGCGCGCCGACACACTAGTTTTGCTTCCATTGACGTGTTACCGCAAATTGAAAATGATGACGAAATTGTCATTGATGAAAAAGATTTAAAAATCGACACTTTTCATGCTGGTGGTCATGGCGGGCAAGGGGTGAATACCACCGATTCGGCTGTCAGAATTCGGCATATTCCCACGGGAATTGTGGTTCAGTGCCAGAATGAACGTAGTCAGTTACAAAACAAAGAATACTGCTTAAAAATTTTGCGAGCAAAGTTAGCTGAGATTAAGGAAAATGAGTTTCAACAAAGTGTGAAAACGGAACAAGGTAATTTAAAGAAAATTTAATGGGGAAGCCAAATCCGAAGTTATGTGTTTTGTCCTTATACATTAGTTAAAGATCATCGCACGGACTATGAAACTCCTAATGTGGAAGCAGTTATGGATGGGGCAATTCATGATTTTATTTTAGAGTATTTAAAAAAGGGTGGGTAACATTATGTTAGATGTAAGAATTCGAAGGACAAAACTAACAGACTTCCAAGATATTAAAGCAATTTACGATGAAATAGGTTTAATGCACAAAACTTTGCGTCCTGATGTGTTTACTGTGAGTAGCGCATTGGAGTTAAATCAAAAATATTTTGAGGAATGCGTGCGCACACACTATATGATTTCTGCTGTTATTGAAGTGAATGGTGTTGAGCGTGTGGTTGGTTTTCTTGATGCGATAAAAGAAGACTATAGTTACAGTAAAGATTCAGCACTGTTTATTAGTGAGGTTGGAGTGCGTGAAAAATACCGTAAACATGGTATTGGTTCATATCTTATGGAAAAAGCTGAAGCTTTTGCCAAGCGTAATGGAATGTTTGTTTCCCTTAAAGTGTGGCCAAGCAACCGCCGCGCATTGGCTTTTTTGGAACGACTTGGATATGTACCACGTATTTTGGTTTTAGAAAAGAAAATTTCTGATTTATTTAATAACGAAAGTGATAGAGATTAACGAAAATGAAAACATATTTTGAGCGAATGAAAAATTTATGTGAGCAACTACGAAAACAAAAGAAGGTTACCATTTTGGCAATTGAAAGTAGTTGTGATGAAACAAGTGTGGCAATTGTTGTAAATGGTCGCAAAGTAGTCAGTAACATAATATCGAGTCAGATTGACATTCACCGTCATTTTGGTGGGGTAGTGCCCGAGGTTGCTAGCCGAAATCATATTTTAAATATTATTCCACTTATCGATCAGGCTTTGGATAGTGCAAAATTAACTTTTGATGACATTGATGCTGTGGCGGTAACTCAAGGAGCAGGGCTAGTAGGAGCGCTACTTGTCGGTTTAACCACAGCTAAAGCACTTTGTTTTGCCTTAGATAAACCGCTCATTAATGTTAATCACATAAAAGGTCACATTGCAGCAAATTTTTTGGCATACCCTAAGCTAGAGCCACCTTTCATATGTTTAATCACGAGTGGTGGTCACACTGCAATTGTGAAAGTGGTTGATTATGTACATTTTGAACTGATTGGCTCCACGCAAGACGATGCTATTGGTGAAGCGTTCGATAAAGTGGCTCGAGTGTTGGGGTTAGAATACCCTGGGGGAGTAAAAGTAGATCGCCTCGCTCGTGGAGTTGAGCCAAAACTAAAATTTATTCATGATGGTTTAAGTGATAGTTATAATGTGAGTTACAGTGGGCTTAAGACCGCTGTGATAAACTATGTGCACAAGCTTACTCAAAATGGTGAGCCGCTCGATGTAAAGCAAATTTGTGCCTCCTTTCAGCATGAAGCGGTGGATATGCTCACTTCTAGAGTGATTCGTGCTTGCGCTGAATTTAATATGGATAAGCTAGTTCTTGCGGGCGGAGTAGCTGCCAATTCTTACTTGCGTGAATCGCTTGACAAACTGTGTAAGACAAATAAAATTCAATTATTCTATCCACCGATTGAATTTTGCACCGACAATGCTGCAATGATTGGCTCGATTGGATATTATCAACTCTTGTCGTGCGACCCAGCTGACCTAGACATTTCGGCTCTAGCTTCAATCGACCTAAACCAAGCATAAAAACAGGAGAAAAAACTGATTTAACTAAAAAATATCAAATAGGGAAATACTATGCAAAAATCGTATTACTTAATAAATTATTTTTTTGTGATTCCACTTTTTTTGTGCGTTTTCGGCTTTTTGTGCTTTGGCTATGGCTGTAGCAAAGGTAATGGCGCAAGTAAAACAACTGGAGATGAATTTAACTACACCATCGTATTTGATGCCAATGGTGGGGAAGGAACGATGGACTCTCAAGAAATTGAGTGTAGCAGCACATCGCCGTCCACTTCGCTTATAGCAAATACATTCACTCGAGCTGGATATGAGTTTGTGAATTGGAATTTAGCGGCAGATGGAAGTGGGCAAAGTTTTGAAGATAAACAGCAAGTTAGAAATCTAACAACGGAAGATAACGCTGAAATTGTGCTTTATGCTCAGTGGAAAAATATAATGACATTTGATGAAAATGATGTTGTGCTTAAATTTGGCGTTATTTCCGATTGTCACGTTTCAGTCACTAAGAAAGGCGTGGAAGGAAATGTTGACCAATTTGATAATGCACTCAGTAGATTAGCCTCAATGGGGATGCAGGCGGTGATTATAAATGGTGATTTCATAGCGGCAGGTTCTACAACATCGAATATTGAAAAAGAAGTTGAGACATTTACTAACATTATTAAAAAGTATCAATACTCTACATTTGGATCAAACGTTATTCTAACGGCGGGGAATCATGACACACGCTCGGAGCTTTCGCTCATGCCTAATTTGCGAACCATTTTAGGTGATGATTACTTCAAAGACATAGATTATGAAGAGATTACCGTTAATGGAAAGACAATAGCATTCCGTCATTGGTTGATCTGTGGTTATCATTTTATTTGTGTGGAACCGAATAGTTATGGTAGTGGAAGTGACCCAATAGATTCTCATTTTCTTGCTAAACTAGATTCTACCTTACGTGATATTACAGAAGAAAACCCAGATCAATACGTCTTCTTTGCAACTCATCCAACAATTAAAGATACTGCCTACGGAAGTTACGACGATCAAGAAATTGGCCATGAAAGGTGGCGAAATGCCAATTTAGTTCCTATTCTAAGTAAATATCCACAAGTTGTGGCATTTAGTGGCCACACACACGGAACAATTGCTGATGAAAGATGTATTATGCAGACAAGCTTTACTACAATAAACGATGGTTCAACATCGAGCGCAAGTGTGGAAATTGATAAATATGCCAATGTGCAAACATCTTCACCAATTAATAGTAAAGATGAGTCATCTGGATTGGCAATTGAAATTGACCGTCATGGTAATGTGCGTGTGAATAGGATAAATTTTAAAATAGGGGATTGCTTTAAGCAGGCGTGGGAATTATCCTATCCTAATAGCCCAGGTTTTTTAGATAAGTATAGTAAGGCAACCCGATTAAATAATAATGAAGCTCCTCAATTACCACTAGATAGTGAATTAGATTGTGAGCCAAAAACAAATACACCACTTACCGTTACTCTTAGTTCTTTAGCTTTTTCAGATGATGACTTCGTTCATCATTATAAAATTATTGTTGAAGAGATAGATAGCGATGGGGCCTTAACCAAAGTGAATGAGCTATTGGTTTTAAGCGATTATTATTTATACTCAAACCCCAAAATGCAAATGAGTAATGCATTTAGTTTTGAATTAACTCTACCGACGGCGGGCAACTATAAGATATCACTAATCGCTGTTGATTCTTGGGATTTTGAAAGTCCAGCTTTATTTACCACAATAAATTTAAATAGTCAATAATATATGTTAACATTTTAAATGTGAATGACATATATTTTTTTATATCCTACAAAAGTTTTGCAAAATATGTAATTGCCTTGACAATGCTTAGATTATTTACTATAATATACTCCATGAGTATTAGAAAAGCTGTTATTTTATGTGGTGGGTTGGCCACTCGTATGTTACCAATTACAAAAACCGTACCTAAAGAAATGTTGCCTGTACTAAATCGCCCTGCGATAGATTATTGTGTGGAAGATTTGCGCAATAATGGAGTGACGGAGATTTTGATTATTTTAGGGCGTGATAAGGAAAGCCTTGAGAAATATTACGATAGGAATGTAGAGACAGAGTATCGTGTGCGAGAAAAACCGGAGTTTAGTTCGGTGATTAACTCGATGTTTGAGGGAGTGAATGTTTATTTCATGCGTCAAAAGTATGCTCGTGGTACAGGCTATGCTCTAATGGAAGCTCGCAACTTTGTGGGCAATGATCCATTTATCTTAATATTTCCAGATGAATTAGTGTTGAATGAAAGCTATGCTAAAATTTTGATAGACACATATAACAAAACTGGAGGTAGTGTGATACCACTAAAACAGGTGCCAATTGAGGAAAGCGTGAAATACGGCATGGTGGATTACACCAAAGATGAATTAGGTAACCGAATTAGCACAATTGTAGAAAAGCCACAGCCAAAGGATAGCCCAAGTGATGTATGTTACACTGGTGGAGGATTGTTTACCCCCGATGTTTTTGATTGTGTAGACATTTCTAACACGCCAGCGGGTGAAGAAGTGGTGTTGACAAAGTTTTTTGACAAACTTGCACACGACAAGGGAATGTATGGCGTTTATGTGACTGGAGAACGGCTCGATATTGGCAATCCTTTTGGCTTTGTAAAAGCTAATGTGCTAGCTGCCTTAAATGACCCACAAATTGGAGAAAAATTTAGAGAGTTCATTGTTAATTTAGTGAAGGGTTAAAAATGAATACAAACAAGAAAAGCACTGTCGAAGTTGATGACAGTGCTATTATTTTTGAAAACGTGACTTTTATTGGCGAGTGTAAAGTTGGAAAACACACAATAATCTATCCAAACAGCATAATTAAAAATAGCACGATTGGGGAGCATTGTGTGATTTGGTGTAGTGTGGTTGAAGATAGTGTGATTGGAAGCAGAGTAAAAATTGGCCCGTTTGCTCATGTTAGACCTAATTCAATAATTAAAAATGGATGCAAAATTGGTAATTTTGTGGAAATTAAAAACTCAACAATTGATTGCGACACGAAAATCAGTCACCTGGCTTATGTTGGCGATGCAACCATAGGAAAACGTTGTAACATCGGTTGTGGAGTAATATTTGTCAACTACAACGGAAGAGAAAAATTTCAAACGAAAGTTGGAGATGATTGCTTTGTTGGGAGTAACTGTAATATTATTGCACCAATAACGATTGGTAGTCATACTTACATTTGTGCAGGAACTACATTAACAACCAACACACAGGAAGGAGATTTTGTGATAGGAAGAGTGCGTGAAACAATAAAACCAATGAGGGCTAAAGATTATTTTTAAGGAGGGGGGATGGTTAAGTTCGGAACCGATGGGATTCGTGGAATCTATGGAGTCGACTTTTTCGACCAAGATGCATATGCTTGTGGAAGAGCTTTTAAACACAAGAATATCGTGATTGGGTGTGATACTCGAAATAGTAGTAATCGATTAAAGCAAGCCTTTTTATTAGGCTTAAATGACTGCTTTGTGGTGGATGTTGGAATAAGCCCAACTCCAGTTATATCCTATCTAACTAAATATAAAAATTTTGATTACGGAGTAGAAATAACAGCTTCGCATAATCCTTATCAATATAATGGAATAAAGTTTTTTAATAGTCAAGGAGAAAAAATTAATAAAAAACTTGAAAAGCAAATTGCCTCAACTTCAAACAATTTTAAAATTAAAAATGTTGTCACAAGCAGATTATGTAAGCATGATTTAACCGTTGAATATGTTGATTATATTCATTCAAGAACTATGTCACTGAAAGGTATGACTATTGCATTAGACTGCGCCAATGGCGCCGAAAGCACAATAGCACCTCTAGTTTTTTCTCATCTTGGGGCAAAAGTAATAAACATCAATAATTCACCCGATGGGAGAAATATTAATTATCGATGTGGTTCGACTCATGTCTACGGATTAAGGCTGTTGACGAAAAAAATTGGAGCCGATCTTGGATTTGCTTTTGATGGCGACGGCGATAGGGTAGTTGCAGTGGATAAAAATGGACGTGTGTTTGATGGTGATTTAATATTATATATTTTAGCGAAAACAAACCTAAATGCGGGAGATTGTGTGGTTGGGACGATACTTACAAATACCGCCGTGGAGAATGCC